>Ga0105347_1000172_pt1 | contig 31985 bp, 30 predicted proteins | sample EasRivMeERMLT890_FD_89677 | JGI IMG/M metagenome (GOLD analysis project Ga0105347, IMG submission 89677) | Soil microbial communities from meander-bound floodplain in the East River, Colorado, USA - East River MetaG ERMLT890 | ecosystem: Environmental > Terrestrial > Soil > Floodplain | place... | reverse complement strand
CGCCTTTCGATCCGGATCCATCGAATCGTTCCCGCTCCATGGCTCCGGGATCATCATCAGGATCGCGTGCGGAAGCGACCGGCCCGTCATGGTCAGGAACTCGAGCACGTTGTCGAAGATGGCCGTGTCGCTGCCGCCTTCGCGAAGCACCGGCAACACCTTCTTGAGATCCTCACCCAGAAGGTCGCTCTGGAGCAGTCCCTCGCGCGCGCGCATCCAGTTGATGTTGCCGCGGAGTGTGTTGATCTCGCCGTTGTGGGCGATGTAGCGATACGGGTGCGCAAGCGGCCACGACGGAAATGTGTTCGTGCTGAACCGCTGGTGCACCAGCGCCAGGCAGGACTCGAGCGTCGTGTCCGAGAGATCCGGGAACATCGGCGCAAGCTGTCGCGCCGTCAGCATGCCCTTGTAGGTCAGCGTGTTCCCCGAGAGGCTGACGATGTAGAAGAAACGACGCGAGAGCGCGTTGATACTGACGCTGTCCGCGGCGTGCTCGATGCGCTTACGGATGACATACAGCTTTCGCTCGAAGCGCTGCCGGTCGTCGGCAGTCTTGACGGCGTACGGGGCGCCGATAAAGAGGTGCTGAAAGATCGGCTGCGTTGCCTTCGCGCTGTCGCCGACAAGGCTGTTGTCGTTCGGAACGTCGCGCCAGCCAAGAACCGTCGCGCCCTCCTCCTGCACGACACTCGCGATCAGGTTGCGGATCGTCTCGCGATCGCGCTCGTCGCGCGGCAGGAAGACGAGGCCCGCGCCGTACGAGCCCGCGGCGGGAAGCGTGAACGACACGGCCTTGCGGAAAAACGCATCCGGCGTCTGGATCAGGATGCCGGCGCCGTCACCGGTATTCGCCTCACAGCCGCACGCCCCTCGGTGCTCCAGGTTGATCAGGACCTCGAGCGCCTTGCGCACAATGGCATGCGACCGCCTCCCCTTGATGTCGACGACGAAGCCGACGCCGCAGGCGTCGTGCTCGTTTTTCGGGTCATAAAGACCCTGTGCGAGAGGATCGAGGTCGCGCGGATTGACCATGGTCGAGACATTCTGCAGATCGCCGGACCATAAGGGAAATACAATCATCTGAAGGACTCAATCTCATTTCGTCATGCTTGGGGAACAGGGACGTCCCCAATCCTTAGATGGCCGACAGATCCGTCAGATCCGTCGGGCTCACCTCCTGCCAGCCCACGGCCGGATATTGCCAATCGGCTGGAAAACGAATCGATTTGCTCGTTTTTGCTCCTACTATCCCCGAGATCCCCATGGCTGGACGGCTCTGTCCTGATCCGTGGGCTTAGCGTCCGCCGTCGTTCCCGGAGCCTCGGCGGGCAGCAGGAGATTCGCGATGCACGCACCGATGAAGTTCGTGGAGAAGGGTCTGTCGATAGCCGCCAATGGCGTCTGGCAGGTGTTTTCCGCCGCCAACAGGATCAAGCAGAACCCCTCGTTCACGCCCCGGTGGTCCGACAAGCCGCTGCTGAAGTCGTATCAGAAGACCAAGCCGCCGCTCGGATGGCCGCGCGAGACCGACTCGCTCTGTCCCACCTGCACGCGCGAGGCGCGTCAGGAGATCCTCGACGGGAAGAAAGATGTGTCGATCCTCCTCAATGAAAAGGTCGGCGAGATCAAGGCGACGATCATCGAGCGCGACGGCAAGATCCTCATGGTGAAGGACTGCCCTCTCCACGGTCATTTCGAGGACGTGATGGCCATGGACCCGGCGTTCTTCAAGCACCTCGAGGAGGTCTTCCCGGGTCGCGACATTCGCGCCCACAACGACGAGAAGCTGCACAACCATGGAAGCTCGACGGTCAAGCACGGCCGCGGGTCGGTGCTCACCGTCGACCTGACCAACCGCTGCAACATGATGTGCGACCCCTGCTTCATGGACGCGAACCAGGTCGGGTTCGTCCACGAGCTGTCGTGGGAAGACATCAAGCAGGTGCTCGACAACGCGATCACGATCAAGCCGCGCCGGCAGATGTCGGTGCAGTTCTCGGGCGGCGAGCCGACGATGTCGCCGTACTTCCTCGATGCGGTCCGCTACGCGCGCAAGGTGGGCTACAACAGCGTGCAGGCGGCGACCAACGGCATCGAGTTCGCCAAGAGCCCCGAGTTCGCGAAGGCCGCGGCCGAGGCCGGCCTGCGCTACGCGTACCTGCAGTTCGACGGCATCGGCAACGCGGCCAATTCGCATCGCCGGGTCGGCAACCTCTTCGACGTCAAACTGCGGGCGATCGAGAACCTCTACCAGGCCGGCGTCGACATCGTGCCGGTCATCACCATCGTGAACGGCGTCAACAACGAGCAGGTCGGCCGGGTCATCGAGTTCGCGCTCGACAACCCGAAGCGGATCAACTTCCTCTCGTTCCAGCCCGTCTCATTCACCGGACGTGACGAAGAGATCACGCCGGAGCGCCGTGCCGCGCAGCGGTACACGCTGTCGCACCTCGCACATGACGTGAAGAACCAGACGGGCATCGGCGAACCGATCCGCGACTGGTTCCCGATCTCGTTCATGTCGACCTTCACCGACTGGGCGGACGTCGTCCACGGGCCGGATCGCGAGTGGGGCCAGCTGACGTGCGGCTGCCACCCGAACTGCGGCATCGGCATGGCGGTGATGATCGACAAGGAAACGAAGGAGGCCGTTCCGGTGACCGCGTTCCTCAAGGCAGACCAGCTGGCGAGGGACATCGCACAGGTCAACGACGCCGCGCGCGGCAAGTTCCTGTCAGTGGCCGGCATGGCGCTCGCGCTGATGCGGAACTATGATCCCTTCAAGGCCCCGACGCACTTCCGCATCGCCGACCTGATGAAGAAGTTCGACAAGACCTTCGGCGCCACCGGCAAGGACTACGGCAAGGTGAGCGGCGACCGCACGATGTCCGACATCGAAAAGCGGCGCGCCGATCGCTGGAACTTCCTGTTCATCGCGGGCATGTGGTTCCAGGACCTCTTCAACTACGACTTCCGGCGCACAGAGATGTGCATCATCCCGTATGCGACGCAGCAGGGCGAGATTTCCTTCTGCGCCTACAACACCGGGATCGGCTGGCGCAACATCATCGAGAAGATGCACATGACGGCGACCCTGACCAAGTGGTACGACGAGCATGGGCGTCACGAGATCTTCGCCGGCGGCAAGGAAGTCCAGATGGCGAGCAAGGACCACTCGCTGGTGCTGAACGCCGAGGCGGTGGCCAAGGGTAAGCAGACCGACCTCGACGACCTGGGCATCGCGAAAAACGCCCGCGAGGAGAAGCTGGCGGCGCGCAAGAAGACGCAGATGACGGCAGAGGAGCTCCGCAAACACCAGGAGATGGAGCGTCTCTACCGCCAGGAAGTGCTCAAGGAGCAGCCGACGCTGCAGATCCAGGGGCTGGGCGGCGCTAAGAAGAAGCAGGAAGTCGCGGAGGTTGTCCACAAGCCCACGATCTGAGGACGGGAAGTCGGGATCCGGGATTCGGGATTTGAAGGGCCGGTGGTCGAAGGACCGCCGGCCTTTCTTATTTGGCCTTTCCGTCAAGCAGTTCGTATACCCGCCAGACGCCGTGAGGCGGCGTGAGGCCTGGGGTACGAATGGCCGGGTAGTTGACCGCCTGCGAGCGTAAGTCAATTGTGCTCGCCGCCTCCTCCCTTGGAATCCCTGCGTCGTGCATGCGCTTGGCTTCTGACCAGAGCAGGCGGAGGTATGCCTGGAAATGATCGATCTTTGCCTTTCCCTTGAACGAAGTGCCGTGCCCTGGGAGGACAGTGTCGAAGTCGAGCGCTTTCACCTTCTCGAGCGTCTCAATCCATTCGGGAACGTACGCGTCACCGGCATAGGACGTCCCTTCGGTGAGAAGATCGCCCGTCGCGATGACGCGCTCCTTCGGCAGGAACACGACAACGTCGCCGGCGGTATGACCGCGGCCCATGAACATGATGCGCACCTCGCGGCCGCCGAGATGCAGTGTCATGCGATCGTTGAGCGTCACGTTCGGGGGCGTCGGCCGCACGGCGTTCGTCCCTTCGAGATGGTTCTGCTGAATCGTCAGTTGCCGTTCGAGCTTTGTCTTCTCCCCGATGTCAGTCAAGGAAGCGATCCGCTGCTTCAAGGCGTCAATTTGTCCCGGCACCGAGCCAACGAAAAACTCGCGCGCGCGTGAATCCTGCGATTTCCCCGCCAGGATCATCTCCCGGGCGAACTCATGGCCGATGATTTGAACCTCCGGACCATAGATCTGGTTCCCATGCGAGTGGTCGAAGTGATAGTGCGAGTTAATGACGTATCGGATCGGCTTCGGTGTGATCGCCTTCAGCTCCTCGCGCAGCGCCCAGGCGCCGCCCGGCGAGACGTGCGAATCGACCACCAGCACCTCGCGGTCGCCTTCGATGATCGCGGCATTCGACATGACGATGAGGCTGCCGGTCCCGACTGCGTGATAGACGCCGTCGGCAATCTTGTTGAACGTGAAGGCCGGCCGCGTGTAATTGGTGCCTGGGGGTGGACCCCCGCCCGCAGGCGACTGTGCCGGCATCGCCAACATCGAGGCGACGCCGAGGGCGAGGATAAGGGCCAGCAGGATCCAGCGCGATCGCATCATCTGAGGCTCTCCGGTTTGCACAGATCCTATACCCAGGCGTGCAGCGACCAGCCGAGAGGGCCGCGTTGTCGTCGATCTGAGGACGGGAAGTCGGGATCCGGGATCGGGGATCCGGGGTCAGGATTCGAGAGAGGCTGGTGGTCGAAAGATCGCCAGCCTTCCTATTTTTGCGCCGCTTCGAACACCGCGATCGCCTGGTGAACGGCGGACCGCCGGTCGCCGGCGAATGAAGGCGCCATGGCCCTCGACGCCTCGGCGATAGAGGACAAAAGCAGCTGGTGATTCGGGGCCAGATCGGAGGGCGGCGTCGCGACAGTCAACGACTGGCTGACCCCACCCAGCGTGCGGGCGAGCACCGCGAGCACCTGGGTGTCTGGTGACTCGAGCGCCGAAATCAGAAACGGCTGAACCTCCTTGAACCGCGCTACGGCGGCACGCCGCTGCTCGCGATAGTCACCTTGCTTCGCATCTTCTGACTGCTGCTTTGCATCCTCGGACTGGGCGTCGTTCGGCTTCCCGGTCGCCCGCGCACTTTGCGTGGCGCGCGACCCGCGGCCCCCAACCTCCCATGGCGGTTTCGGCCAGGCAAGATCCACATACACGCGCCGGCCTTCGAGCCTGAGACGGCTTTGAACGTCATGGGGAACAACGAGGCGGGCGTGCCTGGCATCCGAGCGTCCCGCCGCCTCAACCGTCAACTCGCTCGCCAGCAGCATCCCTTCAGGCATGTGCAGCACGTTTTTCTCGCCGACGTCCATTACCTGCCCGATGCTGATGTCGATCGTCGTCGCGCTCGTGCGGCGCGCCTCGACCTGTCGCGGTTCGCTGGGCATTTCGAAGACCACCGAGGACATGCCCGGCGCGGCAACGATCACCACACCGTCGCTGGCCGTCTCACCTCCGACAAACATCGCGGCGCGCTGTGGTCTGCCGCGCATGGTGTCGTCGACCACGAGCCGCACCTCGCCGAGTCCCCACGTGGCAAGCGCCCGCTGCGCGTACTCGGCTTCGTCAGTCGACACGTAGGGGCCCACGAGGACCTGGAACCGGCGGTCTTCGGGACGCGAGCGGACCAGGGTCGGCAGGCCCGAGGAATTCAGCGCGGCGGCAAACGCGGCGGCGCGCAACTGGGTCGGGAAGGAACCGGCCGAGACGCTGAAGCTTGCCGCCGTCGCGATCGTCGAAGTCTCGCCGGCGATTAGCCGCTGAAAGATTGAACTGGCCAATTCCGGCGGACCAAACATCCACAACGCTGCGTCGCCCACGAGGAACACGACGATCGCCGTGACAAGCCAGAAGCGCCTTCGCCACTTGAAGAGCATGGCCTGCAGGTCATCAGGGCGGGTGGATCGCATGCAACCCTATCGTGCAGAAGGCGCGAGGTAGAGCCGGTCGCCGATCTCGACCCGACAGGCATCGAGGCGACCCGCGGGCAGCTCGATCACGGCGCGCGCGCGGAGCGCGAGTGAGACCCGCCAAGGCTGAACGCGCGATTTGGTGTGCACGGCGCATCCGTCGCCGTCGAGGAAGACGAGGTCAATTGGGAACCGCATGAACGCCGTATGGACGGCCGCGCACGGCACGAGCATCAACGCGGCGTTCTCCTCCAGGCCCTCGCGCCCGAGGAGTCCGCGCCGGCGCGCCTCGCGCGTGTCCGCCACTTCGACGACGTCGGCGATCGCTTTCCGCGTCCGGTCGTTCATCAGACGCATGATCATTGAATCTCCAGCCGCGTAGGGGAATCGACGAAATACGAGGCGCACGCCGCATCGATCAGCTCACGCGTGACCACCGGTTCGATGCCGCGATAGCGGCAGAGCGCGGCGATCTGATCGAGCAGATCGCGCGGGTGACACGCGCGCATGGCCCGGCCGGTGGCGCGGTAGTGCCGGCGGTAGAGGTACGCGACCATCACCTTGTGGAAGAGCAGCCGGCGGCCACGGCAGTTCAACTCGAAGATGCGCGTGAACTCGTCGAGATCGGGATCGCCGACGGCGATCTTGTACGGGATGCGGCGCAGGAACGCTTCGTCTGCGAGCGACGCGGGGTTCAAGTTCGTGGCGAACACGGTCAGCACGTCGAACGGAACCTCGAATTTCTTGCCTGTGTGGAGCGTGAGGTAGTCCACGCGGCTTTCGAGCGGCACGATCCAACGGTTGAGGAGATCCTCCGGCCGCATGCGCTGACGGCCGAAGTCGTCGACCAGGAACACGCCGCCGTTTGCCTTGAGCTGGATGGGCGCTTCGTAGAATCGCGAGAGCGGGTTGAACGTGAGGTCGAGCATGTCGAGCGTCAGCTCGCCGCCCACCGTGACCACGGGACGCCGGATGCGAATCCAACGTCGATCGCGCGGTTCAGCGGAAATGACGCTCGCCGGAACCGGTTCCTCCTCGATCGCCTGGTGATTGACGGGGTCGAACATGGTGATGATGTGTCCGTCGATTTCGATGGCGTGCGGCATGTACATTTCGCCGCCGATCGCCCGACCGAGGCCTTCCGCGATGACCGTCTTGCCGTTTCCAGGCGGTCCGTACAGGAAGATCGCCTTATTGGCGTTCACGGCGGGACCCAGCTGTTCGAGCATCCGGTCCGGCACGATCAACTTCGAAAACCCTTCAACGAGCCGTTCGCGATCGATGTATCCGCGGGCGGCCGTCCGCGCACGCATGTCCGCCACATAGGTCGCCAGCGGCACGGGCGCGGCCCCGATGTACTGATTGATGTCCAGATAGCTCCGCGCGCGATCGCGCCCAAGATCGGTGAGAGCGTAGCGATATCCGGCGCTCGAGGAACCGCTCGACCCGCGCACCTCGACCAGCCGCTCGACTCGCACGCGTTCCACGATCGGCTCGAGTACCGAGTAGGGCACTCGCATCCGGTCGGCGACGACGAGGCCGCTGAGCTCGCCACCGTAGAGCGTCTTGATGATCAGCTGCTCGATGAGACTTGCCGTCAGTCCCGTCTCCTCGAGGGTCGCTGGTGCCCGCGACGTCCGAGGCACGCTTCGTACGTCGGTGATCGAGGCGACCTGGCTCACTTGTGCCCCATCGGAAAGAGAACCTGGACGAACTTGATCGCGGCCGGTCCGATGGTGACGACCCAAATCGCCGGAAAGATGCAGAACACGAGCGGGAACACCATCTTCACGCCTGTCTTTGCCGCAGCTTCCTCCGCACGCTGCCGCCGCTTGGTGCGCAGCGTCTCGGAATGGACGCGGAGCGATTGCGCGATGCTCGTGCCGAACTTGTCGGTCTGAACGAGCATGGCGACAAGCGACGACAGATCTTCGACGCCGGTGCGATCCGCGAGGTTGTGCAGCGCCTCGGATCTGGAATTTCCGGCCCTGAGCTCGAGATTGACCAGTCGCAACTCATCGCACAGGTCGGAATGCGCGAACGCGAGCTCCTGTCCGACGCGCTGGAGCGCCTGATCGAGCCCGAGTCCCGCTTCGACGCTGACAACGAGCAGATCGAGCGCGTCCGGCAGCGAGAGGCGGATGCGGTGCTGGCGCTTTCGTGCCAGACGTCCGAGCACCATGGTCGGGAGGAGATAGCCAATGGCCGCAGCGCCCAGCGCAACGGCCACATTCGGCCGGCCGAAGAGGGGCAACGAGGTCGCGCCGAAGAGGAGCAACGCGAACCCGAGGCGAATGCCGATGAATACGGGCATCGCTTCCTTCGAGCGGAATCCGGCGAACACGAGCTTCTGCTCGAGTTTTCCCGCCTCCGACGGCCGTTTCGGCGCGTACCGACCGAGTTTCTTGAAGGAATCGGCGATGCGCTGCGAGTACGGAACCGTTTCAGCCGATGGGTGGCCGATGCCGCGAATCTCGCCAAGCCGCCGGTCGATGGCCGCGGCTCGTCCAGGCGACATTGCCATGGCGCCCGCCGCGATCAGCAGCGATACGAACAGGAACGCGAGGAGTGGCAGAAGCACGATCACGTTACACCTCGATCTTGATGACCTGGCGGATCCAGATGAAGCCGATCGTCTGCAGCACCATTGCGCCGACGAGCATCATCTGACCCATGCGCTCTCGAAAGAGCAGCGCAATATGTTCCGGGCTGATGAAAGAGAGCGCCACGGCCAGCGCCGCCGGCAGGGCCAGCAGCACGTACCCGGTGAACCGCCCGTGCGCCGTGTGCACGCGGACCTGGCGTCGAATCTTGAAGCGTTCCCGGACGACGTGCGCCAGGTTGTCGAGAATCTCGGCGAGGTTGCCGCCGGTCTCCCGCTGAATCGCGACGGCGGTGACGAAGAACCGCACATCCAGGATCGCCACGCGATCGGCCATCTCGTTCATCGCCTCTCGGACGGGTAATCCGAAGTTCTGCCGATCGAATGTCTTCTTGAACTCTGATCCGACCGGCGCCGGCAGCTCCTCGGCCACCATGCCCAGCGCTGTCTGAAACGCGTGGCCGGCGCGAATTGCGCGCGACATGAGGTCCAGCGCCTCGGGAAACTGCTCTTCGAACTTCTTCAGTCGCGACGATCGTCGCTGCACGAGCCAGCCGAACGGCGCGAAGAGGCCGAGCAGCCCAGCCAGGATCGCCACCAACGGCTGATTGATGAAGAGGGCTGCGCAACCGGCGAAGAGCACCGCGAGGCCGAGGCTGATCGTGACGATCGCGCTGGGCGTGGTGCGGACACCCGACTGTTCGATGAGCGCCGCCAGCCTGTTGCCGGCTTTCGTCGCCGCGAGGGCGCGATCGATCATCGGAACGGGTCCCTCGGCGTGATTCATGACCACGGTGGTCCCGGTTTCCTCGATGACCGGCTGGCTCACCTCGTGAAGACGCAGCTCGATCCGCCGCTTTGCCTTCCTCGGAGGCATGACGAACGCGAAGTAATAGGCGGCGATCACGAGCCCCGTCACGACGAAGAACACGATGACGGCAAGCAGCATCACCGCACCTCCATGATGCCTTCGAACATTTCCGCGGGCAGGTTGATGCCCGAGGAGCGAAGACGCTCGCAAATCTTCGGACGCACTCCGGTCGCGCGAAACCGTCCCAGCACTTTGCCTTCCTGCGTGATGCCGGACTTCTCGAAGACGAAGATCTCCTGCATCGTGATGATGTCGCTTTCCATGCCGGTGATCTCGGAGACGCTCGTGACCTTCCTGGTGCCGTCACTCAGGCGGGTCTGCTGCACCACGAGTTGAATCGCGGCGGCGATCTGCTGCCGCATGGCGCGCTCGGGAATGTTCGTCGCGCCCATCGCAATCATCGTTTCGATACGCGACAGAGCGTCACGCGGGGTGTTCGCGTGCACCGTCGTCAGTGATCCGTCGTGGCCGGTGTTCATCGCCTGCAACATGTCGAGCGCCTCCTCGCTGCGGACCTCGCCGACGATGATGCGGTCGGGGCGCATGCGGAGGGCGTTGACGACGAGTTGCCGCTGGCGGATCGCGCCCTTTCCTTCCACGTTCGCCGGCCGCGTCTCGAGCCGCGCCACGTGCTCCTGGCGAAGCTGAAGCTCCGCCGCGTCCTCGATCGTGACGATGCGTTCCTTATCCGAGATGAAGCTGGACAGAACGTTGAGCAGGGTCGTCTTGCCGGCGCCGGTGCCGCCGCTGATGAGACAGTTGAGCCTGGCGCGGACGCAATGCGAGAGGAAATCGAGCATCGGCTGCGTCAATGCCTTGAGCGTGACGAGGTCCTCGGACTTCAGCCGCTCCGCTGGAAAACGGCGGATCGACAGAAGCGGGCCGTCGACCGCAAGCGGAGGAATAATCGCGTTGACGCGCGAACCGTCCGGAAGCCGTGCATCGACCATCGGCGAGCTGTCATCGATGCGGCGTCCAACGCCGCTGACAATCCGGTCGATGATGCGAAGCAGATGGCGATCATCCTGGAATGTGGCAGCGACACGCTCGAGCACGCCGTTTCGCTCGACGAAGACGTGCTGGCACGTGTTGACCAGGATGTCGCTGATTCCTGGGTCGCGAAGCAGCGGCTCCAGCGGCCCGAGGCCAAAGACGTCGTCCAGCACCTCGATGAACAGCGTCTCGCGCTCGCTGAGGTTGAGCGGCGCGCTTTCTTCGGCGAGGAGTTGCGACAGCAGGGCGCGAATCTCGCTTTCCGCGCGGCTCCGATCGCTTTGCGCGAGCGCCTCGAGATTCAGCCGGTTCAGCAGCTTTCGATGGACCGCGGCGCGCAGCTCGAGATACTGCTGGCGCGGCGGCTGGGTCGTCGGACGGGGAGGAGCCTGGACACTTGAAACCATGGCGTTTTACCAGATCGACGCGAGCCGATCGAATCCGAGTGTGCTCAGCTTGAAATTGCCACCCGCGGCGACCGTCTGCGGCTCCGCCGACGGATCGATGACGCGGCGCGTGAAGCGATCGAACTGTTCCGCAATGGCGCTGTTCCCGGTAAGGGCGACCGGCACTCCCGAGTTGAGCGCGGTCGACACCGTCTTGTAGTCGCTCGGAAACGTGTGATGAATCGGATGTCCGAGCGTGGCCTCGATCTGCGCCGGCGGAATCGGATACGGCTCCGCCGCGCGATTCAGCAGCAGGCGCACTCGCTCACGGCACGATCCAAGTTGGCCGATGCGATCGAGCAGCCGCTGCGCGTTGCGCACCGACGGCACGTCCGGATTGGCGACAAAGCAGATCGTCTCCGCGGTGTACATCGCGGCGACAGAGCACGGGTTGATCTGAGTGCCGGCGTCGACCACGATGTATTCGTACTGCCGCGCGAGCAGCCGGAGGACCTCTTCGAGGGCCCCGGCGTCGGCAGCGCTCGGCCGATCGAACAGTTCGGAGCCCGCGAGGATCTCGAGACCGGACTTGTGTTTGACCACGAGCTCCTTCAGGAACTCGGCGTCGAGGCGGTGAAGGTTGTCGAGCGCGTCGATCAGCGTGTAGCGACTGCGGACACCGAGGAACAAGGTGATTTCCCCGAGGCCAGCCTTGAGGTCGACGATGATCGTCGGGCGCTTGGTGAGGCGCGCCACTTCCACGGCGCAGTTCACCGCCAGCGTCGTCGTGCCCGCGCCACCTTTCGCGCCGAAGAACACCATCGTGTTCGACTTCGTCGCCGAGGTCGAGGTCTGGCGCCGCGAGGCGGCGCGACGAATCGCTTCATGGAAATCCGAGTCCGGCGGCGGGAACGTGAAGAATTCGTTCGCGCCGGCACGCATCGACTGAAGAATGAGACCCGGATCCTCCGCGGCGGCAACGGCAAAGAGTCCGGCTGCCGGCGCTCCCGCGCGCAGCAGCTCGATGGCCGCCATGCACCCCGGTGTCTGTCCCCTCACGTCGACGATGATGATGTCGGCCAGCACGCCGTCACGTGCCGTCCGGTCGTCCATCACGCTGATCGGCATCGCCCCGGAACGGAGTTGCTGGCCGATCTGCTTTCTGAATGCGTCGTCCTGACTGACGATGAGTCCTACGAGCTGCGCCATGGGGGTCCGCTTTCTACTTCAAGAGGAACGCCGGTGGTGGCGGATCGATGGTTCGATTCGCCGGCAGTGCCGGCAGGAACGTTTCCGGCAGACGCGGCAGCTGGTTGGTCACGCCCGGAGAGTTGCTGCGAAGGATCTGCGGAGTGATCATGACGACCAGCTCGGTTTGATTCTTCTGGGCGGCCTTGCTTTTGAACAACAGGCCGAGGATCGGAATGTCGCCGATACCGGGAATTTTCTGCAGCGTCGAGTTCATGGTGTTGTTCATCAGGCCCGCAATCGCGAACGTCTGACCGTCCATGAGCTCGAGCTCGGTTTCCGTGCGACGTGTGGACAGCGCCGGGATCCGGAACCCGTTGAGCGTGACGGCGTTTCCAAAATCGAGCGTGCTCACTTCGGGACGAACCTTGAGCTGGACGCGATCGCCATTGACGACCGGCGTGAAGTTCAAGCGGATGCCGAATTCCTTGAACTGGACGGTGATCGCCATGTTCGTGCCAGAGCCTTGCGCGATCGGGACAGGGAACTCGCCGCCGGCCAGGAAGCTCGCTTCCTTACCGCTCTGCGCGACGAGATTCGGCTCCGCGAGGCTTTGAAAGAGACCTCGCGACTGCAGTGCGCGAATCGCCAGGCCGAGGTCGTACTTTTCGCTCAGCAGGAAAAAGTTGAGAAAGTCGCTGAACGCGAACTTTCCTTCTGCGCTTGTGACGTCACTACCGAACTTGCTGTCGACCTTCGTCCACTGAAGATCCGAGAAACCCGGCGCGGGAAACTGCTGCGTCGTGACGCGGCCGATCGTGTTGTTGATGCCGGTTGGGCTCGTGAACAGCGACAACCCCAAGTCGGTCATGGCCGCGCGGCTGACCTCCGCGAAACGGACGCGGAGAAGCACCTGATCGATCCGCGTGTTCGGATCGACCTGTAGAAGGGTCAGGACCTCTTCCTTCTTGTCGACGAAGCCAAAGGCGAGATTGGCCGCCTTCTCCATGACGTCCTTCGAGGAGACCTTGCCTGAGAGCACGACGAATTTGCCGTTGCCTTGCACTTCAATCGGCTCGCCTGGGAAGAGGTGCTTCACATCGGTCCGGAGACGCTCGAGATCGCGCTGCACGGTGATCTCGTAGCGCTGAATGGTGCCCTCGTGGTTCCACACGAACATCGAGATGCTGCCTGGCAGCTTGCCGTGGACCAGGAGCTGGGTCGACGAAGTGACGAGCGCGTCCGCGACGTCGGCGCTGGTCAGCGACACGCGCGTAATCGGAGTCGCCACGTCGACGACGACGGAGCGGCCGACGAGGAGCGTTACTGCCAGTGAGTCGGACACGGCACCGGCTGGCGCTCCCTCGACCGGCGCAACCCGCTCGTTCGCCGACAGCGTCGAGCTGCCGAAGACCGCCAGAACGAGAATGAAGAGACGTATGTTGGCCATGGTCACTACTCCTGACGCACAACTTCCTGCGCGCGTTTATCGCCTCGAATCATTTCGACCGTTGGCGCCGGCGGTATCACCGGAGCCGCCACAGGAACTGCCGCGACGACGCGCGGTCTCGGTGCCGACACTGGTTTTGGCGCCGCGCCGTACGCGAGTAGCGCCGCCGGCCGCACGCCCGATGTGACCGGTGCGGTCTTGTCGAGCGGGTTGCGAAGCGCGAGCTGAATCTTTCCCTCCGTGCTGGCGAGCGTCAGCCGCTCGGCCTCACTCGGATCGACGAGCAGGGTAACGACGCTCACTTCCATTGGCTTGCCCTTGTCGCCGTCCTGCTCGATCTTGGTGCCCGATGTCAGGACCTGGACGTTCGCGAGCACGACCTTCGACGTCACGTCAATCTGGTTCTGCGTGGGATTGACGGTCGCGACGACATCGACGCGCGTGCCCGGCAGAACGTAACCTGCCACGCCGACGACGTCGTTCACGCGCACCGACACCGCGCGCATGCCGGGGGGAATGATGGGTGGCAGGCCGAAGCCGGCTTCCTTCGACGCAAGCTTGGCCGACAGGATCGGTTCGTTCTGCACGATCGGTGAGATGACCCCGCGTCCCATGATGTCGTCGGCGCTCGTGAACGTCCCCATCGGCACGGAACCCTCCGGGAACTGGATCATGCGGACGTCCTCGGGCTTCAGCTCTTTCCCGAGCTGAAGGTCTGCGGCGGCAACGACGACGGACTGGGTCTTCATGGAGGCCGCCGGCGCGGGCTGTTGCACGAAGTTATAGGTGGCGTACGCGAAGACGCCGCCGGCGCTCAGCGCAATCACGAGCACGATGAATACACGAATGCGAGCCATAACGATGTCCTCACGGGCTTCTGGCCCTGGTTTACCAACCGAGCGCCGCGAGCGTGGCGCCAATAGCAATGGCGGGCGCATACGCGAAGCTGTTGCCTGCCTGCGGATCCTCGATCTCGGCCGCGACGGCGTTCCCGACCGCAAGCCGTCTCGTCGCGTTGAGCGTGCGCCCCAGCCGCCCGCGATGAATGGCGACCACCAGCGCGATGATGCCTCCAGCGATTACCGTTGCCACGAATGCTCTGAGCGTCAGCCCCGGACCGAGCAGCGCGCCGGCAGCGGCCAGGAGCTTGACGTCACCGGCGCCAGTCGCACCGAGCACGTGGCCGGGCAGCATCAACACTGCCCCGAGCACGCACCCGGCGCACGCCGCCGTCACGCCGATGCGCCCGACACCCGCGGCCGCCGCGGCGATTCCCACCGAGGCCATGATCATCGTCAGCACATTCGGCACGCGCCTGGTGCGCAGGTCGATGACCGCCGCCGTGCCTGTGCCGACCGCCACCATCACGAGCACAGAGAGCTCACTGCTTGGCAATGACTTCCCACAGAACCGTGTTGACAGTGTCGCCGAGACCTTTCACAGCTACGAGGGCGGCCACGGCGATGAGCGCCATCAACAGTCCGTACTCCATCAGATCCTGCCCGTCGTCACGCGGGATCCGACTCCGCAGCGTCTGCACGACCGATTGCCAGTTCATGGATGCTCCCATCGCAGGGAGACGGCGTATCCTCGCCGCCTCCCAATACGCATCGATCCATTTACAGCGGGAGCTTCGCGACGATGTCGTTGAAAATCGCACTGACGTTGGTGCCGGTCGCGGTGACGGCCACCACGGCGACGATTGCGATAAGCGCCACGAGGAGCGCGTACTCGAGGAGGTCCTGTCCTTCGGTGTTGCGCGTGAGGCTGCGGAGACGGGTAATGAAATTCATGACAATCCTCCAACGCGCGCCAAACGTGCGCGCGTTATGTGTGTGTTCGAAAAGCGATCACGCAGGGGACGCAACCGCGATGACGTGTGAACCAAGCGCAATGGGTGTGCCACGACTTGGAATCCAGCCTGCGAAGGTGCAGTAACCCGCTGTTCCCTAAACGTTTCGCGCGAAGAGGCACGAACGCCGCGCCGCCCTCGAACGCCTCATACAGAGACCCCGCATCTCAGATCCGTATCCGGGCTCGCGGAAATTGTTGGTAGGACCGTGTCACGAGATGGAACGCGCGACGAGGAGCTCGAATACTCGCGACGTGCATCTTCGTAACGACGCGCGCGCTTTTGTCCGCCGCGCAAGCGACGAGTGCGCGGCGACGACGTTCGAACTCGCGGAAAGTCGGCGGAAAAACGCCACATCGACCGCGCAGGCATACCGGGAACGGCAATTGCGATCTGAATACCGAATCACCATCCCCCGGGGGGTACAAACGTGACACGACGAGGAATTCGCGAAGCGCTCATGTCGGCAGGTGCGTTGCTCATCCTGATCGCGGCGCTCGCAATGATGGACGGCCGCGTGAGGGATCGATTCACGCCAGAGGGCGCCTGGAACCGGGTCACGAACCAACGTGGGCAGATCGCGATGACGAGTGCAACCGTGTACGAGGTCATCGCCGAACACGACAAGCTGGCGATGTTCGTCGTTGCCGCCTCTCTACTCGTCGGATGCATGCTTCGAACATAAACACCATGTCTGTGATCCTGGTTGTCGAACCCGATTCGCGTCACGCGGCACAACTGGCTGCCATGGCGCGCAAGCATCTGACGTCGGAGCTTGTCATGGCCGACTCAGCGGACCGTGCGGTTGCCGCGATGGCGGATCGCGTGCCCGACGTGCTGCTGATGTCGTCCCTGTTGTCCCGGCAGGACGAGGCCACGCTGGCGGCATGGCTTCGCGATCTCGGTCCCGCCGCGGCGCACGTGCAGGAGATGACGATCCCGATTCTGGCGGGGACATCCAGGCCCGTCCCGAAACGGCGCGGGGTGCTTTCCGGCTTGCGAAAGGAACGCGACGATTCGGCGGCAACAGAGGGGTGTGGGCTGGATGAATTTGCCAGGCAGGTTTCGGCGTACGTCGGCTTTGCGTATGCACACCGCGGGATCGCGGAGCCGGTCGTAGAGCCTCCGCCGCCCTTCGAAGTAGAGACGCCCTCCTCACCGCCAGAACCGGAGATCGTCCCAATCAAGACGCGCGCGGTCGAGAGAATCGGCGACGACGAGGACGGCTGGGTTCCGATCGCCCTTGATGGTGCGTGGGAAGAACCCGCGCCTCCACAGCGCCTGGCGTTGACTCCAGTCGCTGACAACAAGGAATTGCTCGTGGCTGCGGCTGCGCCGGAACCGGTCGAGATCGTTGGGCCCGAACCTGAGTCCATCGCGGTCGGCGAGCAGCAACCCGTTGCGATCGCCGCGCCTGCGCCGCAGGCCCCCAAAACGAGGAAGACGAACAGTCGCAAACGCCGCACGAAGCCCACACAGGACGATTGGGGCCTCTTTGACCCGGACCAGTGCGGTTTTGCCGCGCTGGTGGCGAAGCTCGATGAAATTACGGACAACAACCATGCAGAAGAGCCGAGCGCAGATGCATCCGTCAATCTTGTCGCGTTTTAGACGCGTCCGAGCGCGGCTCGCGGACTCCACCGGCAACACCCTGGTCGAAGCCGCGCTCATCACGCCTCTGCTCCTGCTTGTGACGTTCGCGATAGTGGACTTCGCCGTGCTCTTTTATGTGCACCTGGCGCTCGAAAATGGAGTGGGCCAGGCGACGCGCTACGGTGTCACCGGCAATCTTGCCCCTGGATTGAATCGCGAGGAATCCATCATGGCCGCCATGAGGAACGCCACGCCGACGTTGACAATCGAGGACGACATGTTTGCATTCAGCCACATGCCGCCAGGGGGCAACGTATGGGTCGGCGGCGCGGGTGGGGCCAACGATATCGATAAAGTCACAGTCAACTACCAGTGGACCCTCATGACGCCACTGGTGCGCTCGTTCTTCGCAGGCGGCAAGATCACGCTCATCGTGGAGTCGGCGATGAAGAACGAGCCGTTCGAATGAGGAACCGGCTGCGTCATGCCGACGGCCAGGCCCTGGTCGAGTTCGCGGTGGTACTGCCGCTGCTGCTCGTGTTGGTGCTCGGTGTCGTCGAGGTGGGATACGCGCTCCTCGACCAGCACGTGGTGACCAAGCTCAGCCGTGAAGGCTCGAACCTGATTTCACGCGACGTCACGCTCCAGGACGCCGGCGCCGCCATGAAGACGATGAAGACCCGTCCCGTCGACTTCGATCTGCAATCGAAACTGATCTTCTCGGTGGTGAAGAAAGTCGCGACAGTAGGGTCTCCCAACTTCGACAAGGTCATCCTGTACCAGCGATATGAGTTCGGGCCTCTCGCAAAGTCGAGCGTGCTGACGACACGGGGGGCCGCCGCGTTTGGAGGCGCGCCCAACTACGTGGCGCCAAACTCCGACACCGACACGAATCTCCAGATCATGAACCTTCCTGCCAATCTGATTGTCGTACCGGGCGGGATGACGTTCATCACCGAGGTCTACACGAACCACAGTCTGATCACTCCTCTCGACAATTTCGGGATCACGGTGCCGGACACGCTGTATTCGATCGCCTACTTCTGAAGGGGCCAGGGACATGACCAGACAACGGCGTAATTTTCTCGATGAACGGGGCGTCGCTCTCATATACATGGCTGTCGCACTGACAACGTTGCTCTTGTCGACGGGGCTCGCCGTCGATACGGGACGGGCCTACATCGTGAAGGCGCAGTTGAGCAAGGCGGTGGACGGCGCCGCGCTTGGTGCCGCGCGCATGCTGAACAGCGGCAATCCCAGGGGGGAAGCGACGCGAATCTTCAACGCGAATTTTCCGCTGGGATACCTCGGAACGTCGGAGGACGAGGACCCGACCGCCGCTCCCGGGTTCTTCGACCTGAAGACGATAGCCGCATCGGGGGTGAACGTCGTCACGGTGACCGCCTCCGCAAAGTTGCCGACGACGTTCATGAAGCTGGCGAACTTCAACGACCTCACGGTGACGAGCAGTGGTGAGGCGACGCGCAGGATGGTCGACTTGTCGCTCGTGCTGGATGTCTCGAGCTCGATTGGCTGGCGGTGGCCCGCCGTGCGCGACGCGTCCAGAGCATTTGTCAACGCGTTCGACGCCGCCAACGATCGCCTCGCGCTCGTCACCTATGGAAACGGCGCGAGGGTCATCGATACCATGCCCGCCGCTCACGGCTTCAACAAGGTCGGGGTCATGGCCGATATTCCCAACGCGCTTCCCGGCGGCAGTACGAACATGGTCGAGGGTCTCTATCGAGGATGGGACGAGCTCAGGGCGGTTGCGAACGGGCAGCAGTCAGGTCTGCGGGTCATCGTCCTCTTTACGGACGGCGCCTCGAACAGCGTGCCCGGTGACTACCCCGCCGCGCCCGGCATGTCCAAGGGACTGCGAACATATGACTTCCCGAAGAATCTTCCCGATCCAGACAGCCAGACGTGGAACAGTCCCAATATCGTCGGGATGTTCGATACGGACACGGGCGCCCAGGCGCCTGCGTACTCCGTGACTCTTCCCTGGAACTCGCCGGCAACGCTTGCGCAGGTGCCATTTCTGCCCTTGGCGAGCTGGCACACACATCATCGAAGCGCGGGGATTCCGACGTCATTTCCGCTGCAAACCGCCGCGTTGACGGTGAACGGCGCGGCGCAGTCCGCGCGACGAGGACTGAGAAACTGGAATGCGGGCGCCGGCCGTTTCCCTGCCGAGGTCTTCAATATCAACAATGCGGCCAGAAACCTCGTTGAAATCATCGCCAACGAAGCGCGGGACGACAACGGCGATTACCCCATCAGGATCTATACGATCGGAATGGGGGAGCTGGTGCGCTACGACCTCGGCACCATTCCGGAAAAGTCCGAAGACATCCTGATGCGCCTCGCCAACGACTCGCGGTCGCCTGACTTCAACGAGGACCAGCTCGAAGGCAAGTACTACTTCGCCCAGGGCGCGGGTGACGTATCAGCCGCATTCGAGGCGCTGCAGAACCAGATCGTGCGCCTGAGCAAGTAGAGAGAACGTCGGCTCCGGGCTGAGCCTGCTACTATCCCCCGGTGCGCCTACAGAACCAGACCATCCTGGTGACCGGCGGAGCGTCGGGACTTGGCGGGGCGACCGCGGAGATGATCGTCGCGGCCGGCGGCCGCGTGATCATCGCCGACGTGAACGACGCCGCCGGCAGGGCCGCCGCTGCGCGGCTCGGCGCCAGCGGGCGGTTCGTCAAAGCCGACGTCACCAGCGACGAAGACGTCCAGAACGCGATCGCCACCGGCGTCAAGGAATTCGGCGGGCTGAACGGCGTGGTCAACGCCGCCGGCATCGGTCCCGCGGCGCGCGTGGTCGGCCGGGATGGCCCGATGCCGCTGGATCAGTTCGCGCGCGTCATCCACGTCAATCTCATAGGCACATTCAACGTCATCAGGCTGGCTGTGGCCTCGATGCAGAACAATCAGCCGGGCGCCGGAGACGAGCGCGGCGTGATCGTCAACACCGCGTCGGTGGCAGCATTCGACGGTCAGATCGGCCAGGCCGCCTATTCGGCCTCGAAAGGCGGCATTGTGAGCATGACGCTCCCGATTGCGCGGGAACTCGCGCGCATCGGCATCCGCGTGATGACCATCGCCCCCGGGATTTTCGATACGCCGATGCTGGCCGCGATGCCCGAGGCGATCCGCGAGTCGCTCGGCCAGCAGGTGCCGTTCCCCTCGCGCCTGGGCCGGCCATCGGAGTACGCCGCCCTCGTCCGGCACATCTTCGAGAACCAGATGCTGAATGGCGAGGTGATCCGGCTCGACGGAGCCATTAGAATGGCACCTAAGTAAACCGGGAACCGGGATCCCGGATCCGGGATTCGGAATTCGGGATCACAAGGGCCTCCAACGAATGTTCATCGCACTGACCGGCGCGCTCGCCGGGCTCTTTCACGTCCTGTCAGGACCCGACCACCTGGCCGCCGTTGCCCCGCTGGCCGTTGAAGACGGCCGGCGCGGATGGCTGTCGGGATGGACCTGGGGTCTCGGCCATGCCTCGGGCGTCGTGGTCGTGGCGTTGCTCGCGATCGTGCTGCGCGATCTGCTTCCGCCCATCGGTGTCATTTCGGCGTGGAGCGAGCGCGTCGTCGGCGTCGCGCTGATTGGCATCGGGCTCTGGGCACTCCGGCGCAGCACGCGCATCGCGCCCCGCGCACATCGGCACGGCGCCGTGGCGCACAACCATCTCCACGTGCAGGCCGGGCCAGCCTGGATGCGCCGCCTGGGCCACGCGCACGCCTCGTTCTGCCTCGGCATCCTGCACGGCGTGGCCGGCAGCTCGCATTTCCTCGGCGTCTTGCCCGCGTTGGCGCTTCCGACACGCCTCGCCGCTGTCACGTACATCGGTGCGTTCGGCGTGGGTACGGTTATGGCGATGACGGCGTTTGCTGCGGCCATCGGGTCGGTGGGCGGACACATCCGCCACGGCGCGGCGCTCTATCGCGGAATGATGCGCGCGGCTGCGATGGTGGCGATCGCCATCGGCGCCTTTTGGCTCTTGTAAGTTGCGCTAGACATTTTCGGAAGCAGATCGAGTCGAGAGATACGAGTCCACGGTCAACGGCAGTCCTCGGTCAAACGAGGTATGTGCCTGGAACGCGAAGCGCTCCTCCGCCCGCCGCGTGTCGAGCTTGCGTCGGGGCTGGCCATTGGGTTTCGTGACGTCCCAGACGATGCGCCCTTTAAATCCAACGGCCGCAGCGACCTTGTCGACCAGGTCCTTGATCGAGATCTCGATTCCCGACCCGAGGTTTACAGGGTCGCTGCTGTTGTACCGCTCGCTCGCCAGCATGATGCCCTCCGCCGCATCGTCGACGTAGAGGAACTCGCGCGTCGCGGAGCCGTCGCCCCAGACCTCAATCTGATCCTCGCCGCGCTCGACGGCGTCGACGCACTTCCGGATCAACGCGGGGATCACGTGCGACGAACGAGGTTCGAAGTTATCTCCCGGGCCATACAGATTCACGGGCAGAAGGAAAATCGAGTTGTAGCCGTATTGATCGCGATACGCCTGCGACTGCACGAGCAGCATCTTCTTCGCGAGCCCGTACGGCGCGTTGGTTTCCTCCGGGTATCCATTCCAGAGGTCATCTTCCTTGAAGGGCACGGGCGCGAATTTGGGATAGGCGCAGACAGTGCCGATGCCAACGAACTTCGGGATATCGGCCTTCCACGCCTCGTGAAGGAGCTGCGCCCCCATCATCAGGTTGTCGTAGAAAAACTCGCCGGGCCGCTCGCGGTTCGCGCCGATGCCGCCGACAATCGCGGCGAGGTGAATGACCAGCGTAGGCCTGGTGTCGCGGTACATCCTGACGATGTCGGCGTGATCGCGCAGGTCGTACTCACTGCTTGGAGGCGCCGCCACCTGTTCGCATCGCATCGCGTTGAGGCGCTTCACGAGATGGCCGCCGAGGAAACCGTTACCGCCGGTGACGAGTACCCGTTGCCGACTCCAGAAACTCATATGTGATGGCGTTCCGCGATTCTAACTGAGTACTGCTACTCTTGCCGCGAGAGGCATGATCAGCTCTATCACGACGATCAGAGAACGCCTGCGCCTCGCCGCCGCGGTGAACGACGCGATGGCAGAATCGGCATCGGCGTCCATCGCGGCGGCCGCCGACCTCATCACCAATTGCTTCCGCAGCAACGGCAAAGTGCTCCTCTGCGGCAACGGCGGAAGCGCGGCGGATTGCCAGCATATGGCGGCGGAACTTGTCGGGCGATTGACGAACGAGAAGGACCGCCCTGGACTCCCGGCGATTGCGTTGACGACCGACACTTCGTTTCTCACCGCGTATCCGAATGATGTCGGCTTCGACGGCGTATTCGCGCGGCAGGTCCAGGCGCTGGGCTCACCAGGCGATATCCTGATCGCAATCAGCACCAGCGGCCGGTCGCGAAACGTACTGACCGCGGTTGAAGAAGCCCGAGGCAAGGGCCTGTCCATCGTTGGGCTGCTCGGCGAAGACGGGCCGCTCGCCACGGCGGCCGACATCGCGATCCGAGTGCCAACGAACGACACGCAGGTCATCCAGCAGGTGCACCTGGCTGTCGAACATCTGATCTGTCACCTCGTGGAGCGGGCGCTCTACCCATGACGCTGACGATCGCTTTCGCGCAGGTCAACCCCACCGTAGGAGATGTGAGCGGCAACGCTGCGCTCGTGCGGCGCACGCGTGATGAGGCGGCCGCACAGGGCGCTGACCTTGTCGTCTTTTCCGAGCTCGTCCTGGTCGGGTACCCGCCGGAAGATCTCGTGCTGCGTCCCGCGCTGCTCGAGGCCGTCGCGCACGTGCTTCGCGAGCTGGAACGCGAAAGCGCGTCCGCCGGCGTCCCGGGCATCGTTGTGACGCTTCCGTGGAGGGAACGAGGACGTCTGCACAACGCTGTTGCGCTGGTCGCGGACGGACGCTCTGAATTGCGCTTCAAGCACGAGCTGCCGAACTATGGAGTCTTCGATGAGAAGCGCGTCTTCGAGGCCGGGCCGCTGCCTGAGCCGGTGAAGTTCCGGAACACCCGCCTGGGCCTTCCGGTCTGTGAAGACATCTGGTTCGACGAGGTCACCACGCACCTGGCGCAGCGCGGCGCACAGCTGTTGCTCGTCCCCAACGGATCGCCCTTCGAAGTGGACAAGTTCGCGCATCGTCTCGAGCTCGCACGCATGCGCGCGGCCGAGACCGGCATGGCGGTCGCGTACGTGAATCAGATCGGCGGACAGGACGAGCTGGTCTTCGATGGCGGGTCGTTCGTCATGAACCCCGACGGCTCCCTCGCATGCCTCCTTCCGTTCTGGCGCGAATCGATGGCGCTCACCCGCTGGCACGAGGAGGCCAACCGCTTCCGCTGCGAGGGCAGCACGCAATGGTCGGCGCAGCCGCGGCTCGAATCGATCTACTGCGCGATGGTGCTCGGTCTGCGCGACTACGTCCGCAAGAATCATTTTCCAGGCATCGTGCTCGGCATGTCGGGCGGAATCGATTCGGCGCTGACGGCCGCCGTGGCGGTCGACGCGCTTGGCGCGGGACACGTTCGCGGCGTTCGCCTGCCTTCGCGCTTCACGAGCCCTGCGAGCCTGGACGATGCGATGGAATCGGCGACGCTGATGGGCATGCGGCTCGACACGATACCGATTGAAGCACCCGTCGCCGCCAGCGAAGGCGTGCTGGCACCGCTGTTCGAAGGACGCCCCCGCGATGTGACCGAGGAAAACATCCAGGCGCGCATCCGTGGCGTTCTGCTCATGGGGATCTCGAACAAGTTCGGCGAGCTCCTCGTCACGACCGGCAACAAGTCGGAGATGTCAGTTGGCTACGCGACGCTCTACGGCGACATGTGCGGCGGCTACTCCGTCCTCAAGGACATCTACAAGACCGAGGTATACGCGCTGTCACAATGGAGGAACGAGCACCTGCCGGAGGGGGCATGCGGACCACGCGGCCGCGTCATCCCGGAGCGATCCATCACCAAGGCGCCGACCGCGGAACTGCGGCCGAATCAGACCGACCAGGACTCGCTTCCACCGTACGACGAGCTCGATGCGATTCTACGGGCGCTTGTCGAAGAGGAGTTGAGCGTGGCCGACATCGCGGCGCGCGGCTTCCCGCGCGACACCGTCACGCGCGTGCAGCGGTTGCTCTACTCGGCGGAATACAAACGGCGTCAGGCGCCGCCAGGGGTGAAGATTACGCGCAAGAGCTTCGGCCGCGATCGCCGCTATCCGCTGACGAACGCGTTTCGTGAACTCTGACGTTCACACTTCGGGGTTCTCTTCTCCGTTCGTGTTCAAGTTCGGTCCCCTTGGAAGTTGGGAGTTGGATGTCGGGAGTTAAGGTCGGCCCCGGATCCCCCATCCCCGATCCCTACCGTGAGTATTCCGTAGGCGTGCCCTCACCTTTCAAATACCGGTCGCGATCCTCGGGACGAAAGATTCGAACCTGTCCGGCGATCTCTGCGGCCGGCGGCCAGTCGAGCGCGGCAACGCTACTGCCGGCAAACCGCTGGCGGAACAGCGGCTCTTCCCATCCCTCGAACAGCAGATACGGTTCGAGGCCACGCGTGCGGCTGAACGAAATGGCGCGATCCAGCCACTCGGGATCGAGTGCGTCCCACACGAGCGTCTTGCGATTCGAATAGAAGCGGACGCTGCCGCTCTCCCAGCTTGTGATGACGAGCGCGTTCTCCGGAAGCCGTCGAGCGACGTAGTCGCCGGCCCGCTTGTAACGTGACTCGAGGCGTTGGAGGTCGAACACGCTCCGCGCGCGTGCTTCGCGGATGAAAAAGAAACAGATCGCAATGGTGAGAACACTCGACAGTGCGGCGCGTACCCCGTGGGTCCGCGAAGAACGGGTATCGCGAGCCCAGAGGGCCCGCGCCGCAATCGAGTCGATGATGGCCGCCATCAGCACGAGCAATACCGCGATCGCCGGCAGCATGAAACGCAGATACCACCAGTCGTTGAAGACCACGTAGGGCAGGTAGCAGGCGGCGTTGACGATAGCGAACGTCAGGAGCAGGCCCGTCAGCCACCCTGGCAAGACAAAGGGCGCGGCCAACGCGAGCAGCCATGCGGGCGTGTGCGACTGCCACATCCACTGGAAATAGCGTGCGGCGTTGGGTGCAATGTTGGCGGTACTGAACAGCGTATCGAGCGATCCGTATCCCGACCGCAGCGGCGAACCGTACAGCGTCTGCTGGATCATTGCGACGGCCAGGCATCCAGGTGCCGCTGCCGCCGCGAAGAGCGCGGCACCTCGCATGCGCTCGCGCATCGTTCGCTGCGGCCGCGCGAGAATGAACAGACCCAGGACGATACCGAGCGGCAGCAAGTTCGGGCGCATCAGGATCGCGGCGCTCGTCGCGAATCCTGCCATCGCCGGCGCACGCGGACGCGAGCCGGTCGCGCACGCCAGGGCAAGCACCCACAGGGCGGCCGCCGGCACGTCACTCATCGGCTGCACGAGCTGGAACAGAAACGCCGGGCTGCACGCGACCAGCAGCGCCGAGGCGAGGCCAACGCGGCGCGCGAACCGTGATCCGAGCACGTAGACCGACCACACCAGGAGGGCGCCGAAGAGTGGAACGACGAGAAAGAGGGTAATGGGTCGGCGGGCAAGGAAATTGTCGAGGAGCGTGAAGGGGGCCATCGCGATCGACAGCCCGGCGGGGCACATGGGAACGGCCGCGCCGGCCACTGTTGGCGAGGGGACGTGCCCTGCCGGCGCAAACGTCCGCGGCGCGTCAGGCCACGGCGCCTCCAGCGCAAGCGGCTCGATCACCTGCAGCCGGCCGGTCGACCAGCCCTGCGCCTGGTGCACGTAGCAGTACGAGTCCGAGCCGCCGACCGCGAACGTCCCCCAGCGCAGCCCTGCGGCAACGACCGCGGCCAGGAGTATCGCGATCGCGATTCTCATCGGGATTTGGGGGTTGGGATTTCGGAGTTGGGATTTACGGGCCGGAATCTCTCCGCGAAGAGGACCTGCACCGCCCGTACCCCGTCACGCCATCCGATCTTCTTCCCCTGCGCTCGCGAGCGAGGATCGAACGTGACGGGCAACTCGTGAATCCGGTGTCCCGCGCGAAGCAGACGGGCGGTGATCTGCGGCTCGATATCGAAGCGGTTCGCATCCAGCTTCAGGGACCGGGCCACGTCCGCCCGCATGATCTTGTAGCAGGTCTCCATGTCGGTCAGCGACCCGCCGAACAGCAGGTTGGTGGCGCCGGTCAGCGCCCGATTCGCGGCGATCGTGATCCACGGGGCCGGCGGACGTCCCGCGAGAAACCGCGAGCCGTACACGACGTCGGCATCCCCACGGATAATCGGCGAAACAAGCGCCGCGATCTGCTGGGGATCGAGCTCGAGATCGGCGTCCTGAATCGCGACGATCGTGCCGCGGGCCGCATTGAGGCCAAGCCGGATCGCGGCGCCTTTGCCGGCGTTGCGCTCTGCCTGGATGACCATGAGCCGGGACTCGGGGGTCGGGATTCGGGATTCGGAACTCGAATTGCCGAAGCCGGTATTTTCGACTCCCGACTTCCGAATCCCGAATCCCGAATCCCGATTCCCGAATCCCGATTCCCGAGTCCCGAGTGTCGCCAGGACGTCCCGTGTGCCGTCTGTCGATCCGTCGTCAACGACGAGAATTTCGCGGGGGACCGGCAGTTCAATCGCCAGGAGGCGATCGATGACCGCGCGGACGGTTCGAACTTCGTTGTAGACCGGAACGATGATCGAAAGCAGCTCGGCGCGACTGCTCACCGTCGTCTGGGTGCTGGTGTGCGCTTGGGTGGCGCGGGCCGGTACTGAACCATCACGTTGCTGATGATGGCCACCGGCTGACCTGGCAGCGTGAAGTTGTCGACGCCATCGAGACGGACGACCGAGACCTTCTCGCCCAGGATGCTGACGCTCTGCTGGTCAGCGGGAATGGTGACCGAGATCGACTCCACTCCCGTCGGCGCGACCGCTTTCACCCCGCCCGGCCCCGCGCCGCCGCCGATCCGATCGACGAGATCGCTGGCCGTGCGGAACTCGTTCTGAACGATGGCACGCGAGAGCAAGGTGTTGTCCATGGTCAGGACGCCGATCGTTGCGGTGTATCGACGGTATCCGCGGTTCGTCTTCACGAGCTCGTCGGAGTACATGTGCCGATTGTGCAGATCGAACGTGAGCGTCACGGGACCGGCGTGAGGTGGAAGGTCGACAATGATACCGTCGGCCGGTTCGCGGCCGGTGAGCACGTCGCAGTAGCTTTGCTTCGTCTGCACGCCCTCGCCGAGCGGATTGGGACACTGGATGGCCGCCGGCTCGGTCTTCGTCACCGGCGGGGCCGGCGCCGCTGGCCGACGGGCGGGCGGGCGCGCCTGCATGCCAGGCTCCGCACGGGCCACGATCGTTCCTGGCGTCCAGAGCATGGCGAGCACGATCACGACATGGAAGCGGTGCACGTCAGTCCCCTACGCACGCAAGGCCGGCCGGTACGGTGGACACCGGCGTGAGCCCGCGGACCTTGATCAACTCGAGGAACTCCATCCGCGTGCGCGCGCTGTCGCGAAAGACGCCGAGCATGGCGCTCGTGATGGCGAACGAATTCTGCTTCTCAACGCCGCGCATCGACATGCAGAGGTGGGTGCCCTCGCAGACGACCGCGACGCCGAGCGGGTCGATCTTTTCGCGGATCGTTTCCGCAATCTGGTTGGTCAGCCGTTCCTGGATCTGGAGACGGCGGGCGAACACGTCGACGAGGCGCGGGATCTTGCTGAGCCCGATGACGCGCTTGCGCGGGATGTACGCGACGTGGCACTTGCCGAAGAACGGCAGCAGGTGATGCTCGCAGAGCGAATAGAAGTCGATGTCCTTGACAATCACCATCTCGTTATAATCGACGGTGAACAGCGCATCGTTCAGGACCTCATCGATGTTTGCGCCATACCCGCTCGTCAGGAATTTCAATGCGTGCTCGACACGCGCGGGCGTCCTGGCGAGCCCCTCGCGGTCGGGATCTTCGCCCAGTTCGATGAGCAGCCGCCTGATCAGTTGGTCCACGCTCGTATTCTACATCGCGCTATTTCCGCCTCTCGCCGGCGCTTCTTCGTATGCTTCGTGGTTTCAGGGAGGATCGCCTGCGCAAGCTGCGCCGCAAGACGACCCGGATGCGCTGTACCGGGACCGCTCGGATCCCGGCCGGGCGCAGCAGGCTGCCGACATCTGGACCACGCGCCTGGCGGCGAATCCGCGTGATTTCGAATCGGCGTGGAAGCTGGCGCGCGCGCAGTACTGGATCGGCACGCAGGGCCCCTCGGGCGAGCGGCGCGCTGCGCTCGGGCGCGGCACCGATGCCGGACGTCGCGCGAGCATGATCGAGCCGTCGCGCCCGGAAGGCTTCTTCTGGATGGCGGCAAACATGGGCACGCTCGCCGAGTCGTACGGACTGCGTCAGGGCATCAAGTATCGTGGCGCGATCAAGGACGCGCTGGAAACCGTACTGCGGATCGACCCCGCGTTTCAGAGTGGATCGGCGGACCGCGCACTCGGCCGCTGGTACTTCAAGGTGCCGGGGCTCTTCGGCGGCAGCAAGAAGAAATCGGAAGAACACCTTCGCAAGTCGCTCACCTACGCTCCGAACAGCACCGCGTCTCATTACTTTCTCGCCGAGACGCTCTTCGACATGGACCGCGATGCGGAGGCACGCGAGGAGCTTCAGAAGGTAGTCGCCGCACCGATCGATCCCGACTGGGCTGCCGAAGATCGCGACTTCAAACAGAAGGCGCAGCAACTCCTCGCTCGACAAGGCCGACCGTAAGGTCGGCCCCTGCGACTGTATCGATACAATAGAAGGCTTGCGCACCTCTCATCCGGCGCTGACCGCGCTGCGTCACCGCAACTTCCGCTTGATCTGGGTCGGACTGCTCCTGTCGTTCACCGGCTCGTTCATGCAGAACGCGGCGCTGCTGTGGCACGTGTCGCTGCTCGTCGAGCCCGATCAGAAGGGGCTCGCGCTCGGCGCGGTCGGTCTCGTCAGGGTCGTTCCCATCATCGTCTTCTCGATGATCAGCGGCGTCGTCGCCGACGCATGGGACCGGCGCCGGCTCATGCTGATGACGCAGAGCGGCTCCGCCATTGTGGCGATCGGACTCGCGCTGCTGGCGTTCAGCAGCTCCACGTCGGTGTGGCCGGTGTATGCCCTGGCGGCGCTCAGCTCTGCGGTCGGCGCGTTCGACCTGCCGGCGCGGCAGTCGCTCGTGCCAAGCCTCGTTCCTCGCGAAGACCTTCCCAACGCCATCAGCCTCAATACGATCATGCAGCAGACGGCGCAGGTGCTTGGGCCTGCGATCGGCGGGATCGTCATTGCCTCGACAAACGTCGGCTGGACGTACGTCATCAATGCCGTTTCCTTCATCGCCGTAATCGCGGCGCTGCTGATGATGCGGGGGGTGCCAACCCGCCCCGAGAAGTCAACCTCGAAGGACGACGTCTCGTGGCGCGCGGCGCGCGAAGGACTGCGCTTCGTCTTCCGGTCGCCGCTGATCCGCTCAACGATGTTGCTCGATTTTTTCGCGACGTTCTTTTCGTCCGCGACCGCGTTGCTGCCAATCTTCGCGCAGGACATCCTGAAAGTCGGCGCAACCGGATACGGCTGGCTGTATGCCGCACCCGCGGTCGGTGCGACCTTGATGAGCGCGGCGATGGTGTTCCTGACGAGCCGCATCGAACGTCGCGGTCCGGTGCTCTTGTGGGCCGTGGGGATCTACGGAGCGGCAACCGTCGGCTTCGGCATTTCGCGTTCGTTCTGGATCACGTTCGCGTGTCTCGCGCTTACCGGGGTCGCCGACACGGTCAGCATGGTGTTCCGCAACATCATCAGGCAGCTCGAAACGCCCGATCGCTTGCGTGGCCGTATGGTCGGCGTGAACATGGTCTTCTTCGCAGGCGGCCCCCAGCTGGGCGAGATGGAGGCCGGCGCCGTCGCCAACTGGTTCGGGGCGCCGTTCTCCGTCGTCACCGGCGGCATCGGATGCCTGGTCGCGGTGGCGTGGATCGCGGTGTCCACACCGCAGCTCCGGAAATATCGCGCGACGTCGGTCCCGACCGCGAAGGCCATCGGCACAGAGCCGGTGCCGACTGGGTAAATCCCAAATCCCAAAGCCCAATCACGAATCACGAATCGCCAATCACAAATGCCCTCATTGTTCGACTCGTTTTCGAGCCGCGACCTCACGCTTCCCCACCGCATCGTCGTGTCGCCGATGTGCCAGTACTCGAGCACCGATGGCTTTGCCTCCGACTGGCATCTCGTACATCTCGGATCGCGCGCCGTCGGCGGTGCCGCGCTCGTGATGACGGAGGCGTCCGCGGTGACCGCCGAGGGTCGTATCAGCCCGCAGGACCTGGGCATCTACCTGGACGCGCACGTCGAGATGCTCGCACGCATCGTCCGGTTCATCCACAGACAGGGCAGCGCCGCAGGAACCCAGCTGGCGCACGCGGGCCGCAAGGGCAGCACGCAACGACCGTGGGACGGCCACAGCGCAGTCGCGCCCGAGGAAGGCGGCTGGGAGCCGGTCGGACCGACCGACGAGCCGTTCTCCGATACGTTTCCGGTCCCACGGCCACTCGCCACGGAAGAGATTCCCGCCATCGTCGACGCGTTTCGAGGCGCGGCGAAGCGCGCATTGGCCGCGGGCTTCGACATGATGGAGCTGCACGGCGCGCACGGCTACCTGATTCACGAATTCCTCTCGCCGCTGACCAACACGCGGACGGATCGGTACGGCGGCTCGTTCGATAACCGCATTCGTCTGTGCCTCGAGGTCGTGGACGCGGTCAGGCAGGTCTGGCCGGAACGATTGCCGGTGTGGCTTCGTATCTCCGCGACCGACTGGGTGGCCGGCGGATGGGACGTCGACGAATCGGTAGAGCTGGCGAGGCGCGTGCGCGATCGAGGCGTTGATCTGGTCGATTGCTCGTCGGGCGGACTGCTGTTGTCTCAGAAGATTGCAATCGGCCCGGGCTACCAGGTGCCGTTTGCCGAACGCATCAGACGCGAGGCGGGTGTCGCGTCAGGGGCCGTGGGTCTTATCACATCGGCAACGCAGGCGGACGAGATCATCCGCAACGGGCAGGCGGACTGCGTGCTGCTCGCGCGCCAGATGCTGCGCGATCCGTACTGGCCGATGCATGCCGCCCAGGAGCTTGGCGTCACGTTCCCGTGGCCCGTGCAATATTCACGCGCCTCGCCCGAAGGATCGCCAAGACGGCTGCCAAGGCCCTCGGAGCTCGCAGTCTAGGAATTCTCGCTCGACATCTGGAGAACTTCCCCGCCACGGCCGATAACGGAAACACCCTCCCCGATTTAGGTCCTGATCCGTCAGCTGAGCTCCGGTAGGACCGTGGCATGGCCGCAATGAAAGAAGTAAAACAGCCGACGATCCGCCGCAGGTTGTCGCTCCGGCGCTGGGTCCCGTTTGCCGTGCTTGCGCTGGGGGGCACGCTGACCGCGGTCACCGTGATTTCCCTCTCCCTTACGGAAGAGGTTCGGGCGAGGGCTGCGTTCGAGAGTGACACCCTCGAAACCTGGCACAACGTGAACTCCGGCCTCGAGCGCCTTGTCGAAGTCGCTCGCGTGTCGACGGCGCTCCTGGCCGTGAGCCAGGAGATTAACTACGTCGAGTTCCGTTCCTTCGTGCGCGGACTCCAGCTCCGCGAGCGGTATCCCGCAATCGACGGTGTCGGGTTCTCGCAGCGCGTCCGGCGACAGGATCTTCGCACCTTCTTGCGACAGATACACCTGGACGGAGTGTCGGGTCTGGATGTGTGGCCTGCGGGTCGCAGGAGCGAATATCAAACGATCGTGTTCCTGGAACCTGGCGATGCGCGGAACACCTCCGCGGTCGGATTCGACATGGCGACGAGCCCGACACTGCTCGCCGCGATGGAGCGCGCTCGCGATTCTGGATCGCCGGCAATCAGCGAGCGACTTCCAATCGGGCCTTTCTCAGGCGCTGGAGAACAGACCCGCGCCGTCCTGTACCTGCCGGTGTATCGTGCCGGCGCAGTCCTGCGAACCATCGAGAACCGGCGGCAGGCTCT
>Ga0105347_1000170_pt1 | contig 32090 bp, 28 predicted proteins | sample EasRivMeERMLT890_FD_89677 | JGI IMG/M metagenome (GOLD analysis project Ga0105347, IMG submission 89677) | Soil microbial communities from meander-bound floodplain in the East River, Colorado, USA - East River MetaG ERMLT890 | ecosystem: Environmental > Terrestrial > Soil > Floodplain | place... | reverse complement strand
CGCTGGCGAAACGACGGATCCGGGCTGAAGTCGAGTTGATCCAGAAGCGGATGTCCCACAAAGCGCACCGGCATGCCCGCGCGCTCGTACAGTCCGCGCTCGAAGTCGAAGACCACGAGCAACAGATCCACGTCGCGCTTGATGCGATCGACGCGACCGGCACCCCACGCCCACACCTGGGGGCCGATGTAATACGCAGTCTTGATTCCGCGGGCGTGCGCCGCCTCGGCCAGTCGGAGATTGAAGCCCGGATAGTCCACCAGCACGAGCACGTCGGTGCGCGTCTGCTTGAGTTCATCCGCCGTGTCCTGAATGAGGCGGCGAAACATCCTCCACCGCGACGCAATCCCGCGCACACCGATGATGGGCGAGTCCATGAGCGTGGAGTCCACTCGCGCACCCGCGGCCGCCATAGCACGCCCGCCGAAGCCCCGCACGTCTACGGAGGGTTCGAGACGGCCCAGCGCGTAGATGAGATCCGCGGCGTGGCGATCGCCGGAGGCCTCGCCTGAGCTGATGAAGACCTTCACGTCAGGAGGGCCGCACCGAGCGCAGAAGCTCGTGTGCACGCTCGTGCACCTGCTCGGCGACGCGCAGCGCGCGAAGTCCATCCTCGCCCGTCACGGGCGGAGGGTGGCCCGAGGCGACGGCCTTCACGAAGTCGAACAGCTCGTCGTGGAGCATCTCCCCACCCGCGGGAGCGACTTTTTCCATAGCCACTACGTGTCCGCGCTCCCCCAGGGGCAGCGTGCTTCCTTCCACTCCCGCGCGCTCCATGTCTTCGCGCGAGCCGAACAGGCGGTAGCGCTCGAGCGACTTCTCCCGCAGATCCAGCACCGAGTACGTGGACTCGGAAAAGACCCGAAAGCGCCTGCGAGTGGTCGGGGAAATGCGCGATGCGGTGAGATTGGCCACCGCGCCGTCGAATTCGAGGCGCGCGTTGCACAAATCGAGGTCGTTGGACACCACGGCCGCACCCGCCGCGCGCACGTCCCTGGGCTCCTGGCCCACCAGATGCAGCACCAGGTCGATGTCGTGAATCATGAGGTCGAACACCACCGCCACATCGGCACCGCGCGACACGAACGGCGCCAGGCGGTGAGCTTCGATGAAGCGAGGCGTGACGGCGTCCCGCCGGAACGACGTGTAGGCGGGATTGTAGCGCTCGATGTGTCCCACGCCCAACGGCACGCCACGCGTGCGGGCCAGGTCCACCAGCGACTCGGCCTCGGCCGAGGTGGCGCAGATGGGCTTCTCAACGAAACACGCCACCCCCGCGTCCACAATCTGACGCGCCACCTCGAAGTGGGATCGCGTGGTGGTGACCACGGTGATGAGATCGCACGAATCGATCAGATCTTCGAGAGAGGCCGCCTGGTGTACGCCGTAGGGCTGCGCTTCCGATTCGCCCTTCTGCGGATTCTTGTCGTACACGCCGGAGAGGGTCACGCCGGGCAGATGCGCCAGGACGCGCACGTGCTCGCGTCCCAGCCGCCCTACGCCCACCGTTCCGGCACGGATGGAGGGGACCATGGAATGTGGGGAGCTATTTCACGATGCCGCGTTCGGAGGCTTTGATGAACTCGAGCAGATGGGTCACTTCGTCGGTGGGCTTCACGTCCCCGGTGATTCGCTCGAGCGCGTGCGTGGTGTTGAGACCCGACTGGAACAGGAGCTTGAACGCCGTCTTGAGCGGTGACAGGCGATCCACCGTGAACCCTCTGCGCTTCAGCCCTACGATGTTGAGACCCACCGTCTTGAGCGGGTACCCGGCCAGAAGAGCATACGGGCACACGTCCTGCGGCACGCGGAAGCCGCCCCCGATCATGGAGTGGCAGCCGATGCGCACAAACTGGTGAATGGGCACCAGTCCCCCCACCACCACCCAGTCCTCCAGCATGCAGTGTCCGGCCATGTTCACCGAGTTTACGAGGATCACGTGGCTTCCCACGCGACAGTCGTGTGCGATGTGCGCATAGGCCATGATGAAATTGTCTGAGCCCACCACCGTGCGGCCGGAACGCACCGTGCCGCGGTGAATCGTGGCGTATTCGCGGATGAGGTTGCGATCCCCCACCTCGAGATGCGTGGGCTCGCCCCGGTACGTCACGTCCTGCGGCTCCGTGCCGAGCACGGCGCCATGGCTGATCACGTTGTCACGCCCGAGGCGAGTGAGCCGGCCCAGGCGGACGTGCGACTCGATGCGTGTGCCCTCGCCCACCACCACGTCGGCTTCGATGATGCTATACGGGCCCACCACCACGCCCGCAGACAGATGCGCCGTGCGATCGACGAGGGCGGTGGGATGAACGTCGGGCGGCGCGGCGGGGTGCGTCCGCGGTTCCGCAAGCGACTTGCGGGTCACTTGTCCACCACGGTGGCCATGAGTTCGGCTTCCGTCACCAGCTCGCCGTCCACGGTGGCGCGGCCCTTCATCTTGCACATGCCGCGCCGGTTTACCAGCATCTCCAGTTCGAACCGCAGCTGGTCCCCGGGCACCACGGGTCGTCTGAAGCGAGCGCCGTCGATGCCCATGAAGTACACCACCTTGGTCTCGGGATTCTCCACGGTGTTGAGCAGGAGCACACCGCCGGCCTGCGCCATGGCTTCCACCACCAGCACGCCGGGCATGATCGGGTGATCGGGAAAGTGTCCCATGAAGAACGGTTCGTTGATCGTGACGTTCTTGATGGCCACGACGCGCTTGCCGGGATCGACATCGAGCACCCGATCGATGAGCAGCATCGGATAGCGGTGCGGCATGATCTTGAGAATGGCGCGAATGTCCATCCCCGCGTTGGGGTTGTCGCGGTTGCCGTACTTCTGCATGAACTGCCGCTTCTGGTGCAGTTCGCGGATCTTGCGTGCCAGCGCCACGTTGGCGGAATGGCCCGACCGCGCGGCAAGAATGTGCGCCTTGAGTGGAACGCCGACGAGAGCCAGATCGCCAATGAGGTCCACGGCCTTGTGCCGCACCGGTTCGTTTGGGAATCGCAGCGGCCGATCGCCCAGGATCCCCGTGGTGCCGATGGGTACGCGTTCCTTGATCTTAAACAGGGCCGCCAGCCGATCGACGTCGGCCTGCGTCTTGCCGTTGTCGCAGATCACCACGGCGGAATCGAGATGCCCCCCGCGGATGAGATTCTGAGACTTGAGCGCTTCGAGCTCGGAAAGAAAACAGAATGTGCGCGCCGGCGCGAATTCGTCGGCAAACTCGTCCTTCAATGAAACGAGCGACGTGTACTGCGTGCCGAGGGCCGGATTGCGGTAGTCCACCAGGAAGGTGATGCGCAGCGAGTCGGACGGCAGAACCACCAGGTCCACGCCCCGGTCGGGCTCGGAGTAGGACAGAGGCGACGTGATCTCGAAGTAGTCGCGCGGGGCCTCCTGTTCCACGGTGCCCGCTTCGCGGAGCACATCCACAAACGGCCGCGAGGATCCGTCCATCACCGGCGGCTCGAGGTTGTCGAGCTCCACGATGATGTTGTCGATTTCCAGACCGGCCACGGCGGCAAGTACATGCTCCACGGTGGCGATGCGCACGTCGCCCGCCCCCAGAGTGGTACCGCGCTGCAGGTCGACCACATGATCGACGTCGGCGGGGATCTCGGGGGACGAGGCCAGATCGGTGCGCACGAAGGTGATCCCGTGACCCACCGGCGCCGGCTTGAAGGTGAGGTGAGTTTCCGCGCCCGTGTGCAGTCCCACTCCCGAAAGAGATGCGGGCCGTGCGATGGTTTTTTGGCGGTCACTCATGGGACGAATCGCCCGCCAAAAGCGGGCGGAGTTTCCAGCACTCCGCCACGAGCATCCAGAGCGCGGCCAGAGTGCGCACCAGATCCGGCGCCGTGGCGTGGCGTAGCCGTTTAGAGTAGGCCTCCACGGCGGCCTTGGCAACGAGGATTTGCGTGAGCGACGAGCCGAGACGCTTCTGCAGCGTCACGGGAACATCGCTGTGTTCGCCCAGCGAGAGCACCCATTCACGCACCGCCAAAAGATGCGTGGGGTCGGGCTGAGGGTAGCGTTCGACCGGCAGTTTCCATTGCCTCGGTTCGGGAAACGCTCGGTCCCGCTCACTCACGAATTGATTCACCAGGAACAGGGCCGATTGCTCCAGCTCTCGCGCGGTCTCGAGCATATCGGAGCGGCGCTTCGCCCACGGGGATCGCAGGTCGGCGAGCAGATCGGGCAGTCGTGCGAGTGAGCCGTTGAGGCGTCGCCATTCGGGATGCTCAAGCAGATCCATGGCCACCGTGAACGGGACGCGCCATGACAGGCCCGCTGGCTCTGTCAGACACTATGCGGCCGGGCGAATGGAGGCGAGAAGCGCGGCAAACTCATCGCGACTGTCCTCCACGACCGCTTCCGGTCCCGTCAGTTTGAAAAACACTGCGCCCTGGGGTCCTTCGATGATGGCTCCCAGAAGCCTGTACCCGGACTGCGGCTCCTGCCCCTGTCCCGCGGCGCCCATGCCTGCTGTGTACGTGCCAGCCACTTCCACTTGTGTCAGCGGCCAGCCGGACTGTTCGGAATGGCTGGACGTGGCACGCTCGGCAGACGGCGTTCCGTCCGGCTGTTCGAACTGGTTGATCCACCGGTCGATGTTGGCCCCGACGGCGCCGCCCTGATCCGATCCGAAAAAGAACACGGCACACTCCGCCGTGCCCTCGCGATTCGTGCGAATGGTGTACGTGGCGGCGCGCATGGCACGCGCTCCCTGCGCCTCCCACTGCTCCGGAGCCGTCCACGCGATGCCCGCCACGGAGCTGACCGCCGGAGCGGCCGCCGTTTCGGCGGCGTCGGGCTGCGCCTCAATGGAGGGATGCCCCTGGGGCAAGCTTGCCGTCGTGCCCGGAGCTTCAAAAGCCTGACGCGCTTCTTCTGAACCCTCCGATCCGCAGCCGCTGAGGACCATGCAGACCACGAGGGGTGTGACCGCTTGAGTGAATCGCTTCTTTCTGGTGATTTTCATCATCGCTCAATATAGACCGGAGCCTCGGAGCGCGGCAAGCCAGCCGCCAGGGGGCAGATGCAGCTCAGATTTCAGGAGGGTAGACCCGCGGAACCGACTTCGGAGGCGTCGAACGCCCCGTCCGATCGCCCCTGTTCCCGGCTCCGATACTCCAGCGCGGCCCTGCGTGCCGCAGGTTCGAGCCTCTCCAGGTGATCGAGCCAGGCTCTCAGCCTTTCGCACGCCACCGGAGACAGTCCGTGTTCGAGGCGCCGGGCCTCAACTTCAGCCGCCTCGGGCAGGAATCCGAGCACCCCTACGAGAAAGCGAACCGTCAGATCGTGCCGGCGGGTGAGTTCGAGTGCGATCAGACGGCCCGGTCGCGTCAGACGCACTCCCTGCCTCGATTCGTGCAGCAACCAGCCGCCCGCCACCATGGCCTGTACTGTGCGTGTCACCGTGGGCAGACGGCACCCAAGCGCGAGTGCGAGGTCTGTGATTCGCACGTCTCCCGCCTTCTCAGAGAGTTTCAGGACGGTTTCGAGGTAATCTTCTCTTGTGTGCGTGAGCATGGTCTTAGCCTGCGGTAATTACTCAACGGTAACGGGCAGCGCCGCCAGCCACAAGGAGTTTCGGCGACGCGCACGCAATTTCCCCGGAATCCCTTGTCAAAAAAGACGTTGACAGATTTCGGGGGGGTGGCTACGTTGCAAACTTTCTGTCTGGGGTTTGGGAGGAGCTTTGGCTAACCGGGGAGATAGTGTTTTGTCCATTTCAAGCAGATTTCAGGCGTGCATCCTTTCGGGGGGGATGGCTGTGATCCTGCTTGGCGCGGGGGATCGGGCCCAGGCAGGAGGGAGCTTCGTTTCGGCAGTCGGCGATCGAGCGCGCGGCATGGGCGGAGCCTTTACGGCTCTGGCCGACGACTGGACCGCCGTACATTACAACCCCGCCGGCGCGGCATGGCTGACTCGCTCCGAGTTGTTCGCCACCGCCGCCATTTTCTCGCCTCGTATCACATACACGCCAGACACGCTTCAGTTCGGCGGCTGGCGTGCAAACAACAAACCGTACGGCGAATACTACAACGCCGACAAGACGATCGTGATGCCGCAGCTGGGCGGATTCGCCAAGGTGTCGCCGGGCAGCGGAATCTCCCTGGGCATGGGCGTCTATACGCAGGCCGTAAACAATATGGAGTGGGATCTCTACGCTCCGTACTACGCGACCAATGAGACCTTCCCCGGCCCCGACACACGATCCGACCTGCGCACGTGGACCTTCCACCCGGCCATGTCGTTCAAGTTCATGGACAAGCTGGCCGTGGGAGCCGGCTTCGAGGTGACCCGCACCTTGCTGGATCAGAGTCGGGTGATGTTCGTGGACGATCCGGGCGTACAATTCAATCTGCCTCCGTATCCGGTAGGCCAGGTGATGCTCGACCAGACCGTGGATGGCACCGGCTGGGGGATCGGCTACAATCTGGGCGTTCTCGCCAAGTTCAACCTGTTCTCCCTGGGCCTCTCCTTTCAAAGCACGATGGTGCAGAAGCTCTCCGGCCAGTCCACCACCAATTTCTGGAGCCAGAAGGTGGAAGGCCGCGGCGATCTCGGGTCGCCGCTCATCGAACAGGACCTGCTGGGCGGCAAGACGCACACGGCCATTCAGGACATCGATCTCGAGGTAACGCTGCCCCCGTATGTCACCCTCGGAGTGGCTCTCTTCCCCACAGACGGCCTGCGACTCACCGGTGATCTCACGCACACGTTTTACTCCGAAGTTCCAGGCATCATCGTGACGTCGAACGATTCAGTGACATTCAAATTCGGAGATCCACAGAGCGATTTCACCACGGTGACCGTGCAGACCACGGAATTGTACCAGTGGGAAGACCAGTTCCGGCTCGCCGCCGGACTCGAATGGGATGCGTCCGAGAGCCTCCAGCTGCGCATCGGCGCCTACTACGAACCTGCGGTCGTGAAAACCACCAGCCTCACGCCCCTGAACTGGGATCCTTCGAGCAAGATCAGTCCGTCGGCGGGCGTGTCGTTTGACATCGGCCCGAGCTGGAACCTGGGCTACAGCTATGGCGCCGTCTTTCATGAAGACCGCACCGCAAGCGTTTACACGCCGTACAATCAGGCCGGACAGTACGGCGGCATGCGCCACGAGTCGTTCGTGTCGCTCGGGTACCGGTGGTAGGGGGAAGGGCCGAGGACATGCGAAACATTCTCCGGATACAGAATCTGCTCCTCGCGGCGCTTTGCACCGCGATCGTGTGGGGATGCGAACGGCGTGAAGACCCCACGCAGCCCATCGTGACCGGTGAAAACGGCACGGTCGTCAAGTTCACGCACGAGTTCGGCCCCGACGGACCCGGTTATCTGCCTCCCAATGGCGAAGGGCTGACCCTCACCGAGAGCCCGCTGCGCGATTCCAAGACCTACCGTCCGCCGGGATACCGTCCGGAGGGCCAGGGCCGGCCGTATCCGGTGCTCTATCTCTTGCTCGACTTCGGCGGCAATGGTGGCAACGGCGGCAACACGGACGTCACCGAGGAGTACTACTTCGAAATCGGGCTGCGCCGCCTGGCCGACAGCCTGATTCTGGGCGGCGTGATCAAGCCCATGATGATCGCTACGGTGGACCTGTACAACGCCTACGGCGGGTCGTGGTACCAGTCGAACAACATTCAGGGCATGTACGAAGACTGCCTTACGGAGTTTGTGGCCTACACCGACACGGCCACCAATTTCTCGCAGCACAACGGACGGTTGAGCCGCGCCATTTCGGGCGTGGGCATGGGCGGCTACGGGGCCATCTACATGTCCATGTCCCATCCCGAACTGTTCGCGTCGGCGTCGTCCATCAACGGGCACCTCGCGTTCACTTCGGTGTCCGTCACGCACGGTTTTGCGGGCATCTCCGCGTGGATCCCGAGGGTCTTCCAGGAGAATTTCGTTACGCCGCTCCCGCCGGGCACGCTGGGCACTCCGGAGGCTTTGCTGCCGTACTACAGCATGTCGCCCAACATCAACCGGGCGCTTTTGAAGCCGTACACCAATCTGATGTTCTCGATGGCGGCCGCCTTCTCACCCTTCGATCCGGCCACCGCCACCCTGAACGACTCGCTCACGTGGATGAACGCCGCCATGGCGGGCGGGGCCGACCGCAGCTGGAAAGTCGCCATGCCGTTCGACTGGTCGGGGCAACTCTGGCCCACGTCGTGGCAGAAATGGCGGACCAAGGACGTGGCGCAGATTCTCGCCGGCAATCCGGTGGCTCTGGCCGACGTGGAGGTGCTGGTGATCGCCGGCTCCACGCCCGATTTCAACATCCTGGAGCAGAATCGAGTGTTCCACGATGTCGCGTTGGCGCGCGGCGCGTCCACGGTGAGCTACCAGGAATTCGAGGGCTACGACGGCTATCCCACGCGGGAGCGGAACTACCTCGATCGAACGCTGCGTGACATTCTAATCTTCCACTCGCAGCAGTTCCCGGATCCCGAGACGCTGGGACCATAAGCTGGGGTCAGACCCCGGTTGTTGGTTTGCACACTCGATGATCTTGGAAGGCGCCCTGTGGGGCGCCTTTTTTTTGCCTAATTGGGGTCCGAGGCAATTTACTTGAACCGCTTCTGACCCCATGAACTGCCCGTGTGCGTACGCACGAACGGGGCTGACCCCAGCGAGCGCTACGGACAGGTCCAGAGAGTTCCAATAGAGATACAGGCGTCGGGCGGAGCCGGTCCGTTCTTGAACACGTAATGGATGGAGGCGATCAGGTCGCTCACGTTCAACTTGCCGCTGAGGGTCAGATCGAACATTGCTTCGCAGGGCTCAGGGCGTTGGCCTCCTTTGAAGACGTAGTTGACGAACATGATGATGTCCGCGACCGTGACCTTCTGATCGTGACTCAGGTCACCCAGAATCAGCTGTTCACAGTCGACCTCGCAGCCGTTGCACCAGTACTCCCCATCGCAGCCTTCGCCGCACTCATGCACGTTGTTGCCGCACACGGGGAGCGGACCCATCGGATCGCCCCACTCGACCACAGACCAGCAGAGCAGGGTGGGAACGCGCGTGTTCGTGTACAGGGTATTGTTCCACCTGCCGGGTACCCGCCCGGCGGTCTGCAGGAAGGGACCCCACATGGCGACCACGGTCTCGATGCGATCGATTCCGAAATTGTTGGGTTCGCCGGAGGCCCAGTTCCAGTAGACGGGGGGTTCGCCCGTGATCCAACACCAGCACACGCCGAAGTAACGGCCGCCCAGGAAGAACTGATCGTCGTCGGGCGTGGGATTGAGGTTTCCGATGACCGTCTGGAGAACGAACTCGTTTTCCTCGGGCGACGTGATCGTTGCGAGATACGCAGATTGGCCGCCGTACTGCAGGGTCGAGGCGATCGAGTCGGCCTCTTTCCAGGTCTGCAATTGCGAGAGGATCGCGTACCAGTGGTCGTTGCCGCCTTCGGAGACGGGCCATTTCACAAGGTGAACTACCGAGTCCTCGAAAATCGACTGGCACGAATCACCCACGCCGTCACTGTCGGTGTCCTCCTGGAGCGGATTGAACACCGTCGGGCAGTTGTCGAGCACGCACACACTCACCGGAAAGCCGGGATCGCCGAACCCGTCGGCGTCTCCATCGGTGCAGACGTCGCACGCGTCTCCCGAGCCGTCTGAGTCGAAGTCCTGCTGGCCCGAATTGGCAACGTCCGGGCAGTTGTCGCAGAGATCGCCCCTTCCGTCACCATCCAGATCCTCCTGGAGCGGATTGGCCACGGTGGGGCAGTTGTCGAGAGCGCACGTGTTCGCCGAAAAGCCGGGATTTCCGAAGCCATCGCCGTCGGTGTCGGTGCAGGGATCGCAGGCGTCACCCAGGCCGTCCGAGTCGAAGTCCTCCTGACCAGAATTGGCGAGCGCGGGGCAGTTGTCGCACAGGTCGCCCTTGCCATCGCTATCCAGGTCGGCCTGACCCGGGTTGGCAAAGCCTGGACAATTGTCACAAGCATCGCCCAGGCCGTCAGAATCGCCGTCGGCTTGCGACGGGTTCGACAGGGCCGGGCAGTTGTCTATGGGGCACGTGTTGGCGGCGAAGCCCGGGTTTCCAAAGCCGTCGTGATCGGTGTCGGTGCAAAGGTCGCAGGCGTCGCCCTGCCCGTCGGAATCGAAGTCCTGCTGGCCCGGATTGGCCACTGTGGCGCAGTTGTCGCACGAATTGCCCACGCCATCACCGTCCGTGTCGGTCTGTGACGAGTTGGAAATCTGCGGGCAATTGTCACAGCCGCCGAAGACTCCGTCTGCATCGGTGTCATTACCGATGCAGATGTTGCCTCGTGTATACTGTGGGATGCGTTCGGCACCCAACGCGTCGGCGAAGGAGAGGAAGTTCGACGGGGGGATGGTGACGGTGTCCACCACGACGCGTCCCGGCTGAGTGCTGGCGGCCAGGCGAAAATGGACGTTTACGAGCGGGCCGGTCGAAGGCCCGATGCCTGCGCCGAACGACACGAAGCCGATGAGGATCCGCTTGTTCACCGGGTCGACCAGCGACGTGCGCTGCGACCAGGCGGCGTGCGTGCCCAAAGGCGAGGGATAGCTCACGCCCTTGTTGGATGTGGCTGGATCCACCACCGTGGTGTCGACGGTCAAGTTCGCGTAGCCGCTGTAATCCAGAGGGATCACGAAGGAGGCGATGCCCGGAGTCTTTGTGTTGATGCTGACGGTGAGTGTGAACTGCTGCGCGGCCGCGGGCAGTGTAATGTTGCGCGACGACACTGCGACGAAGTCGGTGTCGGAGATGATCTGACAAAGGGCCGGTGACGGAAAGGCCGCAACGAGGGCGGTCAGCAGAGCGAAGATCAGGTGTGGTGCCCGCGGTCTGGCAGGCTCCAACTTCTGTGACTGGGGGGCTCGAGTTGCCAAGGCTTGCCTCCTGGTGGCGCGCTGGCTAAGTGAACCGTGGGGCAGCGGAAAGGTGTCGGTGGCAGGGCGAGAGCGCCGCGGGTGGACCCCTCCGATTACAGCTGAAATCTATCTTCGCTCATTTGGTTCGTCAATCGGAATGAATTTGTATGCAAGGCAACGACCGGGGTCTGACCCCAATAAAAAACCCGCCCCCTTGCGAGGGCGGGTTGGATCGTCAGGCAGGTTAATTTGCCTCTGACCCCAATTAGTACATGTCTCCCATACCGCCGCCCATGCCGCCGCCACCGCCGCCGGGCATGGCCGGTTCTTTCCGTTCCGGCTTGTCGGCGATCAAGGCTTCGGTGGTGAGCAGAAGCGACGAGATGGACGCCGCGTTTTCCAGCGCCGTACGGGCCACCTTGGTGGGGTCGATGACGCCGGCCTTCACCAGGTCTTCGTACTTGCCGGTCATGGCGTTGAAGCCCATGCCGTTCTTCTCGTTCTTCACCCGATTGACCACCACGGATCCTTCTTCGCCAGCATTCTCGGCGATGAAACGCATGGGGGCCTCGAGCGCCTTGTGGACGATCCTCACGCCGATCGCCTCGTCGGGGTCACCGTTCATCTTGAGGGTGTCCAGCACGTGGCGCACGCGCAGGTAGGCCACGCCACCGCCCGGGATGATTCCCTCTTCGGCAGCGGCACGTGTGGCGTGCAGAGCATCTTCCACGCGAGCCTTCTTTTCCTTCATTTCCACTTCCGTGGCGGCACCTACGTTGATCACGGCCACGCCGCCGGCCAGCTTGGCCAGGCGCTCCTGGAGCTTCTCGCGGTCGTAGTCGGACGTGGTGTCCTCGATCTGCTTGCGGATGGTCTTGATGCGGCCCTGGATGTCGGCCTTCTTGCCGCCGCCTTCCACGAGCGTGGTGTTGTCCTTGTCGATCGTGATGCGCTTGGCGTGGCCCAGATCGGAGAGAACCGCGTTCTCCAGCTTGAAGCCCACCTCCTCGGAGATCACCTTGCCGCCCGTGAGGATGGCGATGTCTTCGAGCATGGCCTTGCGGCGGTCGCCGAAGCCGGGCGCCTTGACGGCGGCGGTCTTCAGGGTGCCGCGCAGCTTGTTCACCACCAGGGTGGCCAGCGCTTCCCCTTCCACGTCTTCCGAGATCACCAGAAGCGGACGGCCCTGCTGCGCCACTTTTTCAAGCAACGGCAGGAGGTCCTTCATGGCGGAGATCTTCTTGTCGTGGATCAGAATGTAGGCGTCCTCGAGGTTGGCCTCCATGGAATCGGGGTCCGTCACGAAGTACGGCGACAGGTAGCCGCGGTCGAACTGCATCCCCTCCACCACTTCGAGCGTGGTTTCGGTGGACTTGGCTTCTTCCACAGTGATCACGCCGTCCTTACCCACCTTCTCCATGGCATCGGCGATCAGCGTGCCAATCGTGACGTCGTGGTTGGCCGACACGGTGGCCACCTGGGCGTACTCTTCTTTGCCGGGCACGTCCTTGGAGAGATTCTTCAGCTCAGCCACAATGGCTTCCACGGCGCGCTCGATGCCGCGCTTGAGCGACATGGGATTGGCGCCCGCGGTGACGTTCTTCAGCCCCTCGCGGTAAATCGCCTGAGCCAGCACGGTGGCGGTGGTCGTGCCGTCGCCGGCAACGTCCGACGTCTTGGACGCCACTTCCTTCACCATCTGGGCGCCCATGTTCTCAAAGTGATCTTCCAGCTCGATTTCCTTGGCCACGGTGACACCGTCTTTGGTGACCGTGGGGGAACCGAACTTTTTGTCGAGGACCACGTTGCGGCCCTTGGGGCCGAGCGTGACCTTGACGGCGTCGGCCAGCTTGTCCACGCCGGCTAACAGCTTGGCGCGGGCGCTGCCCGAGTATTCGATAATCTTGGCCATCTATGAATTCTCCTGACTGTTATTGACTTGAGTTGCGCTTACCCGACCACCGCGAGAATGTCCGTCTCGCGCATGATCAGGAGATCGTCGCCGTTGAGGCTGACTTCCGTGCCCGAGTATTTCCCGTACAGCACCTTGTCGCCCTTCTTGACTTCCAGATTGATGTGTTTGCCGTCGTCGGTCGTGCGGCCGGTTCCCACTTCCATCACTTCGCCCTGCATGGGCTTTTCCTTGGCGGTGTCGGGAATGATAATCCCGCCCTTCTTGACCTCTTCCGCGCCTTCAAGCGGCTTGATGACCACGCGGTCAGCAAGTGGACGTACCTTCATTTGTGAATCCTCCTTCAATACAACCTGAGATCTGAGTATCGAGGTTGAATGTTGTGTCGCGTTCTGGTTGTTAGCACTCGCTAAAGGTGAGTGCTAACAGCTGGAGTATACGCGCGGGCAGCAAAACGGGACAAGACTTTTGTACGAATCTGGACTCGGAAAGGTAAGTGTTTGTGTGGCAGTGTATTAGCTTGACTTCGAGGTGGCTGAACGGGCGAAGAGCGAGAGCCCTTTGAGGGTAAGATTGACATCGACCGCCTGGATTCCCTTGATCCCCCCACCCCACAGCTCCGCCAGCCCGCCTGTGGCGATCACTTTGGGCTCTCCCCCCAGCTCCACCCGGATGCAGGCCAGGATGTACTCCACCTGCCCCACGGTCCCGAAGTAGATCCCAGATTGCATGGCCGACCGCGTGTCCTTCCCGATCACGTGCGGGGGCTTCTCGATCCGCACCCTGAACAGCTGCGCGGCGCGACGCGCCAGCTCGGCCGAACTGGTGATGACACCCGGGAGTATGACGCCGCCCACGTAGGTGCCCCTGGAGTCGAGAACGTCGAACGTGGTGGCCGTGCCGAAGTCCACCACCACGCAGGGCGCTCCGTGCAGATGCAGCGCCGCCAGGGCGTTGGCCAGCCGGTCGGCGCCCACTTGCGTTGGCTCGCGCACGGCAATCTCAAAGCCCAGGGGCGAGGCGGCCGAGAGCGAGTCTGCGCGACAGCCGAAGTACTCGCGCGCCATATTCTCGTACACCGCGGTGAGCACGGGCACCACGGAACACAGCACGACCTGCGTCACCGGTTCAACGCTCTTGATGTGGTGGTCGATGAGTTGCTTGCAGAGAATGCCCGCTTCGTCGGTGGTGTACGCGCGCCGGCTCTGGATGCGAAACGAACCCAATAGCTCGTCGCCTTTGAAGCAGCCGATGACCGTGTTGGTGTTGCCGATGTCGATGGCGAGCAGCATGGTTTATTTCACCCTCAGAGAAGCCTCACCCACCCGCACCTGCGAGGTACCGCCATCGGTGGCGAGCACCAGTTCGCCATTGCCGGCCATGTCGAGCACCGTGCCCGACACCGATCCGTGCGGGAAGATCACCTCCACGGGACGGCCCACCAGATGCGAGGACGACAGAAACTCCTCGCGAATGGCCGAGAACCCCGACTTCACGTAGGCGTCGTATCTCTCTTCCAGGCCCAGGAGAATCGCCGCCAGCACGGCCACCCGGTCCCACGTGCGGCCCGTGGCCATGGCGAGCGATCCGGCCGTGGCCGAGAGCTCCGGCGGCAGGCTCGAAGCGGGCAGATTAACATTGATGCCCATGCCAAGCACGGCAAATCTCACCCGCGCGCCCTCCACGGCCGACTCACCAAGCACGCCGGCCACCTTGCGGCCGTCGAGGTACACATCGTTCGGCCACTTCAACTCCGGCCTGGCTCCCGTGACACGCTCGATTCCATGGGCGATGGCCAACGCACCCAGAAGCGGGATGCCGGTACACTTTTCGGGATCGATCCGGGGCCGAAGCACCAAAGACATCCAGATGCCCACGCCGGGCGGCGAATGCCACGTCCTGCCCTGGCGACCGCGGCCGCGGAGCTGCTCCTCCGCCGTCACGAGCGTGCCTTCCGGGGCCTCCGCCTGCGCCAGTCGCGCGGCGGCTTCGTTTGTGGAGCCAAGTCGGCCGTAACTGAACAGGGGCAGCCCGAAGCGCCTGCCACGCAGCACGGGCTCGAGGTGTTCGGCCAGGAGGAGATCATGACTCCCCATCAGCCGAACAACACCCTCCTTGTGTTCGAGCAGATAGCCCCGCGCCGTCAGGGAAGCCAGGGCCCTCTTTAATCGTAGTCCTGAAATCTCCGGTGGATCCGTGGCCTGTGCCTCGCGCACGGGACCCGAGGACAGCCTCGCCAGGAGCTGGTCGGCCAGCCGCTCGTCGGTCATGTTACGAGCAGCGAGAAGTCGAACGCGGGGGCCGAATGCGTGAGAACACCCACGGAGATGAAATCCACTCCGGTTTCGGCGATGGCATGAACGTTTTCGAGCGTGACGTTTCCCGAGGCCTCCACCGCCACGAACTTGCCCGACTCGGCGGAGATATCGCGGATGCGTGAGACCGCCTTTCGCATCTCCTCGATGGGCATGTTGTCGAGCATTACGCGATCCACAGTGAGTCCGGCTGCGAGTGCCGCATCCTTCACGGATTGCACTTCCACCTCCACGGCGAGTCGCGGGCGGGCGGAAGCGGCCGATATGAGCGCCGCCTTGATGGCAGGCAACATTCCGCCGGCCGCCTTGATGTGGTTTTCCTTCACCAGCACCATGTCGTAGAGCCCCAGCCGGTGGTTCTCCCCTCCGCCGCAACGCACGGCGTATTTCTGGAGATGGCGGATTCCCGGCAGAGTCTTGCGGGTGTCGAGGATACGGGCCTGGTGCCCGTCGATGGTTTCCACGAACCGGCGCGTGAGCGTGGCGATGCCTGACAGATGACCCAGGAAGTTGAGCGCCACCCGCTCGCCGGTGAGAATCGATGCCAAGGGACCCGAGAGCGTGGCTACCTTGCTTCCCGAGGTGAGACGGTCCGAGTCCTCGTACTCCCAGTCGATCTTCACCGACCGGTCCAGTTCTGCGAACACCGCGTCGGCCACTTCCCTGCCCGACAACACCCCGTCCTGCTTCGCCACGAGGGTGGCCCGGGCGATGTGCCCCTTCCTCACCGTGGCCTTCGTGGTGACGTCGCCCGAGGCCACATCCTCCGCCAGCGCGAAGGCCACCACCCGTCGCAAGTACTCGCTGCCCTGATCCATCCGGGGGACGGTAGGCGGCCCCGGAGAGCCGTACAACCCAAAAAACATGCGCCGTGGGGGTTTAGGCCGGGTATATTCTTTAATGCGCATACAGATTTTGGCGTCGCTCCCGCCGATATAGCGTAGTGGGGAGGGGTTTGCTTCTGGAGAACGTGCACACATGCCGGGTCCAGGGATCCGACGGCCAGTGCTGGCTGAAGAACGCGGGTCCCAATGCCACGATTACACGCGAAATCGCCTGGTCACTTCTGCGCGAGTGCCTCGCGTGCGAGTTGCTCCAGGACTCCATCTCGCGCGCCGGCGGCCGCCGCACGGCCGACCAGCTCATCGGCCGCACGATGTCGTTCATGATCGACGAGCTGCAGACCTACGAACAGCAGCTTCATCGCACCTCGACCAGTCTGCGTAAGCGCGTTTCCGAACTCACACTTCTCAACCAGATCTCCGACGCTCTCTCGCGCAGTTCCGACCTGAGCCAGACGGTTCAGCTGTTCCTCATCGGCGTCACGGCGGGTGGCGCCGGCGGATTGAATCGCGCCCTGTTGTTGCTGACCGAAGGGGACGAGCTGGTGGGCCACACGGGTCTCGGCCACCTGTCGCGCGAGGAAGGACAGAAAACCTGGATGGCCATGGCCGAGTCCGGGTCGGAGCTGCAGATTCTCGCGGATCGGGTTTTCGATGGCACGTTTCGCGCGGATGCCGAACTGAACAAGTTGCTGCGCACCGTGCGCCTGCGGCGGGACTCCGATTCGCCCCTGGCCTCGTGTCTGCGTGAGCGAGTGGCACGTTCCTACAGCCCCGGAACGAGCGTGGGGCATTCCAACCTCGACAGGATGTACAAGGACACGCCGTTTGTAGCCGTGCCGCTGTTCATGGAACACGACGAAGTGGGCGTGCTGGTGGCCGACAATTTCGTGACGGGTCTCCCCATTATCGAAGAGTCGATTTCACTTCTGCAGACTCTGGCCCACCAGGCCGCGTCCGAGATCATCAACCACCGGCTGCACGCCGATCTGCAGCGCCAGCTCCAGGAAACCGAGCACCTGTACGAGCTGTTGCGCGAGAATCAGAACTACCTGCTTCAACATGAACGGCTCGTGGACATGGGCAAGCTGGCCACCACCGTGGCCCATGAGATCAAGACGCCGCTCGTGGCCATCGGCGGCTTCGCGCGCCGCGCGGAGCGCAGGCTTCAGGCGGGTGAGCAGCCGTCGCAGCGCGACCTGGACATGATCATCAAGGAAGTGTCCCGGCTGGAGCGCATCACAAGCGAGATTCTGGACTACTCCAAGGAAGTGCGGCTGAACTTCGAGCGAGTGGATCTGCGGGAGGCGCTGGACGATTCTCTGGACATCGTGGAATCACGCCTCGATGCCGCGGGCATACACGTTCAGCGGAAGTACCCCGAGAGTGCGTGCCCTGTGAAGGCCGACCCGCGCCGGCTGAAGCAGGTGATGCTGAACCTGTTCGAGAACGCCATCGACGCCCTCTCCTCCACGCCCGAACGGCCTGTGGCGGGAGGGACGATCACGCTTTCGGTGTTGGACGCTGGCGACGCCGTGACCCTGGAAATGTCCGATACGGGGCCGGGGATCCCGGACGATCTCTTCGACCGGGTCTTTACGCCCTTCTTCACGACCAAGCCCGAGGGATCCGGGCTCGGCCTGCCCGTGACCCGACGCATCATCACCGACCACGGCGGCCGGATATCTCTTGCCAAAGACGACTTCGGACACACACGTTTTCTCATAGAATTGCCCGGCTGGCGCGAGCCCGCCGTGCGGGAGATGGAACATGTCACGAATACTGGTAGTTGAAGACGAACCGGGGCTTCAGCAGCTCTACAAGCTGGAACTCGAAGAGGTGGGACACGAGGTGATGCTGTGCGGCGACGGCGAGTCGGCCCTGGCCGCTACACGGGACGAAGGCTTCGACCTGGTGGTGCTGGACATCAAGTTGCCGAGAATGGACGGCACGGAAGTGCTCCACGAACTCAAGAAGCGCAACCGCGATCTGCCCGTGATTCTCAATTCGGCGTACGCCACCTACAAGAACGACTTCTCGAACTGGCTGGCCGATGAATTCGTGGTGAAGTCGGCGGACCTGACGGAGTTGAAAGCCAGGATCGAATCGCTTCTGGCCGCTCCGCGGGCGTAAAAGTAAATGGGGTCAGAGGCAAATTAAGCGGCGGCTGTCGGTAATTCGGGTCTGACCCCAGTTCTTTGTGATCGCTTTTTTACCTCACTCCAGAATCGTGAGCTGGCGAGGGGACTGCTCGATGGGGCGAACCTCTTCGATCTCTCGCTTTCCTTCCGCCCCGAGTTCCTTGAATTTGCGCGCTGACGCGAGCAGGCGCGTCTCCACAGAGCTGACCACCGCGTTGTAGCTATCCACGGACTTCGCCAGAGAGCTCCCCAGGCTGTCGATGTGGCCGGCCACGACCGCGATGCGATCGGCGAGTTCCTTGCCCAGCTGACTGATCTTCTGCGCGCCGTCGGCCACCAGTTCCTGCCGCCAGCCGAAGGCGATGGCTCGCAGGAGCGCGATAAACGTAGTGGGCGTGGCGATCACTACGTTCTGCGTGAGCGCGCTTTCAATCAGTCCAGGATCGGACTCGGCGGCCGCCGCCAGGAAACTGTCGTTGGGAATGAACATCACCACGAACTCGGGCGTGGTGGTAAACTGGTTCCAGTACTCCTTGGTGGCCAGTTTGCTCACGTGTTGCCGCACCAGGAGTGCATGCCGTGCCAGAGCCTGAGTCTTGTCGGCGTCCCCGGTGGCTTCGAGCGCTTCCATGAATCCTGCGAGCGGCACCTTCGAATCGACCACCACCTCCCGGCCGGCGGGGAGTTTTACCACCATGTCGGGCCGCAGTCGACCGGCCTCCCCGGTGACCGACTCCTGCTCCACGAAATCGCAGTGTTTCGACATGCCCGCAAGCTCGGCCGTCTTGCGCAGAGCGATTTCGCCCCACCGGCCGCGGATCTGCGGCGACTTGAGGGCGTTCACCAGCTGGCTGGTTTCGTGCCGCAACGCCACTTCGGCCTGCGCGAGCGACCGCAATTGTTCGCCCACGGCGCTGATTTCCTTCACCCGCCGCTCTTCCATGCCGCGTGCCTGTTCGCGAACGTCGGCCAGAGCCTTGTTCAGTGGTTCCACCAGTTGCGCCACGGCGGTGCGCCGCGTGTCAAGATCGGATTTGGCGTCGTCGGAGAGCGCCTTGAACTTCTGCTCGGCCAGGGTGAGGAAGCCTTTGTTGCTCTGAGCCAGCGCGTCGGCCGCGAGCGCCTTGAATACATCGGTGAGGTTCAGCTTGGCCTGCTCCAGGAGGTCCTTCTGGGCCACGAGATTTCGATGCGACTCCTCCAGCCGCGCCAGCGCGTCGGCGCGGTCCGTTTCAGAACGGCTGAGCTTGTCCCGCAGCGTTTCGAAATCCCGCTGCGCGAAGGCGAGCTGCTCTTTCACTTCGGACGCCACGGCTTCCGCGGCCGAGGTGCGAGTCTGTGCCTCCGCCAGCCTTCCGGCGGCTCTCACACGAGCCACAAGGTAGGCCAGTACACCCGCCACCACGGCGGCGATCGCAGCAACTATCAGAATCATGAGTGTCCCCGGAACCTACGCGGGCTGAAAATGGTTGCCGCGTCCCACGAGCTTGCGCGCTCGCAGGTCTACCCGTTTTTCGCCTGAGACTACGCGGCCAAGCACCCAGGCCTGCTTGCCGTCGGAGCGGGCGGTTGCGAGCACGTCCTTCTCCGCGGCCCGATCACAGACCACGCAGAAGCCCACTCCCATGTTGAACACCTCGAACATCTCCGTGTCCGGAAGAGCGCCCTTGTCCTGAATCAGCCCGAAGATCGGCTGCGGTTCCGGCAGAAAATCCAGGTCGTACCCCACCTCCGCCTCCAGCCGCATGAGATTTGTGAGCCCGTCGGATGTGATGTGCACCAGTCCGTGCACGGGCAGGCCCGCTTTGAGCATGGCCATTACTTCCTTCACATAGATCGCCGTGGGCTCAAGCAGTGTGTCGCCCAGCGTGCCGCCCAGGCCCGCGGGACGGGACGTCACATCGAAGCCCGCCTTCTCGAACAGCACCTTCCGTGCCAGCGTGTAGCCGTTTGAATGCACCCCTGTGGACGCGATTCCAATCACAGAGTCGCCGGCGCGAACAGATTCGCCCGTGATAATGCGATCGAGATCCACCACACCCACGGCCGTGCCCACCAGATCGAACGACCAGTCCTCGCGCACACCGCGGATCATCTCGCGTACCTGCGCCACTTCGCCGCCGGGAATGGTGATGTTGGCGAGTTCGCAGGCGCGGTACAGCCCTTTGCCCAGTTCGGCGAGCAAGCGCTCATGCGGCACCTGCACCGCGATGTAGTCGAGCAGGGCGAGAGGTTCGGCGCCGATGCAGATGAGATCGTTGACGTTCATCGCCACGCAGTCGATTCCCACTGTGTCGTAGCGGTCCATCATCTCGGCAATGAAGAGCTTGGTGCCCACTCCGTCGGAGGACACAGCGATGCCGCGCTTCTCATCCAGGGCGATCACGTTGGCATAGTGGCCCAGGGGCAGCACCGGGCGCCCCAGCCCCTGCCGCAGTGCGAATGACCGGGTGACCCATTCGCCCAGTTTCGCCATGCCGCGCTCTTCGCGGTCGGTGTCGACGCCGGAATTTGTGTAGATGGAAGATTCCGTGGCCATAGGCGCTCAGTCTAGCCCCGAACGGGCCCCTTCCCAAGCGAAAACCTTGCCGTCGGGCCACAGCGGCCAGCGTGCCACGGCGGGAATCCACGCGGGCGACTCCGCGCCGCGCTCCAGGTAAAAGTGACCCACCGCGGCAATCATCGAGGCATTGTCGGTGCACAAATTCTTTGGCGGGTACAGGCAACGCAGTCCGCGCGCACTCTCGAGATCGAGCAATTCCCGCAGTCGAGCGTTGGCGGCCACGCCTCCACCCACGGCCAGCGTGTTCACACCCAGTCGCCGACAGGCGGCCGTGGCCTTGGTCACCAAAACGTCTACGGCGGCTTCCTCGAACGACGCGGCGATGTCGGCGCGATCTCGTTCGGACAATTCGCCGCGCTCCTGCACATGCAGTGCCACGGCGGTCTTCAGTCCGCTGTACGAAAAGTCGAAGCCGTCATGCAGCCGCATGCCGCGGGGAAAGCGAACGGCGTCGCGACGACCCTTCTCCGCTACACGGCCGATTGCCGGTCCGCCGGGATACCCGAGCCCGAGGATTTTGGCCACCTTGTCGAAGGCTTCGCCGCAGGCATCGTCGCGCGTTTCGCCCAATCCCACGTAGTCGCCCCAGTCGCGCACCAGAGCCAGAAGCGTGTGGCCGCCCGACACCACGAGCGCCACAAACGGCGGCGCCAGATCGGGAAACGCGAGGCGATTGGCAAACACGTGCCCTTCCAGGTGCGACACGCCCACCCATCTCACCTTTAAACCCGCAGCCAGTCCCTTCGTCCACGATACACCCACCAGCAGCGCTCCAAGTAGACCCGGACCGGCCGCCACGGCAATGCCGCCGAGATCACGCGGCGCCACGCCTGCTTTGGCCATCACGCGTTCGAACAACTCGGGCAACAGCTCGAGGTGCGCCCTCGCTGCCACTTCAGGCACCACGCCGCCGAAGGCCTCGTGTGCCATCTGCGTGGCGAGTTCCTCGGCCAAAACATCGCGGCCGTCCCGCAGTACGGAGACGGCCGTCTCGTCACAGGTGGTCTCAACGCCGAGAACGATCAAGGTCTTCGGATCCGTACACGGTCGGGGTGAATGGAGAGGATCTCCACCAGAGGCGGGACCGACGCATGCACCGTGTAGAAACTGTCGGCGCGAGCATGGGCGGGCACCGTCACTGCGGCGCGGTAGTACTCAACGCCCAGTCCGCTCAGTCGCGCTTCCGCGCCTGCCACGCCCAGCGTGACTTCAGGCGGATCGGCCGACCAGCCCGCCGGCACCTGCACCGGCACGCCCGCGATTTCGCGGCGCACGCTCGGCGCCACTTCAAGCTCGAGCCGCACCGTGGCCGGCTCGGCGCGCACGTTGTACGCCTCGCCAAGCTCCAGCGCCACCTCGCGCGACACCGATTCGGTGAGCAGGCGCAGATCCACGGGTACGGTGTTCACGGCCGACACCGCTTCCACTCGCGCCCTGGGCCCCGAGAGCATCACCTGATCCGGCACGAGCGCCGGAGGCTTTACCAGCGACAACCCGGGCGACGTGGCGTACTCTCCTTGAAACCGCACCCGCTTGGGCTGCTGCACCAGGGAGTCCACGTGCACCGTGACGAACGTGGGTTCGAGAACGCGCTGCACTCCCACGTCCGCATCCATGTTGAGCAACAGATGCGCCGGGGTGACGGCCACGCGCTCGGTCATGCCCGGCTCCACGAGTAGCTCGGCTGTGCCGCCGTCCCACATCAGTCGCATGATGTCTTTCCCCGAGCCATGCACCTGCAGGCGGATCTTGTCGGGAAGCGGATCGGTGAGCACCCAGCCCGTGGGCAAGGGAGCGGCACGGAACGCCAGTTCGGCGCGATAGTCGTACGTCTTGTCGGTGACGACGTGGAACCACAGCAGAAACGCCAGGCCCAGCGCAGTGAGCTTCAGCGGGAGATTCTTGAGCACATCTACTTGCGCGGTTGCGGCAGGGCCTTGCCGAAGCTCACTTCGCCGTTGTCGATCCGGATGAGAAAGGCACACTCCGGATTGGCGCACACCCAGGCTTTGTAGCGGATGGTGGCCCCGTCCCGGCCGTAATCAGAGAGGGGGAGAAGCTTGCCCCCGTCACACTTTGGACATTCCGGAAATTGAGCGAACATGCGTCCTCCTTACCCCACCCATGGAATGCGTCCCCGGCTCCATTGCGGCCGGGCTTCCTGCGTCCAGATCTCCGGATATTGGATTCGCCGCAGGGATGGCAAGGTCGCCCGTGCGGCACGCCCACACCACCCACTGCGGGTAGTATAGGCCCCCCGGGGTGGGCGCCCAAATGTTTTTGGGCCCCGGAAGCGCGCGTCAATCCAGCCGCTGCGGGCTGTTCCAGAGAAAGCGCGTGACGCCCCCCTCCGAGGCGAACCACACGTGGGGGCCGTCGAGCATGATGTCGTAGACGAATTCATGAAGCAGTCCGTCGTCACGCGTGTAGAGGCGAAAGGTTTCCTTGGCCTTGTTGTAGCGCCACACGCCCGCCGTACTCGACGCCCACACGTTGAAGCCGTCGGCCGCCACGGCGTAGAGATCGCCGGGTGAGAGCTCCACGTCCCGGCGGAAGATGGCCGCCGCTTCCAGTGTGGAGTCGAGCAGGATGAGCCCGAGGTCGGTGGCGCACCACATGCCCTCGGGCGTGAGGGCGAGATCCCGCACTTCCGCCTTGAGCAACCCGGTGGCCGTCACGACGCGGGACCACTCCGCCTCGGCCTGACGGATACGGAACAGTCCCGCCGTCGTGCCAGCCCATGTGTGATCCTGCCAGCGGACCATGGAGTACACGCGCGTCATGCCGATGGCGGGCGTGACCACACTCATTGCGGCCCGCCCCGTGTCGAGATAGGGATCCAATAGCCCCGGGCCCTTCTGCGTTCCCACCCAGAGCAGTTTGCCGTCGGGGCACAACGCAGTGATGCCGTGATCGGGCAGCCCGTCGAAGGCGGTGTACTTCTGCCACCGGTGATTCTTCAAGTCTTCCTTCAGAAGTCCGGTGGGCGTTCCGTAAAACAGGAAATCGCCGAGCTTCGCCATGCACGTGATGTCGCCCTTGGCGGACGCCGTATAGAACGGCTGTTCGTAATGCCAGGACGAGTCGGTAACGTCGAGGATGGAGATCACCGGCGGTTCGCCGCCGGGATCGCGTCCCGCGAAGTACCAGTACGGACCGTCGCGCAGCATCGCCTGTACGCTCTCCTGGTACAGCCCCGCCTGCAGGAAGTCTGTGTTGAGCGTATTGCGATCCACCATGCCGAGCCCGTAGCCCCAGGTGCCGATGAACACGCGCGAACGATCCACCTGATCGTTCAGCGCCGCCGAGATGGGATAGTGCCTCAGCTCACGGTCGACGAACTGGCCGGCCGACGCGTCGCGCGAAGGCGCAAAATAGTTGATTTCAAACGGCGTGAAGAGCTGATCGAAGCGCACGGTGCCCCGGTCGTCCTTCACCAGGCCCACGGGGAACTCCGGTTCCCTGCGCCATTCGTCCTCCACTTCGTTGTAGGAGTACACTCCACGGGACGTTTCCACCCACAGTTCCTGGAATTCCTCATCGAAGGCGATCTGGCGAATGCCGGGATCGTCGAGGCCGCTGGACGCGGTCAAAGGCGGCAGCCACCGCCGTGCATCGGGATGATAGCGGGCCACACCGTACGGCGTGCCCACCCAGATCAGGTCAAAACTCTGCGCGAGACCGGTGACGTGACGGATGGGGACAAACGATGTCCAGTCGCCGTGGTAGTAGCCGCGGCGCACGGGTTGCGCGTGGGCCGAACCCGCCACCAGGCACAAGCAGGCGCAGAGCCCCGCGGCGAGACGTCGACGTCCCCACGCTCCTAAATACTCGACCGACACGTGCACCCTCAATAATAGCCGGCCCACTCACCCGATTCTACACTCAGGAGGGCGTCGGGGAGCGAGTCGATGAGGTCGGAGGCGATGAGGCCGCGTTCACCCACGATCTGCGCCGCCAGATCACCCGCGAGGCCGTGCAGGTACACACCGGCGGTGGCCGCCCCCAGCATGGACATCCCCTGTGCCACCAGCGAGCCGATGATCCCGGCCAGCACATCGCCCGAACCGGCTGTGCCCATGCCGGAATTGCCCGTGGGATTGAGGTAGGCCTGACCGGTCACGCTGGCCACCACGGTGGTGGCTCCCTTCAGAACGCACACGCAGTCGAAATGACGTGCGGCTCGCCGCGCCATGGCGATGCGATCGGCCTGCACTTCGTCGGGGCTCACCGACAACAGGTTTGCCAGCTCGCCGGGATGTGGCGTGATCACCAGAGGCGCGCGATGTCGCACCAGCCGATCAGGGTCTTTTCCAAAAGGGAACAATCCGTCGGCGTCGAGCACCAGGGGTGCCGTCTGGCGCTCCACCAGGAGGCCCAGAAGTTCCTGCGTCTCGTGGTGCCGTCCCATCCCGCAGCCCATCACCAGGGACTGTGCCGGTTCCAGCCACGGCACGATTTCACCAGACGACCGCTTTGAAAACGTGCCCTTCCCTTTCACTTCCGGGAACGGCCTGGTGATCACTTCCGTGGCCTTCACTTCGCACACGTCGTTCAAACTCTGAGGCACGCCCAGGCTCACCAGTCCGCACCCCGCGCGCAGTGACGCCACCGACGCCAGAATCGCCGCGCCGCTCATGCCGGTGGAGCCCGCCAGCACTGCCACGCGTCCGAACGTGCCCTTGTGTCCGTCGCGCGGCCGCTCGGGCAGGATGTCGCGCACGCCCGCGGCAGTGATGAGATAGAGATCGGTGTGCACGGCGGCGCGCGCCTGTGCGGGCAGGCCGATGTCGGCCTGAACCACGCGTCCTGCGTGGCTGCGCCCGGGAAACAGGAAAAACCCCGGTTTCAATTCGCCCAGCGCCACCGTGGCTACAGCCGAAAACGCCTCGCCTTCCACCGCTCCGGTGTCGAGATCCACTCCGCTGGGCGCATCGATGGCCACCACCGGTACGCCGGCCTGTCGGCAGGCGGCAGACCATTCATCAAAAGGCGATCTCAGGGCTCCCCGCGCTCCGGTGCCGAGTAGCGCGTCCACCACCAGTCCCGTGTCGGGGGGAATCTGCACGGGCGGTGTGAGCGTCACCGAAACCTTCGCCTTGCGTGCACGATCGAGATTGGCGCGTGCATCGGGTGTGAGCGCGCTCTCCTGTGCAATCACGAACGCGTTCACCTTCACGCCTCGGGCGGCCAGACAGCGCGCCACCACGAGACCGTCGCCACCGTTGTTGCCCGGGCCGCACAGCACCAGCACGGTGCCATCCACCTTCAGTTCGGTACGCAGGTCCAGGACGATCTCAGCCGACCGCGTTCCCGCGTTTTCCATGAGATCCAGCGAGGGGATTCCGTGTGTATCGATCGCGCAGCGGTCGATCTGGCGCATCAGTTCGGCCCTGTAGAGCGGCTGGAAAAAACTACGTACCGACACGTGCGCCCTCCGCCTCTGCGATGGCGGAATGCAGGTGAGCGGCGGCGTCGGCCGCCGCATCGGCAAAGTCTTTCCCCCGTGACGCGCCAACGATGCTTCGCGAGGCGTTGATCAGGAACGGCCCGCCTGCGGCCGCCCGCACGGCAGCCTTCAGATCGCCCTGTTGCGCCCCCACGCCGGGAATCAATAGCGGCAACGTCGGCGCAGCTTCACGGATGCGTTGGAGCGCCTCCGGCCGGGTGGCTCCCGCCACCAGTCCGACGTTTGCGTGCTTGGAGACGGTGGGAGCCCAGCGAGCCACGCGCAGAAACAACGGTTCCCCGTCCACGTTCAAGCCCTGCCACTCCGCCGCTCCGGGGTTGGACGTGTGGCACAGAAGAAAGGCCCCCTTGTCGGGGTACTTCACGAACGGTTCCACGCTGTCGGCGCCAAGAAACGGAGACAGTGTCACTGCATCGGCGCCCACGCGCTGAAATGCGGCGTGCGCATAGCGCGCCGCGGTGTGGCCCACGTCGCCGCGTTTGCCGTCGAGAATGAGCAGCTTGTCTGTGGGAATCACACCGCGCAGAGATTCGAGGATTTCCCAGCCCCACGGTCCCAGCGATTCGAAGAACGCACAATTGGGCTTGTACGCCACGGCGTATGCGGCCGTGGCCTCGATCACCGCGCCCAGGAACCTTCCCACGCCCTGCCGGTCGCAGGCGATGTGCTCGGGAAGTTCATCGGGGTGCGGGTCCAGTCCCACGCACAGCCGCCCGCGGTGTTCCACCTGGGCGAATCGTTCGGCAAATTCCATGTGCTCCTCGGTTCAGATTTTGAGTGTGCCCACCAGCTCCTGGCTGGAACGGGCGCCCAGCTTCTCCAGAAACGGACCGAGCTGGTCGGCCAGAGTGGCGGCCGTGGTGGGAGTCACGAAGGTCTGCGTCCCCACCTGTACGCACGTGGCGCCTGCCATCAGAAACTCGGCCACGTCCATGGCCGTGGCAATCCCGCCGATGCCGATCACCGGAATCTTCACGGCGCGGTAGGTCTTGTGCACCATGGCCAGGGCCACGGGCTTTACCGCGGGTCCCGAGTATCCGCCGGTGCCAAACGTGATGCGCGGCGTGCGGCGCCACACGTCGATGGCCAGGCCCACGAGCGTATTCATCACCGACAAGGCCGCAGCCCCGCCGGCCTCTGCGCCGCGCGCGATCGAGCCGATGTCGGCCACATTGGGAGAGAGCTTGGCGATCACCGGCACGCGGCTTTTGTCCACGGCGGCGCGCACGGTTTTCTCGGCCATGTGCGGATCGGCCGAGAACTCGGTGCCCCCTTCCTTCACATTGGGGCACGAAAGATTCAATTCGAGAAAGTGTACTCCTTCACAGTTCCCGATGGCTTCGGCCTGGGCCGCGAATTCATCGATGCGACGCCCCGCCACGTTCACCACCACCGTGGTGCCCGACGCCTTCAGCAAGGGGAGCTTGTCGCGGATGAACGCCTCCGTGCCCACGTTAGCCAGGCCGATGGCGTTGAGCATCCCCATGGGCAACTCGGCCGTGCGCGGTGGAGGGTGCCCGGGACGCGGTTCAGGCGTGATCGTCTTTGTGACGAAGGCGCCCAGTTTCGACAGCGGAAAGAACTTCGCCAGTTCCTCGCCATACCCGGCCGTGCCCGAGGCCACCCAGATGGGATTGGTCATGGACACTCCCGCCACCTGTGTACGCAGATCTACGGCCACACCACCTCACCGGCATCGAAAATGGGCCCTTCCATGCAGGTGCGCTTGTACCTGATCTGGTCTCCCTGATGACAGGGGACGATGCAGCCCAGGCACACGCCCGTACCGCATGGCATGGCAGTTTCAAGAGCAAGCTCCCCTTGCACTCCGGTGTTCTTGCTGAACTCAGCGCAGGAGGCCAGCATCGCGGCCGGGCCGCAGGCGTAGTAGCGCACCTTCAATCCCTGTGCGCCCGCCTTCTCGTGTTCGCGTGCCAAAAGTTCGGTGATGCGGCCCCGATGTCCGAAACTGCCGTCGTCGGTGGCGTACTCAGTGCGCACGCCCAGCTTCGCGATTCGATCGCGCAGCACCAGTTCGCCCGAGTCCCGCGCGCCATAAAGCATCACCTGGCGATTGGCTGCCCAGCCTGCTTCAAAAAGGTTCTCCGACCAGCGCAACACGGGCGGCAACCCCACGCCGCCGGCCACCATGACAGCCACCTCATCCTTCGCCGGAGACGTGAAGCTGTTTCCGAGCGGCCCCACCACCGAAATCGATTCGCCGGGAGCGCGTCGGGCGAGAAGCTTCGTGCCGGCGCCAGACACCTTGTACAGCACTTCCACTTCTTTCCCGTGCGCCGCGAGAATGGAGTATGCCCGCCGGAACAGCGGCAACGGACCCGGGTCCACCTGAATGTGAAGGAAGAGTCCGGCGCGAAAGCCTTCGAGAGATCGCGGCACGGAGAGGCGCAAGAGGCGGATGTCGGACCCCAGGTCTTCCTGGGCCGCCACACGCGCGTCGAAAACCAGATCGCTCACTGCTCGTCGAACGGGTTGAGAGGTTCGAATGGGTCGTTCGGGTTCTGCTGCTGGTATTCCTCCTTGGACTGGCCCTCAGGAGGGATGAGAAATGAATACTTATACCACTCTCGTCGCAAGGTCACGATGGGATCGAGGTCCTGTGGATTGAATGTGGTCTGCAGCATGGCAATCTTGGCCGCCTCGTCGATCTCCTTGTACCCTGACGTACCCATGAGTTCGAAGTCTCTGTCCACACGCCCATCGTCATTGATGTGGATCTTGAACGTGACCGTCACAGCGGTTTGCCACCTGAAATTCGGTACGGCCGGGTAGTCGAACACGCCTTCCAACTTCGGCCGGGGCGCCGTGCGCATCGTGTCGGCCATGTCGGCGATGGTGGTCTTGCCGGCCGCCGTGTCGACGTAGGCCGTGTCGGTCGGCTCCTCCACTCGGCGGGTGGAACCGGCGTTGCGCACCATGCGCGGCGTGGGAGTGAGGCGCAGCTGAGCGGCCTCCGCATAGGTCGTGCCGGGGAACCCCCTCACCACCTGTTGGTAGGCCAACACCACCGCCGAGTCTTCCCTCGGGTAGTAGGTCTCGAGGATCCAGGCCTGGGCGTAGTACGTCTGCGGCACGAGCGGGCTTTCCGGGAAGCGCGTCGCCAGTTCGGCATACAGCACCAGAGCCGAGTCGGGATTGTTCTCTTCGAACAGCATGGTCTCAGCGCCGTACATGAGCAGGATGTCGGACTGCGTGATGTCAGATGGCGGGGCCATGCCCAGTCTGCGGCGCGCGAGAATCGACGCTTCGGCGCCGGGATAGCGTACCACCAGCGTCTGATAGATGTTGTTGGCCATGGGCGTGTCGGCCCTGGACTCCAGTGCCACCTCTGCCAGATTCAGCATCGCCAGCGGCGCGTACTCGCTTTCGGAGTAGTAGTCGACCACGAGACGGAATTTTTCCAGAGCCGAATCCGGGTTGTCGAGCTGTCTCAGGAACAGCTCTCCCAACAGGAACTGCGACTCGGCATAACCGGAGGAGTCCTGCGACGTGAGTCCTTTCTGAAGCGACAACAGCTCCGTGATTTCGCGTGCGCGTTCCATGGAGGCGTCGGTGAACTCTTGGTCACCCCCCCAGCTCTTGGGTGCCTCCTGGAAATAGCTTTGCGCAGACCCGAGACTGTCACCGCGCTCCTGGTAGATGGTGCCCAACGCGAACTGCGAACGCCCGGCCGCTTCCGTGCGTGGATAGTCCTCGGGCAACCGGTACAGAATCTCCAGGGCCGCCGACATGGAGTCCATCGCCAGAAGCCCCATGGCGATTTCGTACTCCACGATGCCCTTGTGTGAAAAGTACCGCTCGTCATCTTCGAGTTCGCGGAAGATCTCCAGACCGCCGGGAAAATCGGCCAGCTGATATCTCGATTCCCCCTGCCTGAACTTGGCGGTGTACCTCAGCTCGAGATCGGTGGCACGATCGTACAGTTTGTGATAGGCCACGTCGGCCGAATCGAAATGTCCCACTTCCCAGTGTGACGCTGCGAGCATGGAGTCGGCGCGCAGTCGATACTCGGACCCTCCGAACTTGTCGATGAAGTGGGCCAGCTCCGGCAGGGCTTCCTCGTACCGTTCCTCCTCGAACGGGATGCGCGCCAGCATGAATGACGCGCGCTCGCGCAGCATTCCGTCGTCGGCCTTGTCGGCCATCTCGCGCAGCATGACGAGCGCCTTCTCGGTGTTCTTCAGATAGTACTCCGACATGCCCTGGTAGAATCGGGCCTCGGGCAGAAGCTTGCTGTCGCGGAATACGCCCGACAGTTCCACGCACTTCTCACGAGCGCGGCTGAATTCGCCGGTGTAGTAGAACGACTTGGCGATGAGCAGCAAGGCGTCGTCGGCGTATTTGCTCTTGGGATGATTCTGCAGCACCGCCGAAGCCTTCTTGATGGCCTCGTTGTACTTGCCGGTGGGGCTGCCTTTGACGAATTCCTGATGTGAATTCAGGCGCTGCTTTTCGGCTTCGCCGTACGCCTGTTTGGCGTGGAAGAAGGTGTTGTAATACACGCAGCCGGAGAGAGCGGCCACGAGCAGGCACGCGGCCAGAACCCATCGCTTCATGAGCCGGCCTCAAGCAAGCGCGGCAGCACCTCGCCGGCCGGGGCGAAGAAATTGAAATCGGCGCGGTCTGATAGCGGCGTGGGCTCGGGGTTTACTTCGATGAGACAGGCGCCGTTGCGCTTGGCCAGCACGGGCAGGCCCGCCGCCGGTTGCACCACGGCCGATGTGCCCACCAGAAGGAACACTTCGCAGGCTGCCGCAAGATCGAACGACTTCTCGAGTTTGGCTTCGGGCAGAAACTCGCCAAACCACACCACGTCGGGACGCATCTTCCCGCCGCATTCACACTGCGGTACTCCCGCCACCTCGCTTGAGTCTGACTCCTGCATCCTGCCGCATTCGAGGCACCTGTCGTTCCAGATATTCCCGTGCAGCTCGATCACGTCCCGGGAGCCCGCACGCTGGTGCAGGCCATCCACGTTTTGAGTGATCAGGTGGAATTCGCCGGGTCCACGATCCTGCCAGGCGGCCAGAGCGCGGTGCCCTGCGTTGGGCTGGGCAGAGCCGATCTTGTCCCGGCGGTACCGGTACCACTCCCAGACTAGCTCTGGGTTGGCCAGAAAGGCGTCGAAATTGGCCAGTTCTTCGGGGCGAAACCGTTTCCAGAGCCCGTCGGGCCCCCGGAAGGTGGGGATGCCCGATTCGGCTGAAATGCCGGCCCCCGTCAGGCAGACCACACTACGGGAGGTCAATGCCTGCCTCAAGCGCGGATCGTCCAGGCTCAATGCCTTGGCAGGCGGCATGATTCAGAGTAGTCCGCCGGGAAGACTAAAGTCAAGCCGCAAGGGCCATTGCAGTTGAAACCAAGTCACCACCGGGATATTATACAGGGATATGGATTCAAACGATCAGTCACAGGAACCGCAATCCGAGCCCTCCCAACCTGAGCCGTCTCAGTCCGAGGGGTCGCAGTCCGAGGGGCCCCAATCAGAGAGGTCCCAATCCGACAGGCCTCAATCTGAGAGGGGTGGCCGCGGGCGTCCCCGGAGGCGCGGCGGTCGCGGCAGATCGCAGAGGCAGCGCGAAGGGCAGCGCCAGCCGCAGGCGGAAGGGCAAGTGGAAGCGCAAGCCGAGGAGCCACGGCCGGAAAGCGTAGAGAGGCAACGGCCCGAGCGCGCCGAAGGGCAGCGGCCGGAACGTGCTGAGAGACAGCGGCCGGAGCGTGGCGAAGGCCAGCGCCAGGGCCAGAGACAGCGAGGTCAAAGACAACAGGGTGGGAGGCAGGGCCAGGAGCGGGGGCAGGAGCGGGGACAGGGCCAGGAGCGGGGACGGGGACAAGGACAGCGGCAACAGGGGCAAACGGCTTCCAAGGTGGCGCTCATCGCCCCGGCCACGCCGAGCGCCAAGATCTGGGCCGACCGCATCCAGGAATACCTGCTGAAACACATCCGCACCGTCACCCGCCAGG
>Ga0105347_1000165_pt1 | contig 32331 bp, 28 predicted proteins | sample EasRivMeERMLT890_FD_89677 | JGI IMG/M metagenome (GOLD analysis project Ga0105347, IMG submission 89677) | Soil microbial communities from meander-bound floodplain in the East River, Colorado, USA - East River MetaG ERMLT890 | ecosystem: Environmental > Terrestrial > Soil > Floodplain | place... | reverse complement strand
CGGATGACACGCCGCTTGCTGCGTACGATCCCGCTGCACCGCCGGCGAAGCAGTTCCGGAACCCCGTGCACTGCGCCGATCTCTCAGCCGATCGCATGTTGTACGTCTGCGATCGCGCCGCGGATCGTCTCCAGGTGTTCACGCCCGAAGGGAAGTTCGTCAAGGAAGGGTTCTTCGACAAGGACACGAAGGCGTCAGGCTCTGCCTGGGACATCGCGTTCTCAAAGGACCCGCAACAGAAGTACATCTTCATGGCGGACGGCATGAACAACAAGGTGCACATCATCGATCGCCAGACGCTCCAGGAGGTGACGACGTTCGGTGACGGCGGACGACAGCCCGGCCAGTTCTTCGGCGTGCACAGCATCGCGATCGATTCGAAGGGGAATCTCTACACAACCGAAACGTGGGAAGGAAAGCGCCTCCAGCGGTTCGTGAACAAGGGCATGGCGCCGGTCACCAAACCTGACCAGGGAGTGGTCTGGCCGACGGCAACGCGGTAGATCAGATCTGGTTACCCGATACATAGCCGCCGCGCCGATTCTGGCGCGGCGGCTTTTTGTTTGCGCGCGTCGCGCGTCAGAGCCCGCTGAGATTGCGAAACCTCTGCACGCGTTTGCCTTGTACTTCGGCGGAGTACACGTTGCCCTTGCTGTCAATGGCCAGATTGTGAAGGTTCATGAACTGGCCGAGATTGGTACCGACGCGGCCGGCGGTTGACACTTCGACGCCGTCGCTGCGCCGAATGACGTGGAACTCACCATTCGGATCGTCGGAGACGACGAAATAGGAATTCGCCGCATCGGGCCAAAGCATGACTGATCCAACGGTTCCCGGCGGGCTGTCCTTCAACACCTGATATTCCTTCACGAAGGTGCCGTCTTTGCGGAACACCTGAATACGGTTGTTGCCGCGGTCGCTGACGACGACCATCCCATCCTTCGTGAGCCGGATACCGTGCACAGGGTTATTGAACTGCTGCGCCGGCGCCGCCTTCGGATCGTAGGTCAGCTTGTCGTCGGTCGGCGGCTTGCCGTACGCGCCCCACATCCGCTTGAACGCGCCGGTCGCCGCGTCGAAGACGATGACACGGTGATTGAAATAGCCGTCGGCGACGAAGAGCTCGTTCGTGGCGGGATCGACGACCATGTCGGCGGGACGGCCAAGCTGCGTGGTGTCGGCGCTCGACGTCATCATCCCGGACTTGCCAATCTGCAGGACGAACTTACCCGCGCGTGTGAACTTCAACACCAGGCCGTCGGTCATGCCGTTGCCGGCCACCCACACGAAGTTGTTGTGGTCGACGAAGATGCCGTGTTCGTTGGCCGGCCAGTCATAGCCCTGGCCGGGACCACCCCACGCTTGGACCACGTTGCCTTCCTGATCGAACTCGACGACTGACGGCGCCGGCTTGCAGCAACGAACGTTGGGTGTAGTGGAGGCCCTCTTCTCTCTGGCGTCGAGCGTGCCCGGGCGTTGATTGACCCAGACATGATCCTGCGCGTCCACGAAAATGCCGCCGATCTGACCGAAGATCCAGTTGTTCGGTAACGTCTTCGGCCACGACGGATCGACCTGGAATTTCGGCGGCTCCGCGGTCAGCGCCGGCCGTACCATCGCAAGCGCGATGAGGCCGATGAGCGCAATCTGGCGACCAATCCTAGCCATCAGTACCTCCATATCAGTGCCGGGGTTCCCCGCGCGAAGCAGTAGAGAATTGATGTACGACGTTGGGGGATTATACGCGCCAGACCAGAGGGTGAAACCAATGAAAAGACTACCGGCCGTGAGCCTCTTTTCCGTCCTCATGATCTTTGTCGGTGCACACTGTCTGTGGGCGCAGAACCTGACCATCACTAACGCCCGGATCATCGTTGGCAACGGCCAGGTGATCGAACGGGGTTCGATCGTCGTTCGCAACGGGCGCATCCTGTCTGTCGCCGAAGGCGCCTCCAGCGCCCCGCCGGCTCAGGCCATTGATGCTCGTGGCATGACCGCGATGCCGGGCTTCATAGATGCCCACCGCCACATCATCACCGGGAACGCGGGCCAGTGGCTCAAGGAGCAGGCCCCGGCTCGCATGCAGGAGTTTCTCGACGCCGGATACACAACCCTGATGTCGGGAGGGGGGCCCGTGCCGGGGATCGTCGAGCTCAAGCAGCGGATCGAGAAAGGCGAACTCAAGGGACCACGCGTCATTACGTCCGGTCGGTCGGATCCTGCCGAGTTCAAGACTCCGGACGTGGCGCGCGCTCGAGTGCAGTCACTCGCGCAGGCGGGCGTGGAGATTATCAAGGCGGCGATTGCACCCGCTCCAAGCGCTCAGGAGTTGGAAGTCCTTAGAGCCGTCACGGACGAGGCGCGCAAGTACAAGCTCGATGTCATGGTGCACGCGGTCTCACCGGCGGCGCTACTCGCGGCGGTCAAAGCCGGTGCGACCAAGCTCGTTCACACCCCACACGGGGGCTGGTTGACGGAAGCCGACGCCCGCGTGGTCAAGGATGCCGGAATCGAAATGCTGTCAACGATCGGGTTCGGTGTGCCGGTATTCGGGGTCTTCAATCAGCAGAACGTGCCCACGTTTCGCGACGGGAAGCCATGGCCGGACGGCATCATCGACGGCCAGGGGCGCGGGCGCGAGGCGGGCGAGAAGGCCGTGAATGCACGCACACTCTGGGACGCGGGAGTCACCTACGGGTTTGGCACCGATACCGGCTATCTTCCGAAAGCCGGGCTCGCGCACGAACTGCGAGCCCTCAACCTGATGTTCTCGCCTCAGGACATCGTCAAGCTGATGGGACCCAACACGGCGGCGTTCATCGAAAAGAGCAGCGAGCTCGGCACGCTGGAACCGGGCAAGCTGGCCGACATTGTTCTTCTCGACGGGAATCCGCTGGAAGGCTACTGGAATCTCTTGAATGCGAGCGTGGTCATCAAGGGCGGTGCGGTCGTCGTCGACAAGCGCTGAGAAAACGCAGCGTGAAAGAGAATTTCAATACGAAGAAATTGCACCATCCGGCGCGGCGCGCTCGATTCTGCTCGACATTTCGCCCGTCGTCCGCATTGCACCTCGCCACGGCATGGTGCAGCTGGTGCACGACCGGTTCATGCGGCTCGAGGGCGATCGCGCATGCGATCTCGCGACTGGCGCTGAAGTCCGTCTCGATGCGTTGACCGAGGCCGTGCCGGCGGAAACCGAAGCGAGCTTCGGGCCGCTCCTCGAAGCGCTGGATCATGGACGTGACGGCTACCCGCGGTGGGTCGTCGCCGACGCACGCAGCCGGCGTCAGGCGACGTCCACAATTGAGCGGGTGGCTACGGCGGCGGTCAGGCGTGGGTTCGTCACCATCTCAACCGACTTGTACCTTCGGTTCCACGAGCTGCTCGGCGCCGAGTTACGCGACCGGACGCTATTGCTGGCCGGCTCTTTCGGGACCAATCGGTCGCGTGCTCACGCAGCGTTGCTCGACGCGTCGGCGCGCTCGGCGCGGCCGCACTTGCTGATCACGTTCGAATACGCAGCTGCGCACAGTGGTCCGGCGCTCGTTCGTGAGGCTCGGGCGACGTACGCACTTCGTCACGGGAGCGTAGCCCCACCGGAGAGTCCGGAAGTAACCCAGCTCATCGCGCGCGCGTCCCGGGCGGACGCGTTTGCCGCCGAGGGACGTCATGCGGCCGCCGAACGTCTGCTTCGCGACGTCATTGGTGCGCTGGCACGTCGACGTGCGTTTCAGCCGGCCGCCCGCCTCACTATCACGCTTGCGCGGCTCCTCAACGAGCGCGGCCGGCCGGAGGCAGCATTTGCCGCGCTCGGCGAGGCTGCGCGCCTGGCGCAGTCCGGCCAGGACGACGAGCTCGTGGTCGAGGCGCGACTGGGGCAGGCAGTGACGCGAATCGCGAACGCGGCGTTCGTAGAAGCAGAGTCGATCTGTCGAGCAGCGCTGGCAGCGGACGCGCTGTCCGGTCGACTGCAGATATGGGCGCGCGCAGTGCTCGCGGAGGCGCTGCTGTGGCAGGGACGCATCGATGATCTGCCCGACCTCAGCAGCACATGTGAACCATCAGGCCTCGACGCACCAGTTGCTGCCGCTGTGTACGAAGTCGAGATCCGCGTGCTCCTGGCGAAAGGCCGGGTGTTCGACGCAGGACGCCGCGTTGAGTTGTCGAAGAAGCTTGCCGAACAGAGCGCGGACCCTCTTGTCGCACTCATTGCGCATATCGCCGATCTCACCGTCCTTGGCACCGCAGGCGATCTGGCCAGGGCTCAGGACGCGCTGCAGCGGGCGGTCGCTGCGTCGAGGGCCGCCCGGGCGCCGCTTCGCGCGGCGTGGGCACGCCTTACGTGGATTGACGCATTGCGCCGCGGCGGTCGCGGCGACGAGGCGGATCGTGATCTGGCCCGGCTTCGGTGTTTCGGTCGTGTAGCGCCGCTCTTGCTCCGCCGGGAAATCGCGAGGCGGAGCGTGGCCGAGGCCCGGAGTCCCGCCCGAAACCCGTTCGCCGTCATTCCGCGGCAGTCCTCCTTGTCGGTGGCGCTCGTCCGCATCGCGCAGGACGATCAGGATGACAGGGAAGCGATTGGCAGGTTGATCGAGCGATTATCGGTCGAACTGCAGACCAGCCGGATTGATCTCCTTTCGGCCGACGCAGGACCTGTCACGACGGTATGCAGTGTCGGCGACGGGCTGATGACGACAGTCGGCACGAGGGTACTCGAAGCGGCGTTTGCAATCGGTCCGGAGCGGCACAAGGGTGGGTGGGAATCCGGTGTGCCGGTGCGCTTCGGGTCGCGGACGTCCGGCGCGATCGTGTGCCGGTGGCCCGTGGATCGAACAATGCCAGGGGACGCCTCCGAGCTGCTGGAATTGACGGCTGCCATCGTGGCTCCGCGGCTCGATACGCTGCTGACGGTTACGCGCGATGAGTCGAAGGCTTCGATGGCCGTGCCCGAGCTGATTGGCGTAAGCGATGCGATCGCCGAGGTTCGCAAAGCAATCGTACGCGCGGCCGCAGCGCCGTTCACCGTGCTGATCGAAGGGGAGAGCGGCGTCGGAAAAGAGCTGGCTGCGCGCGCCGTGCATCACCTGAGCGCACGACGCGAGCGGCGGTTCTGCGATGTCAACTGCGCGGCGCTGCCCGAGGAACTGCTCGAGTCAGAGCTGTTCGGCCATACGCGGGGTGCATTTTCGGGCGCCGTCGCCGATCGCGCGGGGTTGTTCGAAGAGGCGGACGGCGGGACGCTGTTCCTCGACGAAGTAGCGGACCTGTCGTCGCGCGCACAGGCGAAGCTGCTGCGGGCGATCCAGCAACAGGAAGTGCGGCGCCTCGGCGAGTCGTTCAGCCGCAAGGTCGACACGCGACTTGTGGCGGCCGCGAACCGCGACATGCGCGCCGAAGCGGCCGCCGGGCGCTTTCGCCAGGATCTGTTGTACCGGCTCGACGTCGTGCGGATCCGTATCCCGCCGCTCCGTGAACGTCCGGACGACATTCCGGTGCTCGCCGCGCACTGCTGGCGGCTTGCCTCGGCACGCGTCGGATCGCGCGCGGATCTCTCGACCGCCGTACTCGCCGAGCTCGCCCGGTATCAGTGGCCGGGCAACGTGCGGGAGTTGCAGAACGTCATCGCTTCGCTGGCGGTCGCGGCGCCGGCCCGCGGTCGCGTGCGGGCGTCATTGCTGCCGCCTGTGATCAGCGCGGCCACGATCGTGTCCTCCGGGCGCCTTGCCGAGGCGCGCGAACAGTTCGAGCGGCGCTTCATCGAGGTCGCACTGGCCCGTGCCGGCGGAAACCGCTCGCGCGCCGCGCGCGGTCTCGGCCTCTCGCGCCAGGGGTTGCTGAAGACGATGGTGCGGCTTGGAATTGCCGAGAGCTCCAACAATCTCTAGCAGCTTAAACCGTCGACGAGAGCGACAATGACCGGAGTCGGCGTGGCGGGCTGTCAGCCACTCGAGGCAGGGTAAGGTTTTCTTGCGCTTCCTGCCTCAAGTCCGTGGATGCACGCGAGCCGTGTGGTTGCGCGTACCGGTTCGGGTTACCGCCGGACTGTCGGTGACGAGTTCTTCACGGGCTCGGGCAGCGCGCATGTCGCGCTCGATGCGACGGCGCGAGTCTGCAGCGGTCAGACACATGTCGTCAAACTGGCGGATGACGCCCTCTACGAGCGCGATACGGGCGAGGTGGGATCTGCGCAGAGTCGTCATGCCCAGGACACGGAGCATACGGGATACCGGACTCGGATTCTTCGAAATGCCAACGAATCACACTTCTTCGCTGAAGTCGAACGGCGCCTGTGACCCTTATTGGCACAGGAAGTGGACCACGGTGGCACAGTTCAGTGCATTGATGAGCACCGCGCATTTCGTCGCCTCAGATCGCCTCGTCGGCCGGACGCTGATCGAAAGGAGCTCGGCCAACCTCCAACTGCCAAGGAGAATGCTTCGACGGATGGCCTCTTGGGAGTTGGGAATTGGCAGTTGGGAATTGATTCAGCGGGCGGGTGCGCGTGTCAGCGCGCCGCGATACGTCGTCGTATGGCCGGGCGACACGATCACATCGATGATCAGCGGCTGGTAGTCTGGCGCCATGATCGCGATCAAGTGCGACCCGGCGGTGAGCTTGAAGTGATGGCCGTCGCTATGAGCCAGCGCATCATGGGCCCCCCTGTAGCTCCAATGATCGAATCCGTGACGATATCGCTGCGGGAAGGAGTCATCGCTGTGTCGCCGTAGCCTCGTACACCTTCTTCTCAGATAGGAGTACGGAATCAATCGCAGCGAGCAGCTGCCGTACGGTGCAATTGTGCCGCAGCCATTTCGTTGCTCCACTCTGACACGCGGCGATGCCTTGCTCTCGCGTGTTGGCCAGAACAATCACGCTCGTTGCGCCGACCTCACGCCACCACGGCGTGAAGTGATCAATGTCGGTGATCATGAAGGTGTCGGAAGGCCAGTGTTCAATGTCCGCGATACGTGTAACGGCCACGACGTCAATGCCAGCATCGCGCAGTCCTCCATGGAGGCGCGCCAGGCGCACAGGATCGGATTCGAGCAGTATCGGGCGATTGTTCGAGCCAAGGAATGCGACCCGTACATCAAGGTCTTTTGGCATTGGGACACCTCTAGGGGTCGCCGATGCGCGGTGGCGGGAACCGGCGGTGCTGGTTCCGCGGAGGGCGGCGGCCAGAACATTAGTAAACAGCAGAAGTTATCGCAAGCGTCTGAGCCCGGATTTTGCACAGTTTTGCTCACAATCGCGCGGAGGCGTCCAGCGCTGCTGTGCTGCCTTGGACAGCCAGTGCCGCTCATTCGGCGTTACTCTGCGGCATCCGCGTTCCTGAGCCTCCAAACCATGGGGACGAGGTATCGTCACGAGTCGGGCCTATGAGACTGAGCCACACGTCATTTGCGACCGCGTTGTTCGTCCTGTTCGCTTCGGTGGTCTCCCCGCAGACGCCGACGACGAACGCCGGTGACACTCCAGTCTTCAGGGTGCAGGTATGGGGTTATATCGCTGAGGACTTCACTGCGCGGGTTCTGACTTATTACGAACTTCGACGCAATCTACAGAAAGGATTGCCGGTTCTAAGGGTGACAGATTACCCGGCCGAGATCCGGAACACACAGCTTGCGCTGGCCGAACGAATCCGTGTTGCTCGCAAGGGGGCCAGATCGGGTGAGATCTTTACACCAAGCATCCGTGTGGAATTCAGGAAGGCCCTGTCCGTTGAAGTCGATGCCAACACCCTGGGCGCCATCATGGACGACAACCCCGGAAGGTTCTCGCATCACATAAACAGCATCTACCGCCAAGGAGAGCCATTCTCCACGATGCCGCCGAACATCCTCGCTGTCCTGCCGAGGCTTCCTGACGACCTCCAGTATCGTTTCCTGGGCCGCGATCTGATCCTGCTGGATACGGCAGCGAACGTGATCCTCGATCGAATCCCGTGCGCCATTCAGTGCACGGACCGATGAATCATCTGCCCTAGTGCACGCGGCGAGTCGGCAACGGTCGCGAGTTCTGAATCGGAACCGGCCAGAAATGGTCGCAGGTCTCGCAGCGCCACGCGACCGCGATTCGTCGTCCCAGAATTCGTGTCTCGAGCACGATCGGTTCTTCTGCGCGACACAAAGGACACGCGGGCGGCTGGTCGAGCGTGAGAATCGATTCGACGGTCATTGGCGTCACTTGTCTCCAGGGGCAACGTTGCCTTCGATACTGTTCGACGTTCGGGCAGACTAAAGGCGCGTCGGCAACTTGAACTTTGTGTCCGATCGGCAGTATTCCTTCGGGATTTGCGATCGCGCGAGAACTGAAGGGTCTTTACAGCAAGGCGCAGGCCAGTCTGCTGCCGCGAACGCCGCGAAGACAGCCTTCTTCGGAGGTACCCGCGTCAGGCGCCGACCGCTGCCGCCGGCACCGCCGCTCTCGCAAGGTCGGCGACGTCGCCCATCATCTCGATGTTCCAACAGAGCTTAATCAGGCGATCGGTTTCGTCGTTCGAGAGGACGCCATCTGTGAGGCCGCGGAACTTTGCCTCGAGCGTCGCATCGCTCATCGGCCGCGCCTTGCTTCCGATCGCATGCTGAATGTATTTCTCGAGCACGCGGCCGTCGTCCAGACGGATCGTGATGCGCGCCTGGTCCTCGTGGAGGCCCGCGCCAACCTTCGCATGCACCGAGTCGCGGAGACGGATGACCACAGCGTCGCGGACGCGGTCATCGCTGTACTGACTCTCGCCAGCGGCGCCATCGATGATGGCGACCGCCGCCGAGTGATACACGCTGAATTTGCCCTCGAGCCCTGTGCGCGGCGTCTTCTTGCCGGTGAGCTCGAGCACCAGTGGATGCACCTCCAACTCGATACTTGTGATCTGGCCGGGACGCAATCCCGCATCGTTTCGGAGTTGGACGCATCCATCGATCGTCGGATGAATGACGATGCCGCAGGCAAACGGCTTGTAGGTGTTCGCGAGGATTTCCCAGCTGCTGCCGAGATGCTCCGTGATTTCCTCGTAGCGTCGTCCGGTCGCGAGCACGTTGGCGAACCCCCTGGGCGCCTCGATGGCCTGGTTGCTGCTCGTGAAATTGGTGCGCGCGAGGAGCGCAGCCAGCAGGCCGTTGCGCGCGGCGTTGCCCGGATGAAACGGCTTGCACATGGTGCCGAACATCTCCCGGAGCCCCGACGCCTGCGTGGCGGCAATTCCGAGGGCCCAGGTCATTTGCTGTTCGTCGAGCCGGAGGAGGCGCCCGGTGGCAGCGGCTGCGCCGAAGACGCCCGTGGTACCGGTGATGTGCCATCCCACGTCGTAGTGCGAGGGGTACACAGCGTTGCCGATGCGGCAGGAGACTTCCACGCCAAGAACGAATGCGTGGAGGAACTCGGCGCCTGTGACGCGTCGCGTTTCGGAATAAGCGAGAATCGCCGAGGCGACCGGACCGCTCGGGTGGATCACGGTTCGCAGGTGCGTGTCATCGAAATCGAAGGTGTGCGAAGTAATCCCGTTCATCAACGCCGCGAGCATGATGTCGAGTCGCTCACTTCGTCCAAGCACCGTCGCCTCGCGCGGTCCTGAAAACGGCCCGAGCGCCGCGATGGCGCGTTCGACGGTCTCATGGCGCGATCCACCGACGGCGCACCCCACCCAGTTGAGCAGCGAACGGGTCGCTTCGCGTTTCACCGGCGCGGCGAGATCTGCCTCACGGTGGTTCACGACGAACTGCGCGAGTGTCTGGGTCGGTGTCATGGCGCTGCGATCGAGAGAATTGTTGACTCCGCTCACGGCCGAAGGTATACCATGCGCCATCTTTCGGCACTAGACATCGTTTGCGGCCCGTTCACGGCCGCTGCTCTCGACGGCAACTGAATAGCGAGGCGCGTCTGATGATCGCATCCATTCTTGCAACCCGGCGCAGACGGTTGTTACGTTCGATCGTGATTCTGGTGCTCATCGCATGCGCATGGCCGCTGGTCTTGAATGCCCAGGACGATGCGACGCTGTATGTCGTGAGCTATGTCGAAGCGGTGCCGGCATCCCAGGGCCAGGTCGCCACGATGCTCAAGCAGCTCGCCGACGCGAGCCGCAAAGAAGGCCCCGTCCGCTTTGAAGTCGTGCAGCGCATCGCGGAACCGAGTCAGTTCCTTATCCTCGAGATCTGGAAGGACCAGCGGGCGCTCGACATGCATGGCGCTGCGGCGCATACACGTCAGTTCCGTGAACAGATCGCCCCGATGTTGCTCGCGCCGATCGATGACCGGTTTTGTGTCGGGGCGACGGTCGCACCGATGCGCGACGGCCGCGGGACGGTCTATGTGGTGACGCATGTCGATGTGCCGCCGGGGAGCCGAGCTGCGACGTTGGCGTCCCTCCAGGCATTGGCGGAACGGAGCCGCACCGACCCCGGGAACGTGCGCTTCGATGCCGTCTACCAGAAGGATAGAACCAATCATTTCACGGTGATCGACGTGTGGGCAGATCAGAAAGCCGGCGATAACCATCAGGTTGCGCCTCATACACGGACATTCCGTACCCAGGTCGCCCCAATGCTGGGCGCTCTGTACGATCAGCGGTGGTACAAACCCCTGTAGAGCTGCCAGCTCGGCCGGAGCGAAATGGTAGACTCCCCGGCATCTCGCCTGCATGGAGGTCGTTGATGGATCAGCGCGCCGCCGAATATATTGATCAAGACATGATGAAGGGCGCTGTCGAGGACGGCCCCCATACCCTTGGAAACGCCAACGCCCCCGGTCTGGACGAATGCGGCCTTCCGAACGACGAAGTCGCGATTGCCGAAGACGTGCTCGGGGCGAACGAGGACGAGACACAAGGCTAGCCGAGAATCCCAGGGCGCGAGCCCGGCTAAAATGCCCGGGCGTGAGCCCGGCTAAAATGAACGCGTGCTGCGGTTTCTCGCGCGCCGCGTCGCGCTGACGATTCCCGTCCTACTCGGCGTTGCCACTCTCGTTTTTTCCCTTATCCACTTGATCCCTGGCGATCCTGCCCAGGCGATGCTCGGCGAATCGTCGTCGCCCGAGGACGTGGCCGAGCTGCGATCGCGTCTCGGCCTCGACCGGCCGCTTCTTGAACAGTACGGCACCTTCCTGCGAGACGCGATTCGCGGCGACCTCGGGCGATCGCTGCGGACCAGCCAGCCTGTCACGACGGCGATTCTCGAGCGGATGCCCGCGACAATCGAGCTGGCGGCGGCCGCCATGCTGGCCGCCGTCGGGTTTGCTATTCCGCTTGGCATTGCGGCGGCTGTGTGGAGGGGGACTTCCATCGATCATGCCGCGACCACGGTGTCGCTGCTCGGAATCTCGATCCCGAACTTCTGGCTGGGCCCGCTCCTCGCAATCGTGTTTTCGATCGAGCTTGGATGGCTGCCGGTTTCCGGTCGGGGCACGTGGGCGAATCTCGTCCTGCCAGCGGTCTCCCTGGGCGCGGCCCTGGCGGCGATCCTCGCGCGCATGACGCGCGCCACGTTGCTCGAGGAGCTCCGCGAGCCATACGTCATCGCGGCACGGGCCCGCGGCGCGTCCCGGGTGCGAGCGGTGGTTCGTCACGCCTTCCGCAACAGCCTGATTCCGGTGATCACGCTGATCGGCCTCCAGTTCGGCGCGGTGCTGACCGGCGCCGTAATCACGGAGACCATCTTCTCGTGGCCGGGAATCGGCCGTCTCCTGATCCAGTCAATCGGCTTTCGCGACTATCCGCTCGTGCAGGGGTGCATCCTGCTCATCGCGGTGACGTACGTCGCCATGAACCTCGTCACGGATTTGCTGTACGGTCTCGTCGACCCGCGAATTCGGTATGAGTGAATCTGTCGGCGCGGGGCGGCTCCCGCCTTGGCGCGCCAGAGCGCCGAAGGCGCGAAGGCGGCGGGTCCGCGAAACGGCATCATGAGCCGGATCGGCGCAGCCATCGTATTCATCACCGTGCTGGCGGCTCTCATCGGGCCGTCGCTCGCACCTTTCGATCCCTCCGCACAGCTTCTCGCACAGAGACTTGACGGCCCCTCGGGAACGCACTGGTTCGGCCTCGACGAGCTCGGGCGCGACATCTTCGCGCGCGTTCTCGCTGGTGCCCGCATCTCCCTGCTCGTCGGCGTCGTCGTCGTCTCGATCTCTTCGAGCGTGGGAACGCTTCTTGGATCGATTGCGGGTTATTTTGGCGGACGGATTGACGAAGCGATCAGCAGGGTCATCGACATCTTGCTCGCGTTTCCCGGCTTGCTCCTCGCGATTGCGCTCGTAGCCGTGCTTGGCCCGAGCCTGGCGAACGTCGTGTTTGCGTTGTCGCTGATCGGATGGGTCGGCTACGCGCGCCTCGTGCGAGGGCAAGTCCTGCGCGCGCGCGAGTTCGAGTTCGTGCAGGCCGCGCGCGCCCTGGGCGCTACGACGCCGCGCATCCTGGCGCAGCACATCATCCCGACTGCCCTTCCCGCCGTAACGGTGCAGGCGACGCTCGGTATGGGCGGCGCGATTCTCGCGGAGGCGGCGCTCAGCTTCCTCGGCCTGGGCGTGCAGCCGCCGACGCCGAGCTGGGGAACGATGCTCAACGGCGGCCGGACCCACTTGCTCGATGCACCGCACCTGACCATCTTTCCTGGGCTGGCAATCGCGGCGCTCGTGCTCGGATTCAATTTCCTCGGAGATGGGTTGCGGGACGCGCTCGACCCGGTCACACGGCAGAAACGTCTCTCTTAGATTCCGATTTTGTTTCGTAGCTGCAGCAACGCGCGATTTTGCGGATCGCGCGCGAGACCTTCGGCCACCGTCGCGCGTGCGGCATCGATCTGCCCAAGCCTCACCTGCGCGTCCGCGAGCAGTGCGAGCAGGGGCGGCTCGGGATGCTCGGGATCGATGGCGCGACGCGCCCAGGCGACAGCTGCGGGCGCCGCGTTCATGCGCAGCGACAGACCCGCGATGCGCCCTGACAACGCGCGCTTGTGATCGTCTTCGCCAATAAGGCTCACGTACTTGATGAGGGCATCCCGGGCGGCCGACACGTGCCCGCGGCGCTCCGCAGCGGCCGAGAGATACGAGAACGCCTGCGGATCCGCCGGCAGCACTGCTGTCGCCTGTTCCAGCGTCCGCTCGGACGCCTCGATGTCGTTCGAGAGAAACAGCGCCCTGCCGTAGAGCGTCAGCGTGGCGCTCGAGGCGGTGGCGCGGGACGCGGCGCGTTGAAGGGCCTCGATCGCCTTCCGCAACGCGACCCGGTCGCCGCTCGCCTCGGCCGCGTCGAGCCACACGCGACCGAGGGCGACATACACAACGTCCGATTCCGGATAGCGCTCGGCGGCGCGTCCAAGCGTCGTGATCGCGGCATCGGTGCGTCCCAGACGTGCGTAGGCCAGCCCGACGTTCACGAGCCGCTGCGGGCCCTCTGGCTCCAGGGCCGCGAGCGCCTCGAGTTGCTCGATTCCCTCCCGCGCCCTGCCTTGTGAGAGATTCAGATCCGCCAGCTCTTCGCGCGCCGGACCGAACGCCGGATTGATCTGGAGCGCGCGGGTGAGCGACTGGACCGCTTCCGCGTTGCGCTTGCGATCCCTGAGGCACATCGCCATGAGGTAATGCGCCTCGACGAGGCGCTCGTCGAGCGCCACGGCACGGCGGAGCGGCTCGATCGCGAGTGGGGCTTGCCCATTACGGTAGTAGGCGAGGGCCAGCTTGTACAAGATTCGCGGCGCCCGATCGTCGAGCGTCACGTACCGCCGATACAGCTCGGTCGCCCGCTCGTACCGACCCATTGCCACGTTGACGTCGCCCAGGAGCTCCAGCGGCCGCGTGGCGGTGGGGTCGAGGAGGGATGCTTCGCGCAGGTCGCGTAGCGCCGCGCTCAGCTCCCCGCGGCGCCGATAGCTGTCGCCGCGCTTGAGGTGCGCGAGCATAGAGTCGTTTTTGAGGGCGAGCGCTCCGCTGAAGTCCTCGATCGCTTCGAACGTCTGGTCGAGGACGAGTGCCGCGTCGCCAGCCGAGATCAGACGGCGGAACTCCCGCTCCTGGCGCACCGCGTTCCACGCGAATACCGCACCCGCCAGCAGAACCGCCCCCCCGGCTGCAACCACAACCCCGCGTTTCATTGGGGTAGATCGTATAGGGGGAAGGGGGAAGGGGGAAGGGGGAAGACGCACGTTGTGCGTCTTCCCCCACCGTAACGATCAATCACGTCAGCGATTCGTCACCAGCACCTCCACGCGACGGTTTTCCGCTCGCCCTTCTGCTGTCGCATTGCTGGCTATTGGTTTCTGGCTGCCATAACCCTCGGCCTGTATGCGATCCGTCGGTGTGCCCATGCTGTGCAAGGCATCCATGACGGCAGTGGCTCGCGAACGTGAGAGCTCGACGTTAGCGGACTCGTTGCCGATGTTGTCGGTGTATCCGCTGATGTGAACGCGAGCGTCGGGATGAGCCTTCAAAGTCGCCGCGAGATTGCTGAGCTCTTCGCGTGACTGAGAAGCCAACGACGACGACCCGTTTTCGAATCGAATCGTACGGTCGGATTCGAACCGCGTCACCGGCGCTGCGGGTACTGAGGGGACCGCCCTTTCTCCCGTAGTTCCTACCGCCCTGTCTCCCGTAGTTCCTACGGCCCTTTCTCCCGTAGTTCCTATGGTCCTGGACACCTCGTGGGACGCACGCGTTTGAACGGCCGACCGATCAAGTCCGCGCCACCAGAACAGACCACCAAGCGCCAGCGCTGCCAAGACAAGCGGCAGCACCCACCCGCGGGCCCACCGGTCCGCCGACGCCGCGACCCGAGGAGCTTCCCCGGCTCGGTATCTGATGTCTCGATCGACCGACGGCGCTCGTGTGATACCGGGTATGAGCGCGTCCAGTTCCGACGGCACCGCCGACGCGAATGCGCGGCGCTGTCCTCTCAGCCGATCTGCGAGTCCGTCCGCGTTGAGTCCGTCTTTGCGCATCATCCGGCCGAGATATCCGAGGATAAGAGGCGCGGCCAGCGACAGCAGTGACGCCGAGGTTCCTCTGCTCACACCGGCGTAACGCGTTATGCCGTCGACGACGCCGGAGAGATTGCCACCGAAGAGTTTTGATAGCCATCCGCCGGCCGGCGTGGTCGTGTCAATGCCGGACAGACCGACTGCCTGGGGTATGTACGTCGGCACATTGGTATCGCTCGCGGCCTCAGTCGCGATATTGGCAACCTGACTCATCAATGTCGGGTCGTCGCTCTTGTTCGCCAGGGCGGCAAACAGCATGGGGATCACCGCGCCAAAGCCTCTCGTGAGCGCTGCCTCTGAATCGCCCGTTTGAGCGCTCATGCGCGAAAGGAGCGCCGGTGTCACCAGTTCTCCTAATGCATCGAAAATCATAGCCATATGTTCTCCTTCACTGTTGGGCACCCTAGTCCGCGCCCGTTTGGAGCTCGTGGCTGATGCATGTCGTTCTCTACACAGAACCGTCAAGCGTGCCCATTCAATGTGGGGCAAGTGCGGCGCCACCCCACGATGCCGCGAGCGGGCAGATTCCGAGGAAGACGTACGAAGACGTACGGGGGGATCACAACCTGTGGTGAGCCGATACGACCGGATCGCCACAATCGGGAGCATCCGGCGCGCATACGTGGAACCTTAGGAGCTCAGCGTGGAGCGATCGGCCGGGGTCGGAGAGGGGGAAAGGGACAGGGACGAAGTGAGGAAGGGGTAGAAGGAGGAAGGGGTAAAGGGGAAGAGGACTGGGAGGGTGGGGGGGTAGAAGTTCGGCTAAGGAACTTTGGAGTCCCCGTGGGGTCTAAGCCGATACAGGGTGCCCGGGAAACGGACTCATCAGCTTCGGTGCTAAACTCGATGCAGAACCCACTATCCGGAGCCTTTGTGAAGAACGCCGGCGCCATCAGCTGGTCGGATGTAGACAGCCGCGAAGCCGCGCTCATCGAGCGCTGCGTAGCCGGTGACGATGCCGCGTGTTCAGACCTCGTTGCCGCGCATCAGCGGACGGTCTTCAATCTCGCGCTGCACCTGCTCGGCGACCGCGATGAAGCGCTCGACGTGTCTCAGGAAGTGTTCCTTCGGGTCTTCCGCACGCTCTCCCGTTTCCGCGGACAGTCAGCCCTCCGTACCTGGATTTATCGCATTGTCGTGAACCAGGTCCACAACCGGCAGCGCTGGTGGCGGCGGCGTCGGCGAGCCGACCTCGTCTCGCTCGACGACCATCTGAAGCATTGCGGCGATCTCGAAGCCACGCATGAAGTCCTGCCGGATCGGCTCCTGGCGAGCAAGGAAACTGCCGCGCGGATCTGGGCGGCGATGGAGCAGTTGCCGTTCGATCAGCGGACGGCGCTGGTGCTGCGCGAGATCGACGGGCTCCGCTACGAGGAGATCGCGTTCACGTTGAATGTCGCAGTGGGCACGGTCAAGTCGCGGCTCACGCGCGCACGCCAGGCGCTGCGCGAAGAGCTCCTGGGGACGCGGTCATGATTCCCTATCTGGGCTGTCACGCCGCGCAGGAGCTGCTGCAGGCCTTCGTCGACGGTGAGCTGCACGTGGCCGAGCAGGTCGCGGTTGAATCGCACCTCCGCTGGTGCCAGGTCTGCGCGGCGCGTGTCGAAGACATGCAGATCATCGGCGCGTCGCTGCGCGTGACGTCCTGCGCCATCCGGGCGGCCGACGCCGCTGACGACAATCTCGCGTCGGTGCAGTCAGAGGTCCTGACACGCATCCGGACCGAGCGCGAGCAGTCGCTCCGGTCGCAGCTCCGCGACATGTGCGTCGACATGCGGTTCTTCTGGCCGGCCGTCGGTGCGTCGATGGCGCTGGTCGCGTGTCTCTGCGTCGCGTCCGCCGTGTTGTCGGTCACCAGTGACGAACGCCCGGACTCGTTGGCCGGAATGATCGAAATGCTTGCCAACCCCGGGTCGGATCAGAACCCGATGCGCCTCGATGGCGGCATGACGGCGCCGCCGCGCGCCCTCAACGGCGCGGCGCTCGATTCGATCCCTGGTGATGAAGCGGTCTTCGCCCTTGCTGCGGTGGTCACGCGTGAAGGGCGTGTGGCGAACTACGAGGTGCTGCTGTCCGAGCGTGCCAGCGTCCGGCGACACGATGCAGCCGTGCAGACTGATGATGTCAGCTCGCTGTTGAACGCGGTAAAACAGTCGCGATTTGCCCCGGCGCAGGGAACCGACGGGGCGCCAGTCGCCGTGAATATGGTGTGGGTGCTTGCGCGAACTACGGTTACGGCCCCCGCCCAGGCGGCCAAGGTCGAACTGCGGCCCCTCCCCGTGCGTCTCGCGCCTGCCGCCCCCGCAGCCGAGGTCCCCAAGCCTGGCGCGGACGCGCCGTCTACCTCTCTACCGATCGTACCTTCACCGACGGCTTGACGCCGGCAACGGCTGCGGCGCAACGTCGCCGCGTGCGCTCGCGATGTTGTTGAGCGCATCGGTGGCGCGGATGATCACGCCGTGTGTCCCGAGCTCTCCATCCAGCACCAGCTCGAACTGCTCCAGCCGCGAGTCGGGGATGCCGTCCTTCGGATAGATTGTCTGCCAGCGGTCGCCGTCGAGTGAGTACTCGGCTTTCTGCACCGCAGAATTGTCGTCCCGCACCTCGAACGCGATCGTCATCCGGCCGCTCTGGCGCGTGACGCCGGTCACCGTGATGACAGGCGGTGTGTTGTCGATGTCGAATGCGGTGCTCTCGAGCGCGCCGGTCAGTGCCGTCGACGGCGCGTTCGACGGCGCATCGGACGCGACGACACGGATCACATAGCGTCCATTCGGCACCGACGAGGTGTCCCACACGACGATTTCGTCCGTGAGGGCGCGCTTCAGCGGCTTCCACGTTGTCTCGCCTTCGCGCCGATAGGACACGTCGTACATCAGATCGTCGCGATTGTCGTCCTGCGCGCGCCAGACAAACGTCAGCAGACCCTTCTGATAGGTCCGGCGTCCGATGTTCGGCCCGGTCGAATTGGGTGGGGGGGTGTTGCGGCGATCGGGGACGTCGCCATCGAACCCCGCGATCTCAGGATCGCCGGTCGGGAAGGGGCGCTGATACACGGTTCCCGGCGGGTTGATGGTGATCGAGGTCACCTCGGGCCGGATGTTCCGCGGCAGATACGCGGCGGTGACCGATGTCAGCAGTGGCGCGTCGGTACGGCTGCCTGTGAGCGCTGCCCGCCACTGGAGGTAGCGCGCGCGTGGGCTCGTAATCGGACTGCCTTCCTGTGTGGGATACGCCGGCGTCCAGTCGCTCCACGTTTCATCAGGAGTTCGGGTATTCCCTGAACGGGTCGACACATCGAGCCGTGTTCCAGCCGGGACCTGCGCCTGCCAGCGGATGGCGCCCCACGTGGCAATCGTCTGCGCATCCCGCACGTCGGACGTATATGTCCCGCGCTCCGATCGCGTGGGCGACAGCCGGAACACCTTTCCTGGATTCGATGTCGTAAACGCGACGCGTCCGGAACTGTCGCTCAGCAGTGTCGTCACCTGCTGCGCAGTCGAACGGGTCAGCAGCGTCGGCTGGAGCGGATCGCCGGCGAGGCGATAGATCTTTCCTTTGTTGCCGGTGCCGATGAGGATCGCGCCGTCAGCCTCGAACGCGATGTCGTAGGGCGAGTCTTCACGCGAACTCCAGATCAGATCCCACGCGCCGTCGGGGCTGATGCGATAGACGCCGCCCGCGGATGGTCCTGTGCTCACCCTGTCCGCTCCCGAACTCGCCCCGCCGCCGGGGGCGGGCGTATCGACAACGGCAATGGCGGTGATTTCCGTCGACACCGACACGGTTGCCGTTGCTGTCGGCGTCGGGGGGTCTGGGTTGGACGGGGCAGGGATGGCCCCGCCGCCGGTGGCACCGCTGACCGCCGCCGCATAGATCACACCCTTCGGATCCAGCCGCAGCGTGTGAATCTCGTTATAAGGCGAATCGAGCAGCACGAACGGTTTGCCGGTCGCATCGAGACGGAACAGGCGTCCCGGCGACTCGGTGCCGACGAGCAGATGCCCGTCGCTCTCGAACGCAAGCGAGATCGCGTGTGTCGTCTTGGTCTGGTAGAAGACCGAGCCTTTGCCGTCAGGCGTGATCTTGTAGACGACGCCCTTGTCGCCCGTGGCGGCGAATACGCTGCCGCTCTTGTCGAGTGCGAGGCCCCAGATGTACTTGTCAGGCGGATCGAACAGCACCGTGGAGCGGCCCATCGCGTCGAGCTTGTAGATCTTGCCGTCTGGCGAGGTGGCCGCATACACGCCACCGCCGGGCGCGAGGGCCAGCGCGTGCACCTCGAGCTCTTCGGCATCGAAGAACACCGATCCTTTGCCGGTCGGGTCTATGCGGTACAGCTGGCCTTCGTTGCCGCTGCCGACGTACATCGAGCCGTCGTTAGCGCTGACCATCGACCAGAGGAAAGGCGCGCTCGCATCGTAGATGGACGTCGCCGCAGGCCCGAGCGTCAGGCGCCCGTAACTGTCGATCGAGAGGTTTTCGACATCGCCCTTGGCGAATTCCGCTTCGTTGGAAACCTGCCAGAACGTGGGAGCAGCCGCGTACACCAGCGACACGCCGGCGCAGACGACCGCGAGCGCAAATGCGACGCGAGCGATTCTGTTGGACATATAGGAACGTGTTCTCAGTCTACCGTCCACGGCCTACCATCGACCGGTCTCGGATAACCGTGTTTCATAACGGTAGACGGCAGACAGCAGACGGTGGTCGGGCGATTTCAGTTGTCGAGCGAAAGCGTCAGCGTGCGCGATCCGCTGACCGCATGGTCAGTCGCGATCTCCCACTGGCCGAGCAGGGCAGCGCCCAGCGGCTTGAAGCTCCCGCCGTTGCGATCCGATTCCATCACCGCGAGCACCGATGGGGGCAGCGACGAGAGCGCCTCGCCTTTGACCACGGCACCGGCGTCGGGGCTCACCAGCCTCACGTAGAGGCGGTTGTTTTTGCGCGCCTGGTTGAGCACTCGAATCATCTGCGGCAGGTCGCGCGTCTGCAGCGGCTGCAGTTGCAGGTCACGCGCTTCCATCTGCGACAGGCGGCTTCCGTCGGTCACCATGATCGACACGCTGCCGCGCGCGTTCGCGGGAATCTCCACTGACACCGACCGCGTAATCTCCTCGCCGCGATAGGTCCGCATCAGCGCCTTCAGCGTCACCATCGATCCCGGCTTCGGACGGTTTCCGTCGATCCAGACGCGCTCGAGCGTCGCGGACTTCGACTGTTCGCTCGCCTCGATCTCGAGGTTCAGCCCCTCGATGGCGACATCTTCGAACGCATTGCGGAGCAGGAAATTGATCGGGCCGACAACATAGGTCGCGGCGCCGATCGATGGCTGGTCTCCGGTAAAGAGGTCTTCGAAGTCGACCGTGCCGTACTTCTTGACCGAGGCGCTGCCGCGAACGATGTAGCTCGCCGCGCCGTTCTGGCGCTCGTACGAGGAGAGCGTGTTCAGAATCGACACGTAGGCGAGCAGCGGCGTGAACAGCTGGTCGTTGACAATCGACATGTTGAACGTCTTGGTCGTGCCGCGATCCGACGTGAGCTTCAGCTTGATCGGGATGAGCGCGGGACCCGGCCCAAGCGTCCCGGCAATCGCCGTCGCTCGATCCTGCTGCACCGTGCCGATGATTTCACCCGTGCTCGCGAGCTTCGACGAGCTGAAGAGGCTGGGGAGGATCGTGTGCACGTAGGCACGCGTCATCGGGAATTGCGTCGGCCCGAGACCGTAGAAGGGATGACCGAACGCGTACACGCGGTTGCCGTCAACCTCCGTCACCGTCCCCGTTGCGCCGAATTGAAGATCGCCAGTGACAAGCGCCACACCGATCGGATCGCCCGCGCGCAGCGGCTGCTGAGAACTCGCCGCGACATCCTGGCCGGCGCCTGCCATCATCGGCAGGAAGCCCTGCTCGCGGAATGCAGAGGCCAGCGGATCGATCACGGACGCATCGAAGCCGCCGATCGTCAACGGGGTTGCGATGGGTCGCAGCATCGTCCCGATGCCGGCATCAACCCCGGGGCCGAACACCTGCACATCCCCTGGCGTTTCCGCGAACGGCCGCACCCACGAGAACGCCTGACGCAGCGATGCGCGCATGCCTTCCGCGGTCAGCGGCATCTGCAGATCAACGTGCGCAGCCTGTCGCCGTGCTGCCGGAACCGACGCGTCCTGGATCATTTCGTCGAACGGCGTGATGCCGGCAATCGGTTCCTTGGAGAACTGGCCGAGCGAGTACGAGACCGCACCGACGAGCCGGCCATCGATATAGACGGGGCTCCCGCTCATCCCCGCGATCACGCCTGTGTCGGCGAGCGGTCCACCTTCGAGCTTCGCCAGAATCAGATTGCGGCGCGTGCCGACGACGTTGCGCAGCACGCCGAGGATATGAACCTTGAATTCCTCCAGCCGATCGCCTTGGAAGACAGTGCGGCCGATGCCGACCATGCCCGCCTTGAGCTCATCGACAGGAAATGTTGTGGTGGCTGCCGGAACGCGGACGCCAACGAAGAGCAAGAGGGCGACAAGGACAGCCAGGGTGCGGGTTTTCATAGTTGTCTCATCTTGAAGATACGGGTAAACCCATGAAACTGCAAGGGTGTAGGGCGGTAGTGCTTCAGTTTGAAAATGTCCTTACTGCCTTCTGACATCAGGTTCGCTAGTGGACCAGCGCTTCCCGCATGCCGGGCAGTGGAACACGACTGTTTTAGGCAGGCGATTTTCGACCATTGCGACGGGTTGCCGGCAGGTTGGGCATACCAATCCTGTGTATGGGACATCGGCCATCGTCTTAGGTTATCGGCTGGAAACGGCGGTTTGTTCCAAACCGCCCTTTAGGTTCCGGATCTGGGCGCGCACTTCATCGAGTTGCATCTGGATCTGCGCCATCCGTTTCAGCTGGATCTCTAGCTCGTGATAGATATTCTCGATTTGTCCCTCAATGAGGGCGAGGATTTGTGTGCGGTCGGGGCCCACGCCCGCTCCCGTTGGACCTGTCTCACCGACCGCCCCACGATTACCTGTAGCGCCGGTCAGGCCAGTCGCACCGGTGGCGCCAGTCGCACCAGTCGATCCTGTTTGCCCTACAGGTCCTGACGGCCCTGGCGGCCCTGGCGGCCCTGGAATACCCCGTTCACCACGCGGGCCTCGCAACTTCGCCATCGCTCGCTCCTCTTTAGCTAAGCCTGACACGTGCTTTTAGTCGTCGTCACGCGACGGTGGTTTTACTGGCGGTCTTTCGTTGATGCGCTGCACTGCATCGAACGCCGATTGATTTTCATCGCGTCGCGGCTTGCGCTTAGTGGCTGGTTTCCGTTTCGTCATGCGCCGAGTATCGCACCCGAAGACCATCCAGAAATTGAGACTGAAGCACTATCGTGTAGGGCGTCAGATGTTGACACCGAGGACCGCGTGGGGTACTGTCCGTGAACCGATTTCGAGACATGCCGCGATTTTTTAGCCCCTTCGTGTCCACCTACGCCAGCTATTGGTGGTGGTACGGAACTGTAACTGAGGGGGCGACGTCCGGCGTCTCATAAACGCAACAGGATTTCAGCAAGAACCAGCGCCTCTTCAGCCACCCGGTTGAAGGGGCGTTTTTGTTTTTAGGGCTGTTTTTGAAGTCATGAGTCATTCGCTGCTCGTTCAGACCGTGACCGGCCGGACGATGGCCGGGTTGATTGCCGCGCGTGAAGCCGCGAGGGACGTCGACCTGGTGGAGCTCCGTCTGGATGGCGTCGTGGACGTGGATGTGCGAGGTGCGCTCAGCGGTCGCCGACTCCCGGTCATCGCGACGTGTCGTCCGACGTGGGAAGGCGGTCGGTTCGAGGGCAGCGAGGAGCGGCGTCAGGCACTCCTGATGGAAGCGCTCGACGCCGGCGCGGAGTATGTCGACGTCGAATGGCGTGCCGGATTCACCGAGCTGGTGGGCAAGGATCCGGCGCGCGTGGTCCTGTCCTCGCACGATTTTGGAGGCGTGCCGGCGGATCTGACGGGCCGCGCCGCCGCGATGCGGCAGACCGGCGCATCGTTGATCAAGATCGCGGTGACGGCGACACGCCTCAGTGACGCGTTGCCGCTTCTCGACATCGCCCGCACGGGAGACGCCGTGGTGATTGCGATGGGAGACGCGGGCGTTCCATCGCGGCTGCTGGCTGCGCGCTTCGGATCGCGCTGGACGTATGCCGGCGATGCTGTGGCGCCCGGACAGGTTCCCGCTGCTCGCATGATTGACGAGTTCCGGTTTCGCGCGGTCGGTCCCGAAACCGCGCTCTATGGCGTCGTCGGCAACAACGTGACGCATTCAATGTCGCCTGTGATGCACAACGCGGCTTTTGAAGCCGCCCACCTCGATGCGGTTTACGTTCCACTACGTGCCGCCGACTTCGACGACTTTCGCACGTTTGCCGATGCGCTCGACTTGAGCGGGGCGAGTGTCACAATTCCATTCAAGCTCGACGCGCTCGAAGCCGCGCAGCACGCCGACGACCTCGCTCGCGCGGTCGGCGCGGCAAACACATTGCGGCGAGTGGGAAGGGGTCGGGAGTCTTGGGAGGCGACGAACACCGATGTGCACGGGTTCCTCGATCCGCTCGAGGTGTTGTATCCGCGGTCCCTTCGCGGCGCGCGCGCGGCGGTGATTGGCGCCGGCGGTGCGGCCCGGGCGGTGGCAGTCGCGCTCGTGTCGCAAGGCGCGCGCGTCACGGTGCACGCACGGCGCCGGGAGCAGGCCCTCGAAGTTGCCGCATCCGGCAATGCGGAAGCCGGATCGTGGCCGCCCGCTGCCGGCTCCTGGGATCTGCTGGTCAACTGCACGCCGCTCGGAGGGCCGGAGGCGCGAGCCGAAACGCCGCTCCCAGGTGGGCCGTTCAACGGCACACTCGTGTACGACCTGACGTACGGCGATCGCGAGACGCCTCTGCTGCGCGAGGCTCGCGAGGCGGGGCGCCTCACGCTTGACGGACTGCCGATGCTCATCGCGCAGGCCGAGCGGCAGTTCGAATGGTGGACGGGGCAACGGCCCCAGCCAGGAGTCATGAAGGCGGCTGTTCAGAAACGGATGGGGCGCGACACCCGCTTCAACGAGCCACGGAGACACGGAGGTACGGAGATTTCTCATGTTTAGGACTCCGTGTCTTGGTGACTCCCGACTTCGCCCCCGCTTCGTCGGGCAAGCTGTGGCCCGTGCCTGTATGGGGATTTGCTAGATGCGTATTACGACATTCGAGGAATTCAAGGAACTGGCACAGCGCGGAACATTCGTGCCGGTCTGCAAGGAGATGGTCGCGGACCTGCTGACACCGGTCTCGGCGTTTCTGAAGATCGCAGAGCATTCCGATTACGCGTTCCTTCTTGAATCGGTTGAAGGCGGCGAGCACGTCGGGCGCTACTCATTCCTCGGGAAAGATCCGTTCCTGATCCTGCGCTCGCGCGCGGGCAAGACGATCATCGACCGCGCGGGCGAGACATCAGAGTCCGATAAACCTTTTGTCGCGACGCTGCGTGAGCTGATGGCGAGCTTTCACTCGCCGTTCGTTCCCGGGCTGCCTCGCTTCACCGGCGGCGCCGTGGGGTACCTCGGATACGACGCTGCCGCCTGGTTCGAGCCTGTCACGCTGCAGGCGGCGTCGGAGGAGCAGGACGAGGGCGGGTTCATGCTCTTCGATACGGTGCTGGCGTTCGACCACGTGAGGCACCGGATCCTCATCATCGCGAACGCACGGATCACTGGGGATGAGGACCTTGAGTCGTTGTACCAGTTCGCCTGCGCGAAAATCGAATTCGTCGAACGCGAGCTTGATCGCCCGCTGTCGAAGCCGCACTGCCCGGACAAGACGCCGATCACGGTCACGTCGAACGTCTCCCAGAGTCAGTTCGAGCAGATGGTCCGGACCGCGAAGGAATACATCGCCGCCGGCGACATCTACCAGGTCGTGCTGTCGCAACGGTTCGAAACGACGCTCGGTGCGGACCCGTTCACCGTCTACCGGGCACTGCGCCATGTCAATCCGTCGCCGTACATGTATTTCATCCGCATGGGCGATCGGTCGATCGTCGGGTCGTCTCCAGAAATGCTCGTTCGCGTCGAAGGGCGGCGGATCGAAACGCATCCAATCGCCGGGACGCGGCCGCGCGGCAGGACGGAAGAAGAGGACCTGCGGCTTGCGGAGGAGTTGAAGCGCAACGAAAAAGAGCGCGCCGAGCACGTCATGCTCGTCGACCTGGGCCGCAACGACATCGGGCGCGTCTCGGCGTACGGCACGGTGAAGGTGCCGACATACATGACCCTCGAGCGGTACTCGCACGTGATGCACCTGGTGTCGATTGTCGAAGGGAAACTGGCGGACGAATACGATCGGCTGGATGCGCTGGTGGCCTGTTTCCCGGCAGGCACCGTCTCCGGCGCACCCAAAGTACGCGCGATGGAGATCATCGCGGAGCTCGAGAATCGTCGGCGAGGCGTCTATGCCGGCGCGGTGGGATATCTCGACTTCGCCGGCAACCTGGATTTCTGCATCACGATCCGCACCGTGCTGATCGAACACGGACAGGCGTATGTGCAGGCGGGCGCTGGTATCGTCGCCGACTCGAATCCGGCAGCCGAGTATGAGGAAACGCGCGACAAGGCACGGGCGGTCATCAGGGCTCTTGAGCTTGCGCAGGAGGGCCTGTGATGGTCCTTGTCATCGACAACTACGATTCGTTTACGTACAACCTCGTGCAGTATCTCGGTGAGCTGGGCGCGACGATCCGCGTGCGCCGCAACAACGAAGTGACGATCGACGAGATCAGTGGCATGGCTCCGGACCGGATCGTCATCTCGCCGGGTCCGGGCCGGCCCGAAAACGCCGGCGTCTCGGTTGACGTGATCCGACGGTTCGGGCCGACCACGCCGATTCTTGGCGTCTGTCTCGGTCACCAGGCGATTGGCGTTGTGTATGGCGGGATTGTCTGCCGCGCGCAGGCTCCGATGCACGGAAAGACCTCGACGGTCGTGCACGACGGTAAGGGTGTGTTTACCGGCATCGGCGCGCCGTTTTTGGCGGGACGCTATCACTCGCTCGTGATTGCCAGCGACAGTGTGCCGCAGGAGCTCGAAGTGGCGGCGCGGACGAAGGATGACGACACGATCATGGCCGTCCGCCACCGCACGTACCCGGTACACGGCGTCCAATTTCATCCCGAATCGGTTCTCACGGACGAGGGTCGGCGCCTTCTCAGGAATTTCCTGGAACTCTAGGGACCGCGAAAATGTTCACCGAGCTGCTCGAAAAGGTCGTGCGCCACGAGGACCTGACCGCCGAGGAGGCGACCGGGGCGATGCGCGAGGTCATGGAAGGCCGTGCGGCGCCCGCGTCGCTGGCCGCTCTGCTGGCCGGGCTCGTGATGAAGGGCGAGCGGCCTTCGGAGATCGTCGGCTTTGCGCGGGCGATGCGCGAGCACGCCGTGAAGTTGAACGCACCGGTCGGCGATGTATTCGACACGTGCGGTACCGGTGGGGACAGGTCTGGAACGTTCAACATTTCCTCCGCGGCCGCCATCGTTGTGGCGGCGTGCGGAGTGACAGTAGCCAAGCACGGCAACCGATCGGTGTCGAGCCGCTGCGGGTCGGCCGATGTGTTCGAGGCGCTTGGCGTCCATATCTCGGCGTCGCCATCGACAGTGGAGCGCACCCTGCGTGACACCGGAATCGCGTTCTTTTTTGCGCCCACGTTTCACCCGTCGATGAAACACGCCGCCCAGACCAGGCGAGAGCTTGGTATCCGCACCGCGTTCAATCTGCTTGGTCCGCTGACGAATCCGGCGGGCGCCACTCGGCAGATCGTCGGAGTGCCGCGTTCCGAGCTGACCGAGCTGCTGGCGCGCGCGCTGCTGATGCTCGGATCCACGCGAGCCTGGGTCGTGCACGGCGCCGACGGCATCGACGAGATCTCCACGACCGGCTATACGAAGGTCTCCGAGTGCCGTGGCGGTGCGGTCAACACCTTCTACGTCCACCCGGCGGATTTCGGTCTGGCCAAGGCCGCCCCCGTCGAGCTCAAAGGTGGTGACGCCGCGGACAACGCCGCGATCATTCGAGACGTCCTGGCCGGCACGCGTGGTGCGCGCCGAGACATCGTGCTTCTCAACGCTGGCGTCGCGTTGTTCGTGGCCGGACGGGTCATGACGATCCGCGAAGGGATCGCGGCGGCCGCGGCCGCGGTCGATTCGGGCGCGGCCGGTCAGCGCCTGCAGAAGATGATCGAAAGCTCGCACATGGAGGCGGCAGTATGAGCGGCACGCCCGACCTGCTCCGCACCATTGTGGCGGCCACTCACAGGGTTATCGAGACGCGCCGGGACCGGGAGTCGCTCGGTCTCCTCGAGCTCCGTGGCGCGTCCGCGTCACCCGGAGGATCGCGATTCGAACAAGCTCTCGCGGCTGCAGATCGCATCAACGTGATCGCGGAGTGCAAGCGGCGTTCGCCGTCGAAGGGCGTGCTTGCTATCGACTACGATCCAGTGGCGCTCGCAACGCAGTACGAGCACGGCGGCGCCGTCGCCATCTCGGTGCTCACCGAGCCGACCTTTTTCGATGGCGCCCTCGAGCATCTCGCGGCTGTTCGGGAGCGTGTCGCGCTGCCGCTCCTCCGCAAAGACTTCATCGTCGACGAGTACCAACTGTTCGAAGCGCGGGCGAATGGCGCCGACGCCGTGCTGCTGATCGTGGCGGCGTTGGAACAGGCGGACCTGGTGGCGCTTCAGACCAGGGCGTGGCAACTGGGGCTCGCGACGCTCGTCGAAGTGCATGACGAGATGGAGCTGGCCCGCGCCATCGACGGCGGCGCGCGCGTCATCGGCGTGAACAACAGGAACCTGCGGACACTGGCCGTGGACATCACGGCCTCGGACCGGCTGGCGGTGCAAATGCCGCACGGTGTCGTCGCCGTGAGCGAAAGCGGGCTGAAGTCCCGCAATGAGCTCGATCGCCTGGCGGCCGCGGGTTATCGCGCGTTTCTGATCGGCGAACGGTTCATGACCGACCCGGATCCCGCACGGGCCGTTCGTGAGCTCATCTCTTCACCTGCGGCGCGGACCTTCAGGTCCGCGGCGGAAGCGTGAGCATGTTTGTCAAAATCTGCGGCATCACGCGGTTGACCGATGCGCTGCACGCCGTCGAACAGGGCGCGACCGCGCTCGGCTTCATCTTCTGGCCGCGGAGCTCGCGTGCCGTCAGTCCCGAGCGGGCCGCCGAAATTGTCGCGGAGCTGCCCTCGGGCATCACGACGGTCGGCGTCTTCGTGAACGAGCCGATCGAAGGAATCCGCGCCCTGGTGGCGAAGACCGGCATCACCACCGTGCAGCTGCATGGTGACGAACCGCCCGCCTACGCCGATGCGCTCGAATGGCCCTTGATTCGCGCGGTCGACGCAGACGATGTCGAGGACGCGTGTAGCGCGTGGTCCGAGCAGACCGTATTGCTCATCGACACCATCGATCCTGTGCGCCGCGGCGGGACCGGCGTGCCCGTCGACTGGATGGTGGCGGCCGGCGTGGCCAGGCGCCGACGCCTCGTGCTCGCGGGCGGATTGACGCCCGAAACTGTCTCGACCGCGATCCACGCGGTCCAGCCGTACGGCGTGGATGTGTCGTCGGGCGTGGAATCGTCACCCGGCTTGAAGGATTTCGACAAGGTCGCACGCTTCATCTCGAATGCGCGAAGCGCATTCGAGATGGAGACCAATAGGGATTAGGGGTTAGGGATTAGGGGTTAGGGGTTAGGGGGAAGTGAAGGAAACCGTGTCAAAGGAAGCAATCGCAAAGGAAGCCGTGGCATCCACCGGGAGCGACAAGACGATTTTCGGGCGGCGCGATCCGGACGCGCGCGGATACTTCGGGGTGTACGGCGGGCGGTTTGTGCCCGAAACGCTCGTCGCGCCGATCGAGGAGCTGACGGCCGGGTATTTCGCCGCGCGGCAGGACAAGGGGTTTTGTGATGAGCTCGATGGTCTGCTGAAGCACTACGTCGGTCGGCCGACGCCGCTCTACGAGACGCGGAATCTTGCCGGGTCCGAACGTACCAACGCCGGCGTGCGCATTTTTCTGAAGCGCGAAGACCTCACGCATACCGGGGCGCACAAGATCAACAACGCGATGGGGCAGGCGCTGCTCGCCAAACGGATGGGGAAGCGACGAGTCGTCGCCGAAACCGGGGCCGGCCAGCACGGCGTTGCGACGGCAACCGCGTGCGCGCTGCTTGGCCTCGAGTGCCGCGTCTACATGGGCACCGAGGACATGCGCCGACAGGCGCTCAACGTTGTGCGGATGCAGCTGCTTGGCGCCACCGTCCACGGTGTCGATGCGGGCAGCCGTACGCTGAAGGACGCCATTAACGAGGCGATGCGCGACTGGGTCGCCAATGTCACAGACACGTATTACCTCCTCGGCTCGGCCCTCGGGCCACACCCGTACCCACTGATGGTGCGCGAGTTCCAATCGGTGATCGGCCGGGAAGCACGCGGGCAGATTCTCGACCAGGCAGGCCGGCTGCCCGACGTCGTGGTTGCATGCGTCGGCGGCGGCTCCAACGCGATCGGCATCTTCGACGGATTCATCGACGACCCGAGCGTCCGGCTCATCGGTGTCGAAGCCGGAGGCGAGAAAATCGCACCGGGGCGCCATGCCGCCAGGTTTGCCGGCGGCAGCACGGGCGTCCTGCAAGGGACTCGCACGTTCGTGCTCCAGGACGAGGCGGGAAACATTGAGCTGACCCACTCGATCTCCGCCGGGCTGGACTACGCCGCGGTCGGTCCCGAGCACGCGTGGCTGCGTGATCTTGGCAGAACGGAATATGCCCATATGTCGGACGCTGAAGCGCTCGAAGGATTCAAAGTCCTCGCGCGGCTCGAAGGGATCCTGCCCGCGCTCGAGTCGTCGCACGCGATCGCGTACACCGTGCAGCTCGCGCCGACGCTGAAGCCCGGCTCAATCGTGCTCGTGAACCTGTCGGGTCGCGGCGACAAGGATGTGCAAAGCGTCATCGAGGCGATGAAATGAGTCGTCTGCAGGGCACTTTTGCGCGGCTGCGCGAAGGGAAGACGCCGGGGCTCGTCACATACGTGACGGCAGGCGATCCAGATCTCGATCGAACTGCCGGCGTGCTCCGTGCGCTCGATCGCGGCGGCGCCGACGTGCTCGAGGTGGGTGTGCCCTTTTCCGATCCACTCGCTGACGGTCCGGTGATTCAACGGGCGACCGAACGAGCGCTGGCATCGGGTACGACGCTCGCCCGCGTGCTGGATCTGGTCGGCTCGATCCGCGCCGAGATCGAGGCACCGGTCGTCCTTTTCAGCTATGCCAACCCGATTCTGCGGCTCGGCGCGGAGCGGTTTGCCGACCTCGCACGCGACGCGGGCGTCGACGGCGTGCTGATGCTGGACCTTCCCATCGAGGAGGCGCATGACTTCAGGACCATGCTCGGCGCGCGTGGGATTGATACAATCCTCCTTCTCAGTCCCACGACGACCGACGAGCGGCTGCGCAGGGCCGCGGCGCTTGGAAGTGGCTTCCTGTACGCGATCTCGCGCCTCGGGGTGACCGGCGTGCGTGACGCGCTGGCCGAAGGCGCGCAGGCCATGGTGGAGCGTATCCGCAAGGTGAGCGACCTGCCGGTCGCACTTGGGTTCGGCATCTCGAAGCCGGATCACGTGCGCGAGGTCGGACAGTGGGCCGACGCGGCGGTGGTCGGCAGCGCGCTCGTCGACGTGATCGCGCGCGAGGGCGCGTCTGACGATCTCAATGCACGGGTAGAGGAGTATGTCCGGTGGCTGAAGTCCTGAGCATCGACGAATTGCGCGAGCGCATCGACGTGATCGATAACCAGCTCGTGCGCCTTCTGAACGTGCGCGTCGCGTGTGCCGTCGAAGTCGGCAAGCTGAAACACGAGCTGGGTATGCCGGTCTACCAGCCTGATCGCGAGGCCAAGGTGCTCGCGAAGGTCAAGCAGTCCGCGCAGGATCTGGCGGGGCCACTGACCTCAGAGGCGGTGGTCAGAATCTTCGAGCGGATCATCGACGAAGCGCGGCGTGCCGAACGTGAATCTGGTTCCACCAATGAAGACTTCGGGCCTTCAAGCGGAGAGTAATGACATGGTCGTCGTAATGAGCGAACGCGCCTCAGAGGCGCAGATTGATTCCGTTATTTCGCGCCTGATCGAACTGGGCATGGACGTGCACCGTTCGTCCGGCGTTACGCGCACCGTCCTCGGCGTCGTCGGCGCGCACAAGATCGATCCCGAGCTGATCGGGATCCTCGACGGTGTCCACGAGGTGCTGCGGATCAGCGAACCGTACAAGCGCGCCAGCCGCACCTTCAAGCCGGAGGACACGGTCGTCTCCATCGATGATGTCCGGGTCGGCGGCGACGAGGTGATCGTCATGGCGGGCCCGTGCTCGGCCGAAACCGAGGAACAGGTGCACGCCAGCGCCGCGGCGGTCAAGCGCGCGGGGGCCAAGATCCTTCGCGGCGGCGCCTTCAAACCGCGCAGCTCGCCCTACAGCTTCCAGGGGCTCGGCGAAGAAGGCCTGAAGATGCTGCGTAATGCCGCCGACGCGCACAACCTGAAGCTCATCTCCGAGGTGATGGACATCAGCCAGATCGAGCTGATCGCGAAGTACTGCGACATCTTTCAGGTCGGCGCGCGGAACATGCAGAACTACACGCTGCTGCGCGAGCTCGGTCACGCGCAGAAGCCCGTGATGGTCAAGCGCGGCATCTCGGCCACGATCGAGGAGTGGCTGCTCTCGGCGGAATACATCCTGGCCGGCGGCAACAACGACGTCATCCTGTGCGAGCGCGGCATCCGGACCTTCGAGACGGCAACGCGCAACACGTTCGATATTTCCGCAATTCCGGTGGTGAAGAAGCTCAGTCACTTGCCGATCGTGGCAGACCCGAGTCACGGCGCGGGACGGCGCGACATGGTGGCGCCGATGGCGCGCGCGGCGGTGGCCGCAGGAGCGGACGGCCTCATCATCGAGGTGCACAACGATCCCGATCGCGCGCTCAGCGACGGCGCGCAGTCGATGCATCCGCCGCAGTTCGACCGCCTCATGGCGGAGCTGCGCATCATTGCGCCAGCGATCGGCCGCAGCATCTGCCTCGAGCCGGTTGGTCGCCGCGGGTGGGCTAGGTAGGAAATCCCAAATCCCAAATCCCAAATCCCAAGTCCCAATGACCGAATCGCGACATCACTCGCTGAGACAGGCCACCGAGTCACGGAGAACACGGAGAGTATCTTGACACGCTCCGTGACTCCATACCTCCGTGGCTTGTCTCGCAGATCGTCGGGATTTGGGATTTGGGATTTGGGATTTGGGCTTTGATGATG
>Ga0105347_1000160_pt1 | contig 32932 bp, 28 predicted proteins | sample EasRivMeERMLT890_FD_89677 | JGI IMG/M metagenome (GOLD analysis project Ga0105347, IMG submission 89677) | Soil microbial communities from meander-bound floodplain in the East River, Colorado, USA - East River MetaG ERMLT890 | ecosystem: Environmental > Terrestrial > Soil > Floodplain | place... | reverse complement strand
TGAGGTCACGCGGGTGAGCAGCCTGCCCACGGGGTTCTTGTCGTAGAACCCGAGGGGCATCTTCTGAGGATGCGCGAAGCTCTCCACGCGAAGCTGTGCCATGACTTCCTGGCCCACGCGGTTCATGATGAGCGTCTGGATGTAGGTGAGCACAAACACGCCGAAGAGCGCCGCCACGAACACCGCCACGTAGGGCCACAGGTCGGAGAGGCGGCCCTGCGCAATGGGTCCGTCGATGGCGCGCTGCACCACGATGGGGCCCACAAGCTCGAGACCCGCGATCGAGAGCAGGAGGGCCACGGATCCGACTACCTGCCAGCGATAGGGGCGCAGGTAGTTCGTAAGCCTTCGCATGAGACGCTGGTCGTAGGCTTTGCCGAGGATTTCGTCGTCCTGGGTGGTCTCGGCCCTCACGCGTCCTCCAATTCGGTGACCAGAAGCTGGCGGCGGTACATTTCGGCGTAGATTCCGCCTGCGCCCACGAGATGATCGTGGTCACCCTGTTCCACCAGACGGCCCTCGTCGAGCACGTAGATGGCGTCGGCCTCCTTCACGGTGCTCACGCGGTGCGAGATCAGGATCGTGGTGCGCCGCCCGATCACGTCGCGCAGTCCGGTGAGAATGGCTTCCTCCGTGTGCGTGTCGACCGAAGAAAAAGCGTCGTCGAGAATCAGGATGGGCGGGTCGAGCACCAGCGCGCGCGCCAGGGCCGCCCGCTGCTTCTGGCCGCCCGAGAGCGTAATGCCTCGTTCCCCGAGCACGGTGTCGTACCCGGCCGGAAACCGGGCCACCTCGTCGGACAATTGAGACCACTGCGCCGCCTGCTCGATGCGTTGGGCCGGCACGTCTCCGGGACGGTCGAATCCGAAGGCGATGTTGGCACTGAGCCGATCGGAGAACAGGAAGGGTTCCTGGGGGACCACGCCCACCGCCTTGCGAAGCGCCGCCAGGTTCCAGAGGTTGGTATCCACACCGTCGATCGAAAGGCACCCGGGCGGCACCGGATACAGTCGTGAAAGGAGGTGCACCAGCGTGGACTTGCCGGAGCCCGTGGGTCCCACCAGCGCCACCGTGGAGCCCGCCGGAATCGAGATACAAATGTCCTTCAGCACATCGGGCCCGTCGGGGGTGTAGCGGAAGGTGAGATTCCGGATTTCAATGTGGCCCGAGACGTTGGTCACGGTCGCCGAATCGGTGGGCGACAGCACGTCGGGAACGGTATCCATGATCTCGTTGATGCGATCGGTGGACACCACGCCGCGCTGGTACAGGCTCACCACCCATCCCAGCGCAATGGTGGGCCAGGTGAGTACGCCGAGATAGATGGAGAACGCCACGAAGGAGCCGAGCGAGAGCGATCCCTCGATGATGTGCCGTCCTCCCACGTACAGCACCACCACCACCGAGGCGCCCACCAGAAGCGACAGGGCCGGCATGAACAGGGCCTGCAACCTCACCATGCGCATGTTCTTCTCGGCCAGCTCGATGTTGAGCTTGCGGAAGGCGTCGATCTGGGCGGTTTCCTGGGTGTAGGCCTTCACCACCCGCACGCCGGCGAAGTTTTCCTGCGCGTGGGCCTGCAGGCGGGCGAAGTGCTCCTGAATGTCCTGGTACTGATCGTGCACGCGATTGGCCAGCCGGTTGACGATCACCGACATGAGCAGCATGGGCGACAGGGCATACAAGGTGAGAGACCAGTCGAGGTAGAACATGAGCGACAGGCCAAACATGCCCACCAGGATGGTGTTGGCCCCCTGCATGATGCCGGGTCCCACCAGCTGGCGAATCGACTCCACGTCGGAGGTGGCCCTGGAGAGCAGATCCCCGGTGGGCGTGCGGTGGTAGAAGGACCGGGTGAGGCGCAGAAGCTGGCCGAAAAAATCGGAGCGCAGGTCGTACTCGATGGAGCGGGACGATCGGATGATCGTCTGGCGCACAAAGTACAGCGCCACGCCCCCCACGAGAGTGACGCCCACGAAGGCGGCCGAGTACAGAGCGAGCTTCGCCGCGTCGCCGCCCTCCTTGATGTGGTCCACCGCCTCTCGCAGGAACATGGGCGACGTCGCTTCGAAGGCGTTGGATACGGCCAGGGCCAGAAGACCCAGGCCACCCGCCTTGCGATAGCGAAGGAGGTAGCCGCCGAGGCGTCGAAATCGAGACTTGAACGTGGTCGGTTGAGAACTGGGGTTCACGCGGAGAGGGTCGCTTTCAGGGCGGGGTCAGGGATGGACAGGCCATGCGATTGAGTACGGAACACATCCGCCTGACACCGGTTCTCAGAATATACGCCGCGGGACGCGGAAGGGACGACCCCTAATCTAATTGGAGGCGGCACTCACGAGGTTGAACAGTCCGAGGTGCGCGCGTCGTTCGACCTGCTCCAGTCGCGGCCACCATCCTGAGTGGACGAGAATGTACCATCCGTGCCCCGATTGCCTGCGGTACATGAACCCCTTGCCGAGGTCGTCGACCACCAGCGGCTCCCAGCCGCTTTCGCCGGCGGCCAGGGTGAGCACGCTGTCCCGGTCGATGGCCGCAAAGCACCCCCCGACCAGTCCGTTGGGAGAGTGCCACCAGGCCAGTTCTTCCTTGTAGAACGAAGCCGCATACGGCGCGGGTTTTCTTATTGTGCTCACCTGCCACGGGAGCCACTGCAGCGCTTCCCGGTCGATCTCCAGGATCACCACTCCGCCCCTGGCGGCGAAGTCCGACACGGCGTGCACGTCGGATTCGCCGGCCGGAGCCGTGCCGCCGCGTATCACGAGCGCTTCGAGCGACGCGAGTTCTCCCATCAACGCTCCCGGAACCAGCGCGTCCACTTTCAACCCCAGGTCTGGAAGGGCCGTAAGCCAGGTCCCCGACGAACCCACCACCCCGAGGCGTCCGCTTCCTGATTTGTGAGGTGCACTCTTCCAGATTTGCCCTGCGACTCTCGACGTGACGCCTCCTGCGGAGAGGTCCACACCGAAGGTGTAGTCCTTCATCGCCGGATCGCGGGGCAGGTTCACCGTGAAGCTCGTCCGCTTCTTCTCGCCGGGCAAAAGAGACAGGTCGGCGGCCCTTGGGGTGATCTGCCCCGGACCATCGGAGAGCCAATCCAGGTGTACGTCGAGAGGTGAGGCGGAGCCGTTGAGCAATTCGAGCTGGCCGGAAAGGGCGGCCACTTCGTAGTCCGGGTCGGTGCGCACATACGGGCCGTCCATGAAGAGCACCGGGGGCAGCAGCCTGGCTTGAAGTGCCGTGACAACGTTCACGGGAAAGGAGAACGTGCGCGTGAATCGGAATCGATCGAATTCAAACTCGAGGCGGCCCACCCAGTGAAAGCTGCCGGCCTGATCCGCGCGAAACAGCCCCGACACAAGCGACGTGTCTCGGGCCAGTTCCAGTGGCCAGGGCGTGTTCCAGTAGGCGCTCACAGCACCGGGATCGCCTTGAATCCCCGCAAGCGACACCACTCCCTCGCCTCTCACCAATCGCAGGGCGTGTGATTCCTTCTGTGCCACGAATACGCGAAGCGTGTCGGCGGTGATGGTGGGCGAAAGCCACCAGGAGAGGCACGATCGCCAGCGCTCGCCGTAGGTGCGAAGTGCCGGATTCGATCCGGCCCGTGCGGAAAGAGAGTCGGCTCGGCGGGTGACGGCCAACAGCGTGTGCCAGCGGGTCACAGACGTGTCGGATCCGGGCGAAAAGGCGGCGGCCAGGGACGTTGCAAGCTCCTTCCATGGTTCAGGCAACCGCGACCGGGTGTTGGGATCGAGAAGCAAACCCTGCCTGTCGAAAAAGACCGATGACGGACCTTCATAGTGCACGTACCCCCGGCCGTCACGGATCGCCAGCCCGCCAGGCCGAAACTCCGGCGTCTGAGCGAACACCCGGAGTCCTGCGGCATGCGCAGCGGACACCAGGGCCGAATTCTCGGAGACCACCGTAGTCAATTGCAGCCGGGCCTTCCATGCCGAAAGACTGTCGGCCGTAGAGGCCGAATCGGTCCCCGGTGCCAGACGCACGGCGACCCACGGCTCCAGCCGAAGATTGGGGGCCTCGCCGGTTGCCACGACGCAGATGAGGGCTCCCCAGGTCTCCACCAGATGGCGAACCGTGGCCACGGGAGTGTTGGGTGAGCACAACACGGCGTGATCTGACAGGAGCACCCGGGCGTGGTCGAATGCCATGCTCGGTGCCGTCAGGCAGAGCCAGACGGCCGCTGCAAGAAGGGTTTTCATCAGTCAATCCTTAACGCTCGGCAATATAGGTGGGGAGGGCGGCGTGTCACGGGCTGAAACACCGGTGCAGGGGCGGAGCGAGGCGCCTGCACGTTGCCGGCGGGAAACACTAGAAGATGCTGAAGTTGACTTTCACGTACTTGTCGGGATTGGTGCGTATGTCAACCACCAGCGCGTCGATCTCCGAGGCGGCCCGCTTGAGATCTTCGTACAGCGAGGGATCCTTCACCAGCGCACCCAGCGTACCCTGGCCCGATTGCACCTCGTCGGCCAGTGTGCGCAACTGGCCCGACAGTGTGTCGAACTTCGCCGCCGCGGAGAGCAGGCGCTCCGAGGCAGCCGCCATGCGATCGAGCGTGGAGTCCACCTGATCGGTGCGGGCGTCCACCGTGCGACGCAGCGTTTTGGCGGTGGCCGCGATGTCGGTGGCGGCCGATTCGAAGCGATGGCGATTTTCCTGAAGCAACGCCGAGAGCGTACGCGCCGCTTCGCGCAAATCCATCACCGTGGAGTCGGCCCGCTGGAATGCACCCGGCGCTCCCTCCACCGAGGCTGACAGTACATTCACCAGGCCGCGCACTTCGCCGATCATCTGGCCCATCATGCCCATGACCTCGGGGATGCCGGTGTCGAACTGGCCGAGCGCCGCCTGTTCCGCGTTGAACGGGCTTTCCGCCACGCCGGGGTAGATCTCGATGAAGCGTTCGCCCATGAGCCCGATGTTCTTGATCGTAAACGTCGCGTCGGAGCGAAGTTCGATCGCCTTGTCGATCTCGAAGCTCACCACCACCTGACCGCGCTCGAGGTCGACCTTGAGCACTTTGCCTTTCGTGACTCCGTTCACGGCCACGGGATCGCCGGCGGAGAGGGCCCCCACATTGGGGAACAGCGCGCGGTACTGCGCGACCTCCTTGCCGTACCGGTAGCCTTTCACCCAGACAATGCCCCAGCCGAGGGCGGCCAGGGCGAAGAGAACGGTGAGCCCTACCTTGAATTCCGTGGTTCGACTGGCCATGTGTGGTCCGCCGCCATCCTTTGCGGGGGTCTCGCTGGACAAGGACGATGCCCGGCTCCCCTCATCAATAAGGAGGTCGGCACCCCGGCCGTCCAGCACCAGTGCCAAACGCAAGGGCGCGCGCAGGTTGAGGCTGCAGGATAGAAGGCATCCCGGCTCGCGGGCCTGCGTACATTACGTAACACCCCTGGACAGAGGAGAACTGGCGTGGCACGTACTTTCGACTGGAGCCGATTCCGATTGGGCATACACGTTCGCAAAACTCCACCGCAGGTGTTTCGCCTGCTCGCCACAGCGGCGGGACTGGCGAAGTGGTTCCCGAATGAGGCGGTGTATCGCGACCGGGCAGGCCGCACCCGACGCCCAACAGAACTGGCGAAATCCGGGGACGCGTACTTCAAACGATTCGTCTATGCAGGAGGCGTGCAGGGTGATGGGGTGGTGCTGTCGGCCCGTCGCGAACGACTGTTCAAGATCAGCTTCGGTGAAAACGGTGAAGTGTGTTTCAGATTGAAACCGAAAGACCGGGGCACTCTGGTGGAGTTGATTCAGGATCGAATTCCCACACACCCTGAAGCGCGCATCGAATCGCACCTCGGCTGTCGCACCGGATGGACCTTTTTCTTAACCAACCTCAAGTCGGTGGCGGAGGGCGGTCCCGATCTGCGGGAAACCGATTCGAAACGCGCCAGGGACACCGCCCTGGTGAACATGTGACCGTCAGGTCTTGAACATCACCAGTAGCATCTTCGCGCGCGTGCCGGCGCGAAGCGCGTGAGGAACCCCGGCGGGCAGACGCAGGAGTTCGCCCTGCGTCAGCCTGTGCGAGACCCCCCCCACGACGAATTCCAGTTCCCCGTCCAGGCCCAGCGCGAAGGCTTCATGAGGCGTGGTGTGTTCGGAGATCTCCTGACCCGCATCGAACGCAAAGACCGTCAGAGATCCTGACGGTCCTTTCGTGAGCACGCGGCTGACGATGGCTCGCTCCGCGTAGGCCACTAAGGCCCTTGCCTCTGCGACGCCCGCGGAATTCGTTTCGCTCTCGCTCTGGGTCATGGCCGGTGGACGTCCGCACTAGTCCGGGCGCTTGTACCCCTTCCGCTTGATTCGGTCGGCTGTAAAGCGACCAAACTCACGGAGGGCGGCCAGTTGTCCCTCCGCGTGAATGCCGGCTTCCTCCAGCACCTTGGCGGCCGTACCGCTGCCCAGGTAATGTCCGGCCCGGAACGAGTGCAGGCTCCGTGCCTGCCCGTCGTTGGAGCGCACCCACCGATACAGAGTGGGCAGAGTGAAGTCGGTGATCCCCATCGACTCGAAGGTGAGCCGCTCCGGCAGAATCTGTTCGCGACGCTCGGCCGAAAGCAGATTGTACAACTCGACAGACGCGACGTAGTACACGTTGAAGTTCCAGCCCTCCCGATCCAGCACCGGGAGCACTTCGTTTACGAACGTGGTGCCCACGCCGTTCCCCTGGAGCACGAGCGTGCCGTGGTACTCGGCGTGTGGGGATGACGTGCGCATGGCGTACACACCTTCGATGGCCGCCTCAGGTGGCGGTAACCTGAGCGCGACGCGGTCCACCACGGGGTCGGCCGGACGCGTAACGAACGGCGCCAGGATGGCCGGTCGCGTGCGCAGGCTGGCGAGAAGCAGTGGCCAGATCTCCAGCGCATCCCACGGGGTGAGCGTGACCAGCACGTTGCCCGGGAAGCACTCCTGAAGCAGCTGGAGCGCCTGCGGATCGGCGTGCGTGGGTCCGTCTTCGCCCGTCTTCACGCCGGCGTGGGCGTTCACCATGATCCACGTGTGGTACGCCTCGCCCGTGACCGAGTGCCTGGTCTGCTGACCGATGCCGTGCAGGCGCGCCGCCACGTGCTCGAGGGCGGCGATGAAAGCGCCGTAGCTGGCCGTGACCCCGATGTGGCGACCGAAGCTGGAGAGCCCCGCCATCCAGGCCCCCATGGCGTCTTCGCAGATCCCGCCGATGGGAATGAGCCGCGACTCGGGATTGCTGGCGGCGTTGTAAAACCCCTTTCCGAAGCCTTTGGCCACGTTGCTGATGTTGGTGGACCCGGCGAGATCGGCTGCAGCTGCGAACACGGCTCCGCCCGTGGCCTTGTTGATCACGTTCAGCGCATCGCCCAGCATGCCGCGCGTGGTGACGAGGTCACCGGGTTTGGCGCGCAGCGCCTCCGGTACGGCCAGGGGAGACAGGTCTTTCGAAGTGTAAAGCACCTCGAGATTCGGCGCTCCCTGGCGTAGCCTGCGTGCGGCTGCGTCCAGTCGCTCGCGTGCCTGGGCCAGCTTCGCTCCGCCCCAGGCCGGAAGGCCGGGCTGTTTTTCCAGAAGGCTGCGAATGGCGAGGAGAGTGTCGAAGTACACCTCCTCCAGATGCAACGGCGACGGCTCGCCCTGGAAGCGCGGGAAGGTCATTCCAAACGTGTCCTCGCACTCCTTGAGCATGCGATAGTAGCCGTCGGAGTTGAACTTGTGGCCGGCGCCGTGAGACGGACTGCCTTCGATCCCGTAGTGCCAGCCCTTCACCGTGCGGTACACCACACACGTGGGTTGACGGTTGTTGAACTTCAGGGCCAGAGCCTGCGCCGCCAGCACCTGGCGGAAGTCGGTGGCGTCGGACACCAGCACGACGTTCCAGTCGTGCACCCAGGCGATTTCCACCGGATTCCACTGCACGTAGTCGCCGGGCAAGGAGTCCTCCCGGCACACGCGATCGGAATCGATGGAGGACTGATTCCAGTCCACGTGCATGATTGCGTTGTGAATCTGCGCGGTGGCCGCGGCCGCCATGGCTTCGTGCACGCGCCCCGGAGTCATGCCGCCCTCTCCCTCCACGAAATGCACGCGGGGGGCGGACTCGCCGTAATAGTCGAGCGCGCCGTGCGCAAGACCGAGCGTGGCGGGCACGCCCACACCGCTGGCGCCCGTCGCCACCTTGATGAACGGCGTGGCGCAGGTGGGATGGCCGTCCAGCGCGCGGGCTTTGTGCTTCTCAAACAGTGGCGTGTGCTGTGTGGGGTTGCGCCGGAATCCCAGCAGATCTTCCAGACGCAGTTGCCTGGCCTGCGGCGCCAGAAGGTCGGGGTGGGACTGACGCACCAGCTCGTTGCGCAGCGCCCACATGGCGTACAGACCCATGGCCTTGTGGCCCGCCGCGTAGGAGATGAGGTCGTTATCGAGGCGGTCGGGGTCCCTGAAATCGTAGTCCATGGTGTGGAACACCAGGGCCTGAACGATGTGTCCCGACGAGATGCTGCCGCCGGGGTGCCCCGACGTGGGGACGAAGTTGTACAGGATGCCGCACAGCGTGCGGTAGATCAGGTTGACCCGATCCCAGAGCTCGCGTTCGGACTCGGAAAGTTTGAATTGTCTGTAGACGTCGTGTTCGATGACGGAGACATACTGACCGCGACGCTCGCCAAACGGCGGACGCGCGGCCAGGTCCGACGCGCCTATGGCGTCGGTCCCGGTGCGGTGCATGGTAGCCCTCCTTTTGGCCGGGGAGCGGGTGGGACCGCCACCCCGGGTACATCAGAAGGTAAGATACATCCGGGAAGAGCCCGGCCAAATAGCTAGAACTGGCTTCAACAGGCGCCTCGAAGCGAGAAGGTGCGAGAGTGGGGAGATCGAGGAGCGAGGCCGAAAACGACCGGAGGCGGCCCGAAGCGGGCCGTTGAGGACGTTTTCGACCGAGGACGAAGAGCTCGCCCCTCGCAGCCCTTCGCAGCCGAGGGGTATGTTGAAGCCAGTTCTGAGGCGGTGGCCAAAAGCGGGCCTCACTCGCAGGTGTGGTGGCTGCCGTCGCAGAACGGTGGATTCTTGGTGTGCTTGCATCCGCACCACTTCACGCGCTGGTCTTCCGCAAGCTCCACCTTCAGCGACCGGAACAGTCCGGCCGCCTTGTGACTGCCGTCGCAGTAGGGCTGATTCTTCGACTCGCCGCAGGCACACCAGGCGTATTTGCCCGCCTTCTCGTCCTTGACGTAGGGGCACTTCTGGGCGATGGTCGGCTTGGGTTCCATGTGCGCACTCCTTGTGTGGGTGTGTTGCAAAGGCCTTAGGATTGGGGTTACAGCACCGCCTCTACACGCCGCGACGCACGACCTGTGGCGGATCGCTTCTCGGAGGTGCGCTTCGACGGGGGAAGGGACGACAATCCGAGTTCACGACGCAGGAACTCTCCGGTGTACGAGCCCGCGATGCCGGCCACCTGCTCAGGCGTCCCCCGGGCGACCACGAGGCCTCCCTCGTCGCCCCCTTCGGGCCCGAGGTCGATGATGAAGTCGGCGGTCTTGATGACGTCGAGATTGTGTTCGATCACCAGCACAGTATTGCCGCGGTCGACCAGGGCCGACAGCACTTCGAGCAGCAGGCGAATGTCCTCGAAGTGAAGCCCGGTGGTGGGTTCGTCGAGGATGTAAAACGTGTTGCCGGTGGCGGTTTTGGACAGCTCGGTGGAGAGCTTGATCCGCTGCGCTTCGCCGCCCGACAGCGTGGTGGCGGCCTGGCCCAGATGAACGTACCCCAGGCCCACGTCCTTGAGTGTTTGCAGCTTGCGGCGCACGCGCGGGACCGGATCGAAGAAGTCCACGGCCTCCTTCACCGTCATGTCGAGTACGTCGGCGATGCTCTTGCCCTTGTAGTGCACTTCCAGGGTGTCGCGATTGTAGCGCTTCCCCTTGCATACTTCGCATGGCACATACACATCGGGGAGGAAGTGCATCTCGATTTTGATGATGCCATCGCCTTCGCAGGCTTCGCAGCGCCCCCCCGAGACGTTGAAGGAGAATCGGCCCGGCTGATACCCTCGCACCTTGGATTCTGGAAGTGTGGCGAACAGGTCGCGAATGTAGGTGAACAGGCCGGTGTAGGTGGCAGGATTGGAGCGGGGAGTGCGACCGATGGGCGACTGGTCGATGGCCACCACTTTGTCGACCTGTGCCAGCCCGCGCACGTTCTTGTAGGGAAGAGGCGGCGTTTTGGAGCCGTAGAAGTGCTGCGCCAGAATGCGGTAGAGCGTTTCGTTGATGAGTGTGGACTTACCCGAGCCGGAGACGCCGGTGACGCAGATGAACTGCCCCAGGGGAAACACCGCGTCGACGTCGCGCAGATTGTTGCCCGAGGCCTTTTCCAGCCGAATCTCCTGCCCACTGCCGGGTCGGCGACGCTCGGGCACGGCGATGGAGCGCTTACCCGAGAGATACTGACCGGTGAGCGACTTGGGCGCGCGTTTCACCTGTGCCGGCGTGCCCTGCGCCACGATACGACCGCCCTCGGTACCGGCGCCGGGGCCCAGGTCGATGAGGTGGTCGGCCGCTTCCATGGTTTCCTTGTCGTGTTCCACCACGAGCACTGTGTTGCCCAGGTCGCGCAGCGACGTGAGCGTGGCGAGCAGGCGCTGATTGTCGCGCTGGTGCAACCCGATGGAGGGCTCATCCAGAATGTAGAGCACACCCACGAGTCGGCTACCGATCTGTGAGGCCAGGCGGATGCGCTGCGCCTCGCCGCCCGACAGCGAGGCGGCCTGCCGATCGAGCGTGAGGTAGCCCAGGCCCACGTCGGTGAGGAAGCCCAGCCGTTCGCGCAACTCCTTGAAGATCTGCTTGGCGATCACGCTCTCGCGGCGATCGAGCTTCACCAGCGAGAAGAACTCCTGCGCCTCTTTTACGGGCAGGCGCGTGATCTCCCAGATGGAGCGGTCGCGGAACTTCACCGCCAGCGACTCTTTCTTGAGGCGCGAACCCTGGCAGTCGGGGCAGGGGAGTACGCTCATGTACTGTTCGATCCACTCGCGCACGCCGGACGACTTGGTCTGCTTATAGCGGCGCTCGAGGTTGGGCACCACGCCCTCGAAGCGGCCCGTGTACTCGCCCTTCCCCTTGCCGGAAGCGTGTTCGTATTGGTAGGTGAACTCCTTCTTGCCCGAGCCATGGAGGATGACGTCCTGCGCGTCCTTCGGGATCTGGTGGAACGGCTGGCTGAGCTTGAAGTTGAAGAGTTCGGCGACGCCGCGCAGCATGTAGCGATACCACGGGGCCGGATCCTCACCCCAGGGAACGATGGCGCCCTTGAGAATGGAGAGCGCGGGGTTCGGGATCACGCGATCGGGGTCGATCTCCATTTTGTGTCCCAGGCCGTCGCAGGTGGGGCAGGCACCATACGGGGAATTGAAACTGAACATGCGCGGAGACGGCTCTTCGTAGCCGATGCCGCAGTGTGCGCAGGCGTAGTGCTGTGAAAAGAGGCGTTCTTCTTTACCGCCCACGTCGATTTTAACCTGGCCGTTGCCGAAGGCCAGCGCGGTTTCGAGGGAATCGGCGAGACGGCGCTTGATGTCGGGGCCCACGACGAGGCGATCGACCACGGCGTCGATGACGTGCTTCTGTTTCTTGTTGAGCTTGATGTCGTCATCGAGGGCCACCGTTTCACCGTCGACGCGGGCGCGCACCAGTCCCTTGCGGCGCAACTCGTCGAGGATCTCGCGATGCTCGCCCTTGCGGCCCTCCACCACCGGCGCGAGAACCTGGATGCGTGTGCCGGCGGCGAGTTCGAGCACGTTGTCGACCATCTGCGACACCGATTGCTGCGAGATGGTGCGGCCGCACTTGTAGCAGTGCGGTACCCCCGCGCGCGCAAAGAGCAGGCGAAGGTAGTCGTAGATCTCCGTAACCGTGGCCACGGTGGACCGGGGGTTCTTGGCGGACGAGCGCTGCTCGATGGAGATCGCCGGGGAGAGCCCGTCGATGTAGTCGACGTCGGGCTTTTCCATGAGGCCCAGGAACTGGCGGGCGTAGGCCGACAGCGACTCCACATAGCGGCGCTGACCCTCGGCGTAGATGGTGTCGAAGGCCAGGGACGACTTGCCCGATCCGGACAGCCCTGTGATCACCACTAGCTGGTCGCGTGGGATGGTGACATCGATATTGGCGAGGTTGTGCTCGCGCGCGCCCTTAACGACTATTTCGTTGGTTGCCATGAACTTACGATGCGGAATCGCCTGGGCTTGGCCCCAGGTCGAACCCGCAATATACGCTCGCTGTCAGGCCGCGCCAACGGGGATTGGACTTGTGATTCAGAATGTGATTCTAGGCGTCTGACGGAAGAGTACCTTGGGTTCGTGAGCCCGCGTTTTGACATATATATGTCTAGCCGATATATTCACTGGTATGAGGACCACAGTGAGACTGAGAGACGACCTCTTGCGACGCGCTAAAAAGCGCGCGGCCGACGAGGGACGCACGCTGACCTCCATGATCGAGGAGGGGCTCTTGATCGTTCTTTCCAGAGCCCAACGGGATCGCAGGAAGGCCAGAGTCAGAATCCCCATCTCAAAAGCCACAGGTGGCGTACTTCCCGGAATTGACCTCAATAATTCCGGAGAGATTTGGGACATTCTGGACGGCGTATGACACTGGCAGACTGCAACGTTTTGATTCATGCCTTCAGGTCGGATGCCTCCGACCATACGCGATGTCGCAGGTGGCTCGACGAGACCGTGCGGGGCGAGTCGCGATTTGGGCTCTCACCCGAGGTCCTCAGTGCGGTGATTCGAATCACCACTCACCGAAAGGTCTTTGCTAAGGCAAGCACACTGGCCGAAGTCATCGATTTCTCGGAAGCCCTTCTTGGCCTGCCCAATCGCGAAGTGATTCAGCCTGGGGAACAACATTGGGCGATCTTCGTGAGACTTTGCCGTGACGTGGAAGCTCGCGGAAAACTCGTACCCGACGCCTGGTTCGCTGCTCTGGCGATCGAGTCGGGCTGCGAGTGGATCACGCTCGATCGCGACTATGCACGGTTTCCCGGCTTGAAGTGGCGCTCGCCCGAGTGAACGCGAAAACGTGCCCCCGGCACTGTCCGGGACCCGCCCTCCGCCTCCGTTGACGAAGTAATCCCACCCTTCGCGATTCCGATCTCCCGGCCAGGGACTTTTTATAGGTAAGTAGTTACATATTTAAGACCTGAGTAGCCCCGCAGAGAAGAGGATCGATGAGTGCGGCAAAGTGGAAGAGCATGGCAGCCGTGTGGACGGCTTGGGCCCTGGTGCCAACCGGCGTGGCCTCCGCGACGAGGGCGCTCGCCTTCGAACCTCAAGGGTTTCCAGCCTGCGCCACGGTCATGGAGTTGCCTCCCGGCGCGGCTGGCGCAGCGCTGGCCTGCCCCACCTTCGGGGAGTGCGACTTTGCGGCCACTCGGGACGAGTTCATCCCCACGGTCGGGCAGCCATGGCGCATCCTCCGCATGTATGTACAGGTGATGGCCAACGATGACGGCACAAACCGTGCCGTGAGCGCGGCCGCCGTGGAAGCGCAGATGGCCAGCCTGAACGCCACGTTCGGTCTTCACCGATTGCGTTTCGTGTGGCAGGAGCGAGTGGTCCACTCCACCCAGTATCGCAATCTGGACACCCTCATAGGCGGCGAGGCAAACCTCATGAAAGTCGCCTGGGCTCATGAAACGGACAGCTTCCTCAACGTCTATCTGGCCAATACGGTACCCTCTGGCGGTGTGGCCGTCTTTCCCTGGAACGGGCAGGCGCTCGGCACCCTGGGTGGCATCGTGGTGGACGACAACTGGTTTTATGGCGGCGGGAATCTCTTCACGCACGAGGTGGGACACGTGCTCGGACTGTACCATACACAACGGGGCGTTTCGGAAGTGACCGTCTGCGGGCCCTGTTACGAGCACGCGGGAGGCTTTGGCGGCGATGAGCTTGGGGATCTCTGCTCCGACACCGACCCCTCGCCGATCAACTTCACCTGCAGTCCTCCCGGCGGCACCGATGCCTGTACGGGCCTGCCCTGGGGACCCACCATGATCCAGAATTTCATGGGCTATGCGCACCCCTCCTGCACCAGCGAGTTCTCAACACAACAATCGGGGCGCCTGAACTGCTGGCTTACGGCGGAACTCACCTCCTGGCTGGAATGCGACTCGGTGATTCCGCCGCCCGGGGCCACCTCATCGGGGGACCTCGACGGGGACAGCTGGGGAGATGCGGCCGAGAATTGCCCGGGTGTGTACAATCCCTGCCAGGAAGACGAAGATGGTGACGGTGTGGGGGATGCGTGCGATTGCGCCATCGTGCTCACCGGCGACGTCAACGTCTCGGGTTCTCTCACCTCCGCCGACGTGATCAGACTGGTGAACTACGTGTTCAAAGACGGTTTGGACCCTGCCCCCTGCACCGCATCCGGTGACACCAACTGCAGCGGGAGCGTGACCTCGGCGGATGTCATCGGCCTCGTCAATCACGTGTTCAAGGGCGGCTCGACCCCTTGTGATGTGTGCAGCCTCGTGGCGGGCACCGTGGAATGCCATTGATCGCCGGTCCCGGCGAAAAACGAACGTGGGCGCCCGGAGGTGCCCACGTTCCGTACACCGCCAACAGCTGCGACCTAGCGCGAAGCCTGCATCGATGACAACCGCGAGGCGTTGTGGGCCAGGTCTACGAATTCCGCCCGGAACCCTTCGTGATCGCTTCCGAGCGAGCCTTTCGCAAGCTCCAGTACCTGAGGCCAACTGGCGGTGCCCTTGTGGTCGGAGTCGCGCAGCAACAGCCCGTACTCCGCCACCGCGGCGGAGAACCGGAAATTGTTCGAGCTGTGCGCCAGTTCGACCGGACGATCCAGCACCTGCGCCACCATGAGGCGGCTCGTGTCGGAGTCGGGTCGCTTGTAGCGCAGCTTGAGCGTGAGCACTTCGCCGCTGTACAAGGCTTCGGGCTGAGCCGGCTGGCTTTGGTAGCGCAGGGAGTCCACGGAGCCTCTGTGGCGGCCATCGGCCGGAACCACTTCGTACAGCGCGGTCACCGTGTGGCCCGCCCCGAGTTCACCCGAGTCCACGCGGTCGTCTGCGAAGTCTTCCTTGGCCAGCATGCGGTTTTCATAGCCGATCAGGCGATAGGACGCGACGCGAGCCGGATTGAATTCAATCTGCAGCTTTACATCCTTGGCGATTGTGAACAACGTACCCGTGAGTTCCGTGACGAACACCTTGTGGGCTTCCCGCATGTTGTCGATGTAGGCGTAGTTGCCGTTGCCCTTGTCGGCCAGCTGCTCCAAGCGCGAGTCCTTGAGATTGCCCATACCAAAGCCCAGGATCGTGAGAAACACGCCGGCCTTGCGCTTATTCTCGATCAGGTCCACCAGCTCGCCTGTGCTGCTGGTGCCCACGTTGAAGTCGCCGTCGGTGGCCAGGATGATGCGGTTGTTGCCGCCCTTGATGAAGTGTTCCTGCGCCACCTGGTAGGCCAGTTGAATGCCGGCGGCACCCGCCGTGGACCCACCGGCTGAAAGCCGGCCGATGGCATCGTGAATCGCCTGCTTCTCGGATCCGCGTGTGGAGGGAAGCACCAGACCCGCGGCGCCGGCGTACACCACGATGGCCACGCGATCGGAGGCGCGCAGCTGATTCACCAGAAGGCCAAACGCCTTCTGCACCAGGGGAAGCTTGTTCTCGGGCTGCATCGAACCCGACACGTCGATCAGAAACACGAGGTTCGACGACGGCAGTTCGGACCCCGTAAACTTGCGTCCCTGCAAGCCGATGTGGATGAGTCGGTGACCTTCCTGCCACGGGCAGTCGGACTGCTCCACCGTGACGGAGAACGGGTGTTCGCCGTCGGGAATCGGGTAATCGTAGTCGAAGTAATTCACCAGCTCTTCGATGCGCACTGCGTCCTTGGGCGGCAAGGTCTCCTGACGGATGAATCGCCGCGTGTTGCCGTAGGAGGCCGCGTCCACGTCGATGGAAAACGTGGAGAGGGGATTGCCGACCACGTCGAGGAAGCGGTTCTCCGGAAGCGGAGAGTATTCCTCCGTGCCGAAGGGAGCGCCGTAGCGAAGGTATCCGAGCTGGTCGGGCTCCATCACGCAGCCCGGCATCTGGCGCTGAGCAATGTAGTTGTCGGTCCGAACGCTGTACAGGAACGGAGGCGACAAGGCCATCACCTCGCCGGCCGAGCCGTCCAGGTCGCCAGCCTTATTGAAGTGTATGACCTGGGGCGAGAGCGCAGCCGCAATCGTGTCCGCCTCGACTTTCGCTGCGACCAGCAGGAAGTCGGCGGTGACCGCGGAGTCAGCCACCACCTGCACTCCGGCGCGAAATTGCGGCTCATAGCCAACGACCTTCACCGTGAGCGAGTACGCGCCGGGCGGTACGTTCAGAATGGTGTAGTAGCCGTCCGGATCGGTTTGCGCGCCCAACATTGTGCTGTCCACCAGGACGGTCGCCGATGCGATCGGTGCGCCGGTGTGCAGATGGGTCACCCTCCCTGAGATTCGTCCGGTGGGGCTGGCCCACAGGAAGCTCAGAGCCACGGCCGACGCCGCGACCACAACCAGCAGGATGGTGACGCGCGGGCCCTGCGGCCGCGCAGTACGCAAAGTTTGAACAAAGGACATCATGGTACCTCTCTCGGGGATCCCGCTTGGAGCTATGTGTTGTCCCGGAGACCCGAGCCCCGTCCCACAGGTAAGCCTTGTTAGCTGCTCTTACTACCGGGACCCCAAAAGCGTTCGAATTATTCCAAGCAACGCCGCGCAAAGTGGAGCGGCGTGCGTCTAGAAGTTGAACGTGAGCGCAAACCGACCGCCCGACGCGGCGGCACCGATGGACGAGTCCTCGTTGCCGGACGCCCGATGAAGCTGGGGAATCAGAATCCCGACGGCTGCACCCACCAGGTAGCCGGTGAGCACGTCGGTGCGGAAGTGGTGACCGGAATCCACGCGAAGGAGCCCCACCACCGCCGGATACACCGCGGCAACGCTCCAGGCGATGGTCTTGGTGGTTCCGGACATCGGATAGTCGGAGTACACTCTGGCCAGATAGAAGCAGGTGGCCGCCGTGACGCTGGTGTGACCCGAGTAAAACGACACGCGGGCGTCCGTGCTGGTTCTTTGGTCGAGCGGAGCGTCGGGGTCGTACGCGTAAGGACGTGTGCGTCGCACCAGGCCCTTCGTGATGGCGGTGAAGCCCGCTTCGACGAGCAACACCTCGCCCCACATCACGCCCAGCGTTTTCCAGTCCTGACGTGTGCGGGTGTCGATGAACAGGGTCAACGGCAGGGCAAAGGACGCGTACTTCATCACGTCTCCGGCGGTCGCCTCGCGATAAGGCTCCATGCCGGAGCGGTCGAATGAGTTGATGTCTTGCGTGTTCAGAGCCGAGAGTTCGTTTTCGGTGAAGGGCTCGATGTCGTCGATGAGTGCCAGCCCCGACAGACCCAGGGCGGCGCCTACACCAAGGAGCGTCCACTCGCGGTTGGACCTGAGCTGGTAGGGGCTCTGTGCTCCGGCCTCTTCCTGGCCGCCTATGAAAAAAGCGATGGCCAGCGGGAACTTGAGAAACCGAGCCCAAACCAGACCATGGCGGCAGGTCATTGTCATGAAGTAACGGACCTGAAGGAAGTCATACAAGGAATCTGAAGGATGCTGAAAACTACCAGCAGGAGAAGGGCCGCGTCGCGACTCGATCCCGTTGAAGCCCGTGATGTGATTGCCACGGGACCGACTTCAGGTAGATTCCATGGCAGTGATACGGCACGGTCCCATCAGTCATGCCACGCAAGGCTCCGGAATCCAATTCCGGCCAATGAGTTACAGCATTGCACTCGAGCTGCGATGGCTCTTGTCTAAACCTGTAGGCATTAAGATGCTTTGCCGATACATTTTGATGCATGGGAAGAACTACATTGAATATCGACGAACCCTTGCTGCGCAGGCTTAAGGCCACAGCAGCCACTCGGGGCATTTCATTGGCCGCACTGGTCAATCAGTTGCTGCGCCAGGCCCTGGCCGGTCAGGCCACCAAGAAGCACTACGAATTCAAGTTCGGAGGTTGGGTCTCCGAGCTTCAGCCGGGCGTGGATATTACCGATCGCAATTCGCTGTTCGATCTGCTTGACGGGCGATAGCCAATGCAGGCGATTGACACGAACATTCTAGTGTATTCGCAGTTGGCAAGTCTCCCGGAGCATGAACGCGCCAACCGATTCTTGAAAGATCTGGCCACAGGTTCGGCGCCCTGGGGGATTCCGTGGCCCTGCATCTATGAGTATCTGCGAGTGATCTCACATCCTCGCCTGCACCACCCCCGGTTACCCGCGCGGCAGGCACTGGCCGAGCTAACGGGTCTCTTGGCATCGCCTTCTCTGGTGCTGCTGCACGAGACACCAGACCATCTGGACTATCTGAATCGAGCCATCGAAGAATCAGGTGCGTCCGGGAATCTCATTCACGATGCCCACATTGCGGCACTCTGCCTGGAACATGGCGTCTCGGAGTTGATTACCGCCGACCGCGATTTTGCGCGCTTCCCTTCGCTCACCACCCGCAATCCATTCGCCTGATAGAGGCACATGAGAAAGGCCCCGGGCAGACTGCCTCGGGGCCTTTTGCGCACTCGGCAAGATTCGACGGATCAGAATGGTGTTCTGACCCCTTTGTTCAATCCACCACCGGATCCGCGAGTTCAATCGCCGTGATCTGGCCAAGCGTGGCGAGGTCGCCGTCGAGTTCGGCTTTCTTGCCCACCACGACGTATGAGACTTTGTCGGGGTGCAGGTAGGTCTGCGCCACACGGTGCACGTCTTCCTTCGTGACAGCGCGGACTTTGGCGATGTACACCTCGAGCAGATCGCGCGGACGGTCGTCGAACTCGAGCGACATGAGCTGGCCCACGATCTGATTGGCGCTGGTGAACTGGAACACGTAACGGTTGATGTAGGAGTCCTTGGCCATCTCCAGTTCGTCGTCGGAAACGGGCGCCTGGCGGATGCGGTCTACTTCAGATTTCATCAGGTCGAGCGCCTTGATCGTGGTGCTCGACTTCGTCTGGCAGAACGCGTAGAACGTCCCCAGGTCGTTGGACCCGGTTTCATAGCGCGTGCCCACCGAGTAGGCCAGCCCCTCGTCCGACCGCACCTTCGAGGTCATGCGCGAATTGAAACTGCCGCCGCCCAGAATGAAGTTCATCACCGACACCGCGTAACGGTCCTCATTCTTGTTGTCGATTCCGAGATGTCCGAAGCGGATGTTCGTCTGGTTCACGTCCCGCTCGATGAAGTACACCCCGGGCTTGAAATCGGCTGCCACGGCCGGGCGTGCCGGGGCGGGCTGGGCAGACTTCTTCCAGTCGCCGAACGCCTTCTCCAGGGCCTTTTTCACCTTGCCGCTGTTGAAGTCGCCGGTGACACCCAAAAGGATCTGGTTGGGTGCGAGGGCCTTCGCGTGGTACGCCACGAGGTCGTCGCGGGTGATCTGCTTTACGGTCTCCCATTCGAGGATGCGGCCCCACGGGTGATTCCCGTAGACCACGTGGTCGAACTCGCGCGCCACGATCGAACCGGGCTGGTCGTTTCGTCCCTTGATGTTCTTGCGGATCTGCTCCTTGGCCAGGTCGAGCTTGTCCTGGCTGAAGGCGGGGCGACGCAGCACATCGGCGAACAGCCGGATGCCTGTCTCGATGTCTTTGGAGAGACAGTACAGGGACGCCGATCCTGACTCGCTGCCGATGGAGGTTTCGATGCTGGCCGCGATGAATTCGAGTGCGACGTTGAGCGAATCGGGGTTGAGTTTCTCCGTGCCCCCCGAGCGCATGACCGTGCCCACCAGCTGCGACAGCCCGGCCTGTTCCGCCGGCTCGTACAAACTTCCACAGCGAATCATGGCGTTGATGCGGAACTCCGGCAGCGTGTGGTCTTCCTTCAGGTACACCACCATGCCGTTGCCCATTTCGTACCGTGTGACATCGCGTCCCACGGCTGGCACCTGCCACTCGATGGGTGGATACTCGAAGGAGGCGATGAGTTTGCCGCCTTCAGACTGCGGGCCGCCTGTGGTGGGGGCTCCGCCGCGGCCGTGCTGGCCAAACGCCTGCGGCACGCCCACCAGGACGCCCGCTACAATAATGAGAGCTAGCTTCTTCATGTGAGGATCTCCTACCGTGACGCCTGAGGCTTGGTCACTTCTTCGGACTTCGCGGGCTTCACCAGGGTGGCTACCGTGCGCCGCTTCTTTTCGAAATACTTCGTGGCCACGCGCACGATGTCGTCGGCCGAAACGGCAAGCGTGGCATCGCGGTGCTTCACGAGGTTGTTCCAGTCGCCGGTCATCATTTCCCAGCTCGCAACGCGTGAGGCCATGCCCGTGTTGGAGTTGAGTTGATTGATGAAGGCGGCTTCCACCTGGTTGCGAACTTTTTCCAGTTCCCATGCGCTCACAGGCGCCTGCTTCAGCTTGTCCAGTTCGTCGTACACGGCCTCTTCAATCTCGAGACAGGTGTGGCCTTCCAGGGGCGAGGCGCCCAGGACGAACACGTCCGGATAGCGTACGAGACCGGGGTCACCCGACCAGACGTTCTGAGCGATCTTGCCATCGACCAGGCGCTTGTACAGCCGCGACGTGCGTCCGTCGGTGAGGACCGACGAAATCACCTGAAGCACGGCCTGATCGGGATCGCCCAGCTGTGTGGCCATGTACCCGATCATGACGGAGGGTTCGGCGTCGTACTCCACTTCGATGCGCTTCTCGCCGGCCGGTTCGGGCTCGGAGGTGAACACCGGATCGGGCGGCGGCTGGCTGGGAATGGGACCGAAGTACTTCTCGCAGAGGGCAAACACTTCCTCCGCTTTCACGTCGCCTACGATGCCCACCACGCAATTGTTGGGCGCGTAGTACCGAATGAAGAACTCCTCCACCTCTTCACGCATCACAGTGGAGATGTCGGCGGCCCAGCCCACGACGGGCCAGCCGTAGGGGTGCGCCAGAAACGCGGTGGCGTTGAACTGTTCCCACAGTTTGCCGGTGGGCGAATTCTCTGTGCGCAGGCGGCGCTCCTCGTACACCACGTCGCGCTCCGAGTAGTACTCGCGCAACACAGGGTGAGCGATCCGGTCGGCCTCCATGTAGGCCCACAATTCGAGCCGGTTCTTCGGCAGCTGAACGTAGTACTGCGTGGAGTTCTGTCCGGTGGACGCGTTCAGTCCGGTGCCGCCGTTCTTCAGGTACAGGCCCCAGAGTTCGTCCTTGATGACGTATTCCTTCTGCGTGTCCTGCAGGGCCGCGATGGAATCGCGCAGGGCGTCGGCTTTTTCCTGGGAGCCGCCGGCGTACGGCGAGAGCAGTTTGGCCTTCTCGGCTTCCCACGCGTGAGCCAGCCGGTCGATCTCGATCATGATCGGCTTCTCGGCGTCGAAGTTTTTCGTGCCCAGCGTGTGCGTGCCCTTGAACATCATGTGCTCGAGGAGATGGGCCGTGTCGGTGATGCAGGGCTTCTCGTCCACCGAGCCCACATTGTAGCGCATGTACGTGGAGACCACGGGAGCGGTGGGATTTTCCATCACCAGGATGCGCATGCCGTTGGGCAACACCTTGCGTTTGACGTTGAGCTCGATCTCCTTGGCCTGCGCCGCGGAGAGGCAGACCAGGGCCGACAGAGTGAGGATTGCGATTCTCTTCATAGTGTACTCCATGTGACGGGCGTTGAATGAGGGATCGGGGGCTAATATCGCGGGGCAGGGGCCCCGGTTCAACGGCTAGTTCACGCGTGCCAGAAGCAGCGTCTGATCGTCGTCCACCCGGTAGGCGGCACGAATCTCGCGCAGGATGCGGGCGTGCGCCTCTTCCACGGGCAGGTGGGCCGCATCAATGAGGATCTTCTTGATGCGTTCCATGCCGGTGCGTGGGTCCCATTCCCCTTCGACTTCGATGAGGCCGTCCGTGAGTATTACGAAGAGATCTCCGGGCTCCGTGTCGACGTGTTGCGTGTGAAACGGCACGGTCTCCAGCACGCCCAGAGGCGGCGCCGTGCTCTCCAGCTCCGACACCTGTCCCGTGGCGCGCTTGTGGTGCAGGATGGACGGATGTCCGGCCAGCACATAGTCGGCCCGGCCCGACTCACCGAAGCGCATGGCGGCGAAGGTCACGAACATCTCCGGCTGCTTCACCTGAAACACCACACGGTTGAGATCGTCGCACAGCTCCTCGATCTGGCCCGAGTGCAGGAGCTTCATGCGAATGGCCGACTTCACCATGCTCATGAACACGCCGGCCTTCACGCCGTGCCCCGACACGTCTGCTACGAAGAGGCCTGTGGAGGTGCCGTCCTGCACTACGTCCACGAGGTCGCCGCCCACTTCTGTGGAGGAGATCGACTGTCCGAAAATCGTGAGCCTGGGGGTGCGCAGAGAAATGGTGGGCACCAGGTGGGAATGGATTTCCTGGGCCAGACCGATTTCTGTCTGCAGCCGCAGCGAACGTCCGCCTTCCTGATTGATGAACATGATGAAGCAGACGTAGCCCAGCACGGTGAACACCACGCAGATCACGCCGCCGAAGGTGATCGTGGCCGGTCCCACCCCCGATTTCACCATGAACACACTGGAACTGATTCCCACAACCACCTGAAGCGGGATCACTGCGTACAGGAACTTGAGGCTGCGGGTGAACGAGGCCGCGTAGCCCACGGCGATGAGGCCGGATCCCAAAAGCCAGAGGAGCGTGAGCCACAGGGGCCAGCCTTGCGCCGGTCCCGCTGCCAGGATGAGCGCCAGAGGCGCGAACACGAAGAAGATGGCCAGGTACAGCTTGGCCGCCGAGGGCCCGGAGAGGCCTTTGTAGAAGGCTGCGCCAAACTGTTTGTCGGACGTGCTCATGGAGTCGTTGGATCCCTGGGTTCGAACCTGCGTTGAAACGTACGGGCAGGCAGGCTATACTGGCTCCTAAACAAGGAGGGACGCCGTGCTGCGCAACTGTTGCATGGGGCTGGGGCGGGGACTGGTCATCGTAGTTCTGGGGTACGTGGCGGGCCGGGCCGAGCCGGCGGAGTTCAGCAAGTTCGACAAGAATCACTCCACGATCGGCTTTCGCGTTCCCATTCTCGGCGGCCTGTCGTCGGTGGAAGGGAAGTTCACGGCATTCGACGTGCAGCTGCGCTACGACTCCGTCGATGCATCGAAGTGTTTCGTGGGGGCCACGATCGAGACGGCATCGATCCACACCGGCATTGAGGAGCGTGACGAACACCTGCGTTCCGCCGACTTTCTGGACGCGGCAACTCACTCGAAGATTATGTTCGTGAGCAAGAAAGTCGAGCGGTCCCCGGAGGGATTCCTCGTGCACGGAACGCTGTCCATGCGCGGGACGTCCCTCCCGGTGGAACTTCTGTGCCGCGTGACGGGGTTGACGCGCGACTCGGCGTCGGGGGACGCGTTGATCGGACTTCATGCCACCACGACGTTGAATCGCCAGGACTATGGCGTGTCGTGGAAGCACCCGGATCCGCTGTTCGTGGGGGATTCGGTGGAGGTCGAGATCAGTTTGATCTCGAAGCTGACGCCGCAGCGTTAGGAAAATGGGGTCAGAGGCAAATTAAGCCGGCCGGCTTAATTTGCCTCTGACCCCATTTATTTCAGGTGCGGCGGACGCGGACGTCGCCCAGCCCCACGCGGATGCTCAGGTGGAGCTTGCGTGGTGCGCTGTCGTATCCCGGGTCCTTGAAGTCGAGCCGTGCCGCGAACCCGTCGGACTCGCGACCGAGAAGGTGGAGATCGCCGCCGCCGGTCTTCGCATCCACCGCCACGGGCACGTCCTTCGGCACTTCGATGCGCACGTCGCCCAGCCCCACTTTCACTGTGACGGAGTTCTCCGTGGGTTCCAGGCGGGTCTGGCGCAGGTCGAGCTTCACTTCTCCAGCGCCCATGCGGATCTCCAGTCCATGCGAATCGATGGCCTCGGGGGAGAGTTCAATTTCCCCCACACCGTGCGACATCTTTTCGGCCACAGCTCCGGAGACGGTGGCAGACATGGTGATCTTGTTTTTGCCGTTCCGTCCGGCGAGCATCCACACGCCCAGGGCAATGATGATGATGGGCCAGCCGCGGCTCATCATTTCTCCAAAGTCGAACTCGAACGCTCCGGTGTTGTTCAGGAGCCAGAAGATCCCCACCACCACGAGGATTCCACCCCACAGAAGTCCCGTACTCGACTTACTCACGCCGTGCCTTTCTCCCCGTCTCCCTTGGACGCAGATTCGGGGCCGAAGTTGCCGAATCCCCGACCTTTTCAATGGGATTCACGAGGCCGTGCCCCCAGTGCCCCGGGATCGGGGCCGAGCAGTCGGGGCAGCGGCCGTCCACAAGCGCATTCAACTGCACCTGAAAGCCGCGACGTTCAACAAGCAGGCGTTGGCAGTGAGGGCAATACGTATTCTCACGTGTGCCCGCGCGACCCGGAATGTTGCCCACGTACACATAGCGCAGTCCGGACTCTCTACCAATGTCGTAAGCCCGAATCAGAGTGGCCGCCGACGTGGGTGGAGTGGCGTCCATGCGGTAGTCGGGATGAAACGCCGTCACGTGCCAGGGCACGTCCGGCGACAGGCCGGCCAGGAACGCAGCGATGTCTTTCAATTCTTCGTCGGAGTCGTTGAACCCGGGCACCACGAGAGTGACGATCTCCACCCAGAAGCGCCGTTGAACGAGGCCTTCGATGGTGTCGAGCACGTTGTTGAGCGTTCCCCCCAACTGGCGATACGGCCGATCTCGAAAGCCCTTGAGGTCGACCTTGTACAGGTCCACGTGCGGACGGAGGTACTCCAGCACTTCAGGAGTGCCGTTGCCGTTGGACACGAATCCGCACACCAGCCCCTGCGATTTTGCCAGCCCAAACACCTCCACGGCCCACTCGGCGGTGATGAGCGGTTCGTTGTATGTGCTTACCATGACCGGAATGCGCTTGCGCACGGCCAGCTCCACCAGTCGCTCAGGGCCGATCCGCTGGGTGGGGGACTGGGCCTCATCATCCCTGAGAGCCTGCGACGTGACCCAGTTCTGGCAGTAGCTGCAATGCAGGTCGCAGCCGAGCATGCCAAACGACATGGCATCGGAACCGGGGAAGGCATGAAAGAACGGCTTCTTTTCAATCGGGTCGATCTGCAGGGACGCCACGTACCCGGACGGAACGCGCAGGTGCCCTCCATCGTTGAACCGCACCTGGCACACGCCCGCAAGCCCCGGATAGATGAAGCAACGGTGGCCGCAGGCCAGACAGCGCACGGCGCCGTCCGCCTCGGTCACGGTGAGTTCCGTTGCGGCGGTGGCGGTGTTGTCCGCCAGCCGCTCGCGCAGGGTCGTTGACATGTCAGTCTTTCTCCACCCTGATCTTAAGCTATGGGCAAAGGGCCCGGTCTGCAATAAGTTGAAGCGGTCATGGACGACGCCAAAGCCTACGAACACGTGATCCGACTTCTGGCCCGGCGCGCTCACTCGCGCCAGGAGCTGGTGAGCAAACTGCGCCAGAGAGGCGCCTCGTCGGAGGTCGCCCGCGCCGCCGTGGAGCGCGCTGCCTCACAGGGCTACGTGGACGATCTGGAGTACGCCCGCATGATCGCCAGGCACGGACGCGACCGGGGGCTGGCTCCCTCGCGCACGCGTTTGGACCTCGCGCGCCGCGGAGTCGACTCGGACACGATGGACACGGCCCTGTCGGAAGTGTTCGCCGACGTGAACCTGGAGGACCTGGCGCTGTCACTCGCTCGCAAACGCAGGGCGCGTCTTTCGGGCGATCTCGTCTCGGTGCGGCGCAAACTGGCGGCGTACCTCGAACGGCGCGGCTTTCCGGTCCACGCGTGCCTTGCCGCCGTGGACACGGTTGCGCCTCTGAATTAACCCTCCTATATTGGCGCCGCTCAATGAAATCACAGGTGTTGTCACTCCTTTCGGTCGCGCCGACGCGCGTTTCCACGCCATGACCTCTGCCGCTCTCCGAGCGAGTTTCGTGCGCCACTTCGAGCAGCTGGGGCATCGCGCGGTGCCGTCATCGTCTTTGGTACCGCACGACGACCCCACGATTCTGTTCGCCAACGCCGGGATGAACCAGTTCAAGCGCGTCTTTCAGGGGCTCGAGCAAGCGCCCTCTCCGCGCGCGGTGAGCGTGCAGAAGTGCATCCGCGCCGGCGGCAAGCACAACGATCTCGAAAACGTGGGCATGACGGCGCGCCACCACACGTTCTTCGAAATGCTGGGCAATTTCTCTTTCGGCGACTACTTCAAAGCCGACGCGATCGCCTGGGCGTGGGCCTGGGTCACCGTGACTCTGAATCTGCCCAAGGACCGCCTGTACGCCACGGTGTACACCGACGACGACGAGGCCTTCGATCTCTGGCGCAAGATCGCGCCGGAGCTGGGATCCGGACGCATTCTGCGCTTCGGCAAGAAGGACAACTACTGGTCCATGGGGGACGTGGGCCCCAATGGACCCTGCTCGGAGCTTCATTTCGACCGCGGCGTGGAATATTCCTGCGGAAAACCCACGTGCGGTCCCAACTGCGATTGCGATCGCTACATGGAAATCTGGAATCTGGTGTTCATGCAGTTCAACACCGACGAATCGGGAACGACCAAACCGCTCCCGAAGCCGTCCATCGATACGGGCGCCGGCCTGGAGCGGATCGCGGCCGTACTGCAGAACGCCCACACCAACTACGACACGGATCTGTTCGTGCCGCTGATCCGCAGGCTCTCGGAGCGGAGCGGACGCGCCTACGAACCCGGGGACGCGGGATTGTCGCATCGCGTGGTGGCCGACCACATTCGCGCACTCTCCTTCGCCGTCGCCGACGGAGCCGTGCCTTCGAACGAAGGACGAGGCTACGTACTGCGCCGCATTCTGCGCCGCGCCTCGCGTCACGGCCGCAAGCTGGGACTACGCGAGCCGTTCCTCGCCGACCTGTTGCCCGTGCTCATTGATCTCATGGGCGACGATTACCCTGAGTTGTCTCTACGGAAATCGCACATCAGTTCCGTGCTCACCTCCGAAGAGGAACAGTTTGGCCGCACTCTCGACGTGGGGATTGATCTGTTCGAAGAACTTGCCGCGCGTGCAGAGAAATCTCCTTCACGCACCATCGCCGGAGAAGACGTGTTCCGTCTCTACGACACCTACGGATTTCCCGTGGATCTCACGGCGGTGATGGCGCGCGAGCGCGATTTGTCGGTGGACGAGGCGGGGTTTGAGAAGGCGATGGAGGCGCAACGCGAGCGGTCACGTGCGGGTGCCGACTTCGCGGGCCAGGGACCACGCTTCGAAGCGCTCACGCAGAGGTTCGCCGGACGCAAGACGGAGTTCCTGTACGACACGTACGCCGCCGACTCGCCCCTGGTGGAGTACGCTCCCGAAGAGGGCGCCGTCATTCTCGAGCGCACGCCGTTTTACGTGGAGTCAGGGGGCCAGGTGTCGGATGTGGGCATGATCACGGCTTCCGACTTCGTGTTCGAAGTGAAGGACGTGGTGCGCGAACGCGATCTTATTCTGCATCTGGGCCAGCCGCTGCAGGGCCGGTCATCGAAGTCGACCTCCGCTTCCGCCGCCGTGGCCAAGGACCGTCGCCGAGCCATCGAACGCAATCACACGGCCACCCACCTTCTGCAGGCCGCACTCAGGCAGGTGCTGGGCACGCAGGTGCATCAGGCGGGCTCACGTGTGGCGCCCGACCGGCTGCGTTTTGACTTCACGCATACGTCGGCCCTCTCGCGCGAAGATCTCGAGCAGATCGAAACCATCGTGAATCTGCGCATCCTCGACAATATCCCGCTTTCCATCGACTGGTCCGACTTCAACTCGGCCAAGGCCAAAGGGGCCATGGCGCTCTTCGGCGAGAAGTACGGCGACCGCGTGCGCGTGGTGGATGTGCCGGGCTTCTCCATGGAACTGTGCGGCGGCACGCACGTGAAGTCCACAGGCGAGATCGGGATGTTCAAGGTGATCTCGGAAAGCGCTGTCGCTGCCGGAGTTCGTCGCATCGAGGCCGTCACGGGCGAAGGGGCCAGGCGGTTCCTGCAATCACGCGAGCAGCTTCTGTCCACTGTGAGCAAGCTGCTCAAGGGCGACGCCGAGTCGCTGCCGGCGCGCGTGGAGAAACTGCTGGAGAAACAGCGCGAACTCGAGCAAAAGCTCAAGAAGCTGGAAAGCCAGGCGGCCCGCCATCTCACGTCGAGGTCGGGCGCGGAGTCGTCGGGTGTGGATGGGCAAAAGCTCGCGGTGTTCTTCGGCCCCGAGTGGCAGCGCGATCGCGTCACCGCCGTCGCCGACGAGTGGAAAAAAGAGAAGTCGCCTCGCACCGGCGTGTTCGGATTCCTCGACGAGGAACGCGACAAGGTGAACCTGTTCATCGTCTCGTCCGCAGGCGCCGTGCAATCGGGCGTCGACGCGGGAGCGGCGGTGGGGCAGATCGCGGGGTCGCTGGGAGGTCGCGGCGGCGGCAAGCCGAACCTGGGGCAGGGCGGCTTCGACGGCAAAGGCCGAAGCGCAGACGACCTGAAGACTCTCATTGAAGCTGCCGCACACTCCTACTTCGCCGCCACCCCCTAGCGGATTCATGAAGCAGGCAGCTGAGTCCACCTGGCACCGCCTCACGGAAGAGGCATCGCAACGCGGCGCTGCGCTGTGGCTGTTGATCGATCCCGACAAAACCGGCCCGGGTGCAGGCCGTCGCACGGCTGAAGAGGCGAGGCGTCACGGGTGCGACGCGCTGGTGTTGGGTGCGTCCACGGGATCGGCCGAGCGTTTCGCCGACGTGGCCCAGGCGATGTTCAAAGACCGACCCTGCCCGCTGTTGATTTTTCCCAACGGTGCAGCGCAGGTGGTGCCCCACGCGGATGCCATCCTCTTCATGTCGCTATTGTCCGGGCGCAACCCGCGCTTTCTGGCAGAGGAGCAGGTGCAGGGAGCCCCGCTGGTGTTGAAGCACGGGCTCGAAGCCATCCCCACGGCCTATCTGTTGATCGAGTCGGGAAGGGCAAGTGCGGTGGAGCGCGTCTCCGAAACGCGTCCGCTGTCGCGAAGCCTTCCGGACGACGCCTGGGCACACGCGCTGGCCGCGCGGTACCTCGGCATGTCCCTGGTGTATCTCGAAGCCGGGTCGGGTGCGCCACACTCGGTGCCGCCCGCCCTCGTTCGGCGCTGCGCCGAGGCGGGCCTGCCGCTGGCCGTGGGCGGCGGAGTGCGCACTCCCGAACAAGCCGCGCGACTGGTGGAAGCGGGCGCGAAGTTCATCGTGGTGGGGAACCAGTTCGAAGAGCGGCCCGACTGGGTGCTGTTCGCCGAGATGGCAGCCGCAGTGCACAGCAGGGAGGCGGCCGTTGCCCACTCGTAAGGAACTTCTGCACGGCATTCGCGCTGAACTCATCGAGGCCGCCGAACTCAAAGTGCTGCTTGCGGGCCAAGCCGGATCCCAATTGCTGGCCGGTGTTCACGTGTGGGAGCGCGCACTGAACTCGGGAGGCAAGATCCTCTTCTGCGGCAACGGCGGTTCCGCCGCCGACTGCCAGCATGCCGCCACGGAGCTGGTGGTTCGACTCAAGAAGAATCGCCGCGCCTTTGCCGCCCTGGCGCTCACCACCGACACGTCGCTTCTCACCGCCTGTGCCAACGATCTTGGATTCGAAAAAGTGTTTCAGCGGCAGGTGGAAGCGCTGGGAAACGCAGGCGACGTGCTGGTCGCTCTGTCAACGTCGGGGCGATCGGCCAACATTCTGGCCGCCGCGCGTCAGGCACGGAAACAGAAGCTGAAGGTGATGGCTCTCACCGGCCCGGCCGCCTCTCCGCTGGCGAAGCTGGCCGACTGCGTGCTCGCCGTTCCCTCCACCGACACGCAGCGCATCCAGGAAGCGCACATTCTGTTCCTTCACATCCTCTGCCGGCAGGCAGAGCGGCTTCTGCTGCGCCGTTGATCGGCACCGGAACTCTTCTCATCCGCGCGGGCCTCGTGGGCTACGCGCTGTGTGCACCCTTCAGCCTGAGTGCCGCCACCGTGATGTTTCTCATGGCGCTGGCCGGAGGTGCTCTGAACTGGGTGGCCGGGGAATGGCCGTCCACCGAAAGCAGCGTGGGCTGGGCTATCCTCGCGTATCTGGCGGTCAAACTCGTCACCGGAGGTCTCGCGTACGACGCTCGCATGGGCATGCGCGAGTTCTTTCATCTCTGGCCCTGGCTTCTGGTGTGGGTCATGCCCTATGCGGTGCGCACCGGGCCCGCGCGGGTCACGCTGTACCGGATCTTCGCTGTAAGCTGCGGGCTGGCGTCCTTATACGCCGTGGTGCAGAACCTCACGGGCATCGACGTCTGGCGCGACAGCCATCTGCCGGACGTCATGGGGCGTTATCCTGCCGTGGGATTCTTCGACAATCAACAGACGTGGGCGGGCTTTGCGCTCGTGGCGTCCCTGTATCTGGCCGGCGTGGCCATGGAGTCGGCTCGACAGCGTCTGTTGTTCGCCGCAGGCAGCGTGCTCTCACTCCTCGGCGCGGTGGCCTCGCAGATTCGTGGCACGCTCATCGGACTGGCCGCCGGTGTGGCCGTGTGGGTCGTGCACTCGCGTCGCGGTGTGCAAACGGCCCTTTGGTTCGTGGCCGCGGCGTGCGTGGCGCTCTGGCTATCTCCCGGAACCCTCATTCGCTTCAACGAATTGAAAGACAGATCGCTCAATCCTGCGGTCGACATTTCAAGACCCTACATCTGGACCACCGCCTGGACCATGGGTGCCCAGCGGCCACTTCTCGGCGTCGGGCCCGGCAACTTCGAGACCGTGTACGAGACCACAAAGCCCGATGCGTGGGCACGCACCATGGGGCACGCACACAACGAGTGGTTTCAGGAGTGGGCCACCTCCGGGCTCCCCGGCGTACTCGCCTTCACCTGGTTGCTCTTTGTAGTGACCAGGGCGCTGTGGCAGAGGCGCCGAACCGGCGGCCTGCCGGCTCTGGCGGCCTGGGTGGGGCTTTCGGCAAGCGCACTTCTGCAATGCCAATTCGGTGACGATGAGGTGCTTATGGCGGCCCTCTTTGTGGCCTGCCTGGGGCTGAGGTCGGAGCCCGATGCCGCCGACAATACAAAGGAGGGCAGGGCGGCTTGACCCGGCAGGTTGAATCGCTCACCTTGGACCACAATCATGGCGAAGAAAAGCACACCCACGAAGTCCGATCCGGCCCTCTTCGGCCGCCGCAACTGGCAATGGCTTGGGGCCGGCATGGCCACCATTGTGGCCGGATTCATCGCCCTGTCCCTGGGCTCGATCACCCTGGCGCCGCTCTTACTGGTGGTAGGCTACTGCGTGCTCATTCCCGTGGGCATTCTGGTAGGACCCAAGCGCGCCGAGGCTGAAGCGGGCCCGTCGGGCGACAACTGATTCCACGGCGTCTGCCGCCTCACCGCACCCTTACGTATTGACGCCGGAGCCGGTGTGCCGGTTGATTGCTCCCTTCGGGCGGTTAGCTCAGCTGGTCAGAGCGCCTGCCTTACAAGCAGGATGTCACTGGTTCGATCCCGGTACCGCCCATTTTCCAGCCTGAAAAAAAACAACCGGACCGAACCAGGAATCGTGATCAGTCCCTGGTCCGGCCCGGCTGAAGCGTGTTGATCGTCAACTAAAGGCGTTACGCTTAGTCGTCCCCGCCGCCGTCCTCGCCCTCATCGTCGTCGTCATCGTGATCGCCGTCCCCGTCGCCCTCGTCATCACAGTCGTCACCGTCATCGTCACAGGCGCCGGGTCCGATGAACCCGTTGTTGTAGGCGTCCAGCGTGTCCTTCCACATCATCACGTCGTGCCGAAGGTCCTTCGCAAGACACTCCCAATCCTTCCAGTCATGGTCGACCAGGAACAAGTCGGCAGCCAGGATCACATCGTCGACATCCTCAGAGGCGGCGCCATTCGCGATGTTGAGCTTCGCGGCGAGCAACTGCGCATACAGCTTGGTGATCCCGTTGGACGGGTGGCCAAAACAGTGCTGTTGCAGCACCAGCACGGCCGTGTCCGCTGTGTTCACCACCAGGCTCTTGCCGCCACCACTACCCAGAGTCTGCGGCAACAGAGTCGTGACCACGTCTTCCTGGGGACCCAGGCCGGCATGGTTCTTCCAGTAGCCTTTGCTGCGCGTGCAACCACCCGTAGTATCGGGCTCCTGCACCTGCACATCAAACCGGAAGAGCGACCGGGTGTAGGGGCCTTCGGGGCCGCCGAACCCAGCGCAGATCGTGGCATCCGTACCAAAGTTGGCGTCGGGCATGGCCTGCTCGATGGTGGCGTCGGCACTTGCCATGAGGGTCTCCGACATGGCCATGGAATCCGCTGTCGTGAAGTACACCGTTACCGTGGGACCCAACGTCCCGCTCTCACGACTTGCGAAGCACACCTCGGATGAGCCGGTGTCGGGCGGCAGGATGATCAGGAGCCCAAGGTTGGGCACGGTGCCATTGACCCAGCCGGTCACAGGCGTAGAGATGTTTACCATCACCCAGCCGGTATCGGCCGCCGAGAACGTCGCTGCCGCGGGGCCGAAGGCCCCTGCCACCGAACTCCAGGTGACCGTGCCTTCATCCCACGTCGCCGTGACCGGATGCAGGCCCAGTGTCTGTGTGGCGGGCGTGTTCACGTACAGCTGCAACCAGGCCGAATCAATGGTGGCTCCGGCTGGAATCGATTGAAGCACCGCACTCGACTGGTTCGTCGATTGTGGCGCTGTCGGAAGTGGGTCGTTGCCGCAGCCTGTCAGGAGCGCTGCGATTGCCATGAGCATTACTGCCCGGATTATCTGTTTCATACGGTCCTCATTCTCGGCGTTCCCTCTACGCCTGGGAAAGAGCTTCCATGCCGGGGCCTGTAAGAGTTTCGCGGAAGACTA
>Ga0105347_1000159_pt1 | contig 33038 bp, 28 predicted proteins | sample EasRivMeERMLT890_FD_89677 | JGI IMG/M metagenome (GOLD analysis project Ga0105347, IMG submission 89677) | Soil microbial communities from meander-bound floodplain in the East River, Colorado, USA - East River MetaG ERMLT890 | ecosystem: Environmental > Terrestrial > Soil > Floodplain | place... | reverse complement strand
GCCCGTGTCGTATTCCACCTCGCGGGGCTCGTGCGGGCGATGTCTCCCGGAGACTTCATGCGCGTGAACGCCGAGGGCGTCGAGGCGGTCGCGGCGGCGTGCACCGAGCAGGCGGAGCGCCCGGTGCTCTTGCTCGTTTCGTCGCTCGCCGCCGCGGGGCCCTCGGGCGAGGCGCCGAAAATGGAAAGCGATCCGCCGTTGCCGGTCTCGGACTATGGGCGGAGCAAATACTCTGGCGAGCAGGCGGCCGCGAGGTACGCCGGCGCGTTGCCCATCACGATTGTTCGTCCGTGCGCCGTGTTCGGTGCAGGCGACCGCGGGATGTACGAAATATTCAACGCCGTCGCTCGATCCGGTATCCACGTCGTGCACGGGCACGGCGACTGGCGCATCTCGCTCATCGCCGTGGCGGACCTTGTCGAATGCATCGTCCTCGCTGCGGAGAACGGCGAGCGCCTTGTGCCCGACGGCTCGGGGCGCGGCATCTACTTCGCCGGCGCGGAGGATCTTTCGCATGTCGAGCTCGGCATCGCGATCGCTCACGCACTCGGGAAAATGCCGCCTCGTATCGTTCGTGTCCCGGGAGGATTGATGCGGGTGGCCGGCTTTTGCGGCGACGTCGTTTCGCGGATCCGTCGGCACCCGGGGTGGGTCAGCAGCGACAAGATCTCCGAACTGCTCGCAGGTTCGTGGACGTGCTCGTCGGCAAAAGCGCGGCGGCAGCTGGGCTGGTCTCCGGCGGCCCCGCTCGCCGATCGACTCCGTGAAACCGCGCAGTGGTACCTCGACGCGCGCTGGCTCCAGGAGCCCGTCGGACCTCACAGCGCCCGGTCGTAGATCCGGTAGGTCTTCGCGAGCTTCGTCCCCGCACGCTCGAGCGTCCCGCGCGAATTCGTGTTGCTCTCGAGCACCCACGAAAGCTCCCAACCTGTGAGGCCCCATGGCTTGGCCGCCTCCACCAGCCGATCGAGCAGCACGATGGCGAACCCCGACTGCTGGAAAGCGGGCAGCATCGTCACGGTCAGTGCGCGCGCGACGTTGATCCGCTTCTTCCCCCACATCAGCCGGAAAAGACCGAACGGAAACAGCCGGCCGTTGAGCTTGCGGATGATCTGGTTGTAATCGAGCAGCGCGAGCACGGCGCCGACGGTCTTTCCCCCGACCATCGCAAAGGCCACGAATTCCGGCGCGATGACGTGCCGCAGCTCCGCGGCGATGTGTTTCACTTCGCCCTCCTGCAGCGGGGTGAAGCCCCAAGTGCCCTCGAGCGCGCTGTTATAGAGCTCGAGGTAGGTCCTGATTTCCTCGTCAAAGCGCGACGGGTCCAACCGCCGCACCGACAGGCCGCCACCCTCGAGTGCCGACATCACCGCGGGTTTGTAGCGTTCGACCAGCTTCGCGAGGATCGCGACGTCCATCTCGTAGGCGTAGAGGTCCTGCGCCTTGCCGAACCCGCAATCCTCGATCAGGGCGGCGTAATACGGCGGGTTATAGGTCATCAGAAACACCGGCGGTTGGCCAAAACCGTCGACCAACAGGCCGCAGGTGTAGTTGAGCGACGGATTCACGGGCCCGCGCCACGCCGTCATGCCCCGCTGCAGGAGCCACGCGCGCCCGGCGTCGAAAAGCCCGTGCGCGACAGCGAGGTCGTCGATGCACTCGAAAAAACCGAAGAAGCCCCGCTTTTCGTCGTACTTCTGGTTGTGGACGTAGTTGACAAAGACCGCGACGCGGCCCACGACCTTGCCGCGCCGCTCGGCCAGAAGTGTCACCATCTCCGCGTTGTCGAAAAACGGGTGGCGCCCCCACCCCAGCAGGAGGCGCTCCTGCGCGAGTATCGGCGGAACCCAGTTCGGGTCGCCCGCGTAGATCGTCCACGGCAGCCTTTGAAAACGCCGCCGATCCCGCCAGGATGTCACCCCTCGGACCGTGACCGCGTCGTTCACGGCAACAGCCGATCTTCCATCACCCGCCGACACACGTTCGCGATATTCCGCGCCGCGGAATTGTTCTGCACGGGCAGCAGTTTGCGCAACTCGTCCATCGGGTAGTCCGAATACGTTTCCTTGCCGAGGGCGAGGCCGACGAACACTGTCGATGAATACCGGGTGATGAGCACGTCGCAGTTGGCGATCATCTCTTCCGCGCTTCCGCTCCTGAATGTCATGGCTCCCGGGGCGTACCGATTGACCTCGTACTCGGCGCGGGCAAAGTCTTCGTTGGGGTGGAACTTGAAGATCATCGGACGCCCGTTGGCGATCCTGCAAGCGTCCAGGATGAAGGACTTCCGATCCTCGCCGCGGAAGATTTCCCGCAGCGGCGACGTGCACACGAGCACGTAGTGGCGGTGGGGAAAAGTGTTTTTGCGGTAGCGCTCGCAATTGTCGAAGTTCGGGATGCCGGTCACCACGATCTTTTCCGTCTTCGCGCCCTTGCGGACGAAGAAGTCGCGGTACCCGTCGCTCGCGACGCAGAACGCGTGGTAGGCGTCGCTCACGCCCGTGGCGGCGGTGCCCGCGAGCCAGAGCGGAAGCCAGCGGTGGCGCTGAACCAGGCGGAAATTGCGGTCTTCCGGATCGGTGATGCCTTCCTGGACCAGAACGATCCTGCGGTCACGGATGTTGCCTTGCACGAAGACATCGGAGCACGTGACCACGAGATCGTACGCGTCGCGGCGCCCCTGGTAGTCGATCGTCAGATGCTGCGCCTCGAGGTACTGCCGGCAGCGTTTTGCGAGCTTGTCGCCGATGATGGTGAATTCCAGCATCTTCAGCCGCCGCATCGCTTCAAGCACACCATCGCAGTAAAAAGGTGTGAACGCCTGCTCGTACTCGGTGAGATGCCGCGAGACCTCGTGCATCTGCGTGGTCTGGTTCATCGATCCGCAGATGAAGAGGATGCGCTTGCCCGCCGTCACGTCTCCCCGTCCCACCGGGTCTTGAACGTTCCCGCGACGAACACGATCGCGGCAAAGCCGGCGGCTACGCCCGCGAGCCGCAGGGTGGCCGGATGATCGACGAAGATCATCGCCGCGCGCAGCGCCTCGTTCACGTAGTAGAGCGGCAGCAGCTTGGCGAACGACTGCAGGAACGCCGGCATCATCTCCACCGGGAAGAAGGTGCCCGAGAGGAACATCATCGGAAACAGGAAGGCATTGCCGACCGCCGATGCGCTTTCCGCCTCTTTCGCGAATGGGGTGAGCAGCATGCCGATGCCGACGAAGGCGATAACCTCGATCACGACGATGAGCGGCAGCCAGACGCCGATGTGCAACCGAACGTCGAAGACGGCGTAGCTGACGAGGAGGATCGCAACCGTTGAAACGATGGAGAGAATGAGCTGGTACAGGATGCTCGAGACGAGCCAATCGGCGCGCGTGATCGGCGTCGTCGCAAGCTTGCGCAGGATGCCTTTCTGCCGCAGCTCCGCGTTCATGTTGAGCGCGTTTCCCAGGCACGAGGTCATGATCGCCATCGCGATGATGCCCGGGACGAAGAACTCGATGAAGCGGTACTGTTCGGAGAGAATCGATGTCGCGACGAGCGTGATGAAAGGTGGCGTGCCGGTCATCTTCTGGTTCATCGTGGCCACGATCGCGTCGAGCACCTGGATCTTGGTGTTCACCGCGGTCGAGCTGGGATCGTGGACGTACGTCAGCGGCACGGACACGCTCGCATCCCGTGCGCCGAGCCGCTTTGCTTCCAGAACGGCGAAATTCTCCGGGATCACGAGCACCAGGTTCTGCTTGTGCTCCCTGGCGTATTGCGTGGCGTCGACGCCGGCTGGAACCGGCGTGATCCTGAACGTGTGATCCGTCGTGAGGGCGTCGAGCAGCCTGGCCGACGCTGCGCTGTGGCTCAAGTCCTGCACCGGGAGGTCGAAGTCGAGATGCTCCGGCTTGGTAAAGATCGTGCCGAAGACGAGTACGAGGATCACAGGGAATGCGAACGTGAAGAACATCGCCGATTTCTCGCGGTAGAAGCTCTTGAGCCGCACTGTCAGGTTGGCGGCGATGATTCTCGGCGTCATTTGGAACCCTCGTTCGCGGCGTCCGAGTGATGCTCTTCCGTGAGCTTGAGGAACACCTCTTCCAGGTTCGGCTTGCGCACATCCATGCCGCGGAGGGAAAGGCCGGCCCTTTCGATTTCCCCGAGAATGGCGCGCACGTCGTCTGCGTTATTGACCGGGACGCAGATGCTTTCGTCGCTCGTCCGCGCGGGGTCGAAGCCCATATTCCGAATCAGGCCCGGCGCAGCCGCGTCGCTCGACTCCAGAGTGAGCCGCATGTGATTGGCGTGCTTCTCGGTGAGGCGCGCCGGCGAGTCGGTGGCCACGATCCTGCCCTTCGAGATGATCGCCACGGTATCGGCCAGGAGTTCGGCCTCCTCCATGTAGTGGGTCGTGAGAAAGACGGTTTTCCCACGGTCCTTGAGGCCTTTGAGCACATCCCAGACCGCGTGCCGGGCGTGCGGGTCGAGCCCGGTCGTCGGTTCATCGAGAAACACGACCTCCGGGTCGTTGACGAGCGCGGCGGCGATGCCGAGGCGTTGCTTGAGGCCCCCCGAGAGGGTATTGAACCGGGCATTCGCCTTGCTGCGCAGATGGGTGAGGTCCATCAGTGCGTCGACATCGGCGTCGCAGCCGAACACCTGCGCATAGTACGAAAGGCTCTCGCGCACGGTGATCCGGTCGAACGAGCTGAAATCCTGCGGGAGCACGCCGATCCGCCGGACGACTTTGGCCTTCGACTTGGTGGCGTCCATCCCGAGTACGGTGACCTTTCCCGACGTCGGCGCGCGGATGGTCTCGATGATCTCGGCCGTGGTGCTCTTGCCGGCGCCGTTGGGACCGAGGAACGCGAACACCTCGCCTTTCGCGACGGTGAACGAAACGTTGTCGACGGCCAGCAACGTGCCGTAGCGCTTGCACAGCCGCTCGACGACGATCGCGTGTTCGGAGTTCGGCATGCCGTGGCGCATCGAGTCCACGCGACGAACACGTTCGTCGCGCTAGAGTTTTGCGAGCTCCTCGACGATGGCACCGACCGCGTTCCTGACCTGCGCTTCGGTGTGATTGGTCGTGATGAACAGCCGCAGGCGTGCCGCGCGCTCGGGAACCGCGGGATGGATGATCGGCTGAACGATGATGCCGCGGTTGAAGAGGGCCCGGGAAAGCAGCAGGCATTTGACCGAGTTGCCGACGATGACCGGAATGATCGGGGTTCCGCCGGAAAGGCCGGTGTCGAGGCCGCGTTCGCGGGCGAGGGCGAGAAAGAGGCTCGATAGCTCATGGAGGCGTGTGACGCGCTCGGGTTCGCGCCGCAGCAGCGTCAGGGCCGCCAGCGCGGCGGCCGCGTTTGGCGGTGAGATGCCAACGCTGTAGACGAAACCGGGGGCGGTGTACTTGAGGTATTCGACGAGCTCGGCGGAACCCCCGATGTAGCCGCCGCAGCTGGCGAGCGACTTGGAGAGCGTGCCCATCCACAGCTCGACGTCGGAGCGATCGATGTCGGCGTGCTCGCCGATACCGCGTCCGGAACGGCCCATGGTTCCCAGCGAATGGGCCTCGTCGACAAGCAGCATTGCGCGATGCGTCTTCTTGACTTCGACAAAGCGCGCGAGGTCGGGAAAGTCGCCGTCCATGCTGTAGACGGCTTCGATGGCGATCAGCACGCGGCGGAAGTCGTGGCGGATGCCGGAGAGCAGCGCGTCGAGCGCGCGCCAGTCGTTGTGCGCGAAACCACGGCTCGTCGCACCGGACAGCCGGGCGCCCTGCAGGATCGAGTTGTGGGCGAGGATGTCGTGGACGATGAGGTCGCCCGGGCCCATCAGGTGGCCGATCGTCGTGACGTTGGTCGCGTGCCCGGAGACGAAGACGATCGCCGCGGGTGTGCCAAGAAACCCGGCGAGCGCGGCTTCGAGTTCGCGATGGATCTGCTTTTCGCCCGAGACAAGGCGGCTAGCGCCGGCGCCCGTGCCGTAACGATCGATGACGGCCTTGGTAGCGGCAGTGACGAACGGGTCGCGCGCCATGCCGACATAATCGTAGGCGCAGAAGTTCGCCACCTCGCGCCCGTCGATGTTAGCGATGCCGCCCATCCCCGATGCTGGCGTGACCGCGCCCTGGTCGACACGGAAGTAGGGATTGCTGTCGGCGACCGCCAGCAGCATGCGCTCGTGACGCTTGAGCTCCAGGTATTCGGGAAAGAGCGTGACGTCGTAGTTCTCTGCGGGGATTTCGCCCACGGGGGCATCGCTGTGCGGGTGTTCGATCAGATGCTTCTGCACGGCGGCGGCGAGGTCGCCGAGGGTCGTCGCCCGGCTGTACACGGAGTCCGGCAGATGCCGGCCGAACCTGCTGTCGAGCGCGGCCAGGAGTTCGACCCGCTGCAGCGAATCGAGACCCAGCGCTGAAATCGGCGTTTCGGGCGTGACGTCCGCAAGGCCGGCGCCGGACAGCGCCAGCGCGTGCTGGCAGACGGCGGCGAACGCAGCGGACTGCGCGGGCGGTACCGAAGACGCGGGATTCGTGCGGGGGCTATGCGCTTCCAGCGCCTTGAGCTGGCCGGCGACGAAAGCGGCGCGGCTGGCGCGGCGCTGGACTTTGCCGCTGCTGGTCTTGGCGATCGTGCCGCAGCGGATCAGCACCACGGTGTCGAGCGCCAGGCCGTGCTCCTCGAGAACCGCAGCCCGGACCGCAGCGACGACCGGCGCCAGATCACAGCGGCCGTTGCGCTCGACCTCGTGCACGAGCACGAGGCGCTGCGTGTCACCCTCGTCGACCGCGAATGCGGCGCCGAGGCCGGATGCGAGCAACGGGTGACTTTCACGCGCCGTGGCTTCGATGTCCTGGGGATGATGGTTGAGCCCGCGCACGATGATGAGGTCGTCGACTCTGCCGGTGACGTAGAGCTGGCGCTCGTGGATGAAGCCGAGATCGCCGGTGCGAAGGAACGGGCCGTCGCCGTTGTCACTTCGCCGTGCGTTGAACGTGGCCGCGGTCTGTTGCGGGTCGCGCCAGTAACCCTGGCCGACCGATTCGCCGGCGATCCAGACCTCGCCGACTCTGTCTGGTCCGGCAGGCGCCAGGGTCTGTGCGTCGATGATGGCAAGGCGAAGCGATCCGACGGGCGCACCGCAGCCGACGAGGCGGCGGGCGTGCGGCGCGGTGTCGGGCAGCGGCTCAACGCGATTCTGCGAGAGAGCTTCGTCGCTGAACGCGCGTACGGCGGCACCGATGCCTGATTTGGGTCCCGTGACCATGAGCGTTGCCTCCGCCAGGCCGTAGCACGGGTAGAAAGCTTCGCGGTTGAATCCGTGCGGAGCGAAGGTTTCGGCGAATCGGTCGAGCGTCGCGGGCCGGACCGCCTCGGCGCCAATGAAAGCGAGGGACCAGGAGGAGAGGTCGAGGGTCGCGTGTTGCTCCGCCGTAATCTTGCGCACGCACAGATCGTAGGCGAAGTTGGGCCCGCCGGAGATCGTTGCGCCGGATTTGCTGATCGCGTCGAGCCAGAGGAAGGGATTCTTGAGGAACGCCGCGGGGGGTATCACGATCATGGTCATGCCGGAAAAAACCGGCGCGAGTACACCGCCGATGAGCCCCATGTCGTGGTACTGTGGCAGCCAGACAACACCCGTGGTCTTCTCCGGAATTTCGAAGGCGTCGCTGATCGCGCGCGTATTTTCGATGAGGTTGGCATGGCTCAGCATGACGCCTTTCGGCCGGCGGGTGGAGCCGGACGTGTACTGGATCATCGCCAGGGAATCCCGGGGGGGGTCGTGCTCGACCCAGCCTTCGGCGCGGGCGTCGGCCATGTCGTCCGTGGCAAGCCACGGAATCCCCGCGGCCGGGCCGGCCGTCGACTTGAACTGGGAGATCGTAGCCGCAGTGCTTAGCGCGACGGGCGCGCCGGCGTCGCTGGCGAGCGCCTCGAATCGATCGAGCGCGCGGTGGCGCGGCCGGTAGGCAGGGACGGCAACGCAGCCCGCGTAGAGCGCGCCGAACAAGGCCGCAATGAATTCGAGGCCGGGCGGATACGCCAGCATGACGCGCTGGCCCGCGAGGTCCAGGTCCTGCAGGCACGCCGCTATCGCGCGCGCGCGGCGGTCGAGTTGCGCGTATGTCAGCGCCGTTCGCTTCGACGGGTCGTCGATCGAGGACACGAACGCGGCCTGATCCGGGCGCTCGCTGGCGCGTCCGCGCAGGCAGCGGACCAGGTTTGCGCGGCCGGGGCGCAGGCCGACCTTTGCGCCTGCCCGAGTCTGTACCTCTAGCACATAGTCCTCCCACCGCACTGCCTCACGGCGTTGTCGTCCGCAACTGATTCCACCGGCACCTTGAGACGCGGTGCCCGCCGGACGATTGTCAGGGGGGCGACGACAATGCCATTCATTGCGCCGCCGTGCGCCCTCGGCGATGTCGTCGATGTCGCCGACTGCGTTCCGAGCTGGGCCTGAGCGGCGTCCCATGAAATCGTGGGTTCATTATATTCCTTCAGCTCGGCTGAGTCAGGGTGCGGGCTGTCGTCCCAATCGAGGATTCGGGTCGCTGCCTTCTCTGGTCCGCCGGCGTCTGGCACAGTGTCAAGAAGTTTTTGAGCCTCGGGGCCCAGCGGCTGATCCGCGCGCGCAGGGTCGCGCTCGTCGGGTCGTGAGGAACGGGTTAAAATGAAAAATTCCCCTATGGAACCTGCCGCAGCAACGGCGCGGGCCGACCGATGCAGGATCGCGACGCAACGGCGCCCACGGGAGCGCAACCGCACACCGGAATCACCTCCATGACAGCCCCATTGGCCGGAAACGTCGCGCTCGTGACGGGTGCCGCCCGCGGCATCGGCCGCGCGATCGCAGTCAAGCTCGCCACGGCGGGGTGCGACGTCGCCGTCAATTACTACAACAGCGCCCACGAAGCCGAAGTGCTGTGCCGGGAGCTCCGGGCGCTCGGGCGGCGGGCAGTCGCGATCCATGCGAGTGTCGGCATCCCCGAGAGCGTCGACGAGCTGTTCGTCGAATTCCGCAAGCACTTCGACCATCTCGACATCGTCGTCAGCAACGCTGCCTCCGGCGTGCTGAAGCCGACAGTCGAGATGACGTTGAAGCACTGGCGCTGGTGTCTCGAGACCAACGCGCTCGCGCTCAACCTGCTCGCGCAGCGTGCGCTGCCGCTGATGCCCGAGGGCGGCCGCATCGTCGCGCTGTCGAGCCTCGGCGCGTCCCGCGCGAGCCTCGGCTACGGCTTCATCGGCGCCTCGAAGGCGGCGCTCGAAGCGCTGGCCCGCGCGCTCGCGCAGGAGCTGGGGCCCCGCGGCATCCGCGTGAACGTCGTCTCGGCCGGTGTGGTCGACACCGACGCGCTCGCGAGCTTCCCGAACCGGGAACAACTGCTCGCCCGCTATGCCGAGCGCGCGCCGGCCGGGCCCGTGCTGACCCCCGAGGACGTCGCTGGCGCGGTATATCTCTTGTGCCTGCCCGAAGCGAACATGATCAACGGTCACGTGCTGGTCGTCGACGGCGGCTTCGCGATCTCCGGTTGAGCGAGCGCATGCAGGTGATATCTGGCATCGAGGGCAAAACCGCGATCGTGACCGGCGGCAGCCGCGGCATCGGGCGCGCGATCGTCGAGCTTCTCGCCGCCGAGGGCGCCGACGTCACGTTCTTCTACCGCGACAACGCGGCGGCCGCCGCCGACGTCGTCACCGCCGGCCGCGCGCGCGGCGCCGCGATTGCTGCCCTCCAAGTGGACATCCGCGATTCCGCGGCGTGCGCGGCGGCAGTCGACAGCGTCGCCGAGCGCCGCGGGCGCATCGACATCCTCGTCAACAACGCAGGCATCACCCGCGACAACGTGCTCACCGCGTTCGACGACGACGACGTCGCGGCTGTGCTCAACACTAACGTGACCGGCGTATTCAACGTGACGCGCGCCGTCGTGCCGTACATGACGTCGCAGCGCGCGGGCACGATCGTCAACCTCTCCTCGGTCTCCGGTGACAAGGGCGGCCGCGGCCAGACCAACTACGCGGCGAGCAAGGGCGCGATCAACGCGTTCACGCGCGCGCTCGCCGTCGAGCTCGCGCCGCGGAAGATCCGCGTCAACGCGGTCGCGCCGGGCATGATCGAAACCGAGATGTCGGCCGACGTGCGCGAGCAGTCGGGCCACGAAGTGCTGAATAAAGTCCTGCTGCGGCGCTATGGCAAGCCCGAGGAGATCGCGTACGCGGTCTGGTTCCTCGCATCGGCCTATGCGAGCTACGTGACGGGGCAGGTCTTCAGTGTCGATGGCGGCTTCAAAATGGAGTGATGACGATGGCGCAACAGGAAATCACCCGTGACGAAATCATGGCGGTCTTTCCGACCATCGCGGAAACGATGGCCGACGCGCTCGGCTGTGACGTCGACGACATCAAGCTCGACGTATCGCTGATCGAGGGCCTCGACGCCGAGTCGATCGACTTCCTCGACATGGTGTTCCGGCTGGAGCGGGCGTTCAAGATCAAGATCCCACGCGGCAAGATCGTCGAGAACGCACGCGGCGCGTTGTCCGAAGCGGAGTTCGAGCAGAACGGCCTCGTGACCGACGCGGGGCTCGCGCAGCTCAGGGCGTACCTGTCGGAGGTTCCGGCGGAGCGCTTCAGGACGCCGACCAAAGTGAAGGACATCCCGCGTCTCTTCACGCCGGAGACGTTCTGCAAGCTCGTGATCTCAGCGCAGCGATCGGCCAAAGCCGCCAGCTGATCCCGTCGCTTCCCGTGCGCCGCCATGGCTGACCACTTCGCCGCGTTCTCGTTCGTCGACCGGATCACCGGGTTCACGCCCGGGGTCCGCGCGCGCGGGCAGTTCGCGGTGCCCGCGGTGCTGGCGGCGTTTCCGTCCTGCCTCGTCGCCGAGGCGGTCGGGCAGCTCGCAGCGTGGGTGGCGATGGCGCAGGCCGATTTTCGCGTCCGCCCGGTCGCGGCGCTCGCCAACGAAATGCGGTTCCACGGCGACGTCCCCCCCGGTGCGCTGCTCGGACTGGCCGTCGAGATTGACAGCTGCGACGACGAAGCGGTCGCCTACGCGGGCCGCGCGACGAGCGGTGACGCGCTCGCGATCGAGCTTCTCGACTGCCTGGGGCCAATGCTGCCGGTCGCGGAATTCGATTCGCCCGGGGAACTCGCCGCACGCTTCGATTTGCTGCGCGGTCCTGGTGCAACACCGGGACGATTTCACGGCGTGCCGGTGCCGGAGATCGTGCGCGGCGCGGGCGTTCCGGGCGAGAGCCTTGCCGCCGTGCTGCACGTGCCGGCGGTGGCGCCGTTCTTCGCCGACCACTTCCCGCGCCGCCCCGTCTTCCCCGCCACGCTGCTGCTCGACGCGCAAATCAGCCTCGCGCTGCAGCTCGCGGCGGAAGCGCCCGACCTGCCCGCGGGCACGCAGCCCGCGCCGGTGCGGATGACGCACGTGAAGATGCGCTCGTTCATTCCTCCCGGCGAGGTCCTCGCGCTCGACGCGCAGCGCGCCCCAACCGGCGGCGGCGCAGGCCAGATCATGCTGAGCGCGCGCGCGAACGGCATGACCGTCTCGACCGCGCGCCTCGAATACGCGCCGCGAAGGGTCGCGTGATGGGCCGGCGGCGCGTTGCGATCACCGGCATCGGGCTCGTCACGCCGGTCGGCAACGATGTTGCCACGACGTGGAGCGCGCTGCTCGAAGGCAGGAGCGGCGGTGCTCCGATCAGCATCTTCGACGCGAGCGGGTTCCCCGTCCACATCGCCGCCGAAGTGAAGGACTTCCACGACGACGACGTCGATGATCGCAAGCTCCTCAAGTTCGCGAGCCGCTCCCACCGGTTCGCGCTGGTGGCAGCCGAGCAGGCGCTGCGCGACGCTGGTATCCGCCCGACCGCGGCCGACGCAACGCGCTGGGGCTGCGCCGTCGGTGCCGGCATGATGAAAGTCGACTTCAACGACTTCGCGGCAATCCACCGTCACTCGGTTGTCGACGACGCCCTCGATCCCGCGCGTCTCCTCACCGACGACCGTGCGAACGATCCGCTGGCGTTTTGCCGAACCACGTGCATATCCGGACTGTCGCTGCTCGTGCGTCGCTACGGCATCCAGGGCTACGCCACGTCGGTGCACACGGCGTGCGCGTCGGGCGGGCAGGCGATCGGCACTGCGCTGAAGCTGATCCGCCGCGGCGCCGCCGATCACGTGCTGGCAGGCGGCTTCGACTCGATGATCACCCCGATCTGCCTCTCCGGCTTCTGCCTGCTTTCTGCGCTGTCGCCCGACAACGCGACGCCGCATCACGCGAGCCGGCCTTTCGACGCGACGCGCAACGGCTTTCTGCTCGGCGAAGGCGCGGGGTTTCTCGTGCTGGAGGAGTGGGAAGCGGCGCGCCGCCGCGGCGCGCGCATCTACGCAGAGCTCGCGGGCGACGGCAATTCACTGTCCTCCTACCGGATCACTGATTCGCCGCCCGACGGCGACGGGCCGATCCAGGCGATGCGGCAGGCGCTCGCCGACGCCGGCGCGACGGTCGCTGACGTCGATTACCTGAACGCCCACGGCACCTCGACGCCGATGAACGACCTCAGTGAGAGCGCCGCCACGCGCGCGGTGTTCGGCGCCGAGGCCGCCCGCGTCAGCGTGAGCTCGACGAAGAGCACGATGGGTCACCTGATCGCCGCCGCTGGCGCCGTGGAAGTTGCCGTCTGCGCGCTCGCGATCGCTAAGGGCGAAATGCCGATCAACGCGAACCTGACCGAGCGCGACCCGGAGTGCGACCTGAACCTCGTCATTGGAGCGCCGCGGCGCCAGCGTATCCGCGTGGCCATGTCGAACTCGTTCGGCTTCGGCGGCTCGAACAGTTGCGTGGCGCTGCGCAATCCGGAAGAAGTCGACGGTGCCGGCGCGGTGCGCGCCTGACGCCAGCGACGGCCATCGCCATGCCCAGAATCGTCATCACCGGCACCGGCGCCGTCTGTGCCGCCGGCAAGCGCCCGGAGGACATCTTCGCCGCCGTACGCGACGGCCACAGGGCGATTACCGAGATCCGGCAATGGGACGCGTCCGGCTGGCCGACGCACGTCGCCGCCGAAATCGCCGACTTCAGCGCGCGCGAGATGGTCGAGGACCGCAAGCTGCACAAGCTCATCCGGCGCACCGATCTCGTCGGCCTCTACGCCGCCGGCCGCGCGATCGAGGGCTCGGGCCTCGTACCGCACCGCGCGGCGCTCGACGCAGGCGCCGCGGCGGCGTTTTCCGACAGCACCGGCGTCTGGGTCGGCTCGGGCAGCGGAAACTACGAGAACGACTATGACTTCTTTCCGCTCCTGACCGCCACGCAGCATGACATGCCGGCATTCGGGCGCGAGCTCGGCAACACGGTCAACCCGATGTGGCTCCTGCGCTCACTGCCGAACAACGTGCTGGGCCACATCGCCATCGAGTTTGGTTTCAAGGGCGCCAACGCCTGCATCACCAATCACAGCTGCAGCGGCGCGCTCGCGATCATCGAGGCCGCGCAGGCGTTGCACACGGGCGAGGCGGAGCGCGCCGTCGCCGTCGGGCACGACACGCCGATCGAGCCGCAGATGGTGCTGTTCTACTCGCGGCTCGGCCTCATCGCAGCCGACACGCTGCGCCCGTTCGACGCGCGGCGCGACGGCAGCCTGTTCGGCGAGGGCGCGGGCGCGCTGGTGCTTGAGACCGAGGCCTCGGCCGCCGCCCGCAACGCCACCGTGCTGGGCGAAGTCCTCGGCGCCGGGTACGCGTCCGAAGGTCTGGGGCTCCTCGCCGTCCGCGAGGACGGCGACGGTCTCGCGCGCGCGATCCGCGAAGCGCTGGCCGACGCGCAGCTGTCGCCGGCGGACGTCGGCATGATCGTCGCCCACGGCAACGGCACGCGGGCCTCCGATGCGTCAGAAGCGGCCGCGATCCGCACGGTGTTCAGCGCGGCGTCGCCGCCCGTCACCGCGTTCAAGTGGGCACTGGGGCATGTTATCTCCGCCGCCGGCATCCTCGAGACGGTTGTCGCGCTCTGCGCGTTGCGCCAGCGGATCGTTCCGGGCATCGGGACGCTCACCGAAATCGATCCCGATTGCGCGGGCCTGCGGGTCTCAGCGCAGCCGCAGACGCCTCGGAGCGACGTCGCGCTGATCCTGAGTCGCGGCTTCGCGGCGACCAACGCAGCGCTGCTGGTTCGCGCCGCGTAACTCGCAAGTCGCGCCGTGGCGGACAACAATACCGGCTCGAGTCGCTGCGGGATCGACACCGTCGAAATCGCGCGGATCGAACGGCTGCTCGCGCAGACGCCGGCCGCCGATCTCCGCAAGCTCTTTTCCGCACAGGAACTGGCCGACAGCGGAGACGGCCCGGGCCGCGCCCCGAGTCTCGCCGCGCGCTTCGCCGCAAAGGAGGCCTGCGTCAAGCTCTTTCCGCGCGAGGTGGCGCTCGGGCAGATCGAGCCGGCAGATTTCTCCGTCGCGCGCGACAACTACGGTGCGCCTCAGGTCGTGCTGAGTTCGATCGCGCAGGCGGTGCTGGCCCGGCACCGGCTGTGCCGCATCGCGCTGTCGCTGACGCACGACCGAACAAGCGCGTCCGCCGTGGCGCTGGCCGAGCCCGCGGTGCTTGCGGTGCCGGCCGCTGGCCGATTCCTCTACCGCTTTATGCCGCTGCGGCGCTACGTCGTGCTCGCGAACCTGCGCCGCGTGTTCGGTGACACCGCGTCCGCTGCCGAGATCGAGCGGCTCGCGGCCGCGCACTACGGGCACCTGTGGCGGCTTGCCGGCGAGTTCATCCGCTTCCCTTGGATGTCGGATGCGCGCAAGCAGGCACTCGTGCGCGTAGAGAACCTCGCTGCACTCGTCGCTGCAATGGCGCAGGGCAAGGGCGTCCTCGTCCTGACCGGCCATTTCGGCAACTGGGAGGTCGCCACGACAGCCGCCATCGCCCAGTTCCCGCACCTGCGCGGCAAGTTCCACTTCGTGCGCCACGCGCTGAAGCCGCAGTGGCTCGACCGCGTCGTCACGCGCCGCTTCAACCAGGCGAGGTTCGGCGTGTTTCCGAAGCGCGGATCGCTCGATGCGATGCTCGCGCGCCTCGAGCAGGGCGACGTGATCGTGTTTCCGTTCGACCAGCACGCGCGGCCTCCGGACGGCATCGAGGTCGATTTTTTCGGGCATCCGGCGTGGACGTTCAAGAGCCTCGCGATAATCGCGCTTGCGACCGGCGCGCCGGTGTTGCCGGCCGCCGTCTGGCGGGAACCTGATGGCCGGCACGTGCTGCGGTTCGAGGAGGCGCTGCCGCTCATCAAGTGCGAGAATACGAACGAGGCGATCCGGCGCAACACGCTCGTCCATAATAGGGCGCTGGAACGCCTGGTCCTCCGCCACCCGGAGCAGTGGTATTGGATGCAACGGCGCTGGAAGCCCGCGGCGAGCAGGCGGCCCCCGCGCGCGAAGCGCTGACACTGCGCGCTTCGCCGGACGGTGCCCAATGGGGACAGACTTAAGTCTGTCCCCGATCTACAGCCTCGGCGCAAATCCGCCCGATTGCGCCTGATTCACGCCTGAGTGCAGCTTTGCGCTGTTTGCCACGGAAAGGCGGCTGGCATGGCCGCCAGGTTGCTGTCGAGGCTCCGCGCATGGAGCCATTGCGACAGGCCGCAAGCGCTGCACGGGGCTACGAGCGCCACCGCCCGGAAGCGACGCTTCTCTATCAGCTGGTTGAAGAGCACTACCCGGGGTTAAACGCTGAGCGGCTCCATCTCAACGCCGTCGGACCCAGTCGCAGGACCGGCAGACCGGATAGGCGTCGTACCGGAGCTTCCCGAAATCGTCGCGCACGCCCTTGAGTACTGCTCCCGTCCAGACTTCCTCGACAGTCTGGGAGTTGAGATTTCCGAGGACCTGAAGGCCGTTGGAGTCCATGCAGCAGGTGACGACTCGGCCGTCCCATAGCACCGACATGCTCGTCCAGGGGAAATAGCAGACGGACACGATCTTCGTCCCCATCGGGTTGTAGTCCCGCCCGCCGCCATAGTTGTGCAACGTGCTGATGTTCAGACAATCCCCTGCCTTCTTATCGATCAAAGGTTCCCACAGAGCCCGGAACTCGCCCGTCCGGGCACGGTTCGTCTCGTTCGGGAGGTACTGAACGATCAGGCGCGGGTTGCGGCGCCCCATTGCGGCCCTGATTCGCAGGAAGTCCTTGATGTTCTGCAAGGTGGCCCTGAAATCGAGGTGCTTCATGGTACTGTTGTAAGACTCCTCATCGGTCCCGTAGAAACTGATCTTCATCTTGTCCAGGCCCGCGGCGATGATCTCCCTGGACATTTCAGGAGACAGCAGGGAAGCGTTCGACACGATGTACGTTTGCTTGATCCCGTACGCCTTGGCGATCCGGATCCGCTCGGGCAGCAGCTTATCCAGCATCGGCTCGCCGAATCCATGCAGGTGCGTAACGGGCTGGCGCTTCAGGCCGGAAACCTCCCGGATGATCTTCTCGAACAGGCCGAGGTCCATGAATCCGCGCTTCCGTGAGAGCAACTCCCGCGGGCACATGACGCACTTGGCGTTACAGTGATTCGTGTTCTCGATCATCATGACCGAGGGCAGCGGCATGTGATATTTATAATGCGGGTAGAAGATCAGCGGCGTCTTGACTAGCGACAGGAGCAACTGCGTTGTCTTGTCACCGATATTGAGGATCATGTCTTCTTTCCCTTTCCCGAGAGCGAATAGGAAATTCAAAACCCATTCTACTAGATGCTGTTGCCGCCGCGGTTGGGGCGCGCGCAGCGCCAGCGGCGGGAACCGCGAGCCGAACCCCGCACCGTTGACGAGAATCCCCTCTCTACTCGGCGATTCTTGCAGCGCACACACGCCCACAGCCGGGCGTGCCCCGCCATTCGCATCGACCCGATGCCCGCGGGTCTCTTCTCTCCCGATAGATCCCGATCGTCCGCGAATCTTACTCCCACTCAATGGTGGCCGGCGGCTTGCTCGAGATGTCGTAGACCACCCGGTTGATCCCGCGCACTTCGTTGATGATGCGGTTCGCTACCTTGGACAGCAGCCCGTGCGGCAGTTCCGCCCACTGGGCCGTCATGAAGTCCTGCGTTTGCACGGCGCGCAACGCGACCACATGCTCGTAGGTGCGTCCGTCCCCCATCACGCCCACCGACTTGACCGGAAGAAATACCGCGAACGCCTGCGCGGTGCGGTCGTACCAGCCGGCCGCCCGTAACTCGTCTATGAAAATCGCATCGGCCCGGCGCAGCAAGTCCGCGTACCCGGGCTTGACCTCGCCCAGGATGCGCACTCCCAACCCGGGCCCGGGGAAGGGATGGCGGAACACCATTTCGCGCGGGAGCTCCAGGGCAAGGCCAAGCTCGCGCACTTCGTCCTTGAACAGCTCGCGCAGCGGCTCGAGGAGCTTGAGATGGAGCGTGTCGGGCAGCCCGCCGACATTGTGGTGCGATTTGATGCTTTGCGCTTTCTTGGTGCGCGCGCCGGCCGACTCGATCACGTCGGGGTAGATCGTGCCTTGCGCCAGCCACTTCGCGCCCTTCAGTCGCTTCGCCTCCCGCTGGAAAACGTCAACGAAGAGCCTGCCGATGATCTTGCGCTTCCTCTCGGGGTCGGCGACGCCCTTCAGGGCCTTGAGGAACTTCGCGCCCGCATCGACGTGCACCACTTTCAGCTTCATGTGCTTCTCGAAGGTGTCCATCACCTGTCGCGCCTCGTTCAGGCGCAGCAGGCCGTGGTCCACGAACACGCAGGTGAGCTGATGGCCGATCGCCTTGTGGATCAGCGCCGCGGCCACGGACGAATCCACTCCGCCCGAGAGCCCGAGGATCACCTCCTCGCGCCCCACCTGCCGCCGGATGCGCTCGACGGCCTCTGCCGCGTAGTCCGGCATGTTCCAGTCGCCGGACAGCCCACAAATCCGACGCACGAAGCGCTCGAGAATCGCTTTGCCCTGCACTGTATGCGTGACCTCGGGGTGGAACTGGACCCCGTAGAACCTGCGGGTCTCGTCCGCCATGCCGGCAATCGGACAGGCTTCGGTGGACGCCATCAATCTGAATTCTGGCGGCAACTTGACGACCTTGTCGCCGTGGCTCATCCACACTCTCAGCATCCCGTGGCCGTCCGGCGTGCGGAAGTCCTCGATCCCGTCCAGCAGGCTGGTATGTCCCCGGGCGCGCACCTCGGCATACCCGAACTCGCGCACCTTGCCGGCCTCGACCTTGCCGCCCAGCTGCTGCGCCATGGTCTGCATGCCGTAACAGATGCCGAGGACGGGCACGCCCAGCTCGAACACGGAGGCCGGGGCCCTGTCCGTTGCCGACTCGTACGCCGACAGGTGACTGCCGGAAAGGATGACCCCCTTCGCGCCGAAGCTGCGCACGAAGGCGTCGGTGACGTCGCAGGGGTGGATCTCGCAATAGACCTTCGCTTCGCGCACCCGGCGCGCGATCAACTGCGTGTACTGCGCGCCGAAATCGAGGATGAGGACCTTCTCGTGCTGCACTGGGCGGATCAAGAGACCCTGTAGTTGGGCGCTTCCTTCACGATCTGCACGTCGTGAACGTGGGACTCGCGGATGCCGGCAGCGGTGATTTCCACGAACTCGGCGCGGGCGTGCACCTGCTCGATGTCGCCGCAACCGAGGTAGCCCATGCTCGACTGGAGCCCGCCCATGAGTTGTTGCACGAGGGGCGCGAGCTGGCCCTTGTAAGGCACCCGGCCTTCCACGCCTTCCGGCACCAGCTTGTCGGTGTCCGGCTCATCGTCCTGGAAATAGCGGTCAGCGGAACCCTGTTGCATGGCGCTCAAGGAGCCCATGCCGCGATACGACTTGTAGGACCGGCCCTGGAACAGCTCGATCTCGCCCGGCGACTCTTCCGTGCCGGCAAAGAGGCTGCCGATCATGACGGCGTGCGCGCCGGCGGCGATCGCCTTCGCGATGTCGCCTGAATAGCGGATCCCGCCATCCGCGATCAGCGGCACGTCGGTCTTGGCGAGGCCCTTCACCACGTTGGCGATCGCGCTGATCTGCGGGACGCCGATGCCGGCAACGATGCGCGTCGTGCAGATCGAACCGGGGCCGATGCCGACCTTGACGCCGTCCGCACCCTGGTCCACCAGCGCTTTCGCCGCCGCCGCGGTGGCGATGTTGCCGCCGATCACCTGCGTCTTGGGATACTTGCGCTTGACCCACTTGACCCGATCGAGGACGTTTTTCGAATGGCCATGCGCCGTATCGACCACGATGACGTCCACCCCGGCCTCGATCAGGAACTCAGCGCGCTCCTCCGTGCCCTCGCCCACGCCGATCGCGGCGCCGACGCGCAGACTGCCCATGCTGTCCTTGCACGCATCGGGATGCTCAGTGGACTTGAGGATGTCCTTGACGGTGATCAGCCCGCGTAACTCGAAATTCTTGTTGACCACCAGCACGCGCTCAAGCCGGTGCTTGTGCATGAGCGCGAGCGCTTCCTCGCGCTTCGCCCCCTCGCGCACGGTGACCAGCCGCTGGCGTGGGGTCATGATGTTCTTCACCGGCTGATCGAGCTTGGTCTCGAACCGCAGGTCGCGGTTGGTCACGATGCCTGCGACCCGGCCTGATCCGTTGATCACGGGCAGCCCCGAGATCTTGTGCTGCTGGGTGAGCTTCAGCACGTCGCGCACCTTCATGGTCGGCGCGATCGTGATCGGGTCCTTGACGATACCGCTCTCGAAACGCTTGACCTTGGTCACCTCCGCCGCCTGCGTCTTGGGTGGCAGGTTCTTGTGGATGATGCCGATGCCGCCTTCCTGGGCAATCGCGATTGCGAGCCGCGCCTCGGTCACGGTGTCCATGGCGGCCGAGACGAGCGGAATGTTGAGGGTGATGCTTCGGGTAAGCTTGGTCTGGAGACTGACGTCGCGCGGGAGAACGTTCGAGTGGGCGGGGATCAGCAGAACATCGTCGAAGGTGAGGCCTTTCTGGACCACACGCATATTTTCCACCCTTCGCAAAAAACGTATTATACGCATGCACCCGTCAACGGTAAATGGATTCGTGCGTTAATGCATTGACTGGACAGGAGAAACGAGCTAACTTGCATGCACCTTTCGCGACGCGAATCACGCGCTTCGAGGCAAGAGAGGATCCTGTGAAAGCTGCCATTGCACTGATCGTTCTGCTCGCTCCGATCGCGGCGCATGGCCAGCTCCTCAAGTGCATCGGACCGGACGGCCGCGTCGAGTATGCCGCCGAGTGCTCGCCCGGCTCCAAGCAAGTGCAGACCGGGATCCGGACCACAACCGAGGGACCTTCATCGAGCGGCGCCGCGTCGCCTCAGCAGAAATCGGTCGCAGAACAGGAAGCAGCCTTCCGCAAGCGCCAGATGGAGGCTCAGGAGGCGCGGCAGAAGGACGACAAGAAAATGGCCGAGGATCGGGAGCTGCGCGCCGCATGCGAGCAGGCGCGGACCTACCTCAACAGCCTGAAGATCGGCAACCGGATCGCGCGCAACGACCCGAAGACGGGCGAACTAATATTCCTCGACGACCCCGACCGCCCCGCCGAGATCGCCCGCGCGCAGCGCGCTGTCGATTCCAACTGTAAGTAGCCAGCGTCATCCCTTCGACTTGCGGACCGCTTGCCGCGCGCGGTTACGCCGCACCTGTTTCGGATCGGCGATCAGCGGACGGTAGATTTCCACACGGTCTCCGTCGCGCAGCCTCACATCGGGCGACGCGATCCTGCCGAAGACTCCCAGGGTAGAGCGGGCGAGATCAATTTCGGGGCAGCGCTGGAGGATTCCCGAGCGCTCTACCGCTTGCCGCGCGGTCGCTCCTCGCGCCAAGGTCACCTCCAGCAGAAGCTGCCGTTTGGTCAGGGCATAGGCAACCTCCACGCGTATACGGACCGGCTTGCGCTTTCCGCTCACGTTCTGCTGCTCACTGGCTTGTTCCCATAGACCTGATCGGCACGCTTCACAAACGCATCGACCAGCGTGCTGGCAATATGCTGGAAGACCGGACTGATCAGCCGGTCCAGCACCCGTCCCGCGAATTCATAGTGAAGCCTGAACTCGATCCTGCAGCCACGGTCCGCGAGTCCCGTGAAGCGCCAGGTTCCATCGAGCTTGCTGAACGGGCCCTCGACCAGCCGGATCTGCATGTCCTCGGACGTGCGCTTGATGTTCTCGGTGGTGAAACTTTTTCGGATACCGCGGTAATTGATCATGAGTGTCGCCCGCGTGCGGGAAGCATCGCGGTGAATCAGCGTAGCGCCACCGCACCACGGCAGGAACTTGGGGTAGTCCTCCACCGTGTCCACCAGCGTGAACATCTGCGCGGGCGCGTACTCGACGAGCAGCGATTGATTGATGTCAGGCAAAGGCCCAACTCCTTACGAAAACCATGCTCGCCGCGGCGAGTCTGCGGCGGGCGGCTGATAGAATAGCTCCGCCGGCGGCCCCGTTTCCTCCATGAGCATCATTCAGAACAAGAAGGCGTTTCACGACTACTTCATCGAGGAGCGCTTCGAGGCCGGGATCGCGCTCCAGGGATGGGAAGTGAAGGCGATACGCGCCGGCCGAGTGCAGATCAAGGAAGCGTACGTGATCGTGAGCAACGGCGAGCTGTTTCTGATCGGCAGCCATATGAGCCCCCTGCCCTCGGCCTCCACCCATTTCACGCCTGACCCCACACGTACGCGCAAGCTCCTGCTGCACGCCGCGGAGATCAGCCGCCTCATCGGGAGCGTGGAGCGCGCGGGCTACACGCTGCTGCCTCTCAACATGCATTACAAGGATGGCCGGGTGAAGATCGACATCGGGCTCGCGAAAGGCAAGAAACAGTACGACAAGCGCCAGGACGAGAAGGAGAAGGCCTGGCGCCGCGAGCAGCAACGGTTGATGCGATTCAAGACCTAGCCCGAATTACTCTTCGTGGCTAGGCAGGATGGGGTGGCTGATGGGACTCGAACCCACAACACCTGGAATCACAATCCAGTACTCTACCGTTGAGCTACAGCCACCACTGAAAACTTGTCGCGAGCGCCGCTACTTCATGAAGGGTGACGCGAGCGGGCGTTTGTGGCGCGCCCGGCGGGAATCGAACCCACAACCACCGGCTTAGAAGGCCGGTGCTCTGTCCGTTGAGCTACGGGCGCCCGTCCGCGAGTCCGCCGCGCCCGGTCGTGTGCAGCAAAAAACCCCGCATCCAGCATGCCCGGCCGCGCCCCGGGAGCGCGAGCACTATACTCCCGGAAGACACTGATAGTCAATGAGAAATCGGTGTTTTCCGGTTACGACTTATGCGCTTGCGGGGCACCGGGATTTAATATATAAAGCGTCTTTTTTCGATCGGAAACTGGCGCATGCCAAGCGAACTGCACAAGGCGTATCCGCCCTACAAGCCCAAGGGAAAAGAGGATTACATGAATCCGCGCCAACTCGGGCATTTCCGCAAGATGCTCGAGGAAATGAAGCGCGAGCTTTCGCAGGACATCGACCGCACGGTCCATACCATGCAGGACGAGGCGACGATATTCGCGGATCCCAACGATCGCGCGAGCCAGGAATCGGACATGTCGCTCGAGCTGCGCAACCGCGATCGCGAGCGCAAGCTCATAAAGAAGATCGACGAGACCATCTCCCGCATCGACCTTGGTGAATACGGTTACTGCGATTCGTGCGGGGTGGAGATCGGCCTGAAGCGCCTCGAAGCGCGCCCCACCGCGACGCTCTGCATCGACTGCAAGACGCTCGACGAGATGCGCGAGAAGCAAGTCGCGAAGTAGTCGTTACTGCGCGGTCTGGATCTCGATCGAGACCGCCTTCATCGACAGCCGCAGCCGGCCCTTGTCGTCCGCCTCGAGCACCTTGACGCGCACCTGCTGGCCTTCCTTGAGGTAGTCCCCGACGCTATTCACGCGCTCGTTGGCGATCTGCGAGATGTGCAGCAGACCGTCCTTGCCCGGCAGCACGCTGACGATCGCGCCGAAGTCGAGCAGCTTCAGCACCGTGCCCTCGTAGATTCTGCCAACCTCGACGTCCGCGGTGATGGCCTCGATGCGCTTCTTCGCCGCCTCGCCCGCCTCGGGCGAGACGCAGGCGATGATGACAGTCCCGTCGTCCTGGATATCGATCGTGGTTCCGGTCTCCTCGGTCAGCGCGCGGATGACCGCACCGCCCTTGCCAATGACGTCGCGGATCTTCTCCGGCTTGATCTTCATCGTGATCATGCGCGGCGCCCACGCGGACAGCTCGGCGCGCGGCGCTTCCAGAGACTGCTTCATCTTCTCCAGAATGTGGATGCGCCCTTCGCGCGCCTGGATCAGGGCGGCATGCATGATCTCCTTCGTGATGCCCTCGATCTTGATGTCCATCTGCAGCGCCGTCACGCCCTTCTCGGTCCCGGCGACCTTGAAGTCCATGTCGCCCAGGTGATCCTCGTCGCCGAGAATGTCGGACAGCACCGCGAAGCGATTGCCCTCCTTGATCAGCCCCATTGCAATACCGGCCACGTGCGCCTTGAGCGGCACACCCGCATCCATGAGCGCAAGGCAGCCGCCGCACACGCTCGCCATCGAGCTCGAGCCATTGGATTCGGTGATCTCGGACACGACGCGCAGCGAATACGCGAACTCCTCGGGCCCCGGCAGCATGGAGAGCAGCGCGCGCTTGGCCAGCCGTCCATGCCCGATCTCGCGGCGCTTGGGCGAGCCGACCCGCCCGGTCTCGCCGGTGGCGTAGGGCGGCATGTTGTAATGCATCATGAAGCGATCGCGATATTCGCCCTGCAACGCGTCGATGATCTGCTCGTCGCGCGATGTTCCAAGCGTCGCCGTGACCAGCGCCTGGGTCTCGCCGCGGGTAAACAGTGCCGAGCCGTGCGCGCGCGGTAACAATCCCGTGCGAATCGAAATTGGCCGCACGGTGCGCGTGTTACGCCCGTCGATGCGTGGTTCGCCACCCAGGATCTGCCCGCGCACGATCTTCGACTCGACGGCAAAACAGATCTCCTTGACTGCGTTCGCCTCGGGTCCGCCCTCGGTGCCCACTCCAACCTCGGTGAACACTCGCTTCCAGATACGGTCAATGGCCTCGGATCGGGCCTGTTTCTGTCGGAGCCGGAACGCCTCCCGCAGTTCGCCTTCGGACGATTCGGCAATGCGCGCGGCCAGCGCTTCGTCCTTTGCCGGAGCCGACCATTCCCACGCGGAGGCGCCCGCCTCGTCCACCATCTCGTTGATCGCCTGGATCACGGACTGCATCTGCTGATGGCCGAATACCACGGCGCCCAGCATGACGTCCTCTGCAAGCTCCTTTGCCTCCGACTCCACCATCAGCACCGCCTGCTCGGTGCCGGCTACCACCAGGTCGAGCTGCGATGATTTGAGCTCGGTCGCGGTCGGATTCAGCACGTATTGCCCGCTGAGATAACCGACGCGCGCCGCCCCAATTGGGCCGTTGAACGGAATGCCGGAAAGGGCGAGTGCTGCGGAGGCGCCGATCATGGCCGGAATGTCGGAATCGATCTCGTTGTTCGACGAGACAACGGTTGCCACCAGCTGCACCTCGTTGTAGAAACCGTCAGGAAACAGCGGTCGGATGGGGCGGTCGATCAGCCGGCAAGTCAGGATTTCCTTTTCGGAAGGCCGGCCCTCGCGCCTGAAGAAGCCCCCCGGGATTTTCCCGGCGGCATAGGTGCGCTCCTGGTAATCCACGGTCAGCGGCAGGAAATCCTTGCCCTCCGCGGCCTGCCGGGCACCAACTACCGTGACCAGCACGACAGTGTCCTCCATGGTGACCAGCACGGCACCCGTCGCCTGGCGCGCGATCTCGCCCGTTTCGAGGATCAGCCGGTGCCGTCCCCAGATCAATGATTTCTTAACTTGATTCAAGGTCTGCCTCTCAGGAAACAAAAAAGACCGCGTGTGCGGTCTCAGGTTAAACAGCAATAGGCCGCCGCGCGTGGCGCGGTGCCCGATTGGTCTGTTGCGAAGGCACCCATGCGGGGTGTCTTTACTTGCGCAATCCGAGGCGGTCGATCAACTGGCGGTATTTGTCGGCGTTCGCCCGCTTGAGGTAATCGAGGAGCTTGCGCCGGCGGCTCACCATGCGCAGCAGGCCGCGCCGCGAATGGTGATCCTTGACGTGCGTCTTGAAATGCTCGGTGAGATCCGTGATGCGCGCCGTGAGCAAGGCAATCTGGACCTCGGGCGACCCCGTATCGCCCTTGCCCCGCTGATATTCCTGCATCAGCTGGGCTTTTTGATTGTTGGTAACCGCCATCGCACTCTCCGCCCTGTAATCGTGCGTATTCTACCCTCTAACCCACGGTTTCTCAAGCGATACTTGCCCGATGGACCACCGTGGCGGGAACCATTGATATCAATCGCCGCGGGACAATTTGCCCTGCACCCGTCACCTCTACGACCCCCAGGAACACGCCGTCCGGGCCGTAGATGCGGGCCAGTCCCGAAGTATCGGCGGCGGTGTGCGCGACCGATTGGCCCTGGCTCAGGCGCAACGCCGTGCGCGAGTCGAGTTCGAGTCGGGGGAGGCCCGACACCAGGACATCTGCCGGCAATAACAGTGCGTCGCGCTCAGCGGGCGTCATGCCTTCAAGTCGTTCTAAAGTCGCGGCGCCCGAGGCCAGCCTGAAACTCCCCACGCCTTCGCGCCGGAGGCCGGCAAGGCAGGCGCCGCAGCCGAGCGCACGCCCGAGGTCCTCCGCCAGAACGCGCACGTAGGTGCCCTTGCTGCAGGTGACGAATAGCACGAGCTCATCGCCTGTGAACGCGCGCAATTCCAGCTTTCGAACGACGATCCTGCGCGGGGCACGCGGGACGTCTGTGCCGGCTCGCGCCAGCTTGTAAAGCGGCTGGCCATCGCGCTTGAGCGCGCTGTACATGGGCGGAGTCTGCTGGATCTCGCCCGCGAAACCCTTGAGCGCAAGCACGACATCCTTCCGTCCGGCGCGGACTTCCTGCCGTCCCGTCACCTCGCCCTCGAGGTCGCCGGTGCGGGTCGTGACGCCCAGGCGAATCGTGGCGACATATGCCTTGTCCGCATCCAGCAGGATATGGGAGAACTTGGTCGCTTCACCGAAGCAGATTGGCAGTAAACCCGTTGCCAGGGGATCGAGCGTGCCGGTATGCCCGGCCTTCTGCGCACGGAACAGCCGGCGAACTCGCTGCACGGCCGCGCTGGACGTGATGCCCACGCTCTTGTCGAGCAGCAGCACCCCGTTCACGGCTCGCCAACCTCCGTCGCGGTCTGCGTGACTGCGCACCGGCTGGTTCATTTCCTTCGCTTCTTGCGTCGGGCATCCTCCGCAATGGCGGTGTCGATCAGCTGCGAGACCCGCGCCCCGCGCTCGACTGACGCGTCGTACTCGAAATGCAGTTGCGGCACGACGCGGATACTCAGGCTCTTTGCGAGCTGGCTGCGGAGGTAGCCCGCCGCATGCTGCAAACCCGCCTGTGCCTCCTCGGCGCGGGATTCTCCTCCGAGTAACGTGAAGTAGACTCGCGCGTGGGCGTTGTCCCGGGTTACTTCAACATCGGTGAGGGTGATCATGCCGACGCGGGGATCCTTCAGCTCCAGCCGGATGATGCCGGACAGCTCGCGCTGGACCTGCTCGGCGATGCGCCGGCTACGAGGGAAATCCTTCGGCACTTAGAGGGTACGGGCGACCTCGACGACTTCGTAGACCTCGAGCTGATCGCCGACTTTGAGATCGTCAAAGTTCCTGAGCGAAAGCCCGCATTCGAATCCGGCCTTGACCTCGCGCACGTCGTCCTTGAAGCGCTTCAGAGAATCGAGCTCGCCGTCGTGGACTACGACGTTGTCGCGCAATACGCGCACTTTCGCGCCGCTGCGCCGCACCAGGCCCTCCGACACGTAGCAGCCGGCGACGGTCCCGACCTTCGAGATCCGGAATATCTGGCGCACCTCCACGAGGCCGAGCACGTTCTCCTTCTTCTCGGGAGCCAGCATCCCGGACAGCGCCGCCTTCACGTCGTCCACCGCCTCGTAGATCACGTTGTAATAGCGGATGTCGACCCCGCTGTGCTCGGCGAGCTTGCGGGCCGCCGCGTCCGCCCTCGCATTGAAGCCGATGATCACGGCCTTCGAGGCAAGCGCCAGGTTGACGTCCGATTCGGTGATGCCGCCCACGGCGGCGTGCACGATGTTGACCTTGACCTCATCCGTGGAGAGCCTCGAGAGCGCGTGCGCCAGGCCTTCGTAGGATCCCTGGACATCCGCCTTGATGATGAGCGACAGCGTCTTCGCCTGCCCCTCGCCCATTTGCTCGAATATGTTCTCCAGTTTCGCCGACTGTTGTTTCGCGAGCTTGACGTCCCGGAACTTGCCCTGGCGGAACAGTGCGATCTCACGCGCTTTACGCTCGTCCCCGAGCACGATGACCTCGGAACCCGCCGCAGGAACATCCGAAAGCCCGAGAATCTCAACCGGGATTGACGGTCCGGCCTCTTCCAGGCTGCTGCCGCTCTCATCCAGCATCGCCCGCACGCGACCGAATACCGCGCCCGCCAGCACCACGTCACCGCGCTTGAGCGTTCCCGATTGGACCAGGATGGTCGCGACCGGGCCCTGCCCCTTGTCGAGCCTCGATTCGATCACGACGCCCTTCGCGGGCGCATTTCTGGGCGCCTTCAGCTCGAGCACTTCTGCCTGCAACAGTATTCTCTCCAGCAATGCGTCGATCCCCTTGCCGGTCTTGGCCGAAACTTCGACGAACATGGTATCGCCGCCCCACTCTTCGGGCACGACTTCCTTTGAGGCGAGATCCTGCTTGACCCGATCCGGGTTTGCCTCCGGCTTGTCGATCTTGTTGAGCGCGACCACGATCGGCACTTTCGCCGCCTTGGCATGGTGGATGGCTTCGATCGTTTGCGGCATCACGCCGTCGTCAGCGGCGACCACCAGCACCACGGCATCCGTCACCTTGGCGCCGCGCGCTCGCATCGCGGTGAACGCCTCGTGGCCGGGCGTGTCGAGGAACGTGACCATGCCGCGGGGGGTATTCACGTGATAGGCGCCGATATGCTGCGTGATGCCGCCCGCTTCGCCGCTCGCGACCCGCGTGCGGCGGATGGTGTCGAGGAGCGAGGTCTTGCCGTGGTCGACATGGCCCATGACGGTGACGACGGGCGCGCGCGGCTCCAGCTTGGCCTCCGCGGGCGACCCCTGTCGCTCCTCGGCGAGGAAGGCATCGGGCTCGTCGAGCTTGGCGCGCGTCGCGACATGCCCCAGTTCCTCGACCACGATCATCGCCGTCTCCTGGTCGAGCACCTGGTTGATGGTCGCCATGGTGCCGAGCTTCATCAGGACCTTGATCACCTCGGCGGCCTTCATCGACATCTTGTGCGCAAGGTCTGCGACCGTGATGGTCTCCGGAACCGTCACGTCCCTCACCATCGGCTCGGTCGGCGCGGCGAACGCGTGCGGCTGGCCAGCCTCTTCCTTGTGGGCGGCATGGCGGGCCTTCCGTTCGCGCCAGCCGAGCCCGCCGCTCGCGTCCCCGCGGGTCTTGATGCTGCGGCGCTTGACGGTCTCGTCCTTCCAGACCACTTCCTTGACCTGCTTCTTGGCCTTCTTCTCCGCCTTAAGCGCTTTTTCCTCGGGCTTGACGGTGGGCTTGTGCAGGGTGCCTTCCACGATCACCGGCGCCGCCCCGGCCGCGGACTTTGCTTCCTCCGGCGCCTTGGCCTCGGCGACGGCCTCGGCTTCCTTCTTGCGCCGTTTCTTCTCCGCATCCTCCGCCTGCCGCGCGGCGAGCTGGGCCTGCTGCCGCGCCTCGGCCTCGCGGAGCGCAATCTGATCGGCATCGAGCACCGGCCGCGCCGGTTCCGCCGCAACCTCAGGCTCGGCATCCCGCTTCACCAATACCCGCTTCTTGCGCACCTCCACGTGGATCGTGCGCGATTTCCCCATGTTGTCGGACTTCTTGATCTCGGTCGTCTGCCGCCGCGTCAGGGTGATCTTCTGCTTAGCTTCGGCCGCGCCGTGCGCCTTGCGCAGGTGGTCAAGCAGCTGCGTCTTGTCCTTCTCCGTGAGCGGCGTGTCCGCCGCGAGCGCCCTGCCCACGCCGGCCGCTTGCAACTGCTCGATCAGCAGCGCGGTCGGGAGCCCCAGTTGCTGGGCCAGTTGGGTGACGTTGATCTGCGCCATGGGGGATCTGAGATCAGGACCCGGCTTCGGCAAACCACGGGGCGCGTGCGGCCATGATGAGCTGCTTGGCGCGTTCGCTGTCGAGGCCGGTCAGCTCGGTCAGGTCGTCCGTTGCGGAATCCGCGAGCGCCTCCTGGGTGCCTACACCCTTTGCGGCGAGCAGGCGCGCAGTCTCGTTGTCCATGCCTTCGACCTTCATCAGGTCCTCGATGTCGTGTTCGACCTGCTCCTCACTTGCGATGGCCTGAGTGAGGAGCGCGTTGCGCGCACGGCTCCGGAGCTCATTGATGGTGGCCTCGTCGAAGGACTCGATCTCCTGCATTTCGCTGATCGGGACGTACGCGACTTCCTCGAGGGTATTGAATCCTTCCTCAACGAGTATCCCTGCGACCTCCTCGTCGACGTCGAGCTTTTCCATGAACATGGTCTTGACGCGTGTCGCCTCCTCCTCGTTCTTCTTCTGCGACTCTTCCAGCGTCATGAGGTTGAGCTCCCAGCCCGTCAACTCGCTGGCAAGCCGCACGTTTTGACCGGTGCGGCCGATCGCCTGGGCCAGGTTTTCCTCGTCCACCACGATGTCCATGCTGTGCGCGTCCTCGTCCACCTTGATCTTGCTGACCTCGGCGGGGGCCAAAGCGTTGATCACGAACTGGGCCGGGTCCTCCGCCCACAGGATGATGTCGACGCGTTCGCCGGCAAGCTCGGATGTCACCGCCTGCACGCGCGAGCCGCGCATGCCGACGCAGGTGCCGATGGGGTCGATGCGCCGGTCCTTCGAATGCACCGCGATCTTCGCCCGCGAACCGGGGTCGCGCGCCGCGGCCTTGATCTCGAGCAGTCCGTCCTCGAGCTCGGGCACTTCCAGCTCAAACAGCTTGACGAGAAACTCGGGTGCCGTGCGGGACAGGATGAGCTGCGGCCCGCGGCTGGCCCGGTCGACCTTCCAGACATAGGCGCGCACCCGGTCACCCATGCGCAGGTTCTCTTTCGGGATCATCTGGTCGCGCGGCAGCATGGCTTCGAGTCGCCCCGATTCGATGATGGCGTTGCCGCGCTCCATGCGCTTGATGACGCCGGTGACCAGGGGCTCCTTGCGCGCCAGGAAGTCGTTCAGGATCTGCTCGCGCTCGGCGTCGCGGATCTTCTGCAGGATCACCTGCTTCGCGGTCTGCGCGCCGATGCGGCCGACTTCCAGGGCGCCCAGCGGCTGCTCGATGAACTCACCCGTCTGAATCTCGGGGTTCTGCTTCCGCGCGTCACTCAACGTAATCTGTCGCGCGGCCTCCTCCACTTCGCCATCGTTCATCACCTGCCAGCGGCGGAAGAACGAGAACTCGCCCGTGATGCGGTCGACCGAAGCTCGCACGTCGATGTCCTCCTGAAAGCGCTTCTTGGTCGCGGAGGCGAGCGCCAGCTCGAGCGCTCCGAACACGATCTCCTTGTCGACATTCTTCTCCCGCCCCAGGGCGTCCACCAGCAGCAGTATCTCTCGGCTCATTCAGCGCTCCCGCTATAGGTTCGGCACCAGGCGCGCCGACTCCACGTTGCCGAGCTCGAGCGACAGCACCCTGCCGTCGACCTCGAGCTGCACTCGGCCGGCACCGGCTTCGCGCACCACGCCGACAAAATTGCGTTGTCCGTCCACGGGCAGCCGCATCCGCACGCGCGCCCGCTGGCCGGCGAAGCGCGCGAAATCCCGCTCGCCCTTCAGCAGGCGATCCAGTCCCGGAGATGACACCTCCAGCCGCTCGTAGCTCACGCGCTCGACTGTCAGTACCCGGCTCACTTGGTGACTCACGGTGGCGCAATCATCGACGGTCACGCCCCCGGGCTTGTCGATGTAGATGCGCAGCAGCCCGCCTCGGGCGGGACGCTCGACGCCAGCCAGTTCGTAGCCCATGCCGGTGATCGTAGTCTCCAATAACTCGTTCAAATTCATGGCAAATCCGCCGCACAAACAAAAAATGGGCGAACCGCCCATCATCTGTAGCCCCAGAACTTCTGGGGGTGCCAAGTGTATCAAGAATCACGCCCGAATCCAACCGCTTGGAGAGCGCCCGCTGAGATTTCCACGCAGCCCGGGCGCTCCGCGGCCTCACGGTCAAGCCGTTGTTTTGCGATTCTATTTGCGTCCCCTGAACCGGAACCGATGTCCGCGTTCGGCACGGAGCATGAGAGACTCGATTTGCCGCGGCATGCGGTGAACGGCCAGTCCTGGTTCTGGTAACGCGAGCGCCGACGTCCCCGCCAAGCCGACGACACCGAAGGCCAGTGCCGCCGCGTATCCGTCGGGATCTTGCTTCACCATGCATCCACGCCGCGCCGGTGAGTTCGCAATCCCTCGCGCGGCAACCTAGGAGGAGTCTCCTACTAGTATCCAACTCCCTAGCAACGACGCCGAAAAATCGTATACGCTTCGCACATCGCAGTTGCCGAATCGCCTCGCTCTGAAGAAGAGAGGCTGGGCACCTCGGGAGGGCAATGACGAAGCGCCAGGATGTGGAGTTCGGGCCGTCGAGCGAAGACGCCGCCGCCGAGCCACCGCAACAGCTCGCCGACGCGATGGCGTTGCTGAAGCAGGAGGTGCGTGAGCGCAAGCAGGTCGAGGAAAGTCTCCACCACACGAACGAGGAGCTGATGTTGCGGCTCGATGAGCTGGAGCAGCGCGATCGCGACCACCTCACCCTGGGCAAGCTCAGCAACTACCTGAAGTCGTGCGTTTCCTCGGACGAAGCGTGCACGGTCATCACCGCGTTTGGCCCGCAGATCATCCCCTCGGACGCCGGAACGCTGTACCGGATCAACACCCCGGGCGGATATATGGAACGGGTCGCGGGTTGGGGCGAATTCTCCACGGAGGAAAAGCTCTTCACGGTGCAGGACTGCTGGGCACTGCGACGCGGCCAGCTGCATTGGACGGATGGCGCGCGCAACGGCCTGTTCTGCCAGCATGCGACCGGATCCGCCGAGTCGATCTGCCCCTATATGTGCATACCGCTGGTCGCGCATGGCGAAACGGTGGGGTTGCTCTTCCTGCAGCGGCTGCGCCCTGCATCGAAGGGACACGGCGTCACCGTTGGGCCGGAATCGAAATTGCAGCTGGCATCGGCCCTGGGCGAGGAAATCAGCCTGGCGCTTGCCAATCTCAAGCTGCGCGATACCCTGCGCCAGCAGTCCCTCCGCGATCCGCTGACCGGCTTGTACAACCGCCGCTTCCTCGAGGAGTACCTCGTTCACGAGCGGGTACGCGCATCGCGCAAGAACCGTCCGCTTTCGGTCATCATGCTGGATATCGATCATTTCAAGCGCGTCAACGATACCTTCGGCCACGATGCGGGCGATGCGGTACTGCGGCGCATGGGCCTGGTGCTGCAGGGACATGTTCGGGGAAGCGACATCGCCTGCCGCATCGGCGGAGAGGAATTCGCCTTGATGCTGCCGGAGGCCTCGCTGGTGACTGCCTATCAGCGCGCCGAGCGCATACTGGATACCGTGCGCCACATGCAGATCAAGCACCGTGGCCAGGTCCTGGGGGCGATCACCGTCTCCCTCGGGGTGGCAGCCTTCCCCAAGCATGGAGACACGCCGGAAGCGCTCATTCGCGCCGCCGACCAGGCGCTGTACCAGGCCAAGCAAAGCGGGCGCAACAAGCTGGCCTCGGCATAGTTCCGCGCTACCCCGATAACGAAAAAGCCCGACCTCACAGAGGCCGGGCTTTTCCGTTTCATGGGTGCCTGACGATGTCCTACTTTCGCACGGAATACACCGCACTATCATCGGCGCTGAGGCGTTTCACGGCCCTGTTCGGAATGGGAAGGGGTGGGGCCACCTCGCTATGGTCGT
>Ga0105347_1000157_pt1 | contig 33069 bp, 38 predicted proteins | sample EasRivMeERMLT890_FD_89677 | JGI IMG/M metagenome (GOLD analysis project Ga0105347, IMG submission 89677) | Soil microbial communities from meander-bound floodplain in the East River, Colorado, USA - East River MetaG ERMLT890 | ecosystem: Environmental > Terrestrial > Soil > Floodplain | place... | reverse complement strand
AGCCCACCTCGAAGGCCTTGCAGCGTTTGGCAAATTGCCGCCTCGGTTTCCGGGTCGAGCGAGCTTGTGACCTCATCGAGGATCAGCAGCTTGGGGCGGCGCGCCAAGGCCCTCGCGATAGCGATACGCTGTCGCTGGCCGCCTGAGAGCGCCGTACCACGCTCGGCGACCGAGCTGTGCATCTGCTGCGGCAGTTCGGCCACGAATTCCCATGCCCCGGCGGCGCGTAGCGCAGCCTCGGCGTCGGCCTCGTTCACCTCCGGATCGCCAAGCGTCACGTTCCACAGGACCGTTTCGTGCAGCAGGAAAGATTCCTGCGGCACGTAGCCGATCATCCGGCGCCACTGCCTGAGGTCAACCTGCTCCAATGGCACATTGTCAATCAGAATTTCGCCTTGCTGTGGACGGAGCAGGCCGATAATCAGATCGGCGATCGTGGTCTTCCCTACTCCCGACGGCCCCATGATGGCAGTGAATGAACCCGCCGGGACGGTCAGCGACGCATTCGCAAGCACAGATATTTTTCCATAGCCGAAACTGACATTGTTCAGGCGAACCGAGTTCTCAAGGCGGGGAGAGGTGCCTCCAGGATTCGCTTCGCGGGCGCTGCGGGCGTCTTCAATGATGGCCTGCAACGACCAGAAGGCGCTCTCATAGGACTTCATCTTTTGATACTGCCGCTGAGTCTTTCCCAGAGATGCAAGCGAGCGCGCAAGGACCAGAATCATGACGAGCACGGCGTTGAACGGCAGATTCCACTGAATCAGGGCCACGTACAAACCCGAGGTGATGATCAGCCCCATCGCGAGATCCTGAGCCGCGCTCAGAGCCTCCGTGCTGATCACATCCTGACGCAGCGCGCGATTCAAGCGCTTATTTTCCGATCCGAGAAGAGAGCCGACCAGTTCTTCACGGGCCATCGCTTTCAGAGGTTTGACCGATTGAAGGCTGTCGGCCAAACGGGTCAAGAGAGACTTGAGCAATTGAGTCTGGCGAGTGCCGGCATGATGCGTCATGCGGACGAGCCGGCGCAGCCCATAGAGGACCATCCCTCCTCCCGCGAGGGATAGCAGGGCGCCTTGCCACGTAATAAAAAAGGCCACGCCCGCGAAGACAATAGTTTGAATGAGAAGTGCCAGAGTCCTGGCGCCTTGAAGATACGCCTGTGATGCCCGCAGCGCTTCGGTTCCGATGGCATTGGTCAGGCTGCCCAGAGGTTGGCGCACGTAGAACTCCCACCGGGCAACCAGGAGGGAGCGAAGCAGGGAGAGTTGCAAGTCGGTGGTGACATGGGCAACGGTGTAGCCGACCTGGGCGTTCGCCAGGAGCAAAAATACCGCCTTGAGCGCAAGACAGATGAGGATGACGACCAGCAAAGCGCCGACTGTCGGTGTTATGCCAATTGCCGAGAGCGCTTCCGTCAGCATGTGTCCCAGCCCCGACAACCCATTGCCGGGACCTTGAGCGGCGTCGCTGGTCAGCAGGTTGAGCGATGGAAGCAGCAAGAGCAGGCTGAGCCCCTCTGCGACGCTGGCAAATAACAGCGAGACCAGCGTGAGCGCGCTCCGTCCGGGATACATCCGGGCAATGGTAATCAAAAACCGCATGCTTGTTTAATGTTCTGCCCTATGTCGTCCGAAGAGAGCGTCGCAGAATCGGAACCCTGATGTCCGGTAAGTCATCATGGCCACCGCGGCTGGATAGTCAGCTCAGGTTAATGCCCTAGCGGTAGCAAACGCTTTGCAGATTCGATCGATCTGGTCCGGCGTGTGCGCCGCAGTCGCGCTACACCGAAGCAGGCTGCCGCCGTCGGGAGTCGCCGGCGGCAAAATAATGTTGACATATACTCCTTGATCCAGGAGGGCGTTCCACAAGCCGATCGCTTCTTCGCGCTGCTCGAACCGGACCGCGACGATCGGACTAACCTCGGGACCCAGTCTGAATCCCATCTCCTGCAATGACTGATACAATCGCCGCGCATTGTTCCACAGCAGGACACGCAGTTCAGGCTCGACTCGGAGCCTGTTTAAAGCGGCTCTGGTCGACGCGACCAGAGCCGGAGAGGGAGATGCGGTGAAAATATACGGGCGGCTCCCATATCGGATAAGCTCCGCCTCGGGATGATCCGAGACACAAAATCCGCCGGTGGCTCCCAGGCTTTTGCTGAATGTGCCGACGATAAAATCGACGCTGCTTTCGACATCACTCTCCTCTGAAAGTCCGCGGCCCTGTTCCCCCAGCACTCCAAGCGAATGGGCTTCGTCTACAAGCAAACAAGCGCCATGCTCCTGTTTTACCGCCGCGACTTCCGCCAGCGCCGCTCGATCTCCCAGCGTGCTATAGATGCCTTCCACGACGATCAGCGCGTTGGCACGACGCTCCCCAAAACGTCTCAGCCGCTTGTCGAGATCACCGACATCGTTGTGGCGGAACCGAATGACTTCTGCCCCGCTCATCCGGCAGCCGTCATAAATGCTTGCATGGCAATCGGCATCGATAAGGATCACATCTCCCGGCCCGGTGAGCGCCGAAATAAGGCCCAGATTGGCAACGTACCCGGTTGAGAACACGAGACACCACCGGCGTCCATAAAAGTCCGCAAGCTCCTTCTCTAACGCAACGTGCCCGCTATAGCTGCCGTTAGCCATTCTGGATCCGGTAGTTCCCGTTCCTTCTTCTCGCACGGCTCGGACCGCCGCTTCTATACACTGAGTATCTAAGGTAAGACCAAGATAGTTGTTCGTTCCCGCGAGGATCATTGGACGGCCGTTCACAATAGCCTCCGTTGGCGACAGGATCCGTTCAATCGTCGCCCGGAAAGGGTCCTCGCCCAATCGCGCCAGCGCCTCACGGGCGTCGGCAAGTTGCCGGAATTTGTCAAGAAGGGCCATTACCTTTGGTCAACGAGTTGCTGGACGCACCGGGCGAAATGCCCGACGGTCCGCACGTCCGGGATGATGTTCAAGGGAATGGAAATGTCGAACCGTTCTTCGGTATCAAGCAGGAGCTGCATGACCTTCATCGAATCGAGGCATAGATCGGATATGAATTCCGTGTCTTCGGAAAGGCTCTGCCCGTCCGGCGTGTACGGCCCTAAAATCTCATAGAGTTGGGAAAGTATCGACTCGTAGTGGCTCATCGTGCGGGAGGCCGCGAAGGTGATCCGTTTATCCGCGGGTACTTGAGTTGCCGTACTTTCCTCAGCGCCACCACCGGGTTACTTTCTATCATGGATGCGGCCGTCTTGTAAAGTTTGCCGGCCAGCGACACCACTTGCCATGAAGCCAAGAGTCGCCCGCAGGCCTTCTTCTAGACACACCATGGGTGTCCAATGGGTCGCCTGGCAAAACATGGAGTTATCACACACCCAGTCGGGATGCCTGATCTCGCGCACTTTCCCTGGGGTAAACATTGGTGCATATCCTATTACCGATGCGGCGATCTGATTAAGCTTCGCGGCGATATTCATGGGCAGCTCGGACACGTGGAAACGAAACGCCGGTTTTCCGCGAAGCCGCTCGAACGTTTCCGTGACCTCGCACCAACTATATCCCCTTGGGTGTCCGTCATCCAATTCGAACACGCGGCTCTCTCGGCTCTCGCTGGCCAGCCATTTTATGACCGCCTCGGCCAGGTCTTCGACATAGAGCAGAGAGAACCTGGCGTCATTTCGGCCCAGCAACGGGGCGATCCCGCGCCGCATGAGCCGGAACAAGGGAAGCATCGCACGGTCCTCGGGGCCATAGACAGCTGGCGGGCGAAGCACGGTCCACGCGAAACCGCCCGCTATTTGGGATAGGGCGATCTCTCCCATCCGCTTGCTGGCCGCATAGGCCGACAAATTTGGTTCGCGAGCCGCCAAAGATGAAATTAAAAGGAACCGGGGAGCGGGGCTTCTGATCGCGGCAATCTGCGCCAGCCGTGACACCGCCTCAACATTCACAGGGTAAAAATCGGCGTCGGTGATGCCGCGCACCGTCCCTGCGCAGTGGACCACGGCATCCGCATCGCCCACCAGGCTGTCGAGGTGCTCAATATCTTCGAGCGTGCCGGGAACCCACTGAATCGAGATTCCCTCGAGGCGCGGCCGCCGCAATGGCGCGCGGATGAGCGCGCGTACGCGCCACCCTTCTTTTACGAGTCTTCGAGCTATCGCGCTACCGATGAATCCGGTCGCCCCCGTCAACGCGATGACGCCACGCATGGATTTGATTTTTCTGGCCGAGCCTCGTCAGACGCGCTTCGCTTCACCCATTTCCGTTGCAGAATAGCCGGACCATGCCGGCTCAGAAATTCTTCGCGTGCCCTTGAGCGGGAGAGCTTTCCCGAGGACGTACGCGGCAGGGTATGAGGAGGAACGATCTCAATGAAACAGTCTATCCCGAAGCGCGCGCCGATCAGCCCCTGCAAGCGATGGGCAAATTCTCCTTCCCTGGTAGAATTCCCCTCGCGCCACTGCACGACCATGGCCGCCATCTCAATCCCATTAGGGTCTAGTACCGAAAACGCACACGCCTCGCTCGTTCTCACCTCGGGCAATTCCTCAGCGAGATGCTCCAAATCTTGAGCCCAGATTTTTCGGCCATTGATAATGATGACATCCTTCTTCCGGCCAATGATCACAACCCGACCTTCGGCGAGGTAGCCAATGTCTTGGGTGTCAAACCATCCGTCCGAGGACAAGACCTCACGAGTTTTCTCGGGATTGTCGAAGTACCCGGACATAATGTTTGCGCCGCGCAAAAAAATTACGCCGGCGTGTCGATCCGGCACAACCCTGCCTTGCTCGTCACGAATTTCGACTTGAATTCCCGGGAGAGGGACGCCGCAAATTACAAACGGCCTCGTATTCGATACTTCGCCTTCGGAGCCCGGGGCACGCCCATTCAAGGCCAAAGCTATTCCACGCTCGGATAACGCGGCCGGGTCAACTCGATCAACGGCGATGCCTTCGGGTGCGAAACTTACGGCGAGGGAGGCCTCTGCCATTCCGTAGCAGGCCATAAATGCACTCGCCTTAAACCCGCCTGGCTTCAGAACTTCGGCAAACTCCGCCAAGCCGCCTGACTGGATCGTTTCGGCCCCTACTCCGGCGACCCGCCACGCACCGAGATCGAAAGTGCTGGCGACATCCCGCCTGAGACGCTTCACGCACAGTTGATAACCGAAAGACGGGCTAAACGAAATGGTGGCTTTGGTGCGTGTCATCAAGGACAACCACAGCAGTGGTCGCATGGCAAACATGAAGGTTTTTAAATAATCGACGGAGATCTGCGACACCATCGGCCCGAGCACGAATCCCACCAGCCCCATATCGTGATAAAAAGGCAGCCAGGAGAAGGCGCGGTCGCCGGGGCGGAGTTTGAGGCCATGAATTATGATTTCATTCAGATTGGCGAGCACCGCCTTTTGGGTAATAACTACTCCCCGGGGAAATAGCGTGCTGCCGGAAGTGTATTGAAAATAGGCGACATCATGCGGCTCCGACGGGCGCAGACCCTCTTGTGACTCAGGCAGTCGCTCGAAGGCTTCCAGCATCCCGACGTGGGGAATATTCAACCCCTCGGCGGCCTCGGCCAAAAAGGGATAGAACTCAGACGGCGCCATCGCCACGGACGCCCGGCAAACGCGCAGAAGCGCCTTGAGTTGCGCGACGTAAGCCTGTCGGCCACTCATGAAGGCCGACGCCGAAACCGGCACCGGCACGAGACCGGCGTACTGGCAAGCGAAAAACATGCGGTGGAAATTTGGATCCGTCTCTGCAACGATTGCTACTCGAGCGCCCCGGTCGAGTCTTAAGCTCAAAAGCTTTCGTGCCAAGGATACTGCCTGCTCTCGAAGATCCGCATATGACAGGACGGCGCACAAATCGCCCCGACTCCCATAGAAATTGCATCCGGTCTGTCCCAGGGCTGAGTAATCCAGGGCCTCGCATAGCGTGGAAAAATCAGCGGCCCGAAAAGCTACGGTGTTCTCAGTGGGGGTAGGTTCCAATTTAGTTCCGTGTTCACCACTTGTGCGCAATGCTACCTCCTTCATCGGTTCGACCTTAAAGCGCGGAACATTAGTTAGTCCTCACCGAAAAATTAGGCTTTACGAACAACTTCTCCATTTAATGAGCGTTCCGATCAGGGTTCTGATGGAAACCGCTAGCCGGTATTCGCTATCCGAGATGTTGGGACTCTATAAAACGCAACCAATCTCGGTATCGATGAGGGAGTCCCGTGGCTCTGTACCGGATCAGCTTCCATCGTTCCTTTACCGTGAGCGTGATCAGAGTCCATTAGCTGGTAGTGGTCCGGGTAACCATCTTTAGCTTTAGCGAATCGAAGCTAAATCAACACGATAAGGTCCCTTATAATACTACACGATAACGTTAGTCAAAGAAAAACATTCATTTTATAACAAGATTCCCAACCTGGACCTCGTGGGTTCGATCCCCATCGCCCGCGCAATCATTAAAAATTTCGGGACCGGCTAAGCGAGGGCAGCGCCATCTTATTTCGGTGGACAAGATCGCTACTTGGGAAAAAGAAACACGATTTGCGTTTTATTTCCTCTGCGAATACAGTGATGCGCGTGGTCGTTTTCAAACGTCCTTTTTTATCATGCTACACGACGAGCTTGTGGGTCCGGTTTCTGCGTTTTAGGCTCCTCTCGCACAAGAAGCTCGAGGAGGATCTCGAGAAACTGGGTCTCACGCCGCCTCAGTTTTACGTACTGGCGACCATCGGTTATGCCGGCGGGCTTCCCTTCGGAGAAATCGGCGCGAAGATGATGGTTACGGTGAGCAACCTGACAGGCATTGTTGACCGCCTGGAAGAGAAAAAACTGGTGTTGCGTAAACGAGACGAGAATGATCGCCGCGTGGTTCATGTGGTGCTGACGGAAAAGGGCCGCAAGATACATAAGACTACAATCCCGTTATTCGAGAAGAGCGTCTCGCACATCTTTTCCGCTCTCGACAAGCCACAACAAAAGGAGCTGTCTGCTCTTCTCCGTAAGCTCAATCGAGTATCCTGGGCAAAATCTGTATCTCACCGCTGACCGTGGACAATGTACAATCCGACAAAGCGGGGTAACCAAGATGGCCATCTAGAACTGCCCGGGGACGATTCCTTCGAGAGCGGCGAGCCCACGAGCAGGCCCGGGAAGAGGAAGAATATCTCCATAGGCCACTGTGGAGAGCGTCACAAAGCTGAAATCCAGAAAGGGCGACAAGTGCGTGGATGGAAGATGAGCGGCGTCTGCGGCGATTGTGGTCCCGTCTCCGCGCCGAATAACGGACCAGGATAGACAGATTCCACCAGCATTAACAGGAACGCCTATAGGAAACTACGGACGCAGCGCCCCGCTGATAGTGGGAGCAATACCTGTTTTTAGCAGGCCCCGAGCTCCCAGGAGTGAGGAATAGCTGGCAAGCGACTTTGGATAAGCAGGGATTCTCTGCCTGCTCAGGACTCGAACCAAAATTCACGGATGGGAGAGTCTGTATGGGATCAGTGGTACATTTAGCGCACGTGCGCCGGGCACAGGAAGCCGAGCGATGGCGAGAGGTCGGTTACGAGCTATTGATGCGAATCAAATATAACAATGTCGAGGGATCGGGGGCAAACGTGGGGCAACAGCGAATTTCAAACTGAGAATATCCCGATGTAACAAGTGCTTACATTAGCAATTCGCTTCCCCCCGCCTCCACCATTCGACATAGGGGCTAACGTTCGCTTTGGGCCAATCCCGGACAATTCGCGGCCGCTCCCCGGAAAATATTCCTGCTTTTTGCCAAGCTCGCGACCAAAGCGTGGGTTTTCGCCGGTCACTTTAGTTACCTCAATATTCTTACCAGATCGCTGACTAAGGAGCTGATTGTTCGTGGCGATTTGCGACGTGTCTTGGGTTTGCCTTGAGAGTCCCGCAGCTCAGAGGCAAACTTAATCCCAACTGGATCGCATAGTCGATCCGCTGAAGCGCGGACATAGGCTGAGACTTACTTCTTTGAATGGATAGCCTGTTCGGTTGGATAATACGTAGATACAGGATTACCCGCTGTTGACGGAGATATGCTCATGGCTAAAACCAACCTACTAAATACTCGGACCACGAACCTAATGGAGTTGCTTTCCAACCGCAGGCTTTACCGCGTTCCACGCTATCAGAGGGATTACTCTTGGGAAGAAGAGCAGTGGGACGATTTATGGAATGACATTGCCGAGCTCCGAGCAGGGTTGGATGAGCGCCACTATATATGGGCGCGTTAGTAGTAGAGGCAAAGACGGATCGAGAATTCCAGATCATCGATGGTCAGCAAAGACTTGCAACTCTTAGTATTCTCGCTCTCGCGGTTATTGATAGGCTGGGTAAGATCGCAACCGGTGGCAAGGACCCAGAAGCAAACCGGGAAAGAGCTTCCAGTTTACGTACACGTTTCATTGGTGAGAAAGACCCAGCATCTTTTGGTCGAAAGCAGCAAATTATTTCTCAACGAAACCGACAATGCCCTTTACCAAGATTACTTAGTGCAACTCCGTGCCCCGCTGAACCCGACACGATTACCAAAATCGAGCCGCTTGCTGTGGGAATGCTTTCGGTATTTTTCTGAGCGCCTCAATGAGGTTCCCGAATTCGAAAATGAAGAGCAACGCTAGCGGCCTTACTTTCAGAGACTGTCGCCAGACAATTGCTTTTCATTCTCATCACTGTGGAAGACGAATTGATCGCTTACACGGTTTTTGAAACGTTGAATGCCCGAGGGTTGGAGCTTTCATGTACCGATCTCCTGAAAAACTATCTGTTTTCCCGCCTGCGCGTATCGGCTGATCTCGAAGCCTTGCAGCACCGGTGGCGCGGTCTGATCGCGACGGTAACCCAGGAACGATTTCCAGAGTTCCTGCGCTATCACTTGCGGTGTGCCCAAAATTCGCGGCGAACGTCTTTTAAGCTGGTTCGAGACCGAGTCAGTACACCCCAGGAAGTGTTCGCCCTCATGGTCGCGTTGGAAGGGCGCGGCGAGCTTTTCTCGGCCCTTTCTGACCCCATGACTTTTGATTTGTCGGACCAAGAAACAGTTGTCGAAAACGATAGTCACATAGGCGCCTACCGGGTCTTCATAGCTTGGGTGGATGATGACTTCCGTAATCTTCATGTTCATTCCAACCCGAGCGCGATAGCTTGCACACGATGCGTGATCTTTTCTAACGACCTGGCGTGCTGAGCATACCCGGCGAGAAGCGCAATCACGGCGGAACAACCTGCAATGGCGACGGTGAACCAGACGATGCCCCGAAGTGGCCCGCCAAACCAATTCTATTTCCACATAGAGACCAACGCGTAAACGACACAGGTTAGGCCCAGGAATACAATCATCCACAGGCTCACAGCTATTATTGTAAGTTCGGGTTCCATTCGATCTACTTGCTCTTGGACGGCTTCGGTGAGCCTTCTGTCTGTCCGTGAGGTGGCGCTTTGACTGGTTCTTGGGTTTGTGGGATGTCGGGCAGGTCTCGCTGTCTTATGATCTTGCTTCCCGGGGGCGGCTTCTTATTCGAGATGACGAGCTTGCCGTCGGGGTCGTGACAGATGAAGTAGTCCTCGGCCAAACCTTGAGTCACCACGGCAAGACCGAGAGTAAGAGGGAAAGGCGTCGCAAGACTAAACGTCTTACCTCGCCTGCTTTTACGGGGCTTTGGCCCGCCTCCTTTGCGTGGGGCTACGTTGACCCTCGACCGGAGCTGCTTCTTTGGCCTGCGTTTGAGAGTACGGACAAAGTCCATGTGTTCGCCTTCGTCTAAAACGCTAGGAGCAGCGGCGACGTACAACCAAAGATCCAACGATGAGGGAGATCCCAAGGATCAAAAAATAGATGCCTTCAACCATTTTGCTCTTTCCTCTCCGGGAAGTAGGCAGAGCAACGGCGAGGCCGCTACGAAATCAAGTTAAAAGCGTAGAGATAGGCGGCGGTTTCCTGAACTGTCGCTGTTATTGCTGTTTCAGGATGCCTCAGTTTGCGTGTGAGATATGGTAACGGGCGGAATAGCCCATCGGTTCAGCGTATCTTCAAACGATGGGAGCAAAGCCTTTGGGACGATTGATCAGGCAGCCTGGGCTCTTGCCTGAGGACCCCTTAGCTCTCTCTTAGGGGATTTCTTTTCGATAGAATCGAGTTCCTTCTTGAGCTCCTTCAGCTCGGTGTTCATCATGTCGCTTAGTTCGCCCCATTCCTTTATGTTTGCTACCGACAGTTCTACGCCCTTCGGTCCGACACCGGAGAGGAACGAAGAAAGAAAAAGATAGGCAGCCTTATAGGCGTCTTTTTCCTTGTCAGATTCTGCGCCAAGTATCCTTCCCCAGAGAGCCCTTTTGAGCGTGTGTTTGCCGGCGGGCAGCAAAGATTCATCTCGGAACATCGGCCTGTCACCTCCCAGTAGAGCAGCATAGCAGTCGATAATGTGCTGCGTTTCTTGAGCGTTCAGTGATTTGGTCTTTCTCGATTTCCCCATGCTTTTCTTACCTCCTACGGTATAAGGGCTAATTCTCTGTGTAAGTCGCCGCGGCGTCTAATTCTTGCATGATCCAGGGACACTGTAAGGACAGTTCAGGGTGATCCGTTAAGAGTTCTTTGAGAAGCCGTGCGATATCACGGTTGCTGGGCTTGAGTTTCATAGCCTCAATTAGAGACCAGGCGGCGCCTTTGAAATCGCCCTGATGCTTAAGAGCCCATGCAAGATTCTTATAGGCATCATGTTGGTTTGAGTCTACTGCAATAGCGAGGCGACAGTACTCTTTGGCTTCGGCGTGGAACCCCATCATGTTCTGGCAATAGCCGGAGTTATTGTAGAGAAGATAGAGAGTCCGGGGCTGTCTTGGCGAACGGGACAGACCGATCGCGTAATGTTCGAGGGCTACGTCCCATTGTTTTTCCGATTGCGCGATTTGCCCGAGGGCTAAGTGAAAAACCGCTCGCTGCTCATTACCGGAGTGCTTGTTGGAAACCGAGTTTAGAAGCGCAGTAGCGAGGTCGTTTCGTTTGGCTTGGTAAAAGTAGAACTGGCTCAGGGTCCAAAGGAGATCAATTCGCTTTTCCGCATCGGAGCATTGTTGGAGTGCACGAAGAAGCTTACTCTCTGTCTGCGAATTTGTGGCCGGGATGCCGGGTGGGAGTTCGAGAGTCTGTGCGGCGCCCATCCCGCCCTGTAGAGCAACCGATATGCCAGTAAAAAGTCGTTAGTTATAAAGGCTCGCAACACTCAAAGGTGACTAAATGACAGGCACTGGTGCGGCATCGTGACAGCGAGTGGCGAACTAAGTTCTCGCCCTATTCGGAGACTGCCCTTTTCACGGCTCTCCCGATGCTTTGTATATCTTCCCCCATGCCGCGAACGGTTGCGCATCCTTCTGAGGCTAAGACGACCAAAGACAACGCCCAAAGAAGCAATCTCTTCTTTTCCATTTTACCTCCCCGTAAGCAGCAACCTTGCCATAGATGACGTAAAGCTCTACCCGCTGCTCAATTTAGTGACGATATGCAACCCGCGTCCACGTGGTACCATTCGCCCATTCGATCCTGTCGCGTCGGATTTCCCCACTTAATCCGCCTTCCCAGTCGCGTGCTCGAATAGACCCTTGGCGTTCGTAAACCAATAGACTGGCTGCGCCGTGTTCGTTTCTCGCTTCGAGGCCAGTATGTGTTGAAACGATCTTGCACGGTTTTTCTCGTTCACCGTTCAGATACCACGTGCCCTCTAACCACCGTCGATCGTCCCTCGTAGCCCGCCACTCCTCTCCTGTCGCTAACCCGATGACGTTTTCGATGATATCGAGAATCCTGTTAGATCGACGGTCAACAAGGATTACATCGCTTTCGAGAATGAATCTCTCCCAGGAGTCCGGTAGCCGTGGTAGTCGCGAGTTCAGCTCCCGGGGTAACGGTTCTAAACGCTTCTGCAGTCCAGGAGGAAGTGTTCCGTTCTTCTCAAGGTGTTTCTGAAGACCGGGCGGAAGCTTTCCTCCTCGTTTCGCCAAACCGGGAGGCAAACCTTTCGACGGGCCTGCGGATCTGTAGTAGTTCTCAATTATCCTGCGCTCTTCTGGCAGAAAGTGGGCAGGCCGATCTTTAGCGGCGACAATCGTAGAACCAAGACAAAACAGACAAACTGCGGTAATAGTAACCAGGCAACGCTGCGCCTTAGTTTTCCGTAGGGCGATATAAGTTGGAGACACCATTTCAGCGTCCTTTCTGCTAACGACTAGTTGCCATGATGTTTGCCTTGTACTGAATTGCATGGCCGCCGGCATTATCTATTTAGAAACCGTTGTCACTTTGCTGGGAGCCTTTGAATTTCTACCGCCATTCTCTAGTCCTCGCGTTAGATGCCCCTCTTCATCCTTCTTTTTTTGTAGCCCTGATGGAAGTTCGCCCTTTTTTTCCGTGCGACTCTCCAAACCGTAAGGCAGTTCGTTCGCTTCACGACCATGTTTTCCCTTTGTCTCAGTCCTTTCCTTTCCCTTTTCTTGTGAGAAAGCCGAAGAAGCTGTGAGTCCTAAAGCGCAGATGACTATGAGCGGCGGCAATTTCCTTAGTAATGTCGAAGTGTTCATTTTTTCTTCCCTTCTGTTTTTTGGCACTAATAGCTTATGAGCAGCTACCCAAACGCACCAAGCATGCCAGACTGAAACTCGTAACAATTTAAGAGGTTATAGAAGCAGGCAGTGGAGCCGGCCTCCAGAAATTTACCGACCCTACGTAATTTTGTCGGGGCCACCGTCCAGCCACCGTCTTAGTGTGATTCGTCGTAATTGTCAGGCTTGGACGGAATTGCCAAGCCGATGCCATGCCGACAGAATTCCTCCGCCTTACAAATGTCACTTCGCCACAAGATAGGACGGGTTTACTGGGCATCAACTTTGCGGAAAGGGTTGACCCACAATCTTCAGGGTAAGTGGCTAGTAGTGACCCAGAATAGATTCAGCAACCGATCTAAAAACTTAACGGAATGGGAACTTAAATCGAGAGAAGGAACTCCAGGATCATTGACCAACGCGACGATAGCAGAACAAACCAATGATGAAGCGTCTAAACTGGCCTCTTATAAGAGTGAAATGCCTCCTCTGTGGCCACTTGAATTGTCCGGAATGTCGAGAGGTATCATTTTCCATCTTGGCGTGTTGCAAGTGCCGAGCAAAAGCAATTAAGCGGCTCCAAGCCCTGATGTGTCGTTTGGGAATAATCATCTCGTGATCAGAAATTAACTTTCGAAAGTGGTGCAATACCCCTTCTGCCTATGGCTAGGTCTTAAAGACCCGCCTGGCGATGTTGCCAAACAGCTACCGTGAGACAGGCGAAGAATCAATTCCGCGGATCATTAACCAACCTTGAGACCTCGTAGGCGTCCATCTGCTCGGACGGAAACGGCTGAAGCAGGATCGACAGCTGGCTAGAATGCAGGGATCCCGGCTCAAGCCAGTGACTGGCGCTTAAGAAACGCCCCTCACTCGGCCTTCACCTATGACAGGAGCGACCGTAAAACAACGGAGGATAGGTTAACATTACCGTTTTTTCCCCGCAGGCTATATACCCGGGGCCGACCCCGCAGGGATGTAGCACTCAGTAAAGACTTCGCCGTCGTGATTCCTGGAAGCATCTAGATCCGATGCTAAATGACAAAAGTAAAAGGCGCGGCGACTCCCATAGCTGCACGTTGGCCCGGATTACCTGCCGGATTCCGCCGGATGGGGTGGCCGCTCAAATCTATGCTTTTCGTTCTCATGGTAGGTCACATAAACACTGGCCTTCTAGCCACTGTCCTCTTTTCGCGTTGAGACCTCGATGTGATGGCCTTTATAGACCTGGCGCATGCCCTGTCCGCCCCTCCGTGCTTCGCCAATAGCAGATAGTTTTGACCTCAAGTTTCAAAAGTTCGGCTACCTCCCTGGAGTTAATATTTCTTCCATGATCTTTCCTCACAAACTGTCACTTCCTTTTGACAACTTGCCGTAGATCATAGATGGGCGACCCTATACGCGATCAATGCATGGCCTTAAGTACTCGACCCAGCTCTAACGGATGTTTGAGAGACGTATGCTAACTGCCTGTGAAGAAGTCGTGAAAAATGGGGGGCAGGAAACCGCTTGGGCGCCTTCGTGGGTCAGCCTTTCCCGCTATCGATCCACGTTTTTGCGTGTACCAGACCAGCTTGCTCGGCTTCCTCACGGCTCGAGCATATCCGATCGATCGTGAAGGCTTTAAGTATAGTTGTGGTGCCTTCGCTGTATCTGACTACGAGGCTCGGCTTCCAGCCGCACTGGTCGGGCATAACGCAGCCGGACGCTCGAATATTATGGGCTTTGTAGAGGTGATCCATCGTTTGGCTTTTCCGTAAGAGTTATGCGAGTGCCGTGCGGCGATGGGGTCAGTCAACAATGCGGAAACCCGACTAACAACCGTATGAACAAGCGGGGAGACGGGGGAGAAGTTTTTCTATCGCTTCTTTCATGACCCTAATTGAAACCGGCTTCTGAAGATAATCGGCCATTCCGGCGCTTCGCACCTTATCGCCCCATTGATCCACGTGCCAGGCCGTGTGGGCGACAATTGGAATGCCCGCGGTCATCGGATTTGCTTTAAGTGTAATGGCTGCTTCCACGCCGGAGATGTCGGGCAACCCGAGATCCATGACGATAAGGTCTGGTTTCTCAGCAACCGCTTTTTCTACTGCCTCCAAACCGGTGGCTGCTTCGCAAGTTTCGTAGCCACAATATTTCTGGAGCATTAATACAAGGATTGCACGGGAATCCTCTACATCTTCGACTATGAGAATTTTCTTGGCCATTTGTTTAGTGAAGGAGCAACCGTGAGGCCAATAAACTGGCTGTCAAATGAAGCTATTCCGGGAGCTTGTGGGGAAGAAAATGACAAGCCCCTGTGATTTAACGGCAAGGCTGGCACATGGAGAAGCAGCTTTGTCCCGTATTGCACAGTTAGGCAGAGTGGGATGAGGAGTGCCAGCCTATACCAGCCGCTTCTTTAGCGTGGTAACTTGCCTCCGCAGTAGCTCAATTTCTCCTCTAACCTGATCGTTGTTGGTTTCCGCGAACTGGCGGATCAACTCAACAAGACGTTTCTCTAGTTCTTCGGGAATCATGTGGCCGCGAGATGGTGCAGCATGCTTCAAGACGGCGTTGATGACCAGGACAACGGATTAGACATGCAGATTACGGAAGTCAAAGTCCGTCCAACCAACGATGGCTTAGTCAGAGCTTACGCGAACATTGTTTTCGACAACTGTCTTATGATCCGCGACATCAGAGTCATTGAAAGCCCCCACGGGACTTTACATCTCAATGCCTGCCAAGAAGCAGACAGACGGCACCCACTGGCAGATTGCTTATCCGGCCAATGCTGAAAGTCGAAACATGATCCAGCGAGTCATACTGGCGGAATACGAGAAAGTCGTTGCCGAAGCTCCCCTGTATCACGTCGAGCTCGATGTTACGATTGGTGAAATTTTAATGGCCTTGCCAATACAACTGTTTACGACGATAAATTCCGACAGATATCCGTCTTTATTGTCGGAATAGGGTTAACCTGCCGGAGGCTGCGATGAAAGTAATCTTGATAGTTCTCATGCTGCTTCTCCCTGCGTGGTGCCATGCGGACGGAAACGAACTATTAAAGCGATGTGACTTGCTCGTCTCTTATATGGATAGCGAGAAGCCGGATGTTTCGTTATCCGGGGAGATGATGTTTTGTGCAGGCTTTATAGAATGCCTTCCTGGGTCGGACCGAGGTAACTTCTTGATTTGACAACACAAGGTGACATATAAAGTATTGTTTAAGAGCTTATAGGTGGCTTTTTGAACCGAAAAAGCGACCTCTAAGAAAACGATGCCGCGCGCCAACCGTCATTTTCTGCCGGGCCACGTCTGGCACATCACTCACCGCTGCCCGTATGTTCGTGTTGCGTCATCTATAGACCAGACTGCATGGAGACTTTGCGATGTTGACTAACGAGCAGAACGACCGTTTGACTAGGGTTGGGCCGAGCACCGCCATGGGAAATCTTTTTCGGCGCTATTGGCACCCGGTGGCGCCAAGCGCTCAGCTCCATGAAAAGCCCGTGAAACCCGTCCGGTTGCTTGGCGAGGACTACGTAGTGTTCCGAGACCAAAACGGCCAGCTCGGTTTTATGGAACCGCGCTGCGCGCATCGCCTGGTCGAGTTGAAGTACGGCTACGTCGTCCCGGAAGGTCTTCGTTGCCCCTATCACGGTTGGACTTACGACGTCACAGGTCAATGCACCGCGCAGCCAGCGGAGACGCCGGAAAGCAGATTCAAGGACAAGATCAAACTCAAGTCTTTTCCGTTCAGGAAAAAGAAGGGCTCGTATTTTGCCCCGCCCTGGATGTTGACCGATGAGAACGGCAACTGGCGTATGGACCACAACAATGCCCAAGACGTTATAGCCTTTGTGGGGCAGGGCCGGATTTACGACCGGAGCAAGGAAAATCTAGCCAGTAGCGACAGGGGCCTCGTGATGTTCAGACGGATGGTCGAGGAGCAATTGCGCGTGGTCGAAGCCGGCGGCGACCCGATGAACGTGTTCAGGACGGTGGAGGAATTGAAGAAGATCAAAATGCCGCCTCCGTTGACCTACTACTACGACCGTGGCCGCGGAGCTGATGGGACCTATACCTACGGTGCGACGACGAGCCAGCAATTATCGCAATACAGCCCTCACAGGGACGCGATCGAAAATCTGTTTCTGACTGAAGCGAAAATGAGGAGCGATGGGAAGCAAAATGAAAAAAGGACGCTATAGCGATTCCACTCTATTAAAGAAAACGACCTGTCGCGCATCGGTTGTTTCAATAACTCTGCTCGCCGTTTTCTTGTCGCCCAACGATTGTGCAAAGTGCTGAGAACGAACCGGTCAACGTGCATATACCTTCGTTCGACATCAGCGTGATTCCCCTTTATATCGCCAAAGGAAAAAATTACTTCCGTGAAGAGGGCTTGGAGCCTTCGATGATTCTGGCTAGCCCGAATGTGGGTATTAACGGCATGCTCTCTGGCAACATTCACTTCAGCGCTTCCGCAGGTTCAGCCTCTACGGCTATTGCCCGGAATCTTCCGCTTAAAGTTGTGTTGGTCAATACCTTTAAGCCGACGTTTTGGGTCTATGCGCGGGAAAGTATCAAGAGTCCCGCACAGCTAGAGGGAAAAAATTGGCCGTTTCTTCGCTTGGAGGGCTCTCCCATACACTGGCAAAGCTCGCTCTCAAGAAGTCAGGACTGGATCCAGATCGGGATGTTGTAATGATCGCTGCCGGGACGGGGGAGACTCGGCTTGCTGCCTTGAAGCGCGGCGCAGTGGATGGAGCGGTTCTGAATGCCCCTGGAAAATTTAAGGCAAAGAAGGAGGGCCTGAACGAAGTCCTTTTCATCGGAGAAAAGGTGGATGCTCTCAGTGGCGGTGTTGTCGTAACCAGTAAAATGATTCAGACGCGGCCCGAAATAGTAGAAAAATTCATTACAGCTGCCGTCAAAGGGCTCAAAGTTTTTCTTTCGAATCGCCCGGAATCGATTCTATTTACAATGAAAACCATGAACGTCGATATGGAGATGGCCAAAGAAGTCTATGAGATGAGCCTCCCGACGTTTACCGCGGGAGGAACCGCTAGAGACGAATTCATGAAAACCGAAGTCCAACTCCAGGCAGGCGTACTGGCCTAAAAGAGGTCCCTCCATTGATCAACCGTTCGACATGAGCTTTGCGTTGAAAGCGAATCAGCGGCTTAGGAACTGGAACCCGCAGTAAGTTTCATTAATTCTTTGCGTTCAACTCGCTTGGTTCGGGCGAAGTGGTTGGGATCCCGACTGACTATAGGCTTTATTTGTGGAAGAGTGAATCCTGGTAAGTCTGCCCGCTTGAGTAAATCAAATAGCAAAAGAGTGAACCGGCAAAGACCCATCGGAGAGTCAGACTTCCAAGCGGAGATGGTGTCGACGTTTGGACTCAGCAGCACGTTGCGTTTGGGCTGCAGACCGCGAACCTGAAAGAAAAATGGGATGATCGTCCTTATGAGTTCTGACCAGATGAGTTAGCAAAATCGCGCGTAGGAGAAACCGATGATTGCGGCCATACGACATCTTTTTTTGCTCATTGCAGTCATGCTGCCGATAAGCACGTATGCAACAACTGTTAACGTTGCTGTGCCGAGTTTCAGCATGTCCCTTGTCGCGTTCATGGCCGCAAAGGAAAGAGGCTATTACCGGCAAGAGGGATTGGACGTTAACTTTGTGCTCATGCCGGCGGCCATTGCGAGCCGTGCATTGATCGCGGGCAACGTAGACTTCGCCACCGTTGGCGGTTCGGCGCTCACTGCGTCCCTCGGCGGGGCGCCGTTGCGGTTGCTTTTCAGCTCCTACAATCGGGCGCTATTTTGGCTCTATTCCCAACCTGATATCGCCGATGTCAAGGATCTAAAAGGGAAAAGGGTCGGGGTTTCGAGTATCGGCTCCGGTCCAGACTCGATGCTCCGGGACCTGTTGAGGGTTCACGGCCTGCAAGGCGGCAAGGATGTCACGATCCTGGCCGTGGGCGTGGACTCGAGCCGGTACGCATCGCTCGTCAACAACCTCACCGATGCCGTTCTGTTATCCACGCCTTACAATTTCACGGCTCACGACGCTGGGTTCAAAGAGCTGGTTTCCTTCGTCAAGCATGACTGGGTCGAGCTTCAAGGCTGTATCGTGACGCGCGAATCTGTGCTCAAAACCAATCCGGCGCTGGTGGAAAAATTCACCCTGGCATCCCTCAAGGGATTACTCAGCGCTCGCAGCGATCGCTCGGCAACCCTGCCGATCCTAAGCCGCATGATGAGGGTCAAACCTGATCTCGCGGCAAGGATTTACGACCTCTCAATTCCGGCCACGACCAGCTACGGTGCCTTGAGCGAGGATGTGCAGAGAAAAGCGATCGAGCATGTGGTCAAGCAGATGAATCTGAAAGAACCGCCAAATCTACAGAGGATTTACGACTTTTCTGTAGTGGAAAAAGCGCGCCGCCAGCTCGATGCGCAGGGTTGGAAGTCGTGAACCTCCGCAGCTGAACGGCAGATCGGTTTGGGTTTCATTTGTATCGATCCACGAACCGGGAGTGAACCAGGTGGCAGAAACAAAAATCTTGGAAGCGACAATTGGCGATATTCATGGCGCCTACAGGTCAGGCGAGCTTACCTGCCGGCAGTTGGTCCAGATGTATTTGGATCGGATAGCGGGCTTCGACAAGCAGGGGCCGGCCATCAATGCGATCATCACCATCAATGGCAAAGCCCTCGAAGAGGCCGACCGTCTCGACGAATCATACAAACGTTCGGGTCCGGTGGGAGCGCTTCACGGCATTCCCGTGATCGTCAAAGATCAGGCCGACGTCAAGGGGATGCCGACGACGCTGGGGTCCGTTTTGTTTAAAGACTATTATCCGGACCGGGATTCGTTCGTTGTCGAGCGACTCAAAAAGGCCGGCGCGCTGATCTTGGCCAAGTCGGCCCTAGGGGAAATGGCCGGGGGCGATACCCATGGCTCGTTATTCGGCTCGACCCGCAATCCCTATGACCTTGCTCGGACCGTCGGCGGTTCCTCCGGCGGGTCTGCCGCGGCCGTTTCGGCGAATTTTTGCACGGTGGCCATTGGACAAGAGGGGCTCGCCTCCATCCGGCGGCCGGCGGCGTGGAATTCGGTGGCGGGGATGCGCACCTCAGCGGGGCTCGTCAGCCGCGGCGGCGTGTACAGCGGTTGGCCCTCGCTAGCCGGCTCGCTTGGGCCGATGACCCGGACCATTGCCGACACCGCAGCGGTCTTGGATGTGATCGTCGGTTACGACCCCGAGGATCCGCTCAGTGCTTATGGTGTCGGGCATACGCCGCCAAGCTTCGTGCAGTTTCTCGATAGAGACGGTCTCAAAGGATCTCGGCTGGGCATTCTCCGCGAGCCCATGGGGATCGATTCGGAGCCGGAATCGGAAGATTTTAGAAAGGTCGACGATGTATTCGACAAGGCGGTAGGAGAACTCAAAGCGGCCGGTACCGAAATTGTCGATCCCGTCGTTATTCCGAGACTCAAAGAACTGCTTAGCAAACGAGCCACGGGGCCGGGCGACGGCGAAGAGTCGTTCAAGAACTATTTTGGCAGGAGTGCTAACCCGCCGTTCAAGTCCATCGCCGAGGCGGTGGCGTCACCAGAATTCGCCAAAGTTTCCCGTAACGCGCAGAACCGAATGAAGGCCACTCAGGACGCCGCCAAACACTATCAGTACTTGGTGGCGCGCGAAGCGCTGATGACCCATCTCTTGAAGGTCATGGCGGACAACCGGCTCGACGCGATTGTCCACAAGGCGGTCGAACACCAACCGACACTGATCAGCGAGGGGTTAAACCCACCCTACGTGAACTACAAAGGCGCGCCGCATCTCAATACTTTTCTGGTCTTCGTGCCATCGGTGGTCGTTCCCGCGGGATTTACCCGCGACCATCTCCCGGCGGGGATCGTCTTTCTCGGCCGCCCTTACGACGATGGCAACATGATCAAGCTCGCCTACGCCTACGAACAGGCGACGCACCATCGCCGCCCACCGGCCTGCACAGCGGCCGACCGGTAACCATTAGTGTTTAACCATGACGATTAGAAGAATATATCGCACATATTCAGATCGCATTGACATCCATCAGATTAATTTCCGCCTAAGACAAGTTACATAATGCCCGCGCGATCCTGCGCGACTACCGATTTCATAGCGAAGCTCTCTGGAACCGCTTCAATGGTGGGAAGGGGGGAAACGCTCTGGTATTATCGGAAACGCGTAGAGGCGTTATCAAAAACGGACAGAAGTGAACTCGTAGAGGAGCTGTATCGGGTCGTTTCCAACATCGAGAGACTTAGCAAGTGAGTGAACGGATCAGGACCGTCAGGAAAGTTTTATGCAAGGCCACCGATCCGGTGAGCCCAATCCGTGTCCTTGGCTTGCCAACCTGCAGGACAGACTATAAACTTCGCGCCAGCGAGATCGGCGATTCGTAGCTGGCGGGGTTGAAGTTTTCGTTCCAACTTACAGAATGGTGGCCGATTGGGTCTAAAAGTTTCCGTGCGCGGCGCAGCCGACCGTCACGTCCATTGATGAAGTGACTTCCATATCGAAGCGGTACGCAATCGATGATTAAGAAAGTTGGTTTCATTGGTCTGGGCACGATGGGAAAGCCGATGGCGATGAATATCGCAAGGGCCGGCTTCGATCTCATAGTCTATGACATCCGGGAGGAGCCGCTGCATGAGCTGAGTGAATGTGGAGCCAAGGGCGCCCGCTCGGCTAAAGAAGCTTCCGAACATAGTGAGCTCGTTGAAATCGCGGTGCTCGACGATGTGCAAGTCGAAGCGGCGCTCTTCGGCGAGACGGGCGTGTTCGCGGGCGCCAAACCGGGGACCATTGTCGCGATTCACAGTACAGTCTTGCCCAAGACTCTGAAGAGAATTGTCGAGAGGGCCGTGGCTCAAAACGTCATCATTGTCGACGCGCCGATCAGCGGCGGCGAGACTGGCGCTTACCAAAAAAAGCTTTGCTATATGGTCGGAGGCTCCGAGGATTCAGTCGATCAATGCCGCGAGGTGTTCGCCACTTCAGGAACAGAGATCGTTCAGTTGGGCGACGTGGGTACCGGCACCGCGGCGAAGATCATCAATCAAATTCTCGTCTGCATCAACCTGTTGGCCATGTTCGAAGGCGTTTCCTTGGCGGAACGAGCGGGCTTAGACTTGAACATGCTGCAACGGGTGCTGCATAGCAGTGCCGGACAGAGCTACATGGCGGATCATTGGTTCGAACGCATCGAGCGGGTCTCACGATCTCCGGAGGCGCTACAGCATCAGTGGGAAGGATTTTACAAGACCTTGGCCGTAGCGCTCGAATACGCCAACGATCTTGGTATTTCACTTCCGGGGACAGCTGTAACGCAACAGCTCTTGGCAAAAATTGTCGGTTACAACGGCGCGAAATGATTTCGGATAAAAGGAAGAAAGACCATGGGCACTGAGAATTCCATAGACCTTTACCGTACGGAGCCGGGCACTCTTGCGGGCCGCTATCTACGCTCGTTTTGGCAGCCGGTTTGGCGCGCTAAGGATTTGCCAGCGGGCGAAGCCGTTCCGCTCCGAATTATGAGCGAAGATTCTACCCTATACCGGGGTGAAACGGGAACTCCGCATGTAGTGGCGTTTCGCTGCGCACACCGCGGCACTCAGCTCTCGGCAGGCTGGGTGGAAGGTGACTGTCTGCGTTGTTTCTACCACGGCTGGAAGTATGAATCCTCGGGAAAATGTGTCGAGCAGCCCGGCGAGGATGCGTCTTTCAAGTCAAAGATCAAAATTCGCAGTTATCCCACCGAAGAATATCTCGGGCTAATCTTCGTCTATTTCGGAGAAGGAGCCACTCCGCCGTTCCCGCGCTATCCGGATCTCGACGCTGGCGGTATCGTCGATGTGCTGCTGAACGAAGAATGGCCATGCAACTATTTTAATCGGCTCGACAATCTGGGTGACCCGGTTCATGTGCCATTCACCCACAAGGAATCGCGGAGTAGAATCGGTATTGATGTAGTGGTGCCCGAGCAGCTGATCGCCGAGGAAAACGACGTCGGCATCAAGTTAACGCGCAAGTTGGCCGGGGGTAAGACGGAAGCGCGTTACATCCTCATGCCGAATATGAATCACTTAAGGCATCCACTGCGGATTAAGGGTCCGGTCGCAAAAGAAATTGGGGAAGGATCGGTGGATCGATTTTTGTGGCGCGTTCCGATCGAGAACGATCGGTGTTTGGGGCTCGGGGTCGATATCGTGCATCTGGCGAGCGAAGAAGCGAAAAAACAGTTTTTAGAGCTTTCCTCGGAGGCAGGGATCGAGGGGCCAAGCCATGTCGAACTGGGTGAAAAGGTTCTGCGCGGTAAGGCGAAGATCAAGAACCTGACCGGCGCGGATAACTACGAGTTGACCCGGATCGAAGATTACGTTGCTCAAGTAGGCCAAGGAGCCATGCCGGAAGCAAATAATTTCCATTTAGGCCGTAATGACGCGGTGGTCATACTTTTCAGAAAAATCTGGGACCGAGAGCTGCGTGCGCTTGCGGAGGGTCAGCCGACCAAAGAGTGGAGAACCCTGTCGCGAGCCGATTTCGCCTGCCAGTGACTAGCATTTCCTTAGCGCGAGCGAACGCAGAATATTAGATTTAAAGTCCGAAACCGGAAACAAATTTGAATGATCCAAGCAAAACCAATTTGAGCAAATGGGTTGAGATTCGCATTTCATACCGGATGACTAAAGGAGATGATTGGTGAGGACGAAAACAGTTATTGCCAATTTTGTATTTGTTTCCGTGTTGATCTGCGCCGTTTTGCTGCCGGGCGCAAGCGCCGCAGATACGGCAAAGGTTCACCGGACGGGAGTCGGTAGTCCGAATGCGTTCATATTTGTCGCCGGCGTCGAGAAAGGATTTTATGCGGCCAACGGTCTCGATGCATTGACCATCATGGCGCAGCCACAGGTCGGAGTGCAGGGACTCATCAGTGGAAGTTTTGATTTCAGCCAAATCCTTGGTGCGACGACAACCGCGATCATGCGTGGCGTCGCACTGAAAATCCTCATGGTTTTCGACCGCAAGCCGTTTTTTTGGCTTTATGGCGCGTCGGAAATCAAAAACATGCAAGATCTCAAAGGGAAGGTCGTCGCGATTCAAACCATCGGCGGAGCCAGCGGCCATATGACTCGAGAAATCCTCCACCAGAAGGGAATTGACTGGCAGCGCGATGTGACGATCCAGGTGATCCCATTGGAAGCGCGCCTTACGGCTTTATCAAGCGGAGCGGTTGCCGCCACAGTCGTTAATGCGCCGGAGCGGGCCCGAGCGGGCAAATTGGGTTTTAACGAGCTGGTTTTTTATGGTGACCATTTTGAATACGCCAGCGGAGGAATCGCGGCGACCGAAAAAATGCTGGCGGAGCGACCGGACTTTGTCAGAAGATTTTTGCGCGGTACGCTGCAAACGTTCCAATGGTACAAGAGTAATGAGAAAGACGCGGCAAGGATGTTCGCGCGCTTCAGTAAGCTCCCCGAAGATGACGCGCTAAGCATCTATCGCGCTTCTTTAAAGGCCTATACCGAAGACGGTACTCTGTCACAGGGTTCGCAAGAGCGAATCATCAACTTTCATAAAAACGAAGTGAAGATCGACAGGGAGATCGCTCCGCAACGAATCTTCAATTTTTCTATTTTGCGGTCAATTCTTGAAGAAAAGACTAAGGTGCAATAGTCACCACAAACGCCCGCGCCAAGTCCTTCGTGCAGCCACGCTTGGTGCCTGCGGCTCGCCAATATGAATACCACCAAAGCGCGATATAGTTTTTCGTTGCACTCGGTACCTGCTGCAGGCCTTTCCGCTCCGTTGTTTTCGACGTTTTCCACAGGCGGCGGTGTCCGAGTGCCAATGGTCACTTGACTAAAATCATGTAGAAACGTTTTTCATCCTCCTTGTCGCAGTTTCTTAAAAACCGTATTTCTCTACGGCTTTCATGGCGGTGTCGAACGCAGGCTTCAGGTTCGCCCGAGTGCTGACATCCCGATAAGCTTCCAGTACCGCTTCGTCTCTGAAAACTTCCCCTCCCGGAAGCGGCCGTTCCAGCCTGCCTCTCTTGACCATCTCTTGAATGATTCTATCGAGCGCCTGGCGTTCTATGCCACCGTCGACAGGCAAAGCCCAATTTTCAAGTCGATCAGGTGCTGAGGCAATAAAGAGACTTCGCTCATCCTCGTTATGCGTGAGCTTTCTTAGCCGCGCTTCAAGGTCGTGGAGATACTCGAAGTTATTAGGATCCCGCATGAACCAAAAAGCCCGAATGACAGCTCGGAAATAAGCCTTAAGCTCATCACCGCGTTTTTCGATGGTTCTTAGCGGCACCACGGTAACCTTACCCGGACGCCGGGGAAATACTTTGTTGGGATCGAGGATGACCGGATAACCTTCCTTTTCGAGTTGATCGGAGAACGGGGGCGAAGACGTGATCGCATTCACCTTTCCAGAGCGAAGCATTTCAATGTGAGCCGGATTGTTGCGGTAGCCGAACACTGGGTCTCGGACCTTTTCTACTTCAGTCTGGGGGTTTACGCCGGCCTCTTTCAAGGCCTCCTCGATAAAGAACTCAACAAGTCCTCCACCCTCGGCTGAGCTCTCTCTGACCCCGATTTTGCCGCCGCGGAGTTTGGCCATATCCGTGATATGTTTGGAACCGTACCACTTGAGGAATGGGGTATAGCGCCACCCACCAACAATATACACATCGGCACCGCGGGCCCGCTGCAAAATCGCCGATTCAGTGTCCACTGCTGTTGCGATATCGACCCCGTGCTCCTTGATTGCCAGACCGAGACCCACGCCTTCCCACGGTCCGGGCAACAGTCCACTGCGCTCATACTCGTAATGTTCGAGGCCTTCTTGCTTGAAAAAGCCCTGTTCTTCGGCAAGGTAAATAGCTACCCAGTGTCCGACATGATAGTTGACGTTAGCGATTAGAACAGCTTGATCCAAAATGCTCATTGTGATTCTCCTCTTTCTGACGTTGCGTCTGGCGCGTGGTGTAACCTGAAGTCATATATCATATACCCTGGCCGGCAAAATTTTGCCAGATGAATCGCCGGCGTTTGTTTGTTAAATTGGGGGCATTGCGTTTTAAGTCGAACCTCTGTACTAACTCAGCCCTCATCAATTGACATTTCCGGCACGAACGAAATATCGTAATGAGCTGAGTGCATGAAAAAGGGAGGCCCATATGTTGCGCATTTTGGTTTTTGTTCTTGTCATCATCAGTTCCGCTTCACAAGTGTTATGCGCTGAGAATCAAAAACTTGACCGGATTCGCTTCGGCTATTCTTCGATTTCCGGCAGTCGTATAGCCCTATGGGTTACCAGCGAGATGGGTTTTTTCAACAAAAACGGGCTGGCGGCGGAAGTGATCGTGACGCCGGGCATTCAGGGGACCCAAGCCCTCATCGCGGACGAGCTTCAGTTCTATCTTGGCGGTGTCGATTCGGCGGCGCTGTCGGCTTCGAGAGGATCTGACTTGGTTGCATTGGCGACTGCAGAGCCGATCGAATACAAGCTGATTACTCAACCGAATATCAAAACGGTCAAAGAATTAGGCGGGAAAAAGATCGTTGTCGATCGAGTCGGTGGCACGAGTTACTACATTTCTCTACAGCTCCTGCAAAAAGTCGGACTGAAGACTGGCGAAGTCGAACTCGTCCAGGTCGGCGGCGGCGGTAGTCAACGAGTCGCAGCGTTTCAGTCCGGTCTCGTAGGCGGTGTCGTTACATCGCCTGATCGATTCGAACAATTGAAGATTCCTTACTACGTTATGGCCGACGCAGCGGAAATGGGCATCAAAGTTATGGGCAACTCGTATCTTACGACGCGGAGTTTTCGCAACCAAAACAAAGATGTTGTGCTGCGCACCGTAAAGGCGTTGGTTCAAGGAAGACGTTGGGCCAAGGACCCTAATAATCGCCGGGAGGTTCTACGGATTTACAATCGCTATCTACCCAGTTCCGACGCTACGTTCATGAATCATATGTACCGCAAGAACGTCGAGGCTTTGCCGCTTTATCCGTACACAAACATCGACGATCTGCGAATTTTTCTATCCTATTTGACGGATGCCAATCCCGCTCTACGGGGCTTAAAGCTAACCGAGTTTGTCGATAACAGCTTTCTCAAGCGGGTGGAACAAGAGGGCGGCAGACAGTAACTTCGGTCTTTGCGATCCGTGGCAAGCTTTGCGCCTGCAGCTTAGATTTCAAATCTTTTAAACGATTTGATGGGTTCAAAGTTTTGGACGGACGCTAGGCCGCGCTTAATTAAGTGTAGTGGGCGCAAAAATCCCTTTGACCTCGAGCCGCCGTTCGGTCAGCCCCTGCTCAACCGCGTAGTCCAGCAGGGTCTCAAGCGCGACTCGGTTCTTCTCAATCGAGTAAGGCCACGGATCAGCCCCGAGCAGGGCTCTCTCCTCTTCCTGTTCGGCCCCGAACCAAGCCAGGTACGAGCGCCGGTGGTCGGCCCAGTAACGGTATGCCCGCTGTTTGGCTTCTTCGAAAGCGCGCACCAGCAGCACAGCCACCTGGGGATCGCGCTGCAGCACTTCGTCCTTAACCGCTACGACCTCGCGAATCGGAAAGATTCCGGTGCGTCGATAATAATCCGCCTCCACCTCGCGATAGTTGGGCCATAGCCGTCGCACGACCTTGTTCATGGCAAGCGCGTCAGACCCACTATCCGAAAGAATTTGGACGTCCAGCTCGCCGGCTTCCACTAAACTTTGCATTTTCTTTCCGGCGGGTGCGCGCTCGATGCGTAACCAGGAAGGGGGTGACCAGCCCGGCACGAGATCGACCCCGTCAGCGACCCATTGGATCGAGCTTGACGGCACTCCGAACTCATGCTGCAACACGCCCCGTGTCCAGAGTGCGATCGGATTGAAGTGTCCATGGATACCGACGCGGCGCCCGCGGAGATCTTCAGGACGCCTGATGTCGGAGTCCAGACGGACCATGACGCAGCTGTGATTGAATCGACGATGAGGGAAAACCGGGATTGCCGTGATCGGTGCGCCCCGGCTCTTCAGGCCTAAAAACAGGGCAATTTGCAGCTCGCAAACGTCGAACTCAAATTTGGTGACGAACCGCGCGTGCCGCTCCGATGACGACACCAGCATGACCTTGAGATCCAATCCGGGCGTAGGAACTGTGTGCTCAATGAGTGGGCGGGTGCGGTCGTAGTCCCCACAGGACAGTGTCAGTTGTATATCGGCCATACGAAGAATTGAAAGTCTGTCGCGCGGTCGGTTGCCGCCACGCTAATTTATTTTGTCCAAGAAGATGCAACGCGGGTCGCGAACACATATATTGTGCAAGCGATAAATAATGTCAAGCTATTATGGTTTTAAAGCCAAGCCCGGGACAGCAACCGAGAAATCGAAAGCAAAATCTTCCGTTCATAGCTCTTTTTTTATCCAACCTCTAAAAATTTTCTCCTCGGTTGTATCATCCTCGTTGCCGGTAAACAACTTGATCTGCGAAAGACACTGAACAAATTTGGCGGTCAAATTAAGTTGACCGGTAATCAGCAGGGTGATATGTGGACTGCAATAGCCTTCGCAGCATTTATTGGTTCGTCGAACCGTCGATGTCATGTTTGCTTTTTCTTCATTTTGAGCACTATCGATATCTTGGCTTGTCTCGTTTGAATAATCTTAAAGGTAAGGCGAAAGCGAAAGGTTCGAACTGCGAACTGTAACATGTTCGGGTCCAGGGTTTTCGTCGCAATACGCCACACGGACAGGCCGATACAAATTGGCAACATGCCCGATGAGCCACAACGCGACAGAATCTAGGGGGGTATCTTGAGTAACCGTGATCAGGCACTTTTAGTCGCAAACAGCAACTACCATGTCGGGCAACAAATAGCGGTTCGGGTTGCCGAGGAGCAAGGCTATTTTCGCGAGGAGGGGTTTTTAAATTACGAATATGAATGTCACGGACTCATTCCCGGGCCGATTGAGTCTGAAGCCTTAGCGGCGGCCGTGAAGGATCACGGGCTGGACATTATAACGGCGGTCAATATCGACTCGATCATTTACCAGCGTGCTAAAGGAGCTGGCCTCTACGCGGTTGCCGGCTGGCGGTACGAGAGCAATCCGGACCTCAAGTGGTACGCTCACAGAAAAATCAGAGAACTGGGTCAACTGCGCGGTTGTAAAATCGGCGTTCGAGAGCCCGGCGATCTTATGCAGTACTCTCTATCGAAGGCATTGCGCATGGCGGGGCTGGACCCGGAAAAGGATGTTTACTGGATTTATGATCCGGCTTTCGCCTACCGAAGCAACCCCGCGCACATCGAGATGCTAAGAGCGGGTAAGGTGGACGCGGTGTCGTCTGCGCCACCTTTCTCGGAACAGCTTGAGGCAGAGGGATATTCTACAATTCTGGACCCCAAGGCGAACCGATCGCGGGGGCGGCTTGGCAAAGTCATAATCGCAACAAAGCAGACCATTGAGGAGCGCGGGAACGAACTCTCTGCTTTTCTTCGCGCAATCATTCGCTCGTTCTGGTTTATGCGGGACCGTGACCACTTTGAATATCTCCGAGATCTCGAGCTCAAGTTACGCAAGAGTAGCCACAATGATGAGGAACGAGTCGTGCAGCTTCTCAGTAGTCCGGAAAAAGTCGAGGGTTGGACGTTGCCCATCGACCTCGCTCTTTCCCAGACCGATATTGCCGAAACGATCCAAGAGATGTTTCGCCTCAAGCAAGTGGAGCGAACGATTGATCCTGAAGAGGTAGTGCGAGACGCCCTGGTCACGGCTGCCTATAAAGAAGTTAGCGGACGACCGGCGTTGCGACCTGCATTGCAAAAAGCGGAGGCCGCGGTGAGGAAATGGGGCTTCTGACTTATAAGTCACAAATGCGATTGTCCGTTGATAGGGATACTCGACTGCTTCAAGGAGCGTGAAATGCGAGATGATTGAAGCGCGCGGCTCCGTAAACCGATTTTCGATTATCGAGATTCTTTGGAACCAGGCAGTTATTGCAACAGGCGGTGAAGGAAGTTGCCGGCCGGATCGTCCAGGTGCGATATTCGGGCTTAGCAGCTACGGAAGGCTAAAGCAGCAATTTGGTAAAGCGCAATTAGACGTCTAAAACTCATGTGAACATTTAGAACCGTACGCGATTTTAATTACGGAGGAACGCCATGAGCCTTTACCAAGTCCAAAGGCTATTTTTTGACATTCATAACGATCTCGACCTCCGAGCAAATTATCTTGCTAACCCAGAATCAATTGCGAAGCCCTATGACTTGAGTGACACCGAGCGCTTGGCCATATTATCAAAAGATATAAGGAGCCTTTACCGCATGGGGGTAAATCCGTGGCTGCTCTTCCAATTTTCCCATATGGTGGGAATTCGAAACGACGAGTATTTGAAGCAAATACGGGAGGTCTAAGTGGGTAATATAGTTCTCGGCCTTGCGGCTCCTCACAATCCGAACATCACATCCCGCCCGGAAGGTATTTCCGATGACGACCGGCACCGGTTGTTGCAGGGCTTCGGCCATCTGCACAAATGCTTGGTCGAGGCCTCACCGGATTGTCTAATTGTTCTGACTACAGATCACATGACGAACTTTTTTTACCATAACAATCCTATGTTCTGTCTTGCGGTCTCGGACACGTGCACAGGACCGGCACCAAAGGAGATCGGGAATTTGCGGGTTCCCAAAGCCACGCTTAAAGTGGACACGAAACTGGCGCGTGGCCTGCTCCATTATGGAATAGAGAACGAGATCGATTTTTCGTATTCTGAAGACTTTATTTTGGATCACGCCTTTATGGTCCCTCTAAATTTCGTCACGCCGCACATGGATCTTCCGATAGTGCCGGTACATATCGGTGGAATGCTGCAACCGGGTCCGACGGCTCGGAGGTGTTATAAGTTGGGTCAGCATATTCGCCAGTTCGTCAACGATAGCTATTCTGGCAAAGTCGCAGTTCTCGTTAGCGGAAGTATCTACGGGGATGTCGGGGGACCGACGATGGGTAGTGTCGATACTGCCTTCGAAATGGAGTTTTTGGGATTACTGAAGGCGGGAAACATCGAGGAGTTTGTTCGCAGGGTTACGCTGGAGAACATCAAAAAGGCCGGTGTGTCCAACGAACTCTTAGCTTGGGTGACTCTCCAAGGTGTTTTGGGTCCAGCGATACCGTCGTCCGTTGAATATATTTGGGCGAAGGGTTGGTCCTCGGGCGCGGCGTCTCTTGTGACTTGGAAATTTTAGAAGCCGGGAGGTCTTGGAAATCAACCATGTCTAGAGGTGAACCTCCGATATGAAAGTTAGAGGGCCCATACCTATGAAAACGTTTCTTGCCTTGGTGGTGTTCGCCTTACAAGCAGTCGCAGTGACGCCGGTCTTTGCGCTGGAGGAAGCCCGGCTTCACATCTCCGGCGGTGGCAGCCCCAACGAACTGATCTTCCGCTCAGGCCAACACGAAGGATATTATAAACAAGAAGGTATTGAGCTCTTGCCGATCGTGGCGGGCATGCTCCCCGGGATTCAAGCTCTTATTGCCGGAGCCATGGATTTTAGCCAGATCGGCGGACAGGGTGCTGGCGCCATTTTGCGCGGTGCGCCGCTCAAGATTGTTATGATTTTCGATACGCGTCCTGCGAACTGGCTCGTCGGTTGCAAAAGCATACAAAAGTTGGAGGACCTGAAAGGTAAGAAGCAAGTAGGGGTGTCGAGCTTCGGAGCCGCACTCGATCAGATGACTCGTGAGATCTTACCGAAGCACGGCCTTGATCCCCAGCGAGATGTCGTGCTTCGCTCCATAACCAGGTCATCCGACAGACTCCCTGCGCTGTTAACCGGTTCAGTGGACGCGGCGGTTCTAAGCGCCACGGACACCATTAAAGCGAAGGAGCAGGGTTGTCATGTGCTACTATTTTATGGGGATGAGCTGGAATTCATTTCGGGTGGTGTGGTCGTCAATAACGAAACCTTAACTAAGCGTCAGGACTTCGTGCGCCGTTTTCTGCGGGCCACACTTAAGTCGTTTCGCTGGTTCAAGACCAACGAAAAAGGAGCCACAGCGTTGATGCGTCAATACGGAAAACTCAGCGCAGCGGACGCAGCAACAGTGCACAAAATGGTCATTCCGATATACTCACGAGACGGAACAATTCCGCGGAACTTTCAAGAACGCATGATCGCGCTGCAGACAGCCAACCTCAAGATCGACAAAAAAATTATACCTGAAATGGTATACGACTTCAGTATTGTCGATTCGCTTAACCGTGAATCGGGAAAATAAAACCTGTGCCGACATGAGTGGATGATTTTTACCAACCTCGCCCTATTACCGGTTTGAACGCTGGGTGATTGTGGTTACTTAACCCGGATGGTTTTTTGTGGCTTGGTTTACTACTGCGGCCTGCTGCACCATGATTTGATTCGCCAAGCGTTGCAACTCTTCGCCTGACACCGGTTCGATCTCCCACTGACCTTTTTGCGCTTCCGAAATCAGTTCGGGGTCTTTCAGCGTCTTGGCATAGGCTTCGCAGAGGATTTTCACTCGGTTCGCGGGAGTGCCGGGAGGGGGCATCATGGTGTGACCGAAACCCTCGCCCAGCGCCAATACCTCGCCCAAACTCTGGCCAAAGAGTCTGCTCGGACACATTTTGACTCTAGAGGATATCAGTCAACTGAAGGGCACAGCCGTACACGTCGATTGTTTCCAAAATGTTTCCACACCAATTTATCTGAAACATAACAATCGTTCACGTCACGGCTCATTTAACCTCCAGCTCCGACTTCAGCTCCGCCCACGTTTCATCGGTTATCAACCTCTCTCGTTTGCGATCGTTTTTTTGGTCATGGTCCTGTAAATGTTATATTGTTTGCGATTCCTCTTTAATAGCCCTATAAGTCCGGCTAGTTAACCCTCCGGAGGCCTGCGATGAAGGTAATCTTGATAGTTCTCATGCTGCTTCTCCCTGCGTGGTGCCATGCGGACGGAAACGAACTATTAAAGCGATGTGACTTGCTCGTCTCTTATATGGATAGCGATAAGCCGGATGTTTCGTTATCCGGGGAGATGATGTTTTGTGCAGGCTTCATGCAGGGCATTACGAATATGAACCTACTTTATCAGCAGGTTCTCAAATCGGATGCCCAGTTTTGTCTCCCCGAATTAGGAATTTCAAACGGCCAGGCGGCGAGAATAGTGGTGAAACATTTACGTGATTATCCTGAAGAGTTACACAGGAACGAGTTTGTTCTAGCAATTTGGGCATTGAACGTGGCGTTCCCATGCAAAAAGGAACGCTGAGTATTTCTGGGAGGTGCTGACCCGATTTTGTGATCGTTGGTCCACTTCATTAGGATTTACGCCGGCTGCCTGCGGATACTTAGGAATACTATCGTGATCTAGT
>Ga0105347_1000156_pt1 | contig 33131 bp, 25 predicted proteins | sample EasRivMeERMLT890_FD_89677 | JGI IMG/M metagenome (GOLD analysis project Ga0105347, IMG submission 89677) | Soil microbial communities from meander-bound floodplain in the East River, Colorado, USA - East River MetaG ERMLT890 | ecosystem: Environmental > Terrestrial > Soil > Floodplain | place... | reverse complement strand
TCCCTTGCCCTCGTGGTAGTAGCGGTCGAGGATGCCGGGGACGTCGGCCACGGCGAGGACTTCGGCGATGTCGTCCACGCACCATGCGAGCTGCTCCGGCAGGTCGCCTAGCGAGATAAAGCGGAACAGGTCGCGCAACACACCGATGGTGTGCGGAATGCTGTCGAAGGCTGCGCGACGGCTGAAATTGTCTCCGGCGCGGGTGCGGGCGGCGAAAAGTCCGTAGGTGATGGTCTGCGCGAAGAGGTCTGCGAAGTCCTCGGGCGTCAACGTGCCGATCAAGTAGGCTTGGAAAGCCTCGAAGAAACCTGACAGGACGCCAGGAGAGTCCTTCTCCTCCACGAGTTGTTTGCCGACCACGTCGCGCAAGAACCGCGTGCGCTTCGCGAGTTCTACGGCCAGGGATTCGGCCGTGAACGATTTCGGGAGGGAGAAACCGAAGAACCGGTCAAGAAGGGCGTGAAGGTCGTCGGCCCTTTCGAGTAAGGGTGTTGTATGCAACCTCGTGAGCACAAAAGGGCGCGCAGCCAAGACCGTCTGTACCCGTTCTCCGTTCCGGTAGAGCCGAAACTCGAAGAAGTTCGTCAGGATCAGGTTTGGGAAGGTGCTCCGGTACCGCGTGAGTTGTTCGGACTCCTCGATCACGTCGAGCCGTTCCTCCGTTGGCTTCTTCGCCTCGACGTAACCGACAATCCTGTCTTTGCCGTTCCACAAGCGGAAGTCGGGATTCCCTGCGTCCGTAGATTTCGGCAGCGTCGTGACGCGGATGTGCTTCCGTCCCACGTCATGTGCTGTCGCTTTGAGCATTTCGGCGAGCGCGGGGTAAAAACTCTCTTCGCGCGCGTCACCCTGCTGGGCGACTGCGTGTAGCTCCTTGTAGTAGGCTTTGAATGGCGCGAAATCGCTCATATCTTCCAGCCTAACGTCCGAGCCTCAGCTGCTGGGCGGACTGGCGCGGCCGATGCCCCGCAACGAACGTGCCGGGCCGGACCGTCTTCTGAATGCGGTTGTTAGGACTTCTTCCTTCGCTCATAGCTTTTGTCGAACTCCTGCAGAATGTTCGCATTGTAGAACCGTTGCTTTGAAGTCGTCGGATTTGTTGGATGCAGAGACCGCACAATCACATACTTTGTTTCCGTCTCGAGTTTCTTCCGAAGTCTATGGAATTTGTCGTTCACGAGAAAGTTGTCATACCTTCGACGCATGGTCTCGGTTAGGTCGTTGTACGTCATTGGATAGTTCTTGAGGATATCTTCCTCCCTCACTGTCAACGCAGGCGCCGTTGGGTCGTCGGTCCAGCGGAAACTGACGGCCGCGGTGTCCTTACCCCGTATGATTTTAGTCTCAAGTCTAAGCGCAACGTGCTGTTTGCAGCCGTCATCAGGTTCGGCTTCAGTTAGGAAATCCAAATAGGCAAGGAGTTTTTGTATTTGTTCGGGGTATTGAGCTCGCGAAGCTGGTTCCGCCGTTTCGAATCCATGATAGAACGATATTGGCATGAGGAAGAAGTTGTAGCCGGAAAAGTCCAGCTGGAACCACTCCGTAGCCAGCAAGAGGTAGTTGCGAAGAGATGCGGTGCCGACTTCAAGTACCCTCCGACCAAGGCAGAGGTCCTTGCTGAGGAAGTGTGCGGCATTATCTCGAATCTCAATGAGTGCGAGGATATTGTCGTGGCAATTCCTTGCAAGGCCAGAGCTCTTGTCTTCTAGCAACTTTGCCGCAAGAAATGTGGCGCTATGTGAAAGGGGGTTGCCGCTTCGATTGGTCTTTGGGACTCGGTTTCCCGCACCGTCATCTACTAACTCGTACAGAGACTCAAGTGCCTCGCCGTGGTCTACAGTCCACTTTGCTTTCAGCAGCAGTTCCCATGCATTGGTCATCAGAAGCGAGAACGCTTCTTCCCGGTACAGAAAGTTTGGCTTGTTATAGACCTCAATCGCTGCGACAGCTGCATGAACCGATTTCCTAGCGAGATCGTCACTAAGGAGCATCAAGATGCCCTAACATTCAAGCGTCAGCTGCGGGACGGCCGTGTGCGACCATTGCGAAGGCAAAGGGCGTAACGGGCCGGACTGTCTGCTGCATGCGTTGTTAGGCCGTTGCCCACGCGTACTCGGTTGGATGAAGCAGTTCACTTGATGAGACCCCGTGACCAAAGTTCGGGATCTAGCGCCAGCGCTGTCACATACAAGAGCGAAACGATGAAGGCTGACAGGGTCGGTGCCAACAGTGGCTTATGGTTGCGATGCATCGCCGAGATGGCTGACCAACCACCCGCTAAAATCAACATGACTGCAAGGGCCGGGAGGAGGACAAAGTGGAGCGTGACGTACACAAAGCCCCAATCTGCCTTGGCCCTACCACCAACCCCGAGTACCACTGGAAGCAGTTCTGAAAACGCGGTACCCGTCAGCATGATCACGACGCCTCCCCACAGAATACGTCGAACAGACTTCGATTCGGGCACAGGGCTCCTCATAATCGGCCGACTGAACCGTTAGGCCGCTACCGAGGAAGATGCTGCTCGATAAGATCGGCGTACTGATGCATTCCGCGCTTTCGGAGTTCTTGGATGAAAATCGGCCACGGCGGGATATTGCTCATGTAAGGCTCTGGCCCGGCTGACATGCCACCTCCCGGCCCTACGGAAAGGCCGCCGCCGGGGCCCACAGACAACCCGCCGCCAGGACCTACCGAGAGGCCGCCACCCGGTCCGACAGACAGTCCGCCTCCTGGCCCAACCGAGAGTCCGCCACCCGGCCCAACTGACATGCCTCCGCCCGGCCCAACTGAGAGACCACCACGAGGCCCGACGGAAGCACCTCCACCGGGACCAACCGACATGCCTCCACCTGGGCCGACCGAAAGTCCGCCGCCAGGTCCATGACTTTGGTTTCTGTTCCACATATCTCACCTCGCGACAGAGTTATTCAAGCGGCCCAACAGCAATTAGACGGTCCGAGCGAGAAGATCCTCACGCGCTGCGGGTTACCGTCTTGCACGGGCATGTAAAAAGAATTCGGATTCATGCTCGTGGCCTCCTGAATCAGCGGGTTTATGCGAATTGGAGTGAGGATACAGGAGCAGGGCCCATCACGTCAAATACTCAGTCCGCTGCAGAACGAATCAAGGCATGAGGAACCCTGAGTACGAACGACATCGCCATGCCAAGCAGTCCAGAGATCTTGGCCATGGTCGTGCCAGGCGTGTGCGTGAGGTATCGGGCAAATGCCAGATTAGACGAAAGCAGCTTGCGGACGGGCTGCCTGGCGGTTGATCCACCGTGCCTATGGAGCACCGCAACGGACGAATCAAATTGAATTTCGAAGCCTTGGCCGTGCGCACGGCGGCACCAATCCACATCGTTGAAAAACAACGGGTAACCGGGGTCCAGGTCTCCCACCTTCTGCCAGGCCGAACGACGGATCCAGATGCACGAAAACATCGGCTGCCAGACGGCGCGGGGGGATCGATGGTCGAAATCGCCCATCTTCCAGAGGGAGGGCTTCCCCGTGAGGGTGCTCCAGGCTTCCCGCCAGACGGTGAGGGCATCGGGCAGACGGCGACAGGAGGGCTGGATGCGGCCGTCGAAGTACCGCAGTTGCGGCGCCACCGCGGCACACTTGGGGTCGGCGTCCCACCTGGCCGGGAGGGTCAGGAGGTCGGTGAAGTTGCACACTACGTCGGGGTTCAGGAGCAGGGTCCAGTCGGACTCGGAGATGTCCCAGAGCTGATTGTTGGCCTCGGCATAGTAGAGGTTGCGGGAGTTTCTGATGCTGCGGATCTGGGGGAACTCCGCTTGGAGCATTTCCCACGAGCCGTCGGTGGAGGCGTTGTCGGCCACGTAGATCGATTGTGCCGGGGCGCCGGTGGAGAGCAGGCTCTGGAGGCAGGCGCGCAGGTCGTCCCGGGTGTTGTAATTCACAATGAGCACGGCGGTCTTCACGTGGCGCGACCCTTCACCACGTCCATGAGGATGGCGGCGGTCCATTCGGCCTGGCGACGGCGTTCGAACTGGTATTTTAGATCTTCGGAGTAGAGGTCCGGGCGGCTCCAGATTCGCTCCAGCGTGGTGGCGATGGCCGCCACCTGCAAGGGCGACACCGACTCGCCCAGCTTGTGCTGCGCGATGAACTCGGTGGTCGCCCCCTTGTCGCCCAGATGCAGAATGGGCCCGCCCAAGCCGATGTAGTCGAACACCTTGGTGGGCAACGTGAGGTTCAGGTCGGGTGCGAGCGCTGTGACGAACACAGAGCCTGTGGCGGCTTTGCGAAGAGCTTCGGTGCGCGGGAGGTAGCCGGCCTGCTCTACCTTCTTGAGTCCTTCGGCTGCGACGACGGCGGCCAGGTCGGTGCTGGGATGGCCGACGTGGAGAAATTCACCGTTCCCTCGGGCCAGGGCCTTGAAGAAGGGCGCCATGGTGTCGAGTGCTGGCAGCGTGCCGAGAAACACAGCGCGGCGCGGGACGCGGTCTACGTTGGTGAGGATTTCGTCGGGCTCGAAGCCGTTATGGACAACGGTGACTTTACGATTCAGCGATTCCTTCAGGTGCGCGGCGAGGGTGGGGTTCACGGCTATGATCGCTTTGGCCAGCTTCGTGTAGACGCGGCGGCGCCGGCGGCACCAGGGCCCGGGTTCGCGCACGGCCCACGGGTCTCTGAAATCCGCTACCCAGGGGAGCTTGAACTCCTGCCCCAGCTGGGCGGCCAGTTTAAGAGATGTGGGGGGCGGCGAGGTGGCCAGCATCACGTCGAACTTTTCTTTGGCCAAAAGCGCCCGCGCGAACTTCAGGGCCGGGCGGTACCAGAGGAAGGAGAGTTCCCGGTGGCCCAGCCCTCGAAAGCTGTCGGGGCGCGGGTCGGCGGAGGCGACCCGATGCACCGTGACGTTGGCGTGAATCTGGCGGGTGAGCGCCTCATCCTGCGGCCAGTTGGGGGTGGGCGTGGCCGCCAGAATCGTTACGTCCCAACCCAGGTCGGGCAGGTGCCTGGCCCAGCCCAGCGCGCGGCCAACCCCACCGGTGCCTGTGGGTGGAAAATGATGGGCGACGATCAGGACGCGGGGCATGGCTGGGTGTTCACAAGCTGGTCGAAGAGCAGCTCTGCGCGGCGGATGGTGAGTCCCCACCTTCCCCGTGCCTGAACGACATGGCGTGCTCTGGCGCCAAGCCTTGTGGCGTGTTCGGGATTGTGGAGCAGAGATTCGAGTTTCGCCGCCAGGTCGCGTGGGTCGAGCGAGCGGTACAGCAGGCCATCCTTCTCATGCGTGAGCCACTCCCGATTGCCGGGGATGTCGGGCACCACGCAGGCCAGGCCCGCGGCCATGGCTTCGAGGAGCGACACCGATGTGGAATCCGTTGGCGACGTGGACACGTAGATGTGCGCTTGCTGGAGGTTGTGAAGATAGCCCGGGCGGTCGAGTGAGCCTGGGAAGGTGATTCGATCCGTCAGGTTGAGACGGGCGGCCTGGGACTGAAGCTCGATCTTGTGGGTGCCGTCGTTGGCGATGAGGGCGTTGCAGGGCGTGGTGACGTGAGTGAGTGCCTCGATGAGGATGTCCACGCGGTAGCGGCGGTCGAGGCGGCGAGTGCTGAGGATGGTGAGTGGCTCGTGGGTGGTTCGGGTGGGTGTGAGTTCGAACACGTCATCGTCGGTGCCGAAGGGGCACACGTACACGTGTTCCACAGGGGCACCGAGGGTTACCAAAGGCTCCACCAGCATCTGGGCGTCCACGAGGAAGGCCGAGGCGTGCGTGGCCACGTAATGGAGACGCGAGCGCTGGAGAAAGTTGCGATGGGGGAGTACCAGGAGATCACTGCCCCAGCCCACGGCTACGGTGGGCTTGAACTTCGAGAGCACCGCGAGCAGCCCGTAGTTGGGGAGGTAGTGGGCTACGATAATGTCGGGGCGCCACTCCGTGACCAGCCGCTTGAGCGTGGCGGTGAGCATGGGATAGCCCAGGGCTTGCCAGCGGACGGGGAGCTTGAAGTGAACGTCGGCCGGGCCGCCTTCGGCGGAGGCCACCAGCACAAGGTCGCCGCGCTTGCGAAAATGGCGTGCCCAGCGCGCCAGGTGCTCGGTGCGCGCATCGCCCAGCATGAGAATGCGCATTACCGCCCGCTGAATAACGACCAGCGCCGCGTGCCGGAATAGTACGGCACCATCTGCGCGCCGAAGCTTCCCTTGAAGCGCTGCACACTGGCCGTTGGCGAGGCGCCCAGGTCGGCGTGTTGCGCGCGACGGCCCGTGGCCTGCTCCATCCACTCAAACCACAACAGCGGCACCACGCCATCGGCGCGCGCCTGATCGCTGGCAAAGAGAAACCAGCTCACTTCGTAACCGCCGGCGGCGGCCACCACGTTGAGAGCGCCCAGCTGGCCGCACTTGATCGCGGCCGGGAGGTACAGGCAGTCGGCTCCCTGGCTGAGGGACTTCAGTTTCTGGAAAAAGTCGGCATCGAAGCGCGGATCGGCGCCGTGACGGCTGTCGGTGGCATGAATGGCCAGGTTCACCTGCGGCCACATCGAATCGTCCAGCTCGGCCACTTCCCAGCCATCCTTCTGCGCGCGGGCCGTGCGGCGCTTCACATCGGAATCCACGCGGTCTTCCCAGCCGGCCGAAAGCGCTACCACCGAACGCATCTGTTCGTGCCACTCTACTTTGGGGTACACGCCTTTAGGCCGCGCCAGCATGGAGAGCGATGTGCGGATGGATGAAAGTCGGAAGAAGGCCTCCACGCAGGAGCGATCCGAGGGATCCGCATCGGAGGCCAGCACCGGCACGCCAAACGGCAGCGCATCGATCGTGCGCGACGGCCCCCAGCGCTTCGACACGTAGTGCAGGTTGCCAAGGCGCGTTTCCAATTGGTGCAGCTGCCTTCCCTGCCAGCCGTCCCACACCCGGGCGAATGCTGGATGCCCGAAGGGATTGTGGGTCGCGGTGTATGAGGAACTCAACGGACCACGCCCAGGCGGCCCTGGGCGGTGGAGCCGTCGTTGAATTTTACGCGAAAGAGATACAACCCGGACGCCACAGGCTCACCCGATTCGTTGTTGCCGTCCCACTGGTAATTCGACGTGAGGGTAGAGACGCGATCACCCGCGATGGTGAAGATGTCCACGATCGAACCTGCAGGCACTTCAAAGGTGGCACGGTCGCCCGAATAACGAATCTCGAACGGATTGGGAAACACGTTGGGCGCGTCCGACACCTGCGCCGCCACGAGGTCGAGAAGCGCCAGGCCGTTCTGCGTGCCGATCCACATGCGCGGCGCCCAGTCGTCGTGCTTGAGACTCCTCACCTGATTCGACGGCAAGGGCGACGACCCCGCAAACCACGTGGAGTCGGGTGCGAGTTGGCCGTTGGGCAGGCGTGCCAGGCCGTTGGATGTGCCCGCCCAGATCGCCCCCGACACGTCCTGCGCCAGACACAGGATGTTGTTGTCGGCCGGCACCACGGTGGCCGGCTCCACGGAGAGAAACGGAAAGAACTCCGCGTCGAGCCGCACCAGCCCGGCCGGTGTGCCTGCCCAGAGGTGGAAGTCGCTGCCTTCCAGAAGACAGGTAATCACGTCGGTGGGGAGCGGGATGTCGGCGCTGGTGTAGTGCGTGTAGGTGTCATCCGACCGGTTGGTGGGCGTGCCCGCAAACTCCAGCACACCAAGCCCTGAGCCATTGTAGGCGATCCACAGCCGGTCGCCCGACAGGAGGAGTGCGCTGATGTCGTTGGCTGGCAGTCCGTCGGCCGGACCGTACACCACCTGCGGCGTGGCGTTGGGACCGAAGAACACGATGGCCTGGCCATTCGCCGCCAGGCGATTGGCGGCCCAGAAGCCTCCGGCTGGATCCGGCGCCACGTCCGTCACCACGGTGTAATTCGCGTTCTCTACCACGCCCACCAGCGATGAGTTGCTGGAGTTGTACTGCGTGAAGGAGACCTGGTCGGTGAGGTCGTACGTGAGGAACACACCCGCACCCGAACCACAGACGTACACATACGGCTCGAGCGCACGCACCGTGAGCGTGGGTGCGCCCGCGGAAGTGGTGGCGCCCGGCAACGGAAACCACAGTCCATCGCCGCGCAGGAAGGTGGCGGCCTGCTCCCACAGCGCGCAGTAGAGCAGCGAGTATGCCTGATCGAGTCCGGAGAACGTGCTTCCCTGCGGCTGATTCACTGTAATCTCCACGAACCAGGGGATAAACGTGCCGTATTCATAGAGGTTCGCGCGCTGGAACGCCACCCACAGGTTGCCGCCGGGCACGCCCACCACCGACCACAGGTTGGCGGGGCGGAGATTGATGGTGGGGACGTTGGCGAATGCGCCACCCACGTAGCTGAGCGCTCCAGAATCGGAGGCCACCCACAGCGTGTCGCCGTCGGCGGAGAGATCGCGCACCGAGTACAGGGTGCTGCGCGCTTCGAATGCAGTTCCGGTGAACACATAGAGTCCCGAATCGCTGGCAACATAGAGGCTGTCGTTGTACACCTCCAGCCGGCGCGCGGCCGAGAGTCCCCCGGTGGGATCTGAGTAGTTGGTCCAGCTCGAAGGGATATGGAGCGAGGCACTGGTGGGGAGGGCGGAGACGATTCCCGCCTCCGTTGACGCCCACAGCATTCCGGAAAAGAGTTCGAGGTCACGCACACCCGTTTCCAAAGGCAGCGTCCCCAGCTGCGAATACACTTCCTTGAGCAGGCCCCCCTGCATGGATTTGACGAAGATCCCCACCCCGCGATCGCAGCCCACCCACAGCGTGTCACCCATGTTGCAGAGGGCTTCAACGAGGGTGATGTCGAGGCCGAGAGGATAGCGCGCGGTTTCTCCCGTGCCTGCCACCCACAACGAAAGCACACGGTTCGCACCGGCCACCCAGAAGCTGTCGCCCGATCGCGCCGCCGCCCACAGATCGTGATCGCCCAGGCCGTCGCCGGAATTGATGATGTCGAAGCCCGAGCCCAGATCGTCGTGGCGATACAGCCCCCCGGAGGTGACGGCCCACACCGACGTGGAGTCGGCCAGCAGGCGGCGCACCGTCATCACGTTGGTGTGCACCTGCCATGAGGCGTCCGCCTGCGGCGCGGCCGCCAGAATCAGTGCGAAGAGCACATAGCGAATTCGAATCATCTTCTCCTCGGCCACAGGGCCGCAATACTCAGCAGGAGCCCCGCCGTTCCGGCCACCCACGCAAACACAGGTCCCTTGCGCGCATAAAAGGTTGGCTCTCCCCCCGCGGGAAGGGAGCAGGTGATGGTGGTGCGGGTGAACAGTTCCGTGCTGTTCAACCGCCTTCCGGCTCGATCCGTCCAGAGGCTGATGCCGCCATTGGCGGCACGGGCCACTCCCATCCGAAACTCCGCGGCGCGCAGGCTGGCCATGGCCGCATGCTGCGCGGGGCCGCTCGTGCGGCCGTACCAGGAGTCGTTCGTGATGATCACCAGAAACTTCGCCCCGCGCAACACCTGGTCGCGCGCGAGGGGCGAGAAGGCCGATTCGTAGCAGATGAGCACAGAATGCGGCGGCACCCCTGCCTGGTTGAACACCACGGGGCCGGGCCCGTGTTTGAAATTGCCCTGGCCCAGATCGATTTTCGAGAGGGCCGGGAAGTACGTGGACAACGGAATCATTTCGCCGAATGGCACGAGCTGGCGTTTGCTGTAGGGCCCCTGCCAGACGCCCTCGGGCGACACTTCGTAGGCGCTGTTGAAGATGTGGTCTTCAACTCCTGCCTTCTCGAAACTCAGCGTGCCCACGAGCATGGGAACGCCCGTACGTGCGGCCAGCGCCTGAGCCCACTTTCTGTGTGTGGCATGCTGTGCCAGGTAGGTGGGAGCCGCGGTTTCGGGCCAGATGACGAGATCGGTGCCGGGGGCGGCGAGAAGCGTGAGCGAGTCGTATATAAGGAAGGACGAATCGATGTAGTTGTCGTCCCACTTCTGGTAGGTGTCGATGTCGCCCTGAAGAATGGCGATGTCCACGGTGGGACCCCCCGGCGGCAGATGGTTCACGCGCCAGGCTCCCCACCCCACGGGGATCGCCACCCACAGAAGGGCGGCAAGGAGCAGCCTTTTGTCGCCCATCAGCCTGTAGAGCAGCAATCCCGCACCCACGACCCAGAAGGAGAGCGCGGCATCGCCGGTGAACTCCACGAACTGGTACAGCCAGAGATAGTCGAGCTGCGTGTGCGCCAGGTTGAGCCAGTTGAAGCCGATCTCGCCCCAGGCGCGGAACGATTCGAGCAACACCAGGACGCACGGGAAGCCGAGGTCGGCGATGAAGGGGGTGAAGTGCTTTCGCGCGCGCACATAGATCACCGACCAGAGCCCATACTCGGCGGCGGAAATGAGAATGAGCGCGAGCGTCCCCGGCACCGTGACCCAGCCGATCCAGAAGATCGACGCGGTGCCGTAGCAGATGCCCCACACCAGCCCGGTGCGGAATGGTCGCGACGTGCGTTCGAGCGCCGCCAGCAGGAGCGCCACGCCCACGGGGGCGAGGAAGCCGAGTGGCAAGGGCGGCATGGCCAGCGCCATGGCCAGGCCTCCGGCCACCGCCAGCCACTGCGCGCGCGTGGAGTCGGTGTGCGTCATGCCACGTGCACCGGATCCACGTCGGCGTACACACGCACCTGACGCGGCACGCCTGCCTCGAGTGCGCGGTCGAGGGTTGACAGCGTCTGTGTCACTCGGCCCGTGAGCAGGAGGAAGTGCCAGCGGTAACGGCGCCGCAGTTTGCGGATGGGCGCGGGTGCGGGGCCCAGCAGTCGGAACCCCTTGGTGCCGGCCGTGCGAATACGTTGCGCCAGCTCCGTGGCCTGAGCTTCGGCCTGCGCCTCGTCTTCGGCCTCCACCCACACCACGATGGCGCGCGAAAAGGGCGGAAAGCCCAGGGTCTCGCGTGTGGTCAGCTCGCCTTTGGCAAACGTCTCGTAGTCGTGCCGCCGCGCTTCCTGCAAGAGAGGCGACTCCGGGCTGAACGTTTGCGCATACACCGAGCCGGGCACGTCGCCGCGGCCGGCCCGGCCTGCCACCTGGAGCATCTGCTGGAGCGTGCGCTCGGCGGCGCGAAAGTCGGGGCGGTCGAGCGCCATGTCGGTGTTAAGGATGCCTACGAGCGACACTCTCGGAAAATGCAATCCCTTGGTGACCATCTGCGTGCCCAGGAGAATGTCGATTTCGTGACGGCCGAACTCCGCCAGAAGCTTCTGCGAGCCGCCGGCCGCCGCGGTGTCGAGGTCGAGCCGCGCAATGCGCGCCGTGGGAAACAGCGCCGAGAGTTCGCTTTCCACCTGCTGCGTGCCGGCACGAGGATAGGTGTGAGTGCTGGCGCCGCACCCGGCACACACGGAGGGGGCGGGCTCGGTGCGGCCGCAATAGTGACAGCGCAACTGGCGCCGCTCGCGGTGAAACGTGAAGGAAACGGAGCAGTCGGGGCACTCCGGAGACGTACCGCAGGCCGCGCAGCGCAGCGATCCCGAAAAGCCCCGGCGGTTGAGAAAGAGAATGCACTGCTCGCCGCGCGCCAGAGCCGAGCGGATGTGCGCTGCAAGGACACCCGTGACCGTGCCTCCGGGCGCGGCCGGCGCCGAGTGGCGCCTGTCGATCAGCTCGAGACTCGGAAGCCGCCCGCCGCCGATGCGCTCGGGCAGTCGCAGTAGGTCGTACTTTCCGGTGTGCGCATTGTGCCAGCTCTCCAGACTTGGCGTGGCCGAACCCAGCACACACACGGCCGAGCTCTGGTGCGCCCGCCAGATCGCCACGTCCCTGCCGTGATAGCGCGGGGCGGGTTCGGCCTGTTTGAGCGACGGATCCTGTTCTTCATCCACCACCACGAGGCCCAGGTTGGCGATCGGCACAAGCGACGCCGAGCGCGTGCCCACCACCAGCCGGCGCGTGCCGCTGGCCGCCGCTCTCCACGCCTGTGCGCGCTGCGCATCCGAGAGCCCGGAGTGCAGGAGCACCACCTGCGACTCGAAGTGCGGCGCGAGCCGACCCAGCAGGTGATCGGCCAGCCCGATCTCGGGCACGAGGAACAGCACCGACTGCCCGCGCTCCAGAACTTCGGAAATGCAGCGAATGTACACTTCGGTTTTGCCCGACCCGGTGATGCCGTACAACAGGAACGTGCGATGCGTGCCAAAACTCCGGGTGATCGCCTTCACCGCTTCGTCCTGTGCGGCTGAGAGCTTCAAAGGCTCCGCGGCCGGCGCCTGCGAGAGCGTGGGCCGATACGGCGCAGGCAGCCTTACGCGCGACACCAGCCGACGACGAGCGAGCTTCAACACCTGCCGCGCCGAGCCCGGAAACCGCGACTCCAACTCCCACGTGAACACCGGCCGTGCCTCCGAGCGCAGATACAGGGAGAGCGGCGACGGCTCGGGATCCGTGCCCGCCTCATTCCACTGCACCGCCGTGGCCAGGCCCGTGGATTTGGTGGCGCGAAACTTCTGCACCGGCACCACCGTACCGGCGGCCACCAGTTTCTCAAGGCGGCGGGAAGTGTCGGTGGCCGGAAACTGCGACATGAGTTCCCGGCGCGTGGCTCCCGGATTCTCCGCGATGAAAAAGCAGAGCTTCTTCTCCGACGGCGTGAGTCGACCGGTAGGCACTCGCTCGGGATAGTGGCGATACTGTGTGTCGATCTCGGGCTTCAGCCCTGCGGGCAGCATGGCGAACAGGGTCTCCCCCAGGCCCGCGTGGTAGTACGCACTCAGCCATTCGGCCAGTTCCAGAAGCGGTTCGCCGAACAGGGGTGTGGCGTCGAGCACGTCCAGGATTTCACGCGCACTCTCCAGAGGCGCCTTATCGTGCAGCCGCCACACCACCGCCGCCTGCCGCGTGCGCCGCACGGGCACCAACACGCGCGCACCGCGCTCCACCAGGGGCAATAGCGTAGCCGGCACCTCGTAGGTGAGAAGCTGCGCTGGCGCGCGCAGGGCCACGTCGGCGAAGCGTGGTTTCATGTGCTGAGAAGATGGCGAAGGCGGAGCGCCCCGGGCACAAAAAAGGCAGCGTGCACCGCTGCCTTTTCTCTTCCGCGTAAAGCGATCACTTCCCGCAGGCGTCGAGCTTTGCCTTGGCCTCCGTAGCCAGTTCGGTCTTGTTGGCGCGCGCCGCCGAGAAATAGTACACCTGCCAGGCGTCGCAGTAGTCGGGCCGGATCTGCACGGCTTCGGCCAGAGGCACCAGGGCCGAGTCGTACTTCTGCTGCCAGAAGAGCGCCACGCCCCAGTGGAAGCGGGCTTCCGAATCGGCGGCATCCAGATGGGAAAGCCGTTCGAACATCCCCGCCGCCTGCGCCCACGACTCCTTGGACGTGGACTGCGACTCCTCGAGGCTCTTCATGGCGTCGTTGCTTTTGCGCTTCACCTCGTCGAGCTTCTTGGACGGACCCGCGGGCGCCAGCTTGTTGTACTCGGCCGCGTACGCATTGGCATCCTTCACGTAGCGTGCAACGTTTTCCGTTTCCTTCTGCGCCGACTGCTCCGCGGCGATCCCCAGGTTGAAGAGCACGTTCTTGTTCTCGGGATCCTTCTCGATGATCGTCCTGAACACGAGATTCGCGGAGTCGGCGAACCCGGTGCTGGAATAGAGGCCCGCCAGATTGGTGAGCTGCTCGAGGTCGTCGGGGTTGATCTTGAGCAGGTGGTCGATATAGAGTCGCGCCGAATCGATCTGATTCTCCCTCAGGTTGAGGCTCACCATGTTGCGCATGATGTCGGGATCGTCGGGCTTGGCTTCGAGCGACTTTCGATACCAGGTAAGAGCGTCGTCCCAGTTCTGAAGCCGCACGTCGATCACGCCCAGGTTCTGGTAGGGCTCGGAGCGGCTCGAATCCATTTCGAGTGCTGCCAGAAACAGCCCCTTGGCGCTTTCGAGGTAGCCCCGCCCCACGTTGGTGAGCGAGTCGTACCCGGCGGTGTTGGCGGCCTTCTGCTCTATGGCGCGCATCGAATCGACCTGGTTCGACGCCTTCAGGCTGTCCACCCCCTTGTTGAACAGGTTGCCCCAGGCGGCGCGGCGCATCTGCCACACGGTGTCGAGAAACTGGCGATGCACATCCAGCGTATCGAGGGCCAGGGCCAGCGCCAGGAACTCCGGCAGGAGGCGCTTGTTCCACATGATCTTCGCCAGGAGGAAGCGTGCTTCCACGGCCCCGGGATAGCACTCGATCGCCTTGTCGAGCTGCTTCTGAGCCGCCTTGAAGTCGGGAATCTTCTGCTGAGCGCCCATGTAGATTTTGGCCGAACGCATGTACACGTCCAGGGGCTGGCAGTCGGACGGGGTCTCTGCCCAGGCGGAGCCTGCGGCGAGCGCCACCACCAGAACCACGGCATATCGGAACATTCTGAACTCCCCTTTTGGTATCACACACCGGTGCGAATGGTGTAAGTCACAACGACCTCGCCATCCACCGGAACATCCACTTTGAACACGAAGGTATTGACGTCTTTCTTTTCGTAGGGCACCGACGATGTGGTGATGGTCCAGGTACTCCAGCGCGATGCCTGCTCTTCCACTTCCACGGTCACGCGAGACGTCTTGTGATTGCGCAGCACGATCTTCACGTCGGTCTCCGAGACGGTCTTGGAGATCCGGCGCTGTTCCAGGACGGTGTACTCGGGCATCACGTCGAAGGCGTTGCCCACTTCCAGGGTCACGGTTTCGTCTTTGGGCGTGTGGTCGATCCGGTCTTCGCCCAATAGCTGCGTCGAGCCGTCGATATCGGCCTTGGTGACGCGCACCAGCCCGGCCGGCAGCGGCATGCCCAGACCGTTGGTCTTGCTGTTAACAAATTCCACAACCACGGCGATTTTGTCCTGCACCTTCCACGAGCGGTAGAGATACTTCTTGGTGACGGACGCCGCCGCCGGTTCGAAGAGCGCGATCTGCTTGGTTTCGCGGTTGGCGATCGTGGTGCGGCGCGGCAGGTCGTAGAGGTGGTATTCGAAGAACGCCCGTTCTTCGAACCCGGCCTTCGGCGCCATCATGGCCACTTCGGCACCTCTCCATGAACGCGCGTCGTCCATGGGAGCCGGCGGTCTGTGAATGTCGCCGGCGATGAGCTTGAGCTTCGCGTCGGCGTAGGTGGCGCCCGACTGGTTGTCGATGGACGACCAGCCTGAAAGCTGGATTCTCGTGTCGTCGGCGTTGAGGTGTGCTACGTACTCCGCGTGCCAGCTGATGCCGTTGGTAAGATACGAGACCACGGCGTCGGTGGACCCGGCCCTCTCGCCCGCCACCAGCCAGTCGAGCGTGGGGCGGGTATAGAAGCCCGCCGGCAGTTCCGCCAGATCCACGTGGAGAATGTCGCCGGGGTCGATCAACTGCAAACCGCTCTTCGTGGAGATCACGTACTGGCCCGCCGCCGAAAGCAGCGTGCCTTCGTACACCGCGCCCTCCTTGCCCACCAGGCGCACCGGTGAGTCGAGATAGCGTTGCAGGATGGCCTGCGTGTTCACCAGATCGTAGTGAAAGTTCTGTTCGTGAAGATCCACTCCGCCCGCCGGAAAGTCGATGCGGACAGACGTGGGAATCATCTGCGAGGCCACGTCCGTGACTTCGAGGTGTTGCAGGCCAGATTTCACGCTGAACGTCCGCGTCTCCGTGACCAGTCCCAGTCCCTGATTGTACACGGTCACCGCGACGTCGGCCGACGCCTGCGCCCATGGGAGACACACGCCCAGCGCGATCGCCCAACCCTTCTTCATTGGTGAAATCCCCCTTTGGGCCCCAATCATTATACACATCCCGGCCTTTCGGGTCTCCCGAAAGCGCAAGTTCCAGACCCTTCGGCCGGCGTCTCTATTCCTGGCTACCATCCGAGAAGCTGCTCCAGACTCTGCGTGAGTTTGTCGACTTTGGCCTGGTAGTCGGCCTGCTTCCCCCGCTCGGCGGCCACCACGTCGGCCGGCGCCTGCCCCAGGAAGGCCTCGTTCTGGAGTTTCTTGCCCGTGCGCTCCAGCAGGTCGGAGTAGCGCGACAGGTCCTTCTGCAGCCGGGAGCGTTCCCGCTCCACGTCGATCACGCCCTCCAGGGGCACGTAGATCTCGGCTCCCGAGACCACGGCCGACCCCGACAAGGGGGGCTTCCGCAAGGACGTGCCGTACTGCACCTCGTTGGCCTTCGACAGCTCCGTCACCCAGTCGAGGTGCCGCTGCAACGTGCCCGCGAGTGTTTCGTTTTCCGTGCGCACCAGCACTTTCACGCGCACCGCAGGCGGCACGTTCATCTCGGCGCGGATGGTGCGCACCTGCCCCACCACCGACTGGATGAATTCCATCTCGCTCTCGAGCTCGGGATCGCCCGCAAGGCCCGACGGCTCCGGCCAGTGGGTGTCCCACAGAGTGGGAGGCGTAGCTTCCAGGATGTAGTCCCGCAGCTGGGCATACACCTCCTGCGTGAGGTGCGGCATGTAGGGGAAGAGCATCTGGAGACAGCGGTAGAGCACGTACACCGTGACTTCGCGCGCCTTCTGCTTGTCTTCCGTTTCGTGGTGGTCGCGCAGCCGCGATTTCACCATTTCGAGATACCAGTCGCAGAAGTCGTGCCAGATGAAATCGTACAACGTCTTGCAGGCGGCATTGTAGCGGAACTCTTCGAGCGAGCCGGTGATTTCCACGATGGCGGAGTCGAGCCGGTGCAGGATCCAGCGGTCCATGGAGGCAAACTTCGACCGGCCCGCCTTCACGAAGAGCGACTCGATCTTCGCGTCGCCCAGGTTCATGAAGGCGAAGCGCGCGGCGTTCCAGAACTTGTTGCCGAAGTTGCGGCCCAATTCGAAGGTTTTCGGCCCCATCCACGGGTCCTGACCCTCCGGCGTGGTGAGCACGAGCGAGACGCGCATGGAGTCGGCGCCGTACTGCGAGATCACGTCGATGGGATCGATGCCGTTGCCCAGCGACTTGGACATCTTGCGCCCCTGGTCGTCCTTCACGGTGCCGTGGATGTACACGTCCGAGAACGGGAGCGCCTTGCGGAATTCGAACCCGGCCATCACCATGCGCGCCACCCACAGGTAGATGATCTCGGAGGCCGTCACAAGGAGCTGGGTGGGATAAAACCGGTTCAACTCGGGCGTGTCTTTTGGCCAGCCAAACGTGGAGAACGGCCACAGCCACGAGGAGAACCACGTGTCGAGCACGTCGGGATCCTGCTTCAGGTCCTTCCCCGCGCACTGCGGACAGGCGGCGGGGGCCGACTTGGCCACCACCAGGTGTCCGCAGTCGTCGCAGGTGTACGCGGGAATGCGGTGGCCCCACCAGAGCTGGCGCGAGATGCACCAGTCGCGCACGTTCTCGAGCCAGTAGAGATACGTCTTCACCCAGTGCTCGGGGTGGAAGCGCAGCTTGCCTTCGCGCGCGGCCTTGATGGCGGGCTCGGCCAGAGGCGCCATCTTCACGAACCACTGTGTGGACAGGCGCGGTTCGATGGCAGTGCCGCAGCGGTCGTGCAGCGGCGTGGGAACCGTGTAGTCTTTCACCTCGCCCAGGCAGCCCAGCGCATCGAGTTCGATCAGCACCTGTTTGCGCGCGGCGTAGCGGTCGAGGCCTGAGAACTTGCCCGCCTTGTCGGTCATGAGGCCGGCTTCGCCGATCACTTCGATGGCCGGAAGCTGATGCCGGAGCGAGAGTTCGAAATCGTTGAGATCGTGCGCGGGCGTGACCTTCACCGCGCCCGTGCCGAACTCGGATTTCACGTAGGTGTCGGCCACGATGGGCACTTCACGATCGACCAGGGGCACGATGGCGGTTTTGCCCACCAGGTGTTTGTAGCGCTCGTCATCGGGATGCACTGCCACCGCGGTGTCGCCCAGCATGGTTTCAGGACGCGTGGTGGCCACTTCGATGAAGGTGGAGGACCCCTTCACCTTGTAGCGAATGTGCCAGAGCTTGCCCTGCCGGTCGGCGGTCTCCACTTCGTCGTCGGAGATGGAGGTGCGGTGCAGCGGGCACCAGTTGACGATGCGCGGACCGCGGTAGATGAGTCCCTTGTCGTAGAGATGAACGAAGACGTCCACCACCGCCTGCGTGAGGCCGGGGTCCAGCGTGTAGCGCGTGCGCTCCCAGTCGAGTGCGCAGCCCATGAGGCGCAGCTGCGAGAGGATCTTCTCCTTGTGCACCAGCCCCCACTCGGCCGTGCGCTTTTCGAAGGCCTCGCGCCCGATCTGTTCGCGCGAGCTGCCTTCGGAGAGGAGGAGCTTCTCCACCACGATCTGCGTGGCGATGCCGGCGTGATCCACGCCCGGCAGCCACTCGGTTTCGAATCCCTGCAGGTGCTTGAACCGGATCGCGATGTCCTGGAGGGTGTTGTTGAGAGCGTGCCCCAGGTGCAGAATGGACGTGACGTTGGGCGGCGGGATGACGATGCTCCAGGGCGTCTTCTTTGACCCGGGATCACCGTGGTACGCGCCGCTTTGAATCCAGTGGTCGGCCCATTTGCGCTCGACGGACTGGGGATCATACTGCTTGGGAAGCGAACTGCCAGACATAGAAGCTCTCACTATACCGGGGCAAACTCGGCCAGTCAAGCAATTCACTTGGCCGGCCACACAGCGTAACCCTATCTTAGCCATGAACTTTGAGCCAAATTGAGGCCCATGAAGAATCAATCGAAAGCCCGCCCCAAACCCTCCCGCCGAAACGGAGTCGCCGCCCTGAGGCTGGTTACGATCATGGACCGCCTCCGAGCCCCCAACGGCTGCGCCTGGGACAGGAAACAAACACACAGAAGCCTCATCCCCTATCTCATCGAGGAAGCCTACGAACTCAAGGAGGCGCTGCTCTCCGGACAAAGCGCGCACGTGCAGGAAGAGCTGGGCGACGTGCTCATGCAGGTGGTGTTCCACGCGCAGCTCGCCTCCGAACGGGGTGCCTACGATTTCGCGGATGTGGCCAACGGGGTGGCCGACAAGCTGGTGCGGCGGCATCCGCACGTCTTCGGGAACCTGCGCGGCAAAGGCAGGCTCTCAGCGCGTGAGGTGCTGGCGCGCTGGGAAAGCCTCAAACTGGGCGAGGGAAAAGGAAAGCGCGGCCTGCTCGACGGCGTGCCGCGCGCACTGCCTGCGCTGTTGCGCGCCTATCGCATTCAGGAGAAGGCCGCCGGCGTGGGCTTCGACTGGCCGAATGTGCGCGGCGTGGAAAAAAAGCTCCGTGAGGAAACCGACGAATTCCACCGCGCGCTCGGCCGGCGCGACCGCCGCGCGCAAACGGAGGAGCTGGGCGATCTACTGTTTACGCTCGTGAATCTCGCGCGCCACCTGGGCGTGGATCCCGAGACCGCGCTGAACGGGGCCAACGAGAAGTTCAAGACGCGATTCGCCCGTATGGAGAAGGGCCTGCGTGAGCGTGGAGTGCCACTGGGCGACGCGGGACTGAAGGTGCTCGAAGAGGAATGGAAGAAGTCGAAGCGGGCAGCGAAAAAACCAGCGCGCCGCCGCGCGAAACGCCGGTGACTACTTCATCGGTACGATTTCGATCCGCCGATTGAGCGCGCGTCCCTCTGTGGTTTCGTTGGAGGCCACGGGCCGCGCTTCGCCTTTTCCGGTGGCCACCAGCTGCGACGCCGGGATCCCCTCCGCCACCAGGAACTCCTTCACCACCTGCGCGCGCTTCTGCGACAGGGCCAGGTTCGACTCGGTGGCGCCGACATTGTCGGTGTAACCGCAGATGGTGAGTTTCTTCGTGGGATTGAAGCGGATGTTCGGCACCAGTTCCAGAAGCTTGGCCTGTGCGGCGGCATCCAGGCGCGTGGCACCCGAGGCATACTCGAAGCGCAGCACCACAGTGTCATTGATGGGCGGGTAGTCGGGGCAGCCGGAGGAGTCCACGCGCAGGCCGCGCAGGGTGCCGGCACACAGGTCGCCCGAATCCGGAATGCCGTCGCCATCTGAATCCTGCACGCACCCCAGCGTGTCCACGCGCCAGCGCGAATCCGAACCGGGGCAGCGATCGACGTAGTCGGGCACGCTGTCGCGGTCGGAGTCGAGCGGGCAGCCGTCCACGTCCACCCAGCCTTTCGCCGCGCGGGGCGTGGCGGGGCAGCGGTCCACAAAGTCGGGCACGCCGTCTGAGTCGGCGTCGGCCGCGGTCGCTGCCGTTGCGGTGGTGGCAGCCGGCTCCGACGTGGTCACTTTGATTTTGGCCGAACTGTACCCGAGGTCGTAGCTGATCTTCAACAGCACTCCCACGGCTCCGTGGGAACGCATGTCGTCGGTGGCCTGCGAAAAGTCGGCGCCGATTCCGGTGAGGTACATCCCTTCCACTTCCAGCGCATAGCCCATAGGGCCCGCGGTGTGCACCACCCCCAGCGCGCCTCGCAGGCTCACTTCCTGCGACGCGAAGTCGGTGCGGCCGCCGGAGGACGTGGTGACGCTCACCGGATCGCCGTTGAGATACTTCACATCCCAGAAGGCCGCGCCCAGAGTGCCCCGGGCGTAGGGCCGGAACGACCCCGGATTCGTAAAGTGGAATTGCACGCCCACGTCCAGCGCCCACAGTTGCCAGCGCTGATCGGCGTGCTCATTGGGAAAGCTGAACTTGATCGTGGCCGTGGAACTGGTGTCGTTCAGAAAACGCTGGTAGGATCCCGATCCGGAAAACGACCAACGATTCGACAAAGGATGCAGATAGCCCAGCCGGAACAAGGTTCCCACGGCCCAGGGTTGCATCGTGGGATTGAGTCCAGGCTGAGCGAGTCCGGCGCCAAATTCCACCTGGCCCGCTCTGGGACAAGCCGGCCAGGCGAGGGCCAGGAAAGCTGCAATGAAGATCCCCCGCACGGCGCCAAGTATGGACTTTGTCTCATTGGCCGCAAGACGGAATCGGGGCGGCTTGCAGAAGGCCCAATGCGGCGCTATGATGAGGGCGGCTTGACAGCGATGAAGAAATTCCTGCTTTCGCGACCTCAACAACGATTCGTCTTCGCGCTCACAGGTGTGGTGCTGGGTGGTCTGGCACTCCTCACACCTGTCTGGGACATTGCGGATCCCGCCTCCTTTGTGGGTGGATTGCTGGTGTGGGCGGCGCTTTTGGTAATTTTCCATGGCTTCCGCAGGTCCGAGCAGTCCTCGAGACACTCCGCCTGGTTCTCCGGCGCCATCACACTCCTGATCGGCGCTCTCCTGATCAATGCCGACCTGTTTCAACGGCAGGCGCTTGTCCGAATCATCCTGGCCCTCTTTGTAATCGATGCCCTTCGCTACTTCTTTCTCTTTGTCAGAAACCGCCGGAAGGGCCAGTCCGATTGGAACCTTCTTCTGTCGGGACTGGGCAATTTCACGGTGGTGGTGTTCATCCTGATCTTCCATGGGAAGGGTCCGGAGTGGTCCCTCACGCTGTCGGCGGCCTTGCGCATCTTCGGCACCGTGTGGAATCTGCTCACCGCAAAAACCGGCACCCTCAAGAGCGTCGCAGCGGATGTCATCCGAGGCCTGGGGATCAGCGAAGACGCGGACCTGGAAGCCTTCGCCACCAAACTGGGCAAGGAGGATGACCAGAGGAATCCCATCGATGCGGGCTGGGTGGCCACCTTCCTCGTGATTCTGTTTTTCATTCACCTGGGCCGTATGGGCCTGGATCGGTCTGCGCTGGGAATCCTCTCACCTGTGGTGGCTGTGATCGGCGACATCTTTATCGCCATGGTGGTGGCCTTCGGGATCATCGCTCCCGTGCGCGCCGTGTTTCGGAAGGTCACCGGGGTGTTCCTGATCCGGACCTGGACGTGGGTGCAGAAGGTTCCGGAAACCCAGCGACGTACGTTTAGTCTGCGCACGCTGGCGTTGGCCTGGGTCACACAACAGCTGCGACTCTCCATCAGCATCCGCAAGTCCGGCTACTCCCTGCGGGCCGCGTTTCGCAACGGCCTCAAGATCGGGCTGCCGTTTTCGGCGTTGCTTGCGGCTGTGATTCCCGTCCTGGGCATGAGCTGGTACTTCGACACGGAGAACTGGGCCTCCGGCGTGTGGGACAGTTACGCCGCGTCCAGAGTGGATGCCTGGCGCGAAGCGATGATCACGGTGTCGGGCGAAGGCACGGGGCCCCTGGCCTTTCAACTTCACCCGTCCGGCATCACCGTCCAGGAAGACTGGTCGTTCGTCGTCGTGGGAGATCCCGGTGAGGGGGACGCTTCGCAACTGGTGCTCAAGGATCAGATCCTCGCCGTAGCCGAGAAACCCGAGGTCAAATTCGTCGTCATCTCTTCCGACATCGTGTACCCCTCCGGAGCTATGAAGGACTACGAGCGCAAGTTCTTCCTGCCCTTCAAGGGTGTGCGCAAGCCGGTGTATGCCATCCCCGGCAATCATGACTGGTATGATGCCCTGGACGCTTTTGCGGCCACGTTTTACACACCCGAAGCGGCCAGGCGTGCCATGGAGGCAAGAATCCGTAGCGATCGAAAGCTCTCGAGCACCACGAGCGAAGTGATTGACGGGCTGGTGGCGCAGGCCACGTTTCTTCGAAACGCCTACCAGCTGCCCACGGGCTACCAGAACGTTCCCTTCTTCCAGATCTCGAACGACCACTTTACACTCCTGGCCATCGATACCGGGGTGCGCCGGCAGGTGGATTCACTGCAATTGGCCTGGATCCGATCGGTACTGGAAGCGTCGAAAGGAAAGTTCGTGATGGCCCTCCTGGGGCATCCCTTCTATGCCGCGGGCGAATACCAGGGGAACTTCAATCCCGATTTCGAAGCCCTTCACGAACTCCTGCGGAGCTACAAGGTTCCGCTCGTGATGGCCGGCGACACGCACGACCTCGAATACTACAGGGAGTCGCCGGCTGTCGGTGCCGTCATGCACCACTTTGTGAATGGAGGCGGAGGAGCCTACCTGAGCATGGGGGCCGCGATGGCTCCCGAAGCGGGCCGCCCCACCACGGATTGGGTCACCTACCCCGCCCGCGAGCCGTTGATGCAGAAAGTCGATTCCCTCACGCCCATGTGGAAATATCCCGCCTGGGCGTGGGTGAAGACATACAACGGCTATCCATTTTCTGCGGAGTGGCTGTCGGCTGCTTTTGATTACAACGAGGCGCCCTACTTCCAGAGTTTCATGGAAATCGTCGTGGAACAGTCCCTCCGCAGGGTCAGGCTTCTCCCGTACGGAATTCATGGACGCCTGCGCTGGAGCGATTTCGACCATGGGGGTCTGGGGATGCCGGCCTCTGCACAGGAAGAAGACTTCGCAGAATGGATCCTGCCCATGGATTCGCGTTAGTGGCGGGGCGCATGGTGCAGGACTCCCTTCCGATTCGCCTGAGTTCCCCGTAATCGGGGCCCCTTGCCCGCCGCACGGCGCGCACCTATGCTCCCCTTCGTGGCACCGCGGCGTCTTACCCCCCGGGCTTTCGTGAAGTCAGCTTCCGAACACAAGACGGGGGGAGCCTGGCTGGTGTACGGATTCGACGAATACGTAAAAGCCGAAACCGTGCGCATGGCGGCACGCGCCTTCACCGAAGGCGCCGATTCCCGGTTTGCGATCACACATCTCATCGGCGGCCAGACCGACCACCAGGAGATTCTCGACTCGGCGCTCGCCGTGCCCATGCTGTCGGAGAGAAGCGCCGTGATCGTGCACGACCTGCACAAACTCGCCTCGGCGCACAAAGCGAAACTCCCCGCGAAACTCGATTTCGTACCCGACAACTGCATGCTCATCTGCGTGGGACCCGAGGAACCCGACAAGCGCACGAAGCTGTACCAGTGGTTCACCGACACCGCCAGAGATGTGGCGTGCGATCCCCTGTCGCCCGGGCAGGCCGAGACGTTTGCGAAACGCCGGCTGGAGGAACTGGGCACGGTCGTCGAACCCGAGGCTCTGTCGCGACTTCTGGCTCTGGCCGGCACCGATACAGGCACGCTCGCGCGCGAAACCGAAAAGCTCGCCCTGTACGCGGGTGCGCGGGTGACCGCCACCGACGTGGGCGTGGTGGCAGGCGAAAACGTGGGCTGCACCACCGAAGATCTCATGGCGAGCCTGCTCCGCGGCAACGCCGCCGAGGCTCTTGCACAGTCGCGCGCGCTGCGACATGCGGGACTGGAATCCGGTTCGCTCATCGGCCGGTTGTGCGGGCATTTCTTCGATCTGCGCCGTGCGTCGACTGTGGCGTCGGGACAGAGCTGGCAATTGGCGTCCGCACTGCGCGTGCCGCGGCGGCGCGCCGAGGAATTGCTCCTCTGGCTCAAGGGTGCACGCCCGGCGGGGATCGCGTTGGCGCTCGACCACCTGGCGCGCGCCGAATCGCTCTCGAGATCAGGTCGCGCCGACTCCGACCTGGTGTGTGATCAGGCCGTCCTGGCAGTGGCGCTGGGATGCGCGGGCGCTTCGACACAAGCCACGTGAGCGCCGACCCGGACCTCGAGAGTCAGTGGCTGGCGGCCGCGCGCAATGGCGACGCGGACTCTTTTGGCAAGCTGGTGGTGGCCTACGAGGCCAGCGTGTATCGGTCGGCGTACCGCATGGTGCACGACCAGGACGAGGCCGCCGAGATCACCCAGGAGTGCATGGTGCGCGCCTGGGAAAACCTGTCGCGCTTCCGGGGCGAGGCCCCTTTCGCCGGCTGGCTCTCACGCATCGCGATTCATCTCGCGCTCAATCGACTGCGTGAGAAGAAAAAGTTCGTCCGACCCGTGGATGAGGAGAAGCACGAGTCCATGATCGATCAGGCCAGTGAGGGGCGCACCCCTCTGGCCGAGCTGCTCGACACCGAGTCGCTTTCGGCTCTCAAACAGGCCGTCTCCGAGCTGCCGGAGGAGTTCAAGGCGCCTCTCTCGCTGCGGATCTACGAGGAATACAGCTACGAAGAGATCGCGGAGGCGCTCGAACTGCCCATCGGCACGGTCATGAGCAGGCTGTTTCGCGCCCGCGAGCGCCTGGCCCGCCGGGTGCGCGAGCTGCTCGACCGGTAACATGTTGAATATGAATGGGTTATGTTATATTGCAAACTCGGAGCGCCGAACCTTCCGGAGGGAATAAACGTGCCTATGGGCAGTCGAACCCATGCGCCCCGACGGCCGCGCTCCGCACGGGTCCAAACCAACCCGGCGCGTGCCGCATAGGGGCATATGTGCAGTATGGAACAGCATAGCGAGATCCTCCCTCGGCTGGCCGCCTTCCACGACGGACAGCTGACCGCCTCCGAGCGCCTGGAGATTGAGGCGCACCTAGAGCATTGCTCCGAATGCCGGCTGCGGCTTTCGGATTGGCAATTGCTCGACCGGGCTCTGGCCACGATTCCCGTGCCGGACGCTCCGGGCCAGCTGCATTGGCGCACGCGCAAGGCTCTGGCGGAAGCCACCGGGAGCTCAGAGCGCCCACGGCGGGTGCCGACGCGTTTCTGGTACGCAGTGGCCGCGGTGTTCGTGCTGGCGTTTACGGGTGCCCTGATGTGGAAAGCCCAGGAGCCCGAGGTCCAGGTGGCCGAGAGTTTGATAACGCCGGATGAGGCTGCAAAACCGGAGACCCCGGTCGCCCAGGAGGCGCCCGCGGCCAATGCAGTTTCGCCGGATCCGTCTATGCTTGATTCGCGAGACCTGGCAGTGCAATCGCCTGCCGGCGCCGCACAGATGGATCTTACAGAGAATCCAACCGCGTCCGGGCTGGTCGGGACTGGGGATACGGGGATCCCCCAGCTGTCCGACTGGCCGGCGCGGTTGACTGATGCCGAGTGGCGTTCGCTCGACAAGCTTCGCGTCAATCTGCGCACACGCATTCCCGAATACGTGGCACCGCTGGAAGTGGCCGAGATCAATCTCATGCCTCTCTTCGACGACGCCTTCGTGGCCGTGGGCTACAAGCCCCTGGCCGATCCGCTCAATCCCGGGCACGAGGCTGCGTACTCCGACCCGGTGCTGCTCACCCCTGAGACCGCCTATCTCGTGTCGAACCTCCGGCTCGAACAGACGTCCCTGTGGGCGCGCAGCCAGGAGGAGGCCCCGTCAGCCGACGAGGTGCTTCAACTGGCGGAAATCAGCTGGCGACTGGCCAACCTCACCGCCGACCGGGACGACGTGAAGGGCGCCATCGCGGCGCACACGCTGGCCATGCAGCAACGGCCCGAATGGGCCGCGGCGGCCCGCTCCAGGATTACAGCCCTGCAGGCGCTCGACAAGCCGTAAGCTTCAACCTTCCAAGTTTCTCCACGAGTTCTGTTGAATGGGCCGATGTGGCTCTCTATACTGTGGCTTCCCGGCGGCTTCGGACCCTGATCACGCCGGACATTCGACCCGAAGGAGACCTTACCACATGACACAAGATCTGAACACCATAGCACAGGCGATGGTGGCCCCCGGAAAGGGAATTCTGGCCGCCGACGAGAGCTCGTCGACCATCGAAAAGCGCTTCAAGTCCATCAACGTCGCCAACAACGAGGAAAACCGGCGAACCTACCGCGAGATGCTCTTCACCACGGAGGGCGCCGAGAAGTTCATCAGCGGCGTGATCCTCTTCGATGAGACGCTCCGCCAGAAGACCAAAGATGGCAAGCCGTTCACGCAGGTGCTCACCGGGCTCGGCATCATCCCCGGCATCAAGGTGGACGCTGGCGCGAAGGATCTCGCCTTCCATCCCGAGGAGAAGATCACGGAAGGACTGGACGGACTGCGCGAACGCCTGGCCGAGTACGCGAAGCTGGGCGCGAAGTTCACGAAGTGGCGCGCCGTCATCACCATCGGCAAAGACATTCCGTCGGAGTTCTGCATTACCGCCAACGCCTACGCGCTGGCGCGCTATGCCGCCCTGTGCCAGGAGGCGGGCCTCGTGCCGATCGTGGAGCCCGAAGTGCTCATGGACGGCGATCATACGATCGAGCGTTGCGAAGAGGTGACTGAGCGCACGCTCAACCGGGTGTACAAAGCCCTGCACGAGCACAAAGTGCGCCTCGAGGGGACGATTCTCAAACCCAACATGGTGGTGTCGGGTAAGGATTGCAAAGTTCAGGCGAGCGTGAAGGACGTGGCCGTGGCCACCCTGCGCGTGCTCAAGCGCACCGTGCCTTCGGCCGTGCCGGGCATCGCGTTTCTTTCGGGCGGCCAGACCGACGAGCTCGCCACGGCGCACTTGTCGGCCATGAATGAACTGGGACCTCTTCCCTGGCAGCTGACGTTTTCCTACGGACGCGCCTTGCAGGCTCCTGCGCTGAAAGCCTGGGGCGGCCAGTCTTCGAACTTCAAAGCCGGCCAGAAGGCCTACTTCCACCGCGCGCGCCTGAACGGCGCGGCGCGCTTCGGCCGCTACACGGCGGCCATGGAAAAGGAAACGGCCTAGCGCTAACGGCGTTTGCGGATGATGTCGCCCGAGCTCGACGTGCGTGAATCCACGTCGGGATCGCCGAAGTAGATCACGTCCCCCGACGACGAAGCGCGAGCGTGCAGTGAGTCGGTGACGTGCAGATAGGCGTCGCCACTCGAATTGGTGTTCACTCGCGCGCGGGCGCATTCCAGGCCTTCGGCCCGGAAGTCCCCTGAGCTGTGCAGGTCAACATCCACCACGTCTGCCTCGCCCTTGTAGATACGCACGTCCCCCGAACTCGACAGCCGCGCCGAAAGCGACTCTCCGTGCCACGCATGCAGGATCAGGTCGCCCGAGCTTTCGAGTTCGACATCGAGCTCGGGGCACACGAGCGAATCACACTCCAGATCGCCCGAACTTTCCAGGGAGAAGTAGAGCCGGTCGGCCTTCCAGGTTGACATCTGCGCGTCGCCTGAAGACGACAGGATCAGATCTTCCAGCTTCGGCAGGGTGAGATGGAACTCCACCGGTTCGGTGGCCTTGAGATTCACCCTCTGCTTCGTCTGGATCCTGAGCACGCCCGAACGCACGTCGGTCTGGAAGTACTCCAGAAGATTCTCCTGGGCCACCACGTAGAGCGACACCGAATCGGCCTGCTCGAGTATGAGAGTGCCGAACGTGGCCAGCTCCACGGCATCCACGCCGCGTACCTCGCGGCGCTCTTCCTTCACGGGTCCCTCGCCGTGGATGCGGTCTTCGTCCCACCAGTCGGCGTGCGCGGCCGTTGCGGCCAGCGTCAGGACGACCATTGCGGCTCCACTACGTGCGTTCATGGTTCAGACCTTCCTGAATTTTGGTTGTCTGAACGGAGAGTACGGAGAGCCCCATCGCAGGTTGCGCCCGGAATCAGGCTCGGACCCGGGGGACGGGACGGATCTGTGATCGTGTTCGGGAGTACAACCTGAGTCGGGAATTCAAGAGGAGAAAAAATACGCCCAGGAGGAGTTGAACCCCCAACCTTCTGATCCGTAGTCAGACGCTCTATCCAATTGAGCTATGGGCGCATGTGTGTCGACGGCGAGAAATTTAGACGTTGCCGCACGGAGTGTCAACGTCTAAGCTGACCGGCTTAAACGCCACTAACATGGGAGGTTACATGAGACGCAGCACACTGGCAATCGCGGCATTGATCCTGCTTCTCGCGGCTCCTGCCTGGGCGCAGCGCGGTGCGGGATTCCACGGCTGGGGACCACGCGTGGGTGTGACGATCGATCCGGATCAGGTCCATGGAGGCGTACACTTCGACATGGGCGACCTCGCCCGCCGCCTCATGCTTCTCCCCAATGCGGAAATCGGCTTCGGCGACAATCTCACCGTGCTCACGGCCATGTTCGAAGTGGACTATCGCTTCAGAGACACCTGGGGATCGTGGAATCCCTACGTCGGCGGAGGCCTGGGACCCGTGTTTTACTGGTACGACGGCGGCGGCGACAACACGGAATTCGGGCTCACGGTGCAGGGCGGCATCGCCAAGCAGCTGGGGAGCCAGCCCGGCTTCATGTTCCTTGAAATGAAAGTGGGACTGGCGGACTCGCCCGATGTGAAATTCAGTATCGGGTGGAACTTCGGTTCGGGCGGCGGCGGCAGCTCCGGCGGCTAGAAGTCGGCGCCCAGCGAAATGTAGTGACGCGCGCTCGCGCCCCACTGATCGAGGTCGGTGGGCCAGCCCACATCCCACCGGAACACGAAGAATCCCAGGTTGGCCCGCAGGGCGAAGCCGTACCCCACCTTCAGGTCGTCCAGGGCAGAGTTCTCGCCGCGGGTCATCCACTCGAAGCCCTCGCGCTCGTACCATGCGGCGCCCGCGTCGAGGAACATCGCGCCCTGCACCTGCGAGAGGGCGAGGCCCAGCGGGAAGCGCATCGCGAAGTATTCCACCAGCGGGAAACGGAACTCGAAGTTCATAAGGCCGTACCGGTCGCCGGCGAACTGGTAGTAGTTGTAGCCCCGCAGGGGGAAGGACGACTGTGAGAAGTACAGGCTGCCGATCGTGTAGATCTCGCCCGGGCGCGACATCGTAGCGCCGATCCAGTTGGGCACGCCGCCCAGATAGTATTTTTTCGGGGACTCCCCGTCGGACACGCCGCCCGCGACCCGCACCGCGAACGTGAAGCCGTTGGCGATCTTGAGATATCGCCGGAAGTCGGCATTGAAGGCCCAGTACGACAGGCTGCGATCCGACACGTCGGCGGCGTACTCCACGGTGACGTTGCTGCGGCCGCCGTTGTTGGGTCCGGTGTAGCCCCACAGCGTGTTGTCGCGCACCCACGAGAGGCTCGCCACGGTCGCCTGGTTGTTGCTGTTCTCGTAGACGCCGAGCACGTTCGGATCGTAGTACTCGCGGTCGATGTAGATGTGCTGCGCGTTCATCTGCAGGCGTGTGAACATCGACAGGGGCAGGCGAAACGAGGCGGCGTAGCCGTACACGCGGTCTGAGAAGAGCCGGCCCCGATCGAGAATGACGCCGTTGGCGGTCTGGCCCACCAGGCGGATGTCGTTGTCCACGTAGAAGTACTTCGTGTGGAACACCCCCATGCCCCAGCCCAGTCGGCGCTTGTTGTTGTTGTAGAACAACACGATGTTGGCGTCGTCGAAGGTGTTGATGATGTCGGTGGCCAGGTAGAACTGGTGGTTGTTCATGTAGTCGGAGATCAGAAAATACGTCTGCGCCTGCAGACCCATGAACGAGTCGTAGCCCATGGCCCCCGAGACCACGTCCGGGGAGAACTTGGCGCGGTACTTCTTGATGTCGTATTCGCCGGACTCGTTCTGACCCTCCTTCTTGGCGTCCTCCACGCGCTGGGCGATCATGGCCGAATCACGTTCGGGATCGAGGATGATGGCGGAGTCGCGGTCGAGGTGCGCGCGACGCAAGTTCACTTCACCCGAATCGGCTTTGGGCTCTTCCGTCAGGAATTTGATGCTGCCGAAGTGACCGTTGTCCTGGCTTTCCACGATGGGCTTGGGCGCGGCGGCGGAATCCTCCGGCCTCGCTGCAAGCGTCTCCGTTGAGTCCTGGGCCGGCACGACGGCGGAGTCGGGCTGCACAGAGTCGGCCGGCGGAAACATCGGCAGTCCGGTGTGCATGGAGGGCGTGGAGGCGACCTGCGGTTCGGCAGGTGCGGCCTCGGCGCTCTCGGGTACTGCGGCGACGGGCTCCGCGGTGGAGTCGACCGCGGCCGCAGGCTCGACGGCCGGCTCGACCGGATCCGGGATCCCGAGCTTGCGTTTGGCCAGAGGCGTGAGCGCGAGCAGTCCGTTTTCACCGCGCGGGCGGATTTCCTCCATCAGAAAGATGTCGAAGCCCCCGTTGTTGAACGAGGAGAACACGAGCTGATCGCCGTCGGGCGACCACGAAGGCGACGAAGCGCCCGTGAGAATGTCGCTCACCGCCACGTCTTCGCCCGTCTCCAGGTTCATGACGTAGATGTTGTGGATGCCGTTGCGGTCGGAGATGTACGCGATGCGCTTGCCGTCGGGGGAGTACGAGGGTTCGCGGTCCTGACCGATGCCGCGGGTGAGCGGCTCGATTTGACCCGTGGCGACGTCCATGCGGAACAGGTGGTAGTGCCCGTAGTCGAACTCTGTGACGTTGTGTTCGAGCGATCCGTCGGTGGGCCGGTCGGAGGCGAACACCAGGTGCGTTCCGTCGGGCGACCAGGTGGGATCGTTTTCGTCGTAGAGATCGCGCGTGAGACGCGTGGTCTCGCCCGACTTCAGGTCGTACACGTACAGGTCGGCCTGGCCGTTGATCATGCCCATGTAGGCGATCTTGTCGCCGGGGCCCCACGCCGGGTTCAGAAGGCTCGTGACGCCCAGGTGCTTGCGCAGCTTCACGCGCCCCGACTCGGCGTCGACCACCACGAGGGCGTCCTTCCCCTTCGATTTGCCCACGAGGGCGATGCGGCTGCCGTCGGGCGACCAGGACAGGCCCGACACGTAGGAGTGCAGCGATTCGAAATCCCCGCCGCGATTGCCCTTGATGAGGCGCTTGAGGGTCTTGCCGTCCACCGCCGAAATGATGAACACCTGTGTGTAGTCACCGCGATCGGTGAACATGGCGATGCGGTCGCCCCGCGGGGAAAAGGCAGGCTTTTCGTTGAAATTGGAGCCCTGCTCCTCGTGCTTGGTGAGGGCCTTGCCCACTTCGCGCGCATCTTTACGCAGCGCGATTTCGGGCCAGTAATCGCGTTTCAGGTGACGGGTGAGTTCGCGGTTAAAATCGGACATCGACAGGCCGAGCGAGGCCTTCATGCCCTTCTCCACCGACAGCATGCCGCGGCTGCGCGCCAGCAGATCCGAGATTTTATCTTCGCCGTACTGGTCGGCGATGTACTGCATCGCGGCCTGGCCTTCTTTGTACACGATGAACCCGCCCGCCCATTCCAGGGGGATCCAGTAGTTGTTGACGATGGCGTCGCGCAGCACCATGTCGCCGAAATAGTCCATGCCGCCGCGCGCGGAGAACTCGGCGTACCCTTCCGCAAACCACAGCGGGAGCTGGAACAGCGCCCCCGAGGAGATGAACGAGCCGATCCCGCCGCCGTAGAGCATGTCGAAGGTGAAGGCGTGCGTGAGCTCGTGATGCAGCACGTGGCGAAAATCTTCGTACGACCCCGAAAACGGCAGCACCACGCGGTTCTTGAACGACTCGGTGAATCCGCCCACCCCTTCGGGAATCAGGCCGCCGCCGATGTTGGTCTGCTGGAAATCGTTGTGGGAATCGTACACCAGGATCGGAATCTTCGAGCGCAGCTTGTAGTTCAGCTCCCGCTCGATCTGCGGCGTGGCGCTCTCCAGTTCGTGAGCGGAGAAATCGGCGAGCTTGTAGTTGTCGCCGTAGAAGTAGATGTCGTAGTGCTTGGTGGCGATGTACGACCAGTCGAACTTCTTCCAGATCACCTTGTTCTGGCCGAACACCGGATCCTGCGCCTGGGCCGCACCCGTCCACAGGGCCAGGGCCGCCACCGCGCAGATTCGTAGTGTCGTTTTGATCATCCCAGGTTTCCGGTTCGACGCGCCCGGAGGGTGCTGCCCCCCTGCCCCGCACAACCGCTCAGACATTGTACCACGCTCCCCTGTCGCGCTTTCCCGGTCCCAGGTACTTTGATGTCCCGCGGGAGGGAAAATTCCTGCGGGAGAGGACGAAGGACCCGCCTCTGGCATACTAGTCCTCACTGGCACGTTTGTCAAAGTCGGCGTCACGCGGGGCTCCTTGGGCTGTTGCCAGAAAGGATGCAGATTCGGGGCCCGACCCCCGTGGCGGGGCTCGGGAAGGCGTTTTCGTTCAGGAATGGCACACCCGGCCTTCCCTCTACCCCGGGCACGGCCCGCGTTTTATGGTGAGCCCATGGCCACACCACGCTCGTTTGAGGTGCCTCCGGGCGAGGAAATCGTCAGCGACTCGCGCTGCTTCGTGTGCGGGCTGGCCAACCAGCATGGGCTGCAGGTGCGGTTTTTCCGTGAAGGCGATCGCAAGGCGCGCGCCACCTGCGAGCCGCACGACACCTTCATGGGCTATCATGGTCTGCTTCACGGGGGCGTGGCCGCGGCGCTTCTGGATGAGGTCATGATCAAGGCCGTTCTCGCTGCGGGTAAACTGGTGGTGACCGGCCGGATGAACATTCAGTACAAAAAGCCCGTGCCACTGGGCTCCGTGCTCTTTCTGGAGGGGGTCGTGGTGAACCGCAAGGGCCGCCTCCACCTCACGGAAGGCGTGCTCTTCCGCGAAAAGGGCGTGCCGTTGGTCACTGCGTCGGGCACGTATGTGGAGGTGCCCGAAGGCGACCGTGATCGAATGATCATGTCCCTTCGCTCCGGCTGATCCCGGGCCCCGAGCCTTCCGGCGC
>Ga0105347_1000155_pt1 | contig 33144 bp, 28 predicted proteins | sample EasRivMeERMLT890_FD_89677 | JGI IMG/M metagenome (GOLD analysis project Ga0105347, IMG submission 89677) | Soil microbial communities from meander-bound floodplain in the East River, Colorado, USA - East River MetaG ERMLT890 | ecosystem: Environmental > Terrestrial > Soil > Floodplain | place... | reverse complement strand
GGTGTCGGCAGGACCGCGCCGTCGGCGACGATCAGGTTCTTGTAGCCGAACACCCGACCGAGGTGATCGACGACGCCGTTCTGTGCCGACGTGCCGATCCGGCAGCCGCCGAGCGGGTGGAGGGTCAGAAGGCTCTTGAGCAGGCTCCAGGTCGGAAGCGCGCGGGGGCGGCCGCCCGTTGCCTCCGTCAGGCTCTGGTGCATCGCTTCCATCGCCTTCAGCACCGGCTCGGACTGGTCGACGTCCCACGCCAGGTTCAGGACGCGTTTCCACGGCATGAACCAGCGTCGCTTGAGGAGCAGCTTGCCGTCCGCGGCGTCCATGCCGGCGCCGAGCCAGAGGAGCAGGTTGCGCAGCGGTGTGCCGTCGCGCACGTGCTCCTCAAGCTCCTTCAGGAGATGCTGGCCGAAACGGGTTCGCACCCGGTTGTCCAGCGACGCCTTGATCGCATTTAGCAGCGCGTTCGGAAAGCCATCGTCCTCGATGACGAAACGCTGGTTCCTGAAGCCGCCGTCAGCGAAGTCCAGGATGCTCGAGATCGTGGGACCGGTCGACTGCCTGACGTGCTCGTCTTTCGAGTACAAGGCCATCGAGATGAAGTTCGCGTTCGCGCTCCAGTGCGTGCCGAGCGTGGGACTGAGCGAGGGCAGCGTCTTGTACTGATCCCGGCATCGCAGCAGGATCTCGGTGGTTCCCAGGCTCCCCGCGGCAAGGACGACGCGGTCGGCGATCTCCTCTCCGCGAATAAGACGGCCATGCTCGATGCGATCGAAGACGACGCGGTACTTGGCGACGGCCGGCTCGATGTACCGCACCAGATGCAGCGGCCGCACGTCGGCGCCTTTCTGCTCGGCGCGCGGGATGTAGTTGACGTCGAGCCCGTTCTTCGCGCGCACGTCGCAGCCGATGTCACAGTTGCCCAGGTGGATGCATGTCCCCTGGCGCTGCCCGTGCGCGTTGGTGAACTGACGCGAGTGTTTGTGATTGAAGGGATCCTCGAGTTGGTAGTTCCAGTCCTCGTTGAAGCTGACGGCGAGGGGAGCCTTGGTGAATCGATTCGCGTAGCCGAGGTTCCTCGCTGCGTCATGGGCGATCTCGAAGCGCCGTGTCAGCTGGCCGTCGGGAATCACCTGAAGGTCCATTTCGCGCGCGACCGTGTCGTAGTAGGGCTTCAGCTCCTGATGTGTGATCTCGGCTGGCCATCCCTGCGTGAATACATCCGGATGGGCCTCCACCGCCACGCTGCTGTAGGTCAGCGATCCACCGCCTACGCCGGCCGCCTGCGCGACCGTCATGCCGCGGTAGAAGCGCATGTCGAGCCATCCGTGCAGCAGGGCGGGATGCTCGTCGCTGAAGATCCACGCGTCGTCGGGCTTCCTGGGGTATTGGCTCGGCTCCCATCGGCGGCCGCGCTCCAGGACGAGGACGCGCATGCCTTGTTCGGCCAGCCGGCGCGCCATGATCGCCCCGCCGAAGCCGCTGCCGATCACGATGACGTCGAAGGATGTGGGCATAGCCGGCGCTCGATCGTCGCGGCTCAGCGGCGGACGCGTTCCCCGTTGACGCGGATGTAAGTGGACGAATCGTTACGGTCGTCGCGCCAGCGAGGGTGATGGAACTGAATCACGTGGTCGCCGTTGTACGAGCAGATCGCCTCAGTGAAACGCAGGGTGCCGATGCGCTGCCAATCGTCGACCGTGACGCGCGACAGCCCCTGGACACCCGAATTGCGGGAGTAGTTCGACACGCAGATGTCGAACACCATCGAACCGGTCGGCGCCGCGTCGCCCGGATTGAACATGTGGCCGTAGATCTCGTCGCGGAAATCGAGATGCCGCCCTTCGACCCGGCGCTGCCCCTGCGCCATCTTGAACATCAGGTGGTCAGGTGCGTTGGTCTGCACGGCGTAGTCCTTGCCGAGTTCGGCTGGCTGGTACACCTGGCGGGCGTTGGCGACTTTGTCGAGCCGCTGAAAGATCGGGCCGGCGCGAAGCATGATGAGGAAGTAAATCCCCCGCCGATAGGCATGCACGCTCGGCGTGTTCACGAGCTCGGCGTCGTTGATGTAGTCCGTGTGCATGCCGCCGAGATCCTCCTGCACGATTACGCTGGCCGGAATCAGCGGCGTCGGGTGCTCCGGATCCGTCGTCGGGTAGATCTTCATGCCGAGGCTGAAGGAGCGGCGCTGGCCGCGCTTGGTCTCGTTGCCGTCGGATGAGAACCGGCCGATGGTCAGCCCTTTCGAGCCCTTGGTGTAGAAGCCCGTGTACGGGTTGTTCTCGGTGATTTCCCAGGTGCCGAGGACGCAGATGCCGTTCGGGGCAATGATCCGGCGCCATCCTTTCCCATCCGCGCCCCAGCGGAGGTCGGCCTGCGAATCCATGGACCGGGCGGACGCCTGCCTGAACTTGTTCTCACCTGAGAAGAGGCCCCGCCACGCGTTGCGGATCGTGGACCGGAACATTGGCAAAGGGCCGGGCTCCTGCCCGCTCGCGCCGCCACGATACGGGTTCTGGTACAGCGCCTTGCGGACCTCAGCGTACCGGGACCCGCGATAGCCGCGGTCCTCGGCCGTCATCTCCTGCGGCCCGTGCAGATTGACCAGATCAAAGTCCCACTGTGTCATCGCGCCGCGACCTCGATTTCCTTTTCCGCCCTCGTCTTGATCACCCTCATGGATGAACGCATATAGCGGTTCCAGAGGATCCTGATGACCGGGAACAGGATCAGCATCGCGAGCATGTTCCGGCTCTCGGCGGTGTAGGTCCACTTCACGTGCGTGCCCGAGCCCTCATCGGTGAACCACCACTGTCCGCCCGCCTCTCTCACCAGCATTCCAATCATCCGGTCCGAGAAGTCCGTGAGCCGGTACGCGAAGTAGTCGGGTGCGGTTGCCACCTTCACGGTCTCGCGAACGAAGGTCTCATCCGACAGATGGACAATGCGGGTCGAGCCGGCGACGTCCCAGGGACCGGTCGTACCCGTCGTCTTGGTGCAGCCAGGAAGCCCCGCCTCATCGCGCACGACGCTGTCGAGCTGGTCGTAGAACACACCGGGCACCAGCCATGTCCAGAGAGCTTTTCTCGGTACTGCGATTGTTGCGATCACAGTCGTGGCAACCTTGGCCATCCGAATCCGCCTTGATATCGATGGGAATGCGTGGGGGGTACGGGACGACATGATATGAGTAACCGCCGAACTGAACAACAGCGAGATCAAGCTCATGCGTTGCGGTTTGCGTCAGCCGCATTCGAGGAGGTCATGTGACAGCGCCCGCGACCGATCCCATTTTTCAGCCACTGACCATCAACGGATTGACCCTGAAGAACCGTGTCGTGCGCTCCAGCCTCGGCGGACGCGCCGACTACTACGACGGGTCGATGTCAGAAGCCCGGATCGCGTGGGACCGCCGCTTCGCCCGCGGCGGCGTCAGCGCGATCATCTCCTCCAACGTGGGCATCCGCACCGACGGGTTCGCGGTGCCGGGCTACGCGAGCATCGATCACGACCGTACGATCCCCTCGTGGCGCAGGCTCATAAAGGAAGTGCACCAGTACGACTGCCGCTACATCATCCAGCTCCACTTTTCCGGCCGGCAGCGCGATCTTCCGCGCAAGGAGTTCATCGGCGTCCCCCCGCCGAGCGCCACCGACAGGCCGGATCCCCTCTACGGGCTGCGCTGCCGGCGCATGACGACTCCCGAGATCCGCGAACTGGTGCAGGCCTACGCGCGGGCCGCGCGGCGCGCGCGCGAGGCAGGCGCCGACGGCATCGAGATCGTCGCGTGCAACGGCTACGTCCTGCATCAGTTCCTGTCGAGCGTCATCAACGACCGCACGGACGAGTACAACGGCGATCTCAGGACGCGCGCCCGGATCCTGCTCGAGGTCATGGCTGCCGTGCGGGCCGAGGTCGGCAAGGACTTCTTCGTCTCGATGAAACTGAGCGGGCGGGACGAGCACAACGCCTCCACGGCTCCGTTCAATCGTCGCGTCGGGAACACGATCGACGACACGATGCAGGTCTCACGCTGGCTGGCGGATGCAGGGCTCGACGCCATCCATCTGTCCCAGGGCGATTCGTTCCCGCACCCGCTCGTTCCAGCCGGATTGCTGCCGATGGACGACTCCAGGTACAGCCTGGCCGCCCTGTTCTACGAGGGCACGCGCGTTCCCCTCGCCTTCCTCCTCATGCAGTTCGCACTGTTCCGCCGCCTCAACGAGTGGAACTGGGGCAGGCGCATGCCTTTCAAACGGCGAGGGAAGCTCCTGCCCGAGAAGATCGAGGGCATGAACCAGCACGACGCGGCGAAGCTCAAGGCCGCATCGGGCCTGCCGGTCATCTGCGTGGGCGGCTGGCAGACGGCCAGCCGGATCCGTGAGGCGCTCCAGGCGGGCCACTGCGACGTCGTCTCGATCGCGCGCGGCCTGCTGGCGAACCCGGACATGGTGCAGCGGTTCGCGCAAGGGCAGGACGCTCCGGAGCGGCCCTGCACGTATTGCAACAAGTGCCTCGTCAACGCGCTGCTGCAACCGCTGGCCTGCTGGGAAGAGAGCCGCTTCGCGAGCCGCGAGCAGATGTTCGAAGAGGCCTACCGTGTCTACAAGGAAGCGGCGGTCGGTGCTGACCGCGATCGCACCAGCGCTGTTTGATGTGATTCGAACGATGGTTGCGCGCCAGCGATTTGCACGAACTTTGTCTAGCCGCCGATTCGCCTGCCAGGTGGTGGGCCCTTAACCAAGGGCTTCGATTCGTACTCTCGCGGCGGGATCCCCGAGCACCACGTAGTTCCGTGCATCGTCCCGCGCGATGTAGAGATTCGCGAGAAGCGGCGATCGAGGCGGCGGCGCCCCTGGCGCATTTCCGCCCAACGCGATCCCGAGCTGCGCGGCGAGCGAGCTCCATTGCAGATTGAGCGGGTCGGTGGCGAGCCCGACACGCCGGCCCTTCATGAGCAGCTCGAGCGGTGTCCGCAGCAGTTGCGCCTGAGGCGTTCCCATCACATCTTCGAACGCGTAGCTGAACGCCCGGTCGATGTGGGCAATCACGGCAAGTGCGCCGCGGCTCAGGAGCGCCTGGGGCAATCTGGCAATGAGCGGCTGCGGCGCCAGCGGAAGCCGCGAGCCGTCTGATGCGTAGTAGTACGAATCTGTGTCCGGACAGCCGCCGCCAAAACAGGCGAACAGAAACATGACGAGGCCGTGCACGCTCGCGTCAGGAGGGACATCCTCACCCGCGAAATAGTGACCGGTCTCGAGCGGTTCCCCGCGCGTCCACTCCTGAGTGACGAGCGCGCCCTGCCGCGCCGCCTGAATCTCCGGTGTCTTCAACGACCACTCGGCGCCGTGCGATCCGGTAAACAGAATTGCCGGCCGGCCGCCTTCGCCGCGCACGATGCTCGTCAGGCGTGATTTCGTCGCTTCGTTCTCGCCGACGAACATCGAGACCTCGAAGCCCTGATGTTTCCCGAGCGGTTCGTCGCCGGGGCTTGTTTCCCCTCGGAACTCCGGGATCACCGATCCCGCGAGCAGCGGGGTAGCGAGATCGAGCGGGTTTCTGGGCATCCACACTGCGGCGCGGCGCTGCTGCGGGGGAGCAAGACCCTTTTCGTACTCGACAAGCTTTGTCGCGTACGCAGCAAAGTCGCTGACCGCATCGAAGTGAAGCCTGCCCACCGCCCACTGCAGGTCGAGTTGCGCCTGAAACTCGAACGAGATGCGGGCTGGTGAACCGACGATGAGCAGATAGAAGGGAACACCCTTCCGTGGGCTGACGGGCGCGCTGAGCGATACCCCTCGACTTGTCGCCCAGCTGGCCACAGTCTGCCCCGGTGCCACGCCCGTCGATCCCTCGAACACCTTGAAGAAACGATCGTCCTTGACCTGAGTCCGGCGCCAGTCCAGCAACGGCTGGAGCGCCTCCTTGATCGACGGATCGGCGTCCGAGGCAAACACCACGCACCAGCCTGCCTGAGCCAGATCCATTGGATCGTCGATGGCGCCCTCGAGGGCGAGGGCTCTGGAGCGCCGTGTACGCGCGAGCACCGATTGCGAGTCCTGAGGTATCTCGCCGAGGTCGTCTTCATTCAGCGGCGGATGCGTTTCGCCAGTTTCGGCGATGACACCCATGGGCACCGGTAGCCGCGCCGGCGCGACGGCCGTCTCGTTGCTCATGCGCGCTGTCCGCGCGCCGCGATCACCGCCTGCCACAGGACATGCGCGACCTGAGGGCCGTCAATTCCGCTGTGATCGGGGATGAACCGGGAGCTCTCGAGGTTGTAGATTCTCCCAGGCTTGAAGGCGTATACGCCGTTCTCGTCCAGCATCGTCTGCTTCTCGGCGAGCGGCGTGCCTTGAATGCCCCAGGTACCGAGACCACCGAACCGTGGCAATTCTGTACCGAAATCGAACTCGTTGACGAGCCCGACTGCCGCCGGGTACGCGGCGCCCACAGCACTGTCATGTGAAGACTGCGTCGTGATGATCGGGCCGCTCACGGCACCGTTCAGGACGCGGCGAAAATATCCAGGCTTTTCCGTGCCCGGTATCGTTTGGGCGTAAGCCCAGAGCGACATTGCGCCCTGCACGAGGACGGCGGAGCTGACCGGGCGGGGCAGCGGAGTCGATCCGCCCGGTCCTCCAAGAATCGACGAGACCACGACGCATCCGAAGCTGTGGCCCATCAGGTGGACCTGCGCACTTGACGTGCGCTCGAGATCTGCCACGCATTGATGCATACCTTGCTCGCCGATCGTGCGAGCGCGATGCTTCATCAACCAGAACGACGCCTGGCGAAGGCCGGCGAGGATGCCGTTCCTGAAGTTACCCTGGAGACCGAACGACTCACCGGCGCTGGCGATTCGCTCGGCGCGAACGGCGGCCTGTGGATCCAATGCCGCGCCTTCTTCGTCAGGCGCGCCGTCGGGTCCGGATCCCGCCGAGAACCCAATCGCCTTGGCGAGCTCTCCGTAGGCGCCGACCACAGAGTCGGGCAATACGCGTGCGGCGGGATCGCGCTCGAATGCCGCGAAGATGAGCTCCAGCGGCTGCCGTACGGCGTCGCCACCACCGAAGTGGGCAACGGCCGCGCGCAGCAGCGGCTCCAGAGTCGCGCCCGCCGCCGTGCCGAACGCCGCTGCGCCGGCGCCAATTGCTTCTTCACCCCAGGGCTGACTTGGCCAGTGGAGACCGATAAAGAGCGGCCGGAATGCGGTTCCCATGGCCTCACGATCGGCGGTGACCTTCCACAGCGCGCCAATCCACCGGTTGTACTGATCGATCGCAGACGGTACGTCGCCCTTCCAGCCGTGGCTGAAGAGAAAGATGTCCGTCGGTTGTGTCTGACGGACCTGCTCCTGCACCCTGTGGCTGAATACACCGCCCTCTGGATCGTCAGTACGTTCGCGACCGTTGTCGTCGAAACTGATCAACGCATAGCTGATATCAAGGCCGGGAATTTTCTGGATTGGCATCGCCTACCCCTTTCGTCGACGGGAATGCGGTCGTACGGGGTCAGATTCGCACCCGACACCCGGCGCCGAGCAGGATCGGCGGGGGCGTGTCAGCGGCCCCTGGTCCGCCCGCGCCGAAAGCCAGTCCACCGCGTGGTGCGGCTCCCTGCAACGACCACCGCGTCCCATCGAAGTCGATCTCGTCGACGATGAAACCGAAGGTCACCGGGGCCGGGCCCGCGTACGTGACGGCGCTCGTGCTCGCGCCTGACGGTTTCACCTTGACGCTCGCGCCGACGAGCTGCTGAATCGCCGGAACGTCGAGGGCAATCTCCTTGCCGTGTTCGTCGCTGGCCGAGACGGTGATGGCGTCCGACTTGAGCACTTCGACGATCAGGAAGGCCTGCGTGTCTTCACCGGTGAAGTAGTGCTGAACGACCGGGTTGCTCGTGTTGAGAGTTCCGCTCGCCAGATAGTTACCCGCGTCGAGCGGCGCCACCGCCGTCGACGTGACGTTCGTGTACGAGAATTGAACCTTGCGGGCGTTGCGGTATGCAACGTCAAGCGACGGCATCGTTGCGCCGAACGCCGCCAGCGCGTTCTTCAGGATCGAAAGCCCGAAGGAGAGGTCAAGCTGATCGGTCTTCTGGCCATTCACCACTCCCGCATTGCGGGGTGGCGTTGGTACCGGCGGTGGCGTCGTGCTTTTCCAGACCGACGAGAGCTGACCGAGCCACTGCGTCGTGTCGTCACGGCCAATGACGTCCATCGGTTCGATACCAGCACGGGGCAGTTTGACCACGTTGTATCCAAACCTGTTCAGAAACGTGATGCTGGGGTCCTTTTTCTTGGGCATGCGACCTTTTGTACGAGCATTCGACGCAAACGCGTCGGCTCGCGAACAAACCTCATGACGTCGCCGGGGGAAGTGCTGGGGACGACGCGCGCGGGTCAGCCGCGCGCAGTTCGACGGTCTCGTGTGAACGACGCAATCATCGACCGCACGGTGGGAATCGCACAAGTGAATTCGAGTCGGTCGTCTCCGCCTGTAGGCGGATCTGCGCCAAGAAGTTGTGCAATTTCGTACCCAATGGATGAGGCGGGGCGTGTCGGCGACGGGTCTCAACGCACGTATCATGTTCGCGCCTGCTGCATCAACGGTGATTGACACAATGGAGGAAGCCGGAAACATTCCGCTTCGAATGAAATGAGCGCGCCAAAACCGCCCACGCCGACGCGATCACGGGCCACGCACCAGTCGCCGCCGCCGTTTACCCCGCCGCCACCGGCATTCAGGAGCTTGCGGGCGTACAGTGTCGATCCGGCGCTGGCGACGCAACTGAATACAGCGCTCGTGAGCCAGATGACGTTGAAGGTTCCGTGGGAAACGATTGAACCGGGTCCCGTCGGTGAATATCTCGAGGTGATCGATGCGGATCCCGGAAGCGCCTGCTTTTACGAACCGGTCAATCTCGATGCCCCGACACTCCTGGCCCAGGACGGCCTTGCCCCGAGCGAGGGCACGCCGCAGTTTCATCAGCAGATGGTGTACGCGGTTGCGAGTTTGACCATCCGCAATTTCGAGCGGGCCCTTGGCCGCCGTACGTTGTGGCGCCCAGGTCCTTCAGCCGATCCGTCACAACCCAAGAACGACGCGCGGTTCGTACGCCGCCTCCGGGTGTACCCGCACGCGCTTCGCGAGCAGAATGCGTATTATTCGCCCGACAAGATCGCGCTTTTGTTCGGCTACTTCAACGCCGATTCCGATGATCCTGCCGATCACATGCCCGGGAGCATGGTCTTCACGTGCCTCTCGCACGACGTCGTCGCTCACGAGACCACGCACGCGCTGCTTGACGGGATGCACCGTAGGTTCCTGCGCGCGACGAATCGGGACGTCCGCGCGTTCCACGAGGCCTTCGCGGATATCGTCGCGTTATTCCAGCACTTCACGTTTCCCGAGATCCTTCGTGCGCAAATTGCGTCAACGCGCGGGGCCCTGCGGACGCACGAGAATCTGCTCGGGCAGCTTGCCGGGCAGTTCGGACGATCGACCGGGCTGCGGGGAGCGTTGCGCGATGCCATCGGCCGCATGAACGAAGCCGGTCAGTGGGTGCCTCACGTCCCCAATCCACAAGAGTACGAGGAGAAAACCGAGGCGCATGCGCGCGGAGCGATCCTCGTCGGCGCCGTGTTCGACGCGTTTCTCTCGATCTATGAACGACGTACTGCCGACCTCCTGCGCCTGGCGACGGACGGCACGGGTGTTCTCAGACCCGGCGCGATTCATCCGGACCTGGTCGGTCGACTTGCCTCGGACGCCGCAAAGGCGGCGCAGCATGTGCTCACGATGTGTATCCGCGCCCTCGACTATTGTCCACCTGTCGATATCACGTTCGGTGAGTTCCTCCGCGCCATCATCACGGCCGATTTCGATGCGGTTCCGGATGACGATCTCAGCTACCGCGTTGCCTTTATCGAGGCGTTTCGAAAGCGCGGCATTTACCCACGTGACGTGCGAGCACTGAGCGTTGAGAGTCTTCTGTGGCGCAGTCCTCAGACCGACCAGCTGCAGCCGTCCAAGACGCTCGGGGAAGGTCTTCAGCAGCTGCAAGGGTATGCGCGACAGTACCTTTTCGGGCAGTCCCCGACAGGTGAGCCCGAGACCCGCGAAAACGTCTTCGAGCTGCAGCGAGCGCTGCGCCGGCAGCTGCACGAGTGGCTCACCAATCATTTTGCACATGATGCGGACGGCCTCCAGGACGCGGCGTTCCTCGGCGTCGACGTCGCGCGTCCGTTCGAGGTTCACGTGGCACGGTTCGCCCTTCGCGCCGGCCCTGACGGTGACGTCGACCCGCAGCTTCTCGTCGGGCTGCTCCAGGAGGTCGACGTTCCCGTTGATTCCAGTGACGCGAGCGGTCCACAGATGTCGTTCGAGGGTGGCTGTGCAATCGTCGCCGACCTTCGTCGATTGAAAATCCGGTACTGCATTCGAAAGAGCGTGACGAGCGCAACGCGACTCCAGCGTCAACAGGAGGCCGCTACCGCGCAGATGGAGTCGCCGCGCGCGACCTACCTTGGTTCGGCATCATTTCTGGACCCGGCCGAACCGTTCGCGGCTCTGCATCGCGGGCTCGCCTGACATGGCAGTAACGCGTCGGAAAACAGGCAGCAAGATCTCCAAGCCATCCAAGCCATCCGAGCCATCCAAGCCATCCAAGCCGCCCAAGCCGTCCGCGGGTCGGGCGATGCAGGTTCGCGTGCGCATGTACCGGCAGGGACTAGGTGACTGTTTTCTGGTGACCTTCGATGTCGGTCATCAGGAAAAGCACATGCTGATTGACTGCGGGACGCTCGGCGCCACGACCACGGGGATCAAACTGGCGGATGTCGTCGCGGACATTCGGACCACGACCAAAGATCATCTGCATGTTCTTGTTGCGACGCACGAGCACTGGGATCACGTTGCCGCCTTCGGTTCGCTGGAAGATGAGTTCAAGAAGATAAAGGTCGATCACGTCTGGCTTGCGTGGACGGAGAACCCAAAGGACGCACTCGCACAGAAGATCGCGAAACAGAAGAAGGATCTGGCGGCGACGCTCGTAGCCGCAGCGAAAGCCTTGGCAGGCTCGCAGAGCCCCGAATCGGCTGCGATGGGGCTCGCGGTGCGAGACGTCCTCGGTTTCTTTGGTGAGGAGGATGTCCTCGGAGCCGGTGCCTTCGGGGAAAAACTCAATGAGGCGATGCAGTTTGTCCGGACAGGACTCGGGGCTGCGCCTCGCTACTACAATCCGGGCGACGGTCCGATCGAAGAGGCCTGGTTGCCGGGGTTCCGCATCTACGTTCTCGGCCCTCCCAAGAGCGAAGCCGCACTGAACGACCTCGGTGAGAAGGGAAGCTCCGAGTTGTATGGCATCGTGGCTGGACTGGGTGCCGGAGCGCGTCTGCACGTCTCAGGCGAGAATCTCGGGCCATACGCAGCCAACCTCGGGACGACGGAGGAGCGCGCGGATCTCGATTCCACCCTGCCGTTTGATTCCCGCTTCCGGCATGAACGTGACAGCCCGCTGATTCAGGACCTCTTGAAGGACACGTACTTTGCGAAGTCCGAAGCGTGGCGCAGCGTGGACGAGGACTGGCTGCACGTGGCGACCGACCTCGCGCTGCAGCTCGATAGCGCAACGAACAACACCAGCCTGGCTCTCGCGATCGAGCGGGTGTCGGATGGCAAGGTTCTGCTTTTTCCAGCCGATGCGCAACAAGGCAGCTGGTTGTCCTGGCATGCACCGGCCATGAAATGGACGGTGAAAGGTGCCAACGGGGGCAGTCATGCCGTCACTGCCAGCGACCTGCTGGGGCGCACGGTGTTCTACAAGGTTGGTCATCACTCCAGCCACAACGCGACGGCCAAGAGCAAAGGCCTTGAACAGATGCAACAGCGCGATGAACTGACGGCGTTCATTCCGGTCGATCGCGCCGTGGCGTTGGGGCGCAACCCGCCCGGGTCCTGGAAAATGCCGGCGAGGACGCTTTATCGGCGGCTTCTCGAGCAGTGTCGCGGTCGCGTCGTCCGCTCCGATATTGGCTGGGCGACGGACTCGAAACTGGCGGAGAACAAGGCGGTTGAGAAGGAGTTCGATGGGCTGGCCACGACCACCGAGTGGACGTCTTGGAAGCAGTCGCAGCAGGCCGCCAGCCACATCAGCATTTCCAAACTGTATGTGGAGTTCACGCTGAAGTAGGTCGAGCGGTTCCGAGGCGCGACGCTATCGCCTGGCCGACAACATCCGCCGCCGGACGACGCCGAGGAGTCCGACACCCACCAGCATCCACGTTGCCGGCTCGGGAACCGCGCCGACGGTGACGTCCAGGCTGCCCGCGTTGTTGTGAGCGGCCATCGCAGATTACGCGTTCACGTTCTTGATCAGCGCACGAACGGTGCGGTTCACCTTGACGTACTTCACCGGCAGCTTGCGCTCGAACGCCATCAGGTCGTCATCGTCTATTGGAAAGGCAAACGGCCGGTGATGCTGCATGCCGAGCGTGTCGGTCACGACCGCCCCGCCGTCTTCCAGCAGGTCGATGTATCGCGTGAACATGGTCTGCATGGCATCGCGGTGTGGTGCATAGGAGCTGGGGTTGTTGTCGAGGATGTAATGGTATTTGTTGGGCAGTCCAAGAATCGAATCGCCGTACTTGTCCATCAAGTAGACGCGATAGTTGGAGATGCCCAGGCTTTCCGCGTGACTCACTTCGTCTTCCATCACGGTGATGCCATCGATCAGATGACATTGGCGGTGAAATTTCGCCGCAACGCGTGAGGAACCGACGCCTACGTGCAGGATTTTCCGATCCCTCAAGGAAATCTCGCTCAGATGGCGCTCGATTCGCAGCTGATCAAACGTGACAGGTACGTCTCGCCAGCTTCCAAGGTCATAGGCCGATCCGCACGACGCCGGCTGCGTCTTCCTCGCGGGAAGGGTCAGCAAGTACGGGACAAATTGCAACGCGTAGAGAAGGCCATCGGCCAGACGGTGAAGGGTCATGAACTTGGAATCATAGTCGGGCCGTAGGTTTCTCGCTTCTCGCGCGTTTATGAAAGCGAGGGGATACGAGCAGTTGACGTTGGGTTAGGATCGGCCGCAATCAGGTCAGCATGGCAAAGCGCATCGTCGTGTGCTCCGACGGCACAGGCAACACCTCGATCAAGGGACGCGGCACGAACGTGTTCAAGCTCTTCGAGGCCGTTGATCTGAACGGCCACCGCTTTGACGCGGTTCTGACCCCGCAGATCGCTCTCTACGACGACGGCGTTGGAACCGAGGATTTCAAGCCCCTCAAGATATTTGCCGGCCTGACCGGGTTTGGTCTCAGCCGCAACGTGAGACGGCTCTACAAGGAGCTCGCCCGCGTCTACGACCCTGGCGATGAGATCTATATGTTCGGGTTCAGCCGCGGCGCATTCACCGTGCGCACGCTCGTCGGGTTCATTGCCACCTGCGGCGTCATCAATCCTCAGAAACTTGACCGTCGAACGTCAGACGGGCTTGAAGACACGGTCAGGAAGGCCTACAAGGCCTACCGGAAGTGCTATCGGACCAAGCTTGCAAAGCTTGTCTTGGGAGAGCCGAAGACAGTAGCCGAAGGGGCCGGCGAAGCTTTCAAGCGGGAGCATTCTCACGACGAAGAGGTGAGGGTTCGATTCCTCGGAGTGTGGGACACGGTGGACGCTGTCGGCCTTCCATTCCATCTGAGTGATGTCGTGAACACCGTCGTCCATCGCTTCAAGTTTCCGGACCGGAAATTGAGCACGATCGTTGACCGGGCTTGCCACGCGCTCGCGATCGACGACGACCGGCAGTCGTTTGGGCCTCTGCTGTGGGACGAAAAGGAAGAGAAGAAGGGTCGAGTAGAGCAGGTGTGGTTTGCGGGCGCGCACTCAAATGTCGGGGGTGGCTATCCGAAGCAGGGATTGTCGCTGGTGGCGCTTGATTGGATGCTCGCGGAAGCCGGGCGCCGAGACCGGAACACGAAAGGCCTTCGTTTGAACGCGGATGAACGACGGTCATACGCGGAGCATGCGAACACCGACGACAAGCTTTACGAGCCAAGGGCCGGCCTGGGAATCTTTTATCGGTGGAAAATCAGAGACATCGAGAAGATGTGTGGCAAGTACGGGGTGAGGCCGAAGCTCCACATAAGCGTTCTCGAGCGCGTCGCACACGGGACGGCAGACTATTCTCCGGGCAACCTCCCAAGGGGGGCGCAGGTCGTGATCACGGACCCTGACCGGCCAGAGCATGCGGCACTCGCCTTACAGCGCGCGGCGAACGTCCAGAAGGTACTCAGCGAGACGGAAGATCGGTTGCTCAGCCGCATGAAGAAGGAGTTCGTGGTTGGCATGCTGTCGTACTACATCTATCTGGCTTCGTGCATCGCAGTCTTGGTGGTGGCATCGGGATGGAATGGGGGCCGCAGCGCCAGCGAAATCTGGTCGGCGATTGTGGCCGTCGGTGGCCTCATAGGAGGATTGTTGACCAGCCCGATCGACACGGCGATTGCCACAGGCAAGCACCTTACCGAGTATCCGCGGCGGCTTATGTGGCTTGTTGCCGGATTCCTGATTGCCTACTTCATGCAGTTGTACGCCGACAGACGCATGAGCGGGGTATTTTCAGAGTACTGGTACAAGCAACAGCCCAAGCTGCGCGAGGCACTCAAACAGGCGAGGAAAAAAATCATCAACCAATCTTGATCACGATCGGTTGCGCTCCATGCCAGAGCGTCAAGCGACCGAGCCGCTGCTGGCCGCACGGTAGACGGGCAAGCCCTCCACCCGAACCTCCTGCACGCTTTCCTCGCCGGCAAGTGTGAAGATCGCGGCAAGCGCCTGCTCCGGGCTTTCCACGCGCTCGAGCACGCCCGCAAGGGGGCTGCCGGCTGGCGGACGCAGGTAGACCAAGTCCGCCCGCTTTCCGGCGCGAAAGTCCCCAATCTCGTCGCCAAGCCCTACCGCCTCGGCGCCGGCCAGCGTTGCCAGGTAACACAATCGTGCCGGATCGAGCGACACGCCGTCTGGCGCCACGCGCTGTATGAGATACGCCTGGAGTCCCTCCTTCAGCATCCCGAATCCGGTGCCCCCGCCCACGTCGGTGCCGAGCGAGCACGCGACCCCGGCATCGAGGTGTCGCCGGAGTGGAAAGATCCCGCTGCCGAGCGCCGCGTTGCTGCTTGGACAATGCGCAATGGACGTGCGCGTCGCAGCGAGCCGCTCGAGCTCCGCGTCGGATGCCTGGACGTTGTGGGCCATCACCGCCCGCGAACCGGTCAGCGTGTACCTCTCGTACACGGCCAGATAGTCCTGCGCCCAGGGAAAAAGGCGCGCGACTTCGGCGACCTCGCTCGTGTTCTCGTTGAGGTGTGTCTGAACGCGAAGGCCGTCGTGTTCGGCGAGAAGTGTTTGACAGACCTCAAGCATCGCTTCGGATGTGGAGAGGGCGAAGCGCGGTGTCACCGCGTACAGGAGGCGGCCACGACCGTGAAAGCGACGAATTAGCGCCGTGCTGTCCCGGTACGCGTCCGGAGGGGATTGATGCAGTTCCGGTCGCAAGCGCCGGTCCGAGACGACCAGCCCGCTGATCAGCCGGAGGCCGGCCACCGTTGCGGCATCGAAGAGCGCGGCCGTGGCGGACGCGAAATGCGCGCCGAAAACCAGGGCTGTCGTGGTTCCGTGACTGGCCAGCGCACGGAGAAACGCGTGGGCCGTGTCGGTCGCGTACGCGGCATCCGCCATCCGTGCTTCTTCGGGCAGGGCGACGTGCTCGAGCCAGTCGAGCAGCGACCGTCCCAGGTCTCCGATGATACGCAGTTGCGGGAAATGCACGTGCGTGTCGACGAAGCCCGGTAACAGGAAGCCGGCGCGCCAGTCGACCGTCTGCGCCTCGGGACAGGAGGCCTTCACCGCGTGGTAGTCGCCGCTCGCGGCTATGCGTCCATCACGGATCAGCAGTCCGCCGTCCTCATGGCAGACCAGGGCTCGCTCGTCGCGGAACGGATTGGTGGGCGTATGAAACAGGGGAGCTCTGAGGAGCTCGACGCCCGTCATCGGAAGGCCGCGCGCTCGGCGCGCGCGTGCCGGACCGCAAAGAACACGCGCTCGGGAGTCGTCGGACTCGCGAACGTGACGGCTGCCGCGCCGTCGCCGAACGCCGCCACCGCCTCGCGGATCGCTTCCCGCACCGAGATGGCCAGCATCAGCGGCGGCTCTCCGACGGCCTTGCTGCCAAAGACCACGCCCGGTTGCGTGGCCCGTTCGAGGAAGCTGACTTCGAAGGTCTCTGGCACCTCGGACCACGACGGCAGCTTGTAGGTCGATGCACCGCCGGTCGAGACGCGTCCCTGCGCGTCCCAGATCAACTCCTCAATCGTCAACCAGCCGACGCCTTGGATAAAACCACCTTCGATCTGACCGCGATCGACGATCGGCGAGATGGAGTCGCCGACGTCTTGCAGGATGTCAGTGCGCAGCAGACGGAAGTCGCCGGTGAAGCCGTCGACCTCGACCTCGGATACTGCGGCGCCGTAGACGAAGTAGTGGAACGGCCGTCCCCGGCCCGTGCTCGGATCGAAGTGGATGTTCGGCGTCCGATAGAACCCTTGCGCGAACAACGGGATGCGTTGCCGGTACGCGGCCTCGCACACGGCTGCGAAGGGCATCGCGTTGCCGCCGGCGGCGACCGCGTCCCGATCGAACCGAACGGCCGATGCGTCACACTGGAGGAGACCCGCCGCCACCGCAACGAGCCTGGCCTTGAGCTGCGCGCAGGCGTCGGCCACGGCGGCGCCGTTGAGATCGGTGCCGGCCGACGCGGCGGTTGCCGAGGTATTGGGCACTCTGTCCGTGCGCGTGGGCATCAGACGAACGCGTTCCGGCGTGACACCGAGGCTCTCGGCCGCGATCTGCTGAATCTTCGTGAAGAGGCCTTGCCCCATTTCAGTGCCGCCGTGATTCACCTGGACGCTGCCATCGCGGTAGACGAGGACGAGCGCGCCGGCCTGATTGAAAAACGTCGACGTGAACGAGATACCAAACTTCACGGGTGTGATCGCGAGGCCGCGTTTCTGGTGCGAGTGGCTGGCGTTAAAGCTCGCAACCTCGCTGCGGCGGCTCTCGAAGCGGCTCGTCTCCTTCAGCCGTGTCCAGATGACTTCGATGCGGCTTGCATGATCGACGCATTGGCCGTAGTGCGTCGTATCGCCCTCGCGATAGAAGTTGCGCTCACGCACGATATCGGCGGACAGCGAGAGCCGCTGCGCCGCCAGAGACATGATCTCCTCGATCACGATCATGGCCTGCGGTCCGCCGAATCCGCGAAACGCCGTTTGCGATGTCTTGTGCGTGCGGCAGACACGACCCGTGACCTCCACAGCCGGCAGACGATAGGCGTTGTCGCAGTGAAAGAGCGCGCGCCACATGATCGGCTCCGACAGGTCGAGACTCCACCCACCATCGGAATACAGCGCGAGACGGACCGCGGTGATTCGGCCGTCGGCGTCAAACCCTGCGGTATACCGAGCCAGGTACGGATGCCGTTTCCCCGTCAGCGCCATATCGAGCTCGCGCGTCAGACGCACTCGCACTGGCCGGCGTGTCTTCCACGCCCCGAGCGCGGCGATGGCTGCCCAGGTGTTCGCCTGGACCTCCTTGCCACCAAACGCGCCGCCCATCCGGAGACACTCGACCGTGACCTGATGCTGTTTGAGCCCCAGCACCCGCGCAACCACGTCCTGGGTTTCGGAAGGATGCTGCGTAGACGCGTGCACCGAGACGCCCTCGCTCTCATCGATCCAGGCGATCGACGCGTGCGTCTCGAGATAGAAATGTTCCTGGCCGCCAATCACCAGCTCGCCGTCGTAGACGGAACGGCTCGACGCGAGAACGGACATGTCGCCGCTCGAGAGGTGCAGCGGATCGGTGAGAAAGCTTCCAGCCTCAATCGCCTGCTCGATCGTGAGGATGGCCGGCAGTGGTTGGTACTCGGCACGGACGCGGCCCGCGCCGCGTCGCGCGGCGTCGAGCGTCTCGCCCAACACCCACGCCACGGGCTGGTGGTGGAACATGACTTCGGCCGGAAACAGCGGCTCGTCGTGGCGCGCGGGCCCGGTGTCGCCCTCGCCAGGAACGTCGGCGCCGGTCAACACGGTCACGACGCCCGGCTCGTCAAGCGCAGGCGTCACGTCCAGCGAGGTCACCAACGCGTGCGCGTGCGGCGCGAGCACCGGCCAGGCGTGCAGCACGTCCGGGAACCGCGCGATCAAGTCGTCGGTGTAGAGCGCGCTGCCCGTCACATGGCCGCGCGCGCTCTCGTGCGGAACAGACTGGCCGGTGATCGTCATGAGCGATGCTCCCACCAGAATTTCTCGACCAGGCTCTTCGACACCTCCAACCGGTACTCCTTGGATCCGCGCGCGTCGGAGATCGGCGTGAGCGCCCGCTCCATGATCCGCTGCACACGCTCGAGTGCCGCTTCGTTCCAGAACTGCCCGGTGACAGCCTCCTCGGCTTCCACCACGCGGAGCGGCGTCTCGGCCACGCCGCCGAATGCGAATCGCGCGCGGTGGACGCGGCCGCCGGCGTCCCAATCCATCGCCATGGCTGCCGACACCGTGCTGATGTCATCCAGTCGCCGCTTTGACACCTTGTAGAAGCGCAGCAGCTGCGGGAATGGCTTCGGGATTTCGATCGTGGTCAGGATCTCGTCAGAGCGCATCGCCGTCCGCCGGTACGCAGTGAAAAACGACGAGAGGGGGATCTCCCGCCGGCCATCCCGACCCGCGACGTGCACGATCGCCCCCAGCGCCGCGAGCAGCGGAGCCGCGTCGCCAATTGGAGAAGCGGTCGCGAGGTTGCCTCCGAGCGTGGCGCGGTTCCGGATCGGCGGCGATGCAAAAAGGGTCAGCCACTCAGAGAAGACCGCCGGCGCGTTGCTCCAGCGCCGTTCGATATCTGCAAGTGGCAATGCCGCGCCGAGCTTTACAGACGTGGACGTCTCGGTGCACTCCCGCAGCTCGTCGATCGCTTCGAGGCTGACGAGGTGCGTCCAGCGACGGCCACGGAGATTCGACTCCACGCCCAGGTCCGAGCCGCCCGCAATGAGCGTGGCCCCGGGATGGGTTGCAAGCGTGGCGAAGCATCCATCGATCGTCGTCGGACGCGAGAAGTTATCCAACGCGATCGCGTCGATCCGTGGTGCCGGCCGCTGGAGGCGATCCCGAAACTCACCGGCAGGCGCCGGACCGAGCGCGAGCGCCGCGTCGCGAATCGGACGATATCCGGTACAGCGGCACAGGTTGCCCGCCAGGGCGAGTGGGTCGCAGGGCCCGACTCGACCCGGCCGATAGTGTTCGGCAAACAGGCTCATCACAAAGCCCGGCGTGCAATAGCCGCACTGGGAGCCGCCGGCGGCTGCCATCACGCGCTGGGCGTCCGCAAGCTCGCCATGTTTGGCCAGTGCCTCCACCGTGTAGATTTCATGGTGTGCAGCCACCGGAAGCGACATCAAGCAGCTGTTCACCACGCGGTATGCGCTCGTCGCGTCGTGTGATGTGACCAGCACCACCGCGCACGCGCCGCATTCGCCCTCCGCGCACCCTTCCTTGGCGCCGGTGAAGCCTTGCCCGCGTATGAAATCCAGGACCGTCGTATCAGTCCGCGGCGCGTCGACACGAACCCGCCGGCCATTCAACAGGAACTCGATCTCCCGGGAGGCGGTCGTGGTCACGCTCTCTTTTTACCACTGGCGGCGGGACCCGGCCGCAACGAACTTGTACCAGGGTGGCTGGAGGGTGGAGTGCGTAGAAATCTGCAGGGTAGAGGCGGGTCTTTTAACCCGCCTCCTTGGTCGTGCGTCTAGCCGCGGCTGTACAAATCTACCGGCGTGTTGATCACAGCCTAGAGCTCGGTGAGCACGTACTCCTTGCCATTCACCGTGAGCGCCCTCATCCAACCCATCTTTGCTCCGTCGGGGTGGTCCTTCCAGGCCGGAGAGATCCTGAAGCTTATGGTGTCTCCCACCTTGACTTCGCTCTTGACCTTCAGACCCAGCCGGATCAGGCCGCTAGGGCTGTTGGATTCCAGTTTCCACGCCGTGACCTTCCCGTCGGGATTCTTGACGTCAACGTACCACCACGAATGCGGGTTCACATTCTCGACCTTGGAGAGCACTCCGGTGATTGTGAGCTGTTCCGTCGTGTTGAATTCGGCGTTGGCGGAGTGATGCGCGATTGCGGGCGCGCCCGCCAGGACCGCCAGAGCGGCCGAGGCCGACAGAAGTTTCTTGATCATTGTCACGCTCCTACGATGGTTTGGGTGTCATCTGCCGAGCAAGTCGCGGACCATCAAGCGAGATCTGCGAGAAAGAGGCCTAAGACCTGTGTTGCTTGCCGCCATCACGACCGATCCGCGGGTCCGATCCATTGTGGTTCGTACATTTGTGTGGAGCTTTTGAAACGATGTCGACGAATGTGTCTGGCCGCGCGCTCTTTCGTCATGCGTGACAGAGACTGCAGGGCTTCTCACGTCATTCTCGTGTGTTGACCCTTTCTGATTATCAATGAAATGGTAAGGTCTTGCCGATTTCGATGTCGCAACACGTCCAGCAAGACAAGTCGAATGGCTATGAGGCCGGGTACCACGGGCCATCCGACGGGTCCCAGCCGGAAGCTGACGTCGCGTGGGGACGCCGGAGTCGTCCCGACTGGACGTTCAACCCCGGGTTGTCAGGTGGCGCGATCTGATTTTCCGGCCAATCTCAAAGTAAATAGAATGGTCAGCAGGTATGAAGAGCCTCGGCTTTCATCTATTCCGATCCGTCGTCCGAGTGCTTTTCGTCCTGGTTCTGACGCTTGGTGTCCCCTCGATTGCCGCTGCCTCGGCCGAGGATCAAGACCCGCCGACAAGTCCTGCTCCCTCGGCCAGCCAGCCCAGTGGCGGTCGTGACTTCCTGTTCGGCCGGCCGCGCGGATCGGTGGGGCTCCGCGGCAGCTGGATCTTTGCCCGCGCGGGGAGCGATCTCTTCGACTTCGTGAAGCAGCACCTCACCGTCGATCGAACCGATTTCAACGCTCCGGCCTTTACCGCCGATGTCGGTATTGCATTGACGCCGCGCGTTGATGTCACGTTTGGCGTCGACGGCAGCCAGGTATCGATCGCATCCGAGTATCGCAATCTCGTGGACAACAACCGCCAGCCAATCACGCAGGACACGCGGTTGCGCGAAGTCAACCTGGCCGGCAGCATCCGCTTCGCGGTGACGCCGCGCGGCCGTGGCATCAGCCGGTTTGCATGGATTCCCGCGCGGGTTGTCCCGTACGTGGGCGCCGGCGGCGGTGCCCTCTGGTACGACTTCACGCAGTCAGGCGACTTCGTGGACGCCCTCGCGCCGGCGCCTCAGCCGATCTTCACGGATTTGTTCGACTCGAAGGGGTGGACGCCCAGTGCGCACGCCTTCAGCGGCGTGGACATCAGGCTCACGCGAATCCTGTTCATGTCGCTCGAAGGACGGTACCTCTGGGCGTCAGCAAAACTCGGACGCGATTTCCAGAACTTCGACCCGATCGATCTCGCGGGCTTCAGGCTGTCGGCCGGCGTGAACCTGCTGTTTTAATTTGGCTCGGCGAAGCCCTGTCTACGTAGAATGGACTTACGCAAGAAGGCAAAATGATGAACACCACAATCTCGACCGCGTTACTCCTGTTCGTGTTGGTGATTGCCCCGCCGGCGCAGGGGCAGCAGCAGAGTGCAGATGCGCGGTGGACCCCGTGGCTTGGGTGCTGGCAACTGGTGGACGAAAGCCAGCGCGCCGCGAATCCGGATCCCACCGAGCTAGCCGGCGCTCCGGCCGCGCGCCCATCCCTGAGTGGCGTGTCCATCTGCGTCACACCAGCTAGCGAGCCTGCAGCGATTTCGCTGAAGACGCTCGTCAGCAATCAGCCCGCGCTTGAACAGACGATCGTGGCGGACGGAGCGGGGCATCCCATTGCCGACGCGGACTGCCGTGGCACGCAGCGCGCGGAGTGGTCACGCACGAGCACGATGCTCTTTGCAAACGCGGAGCTCGTGTGCGGCAACCAGACGCCGCGGAAAGTATCCGGTCTTGCGGTGATGGCCGGAAACGGGATCTGGGTTGACGTGCAGGTCGTCGAGATCTCCGGTCGCGAGAGCATCCGTGTCCGGCGCTATCGCCGCGCCCCGGATCAGCGTGCCGCGGCGATCGCGTCGCGGTTTGGCGCACCGCTCACGATTGACGATGTGAAGGAAGCGAGTGGGAAGGTATCGCCAAGCGCCGTGGAAGCCGCATTGATTGCGACCAACGCACGGTTCGACTTGAACAGCCGGCGCCTCATCAGTCTGGATGACGCCGGTGTGCCCGACAGCGTGATCGACTTGATGGTCGCGCTCTCATATCCCGGGCGCTTCGTGGTGGAACGAGCGAACACCGGTGGGACGGGATCGTTCGGATCGTTCTTCGATCCCTTTGGTGCCTCTTATTTCGGTTCGGGGGCCTGGAACGCGGCGTATTCGTACTCACCCTACTTCTATGGGTCCCTGATGTACCCGTACGGCGCGTCTCTATACGACGCGTACTACTATTCGCCGTTTGCGTACTCGTACTTGGGTCGCGACGGCTCGCAGTACGTGCCTGGAGTCGGATTTGTGACAGTGGACGGCGGCGGTTCTGCCACGAGTGCGCCGGATAATGGCGGGCGAGCGATTAACGGAGTCGGCTATGCACGCGTGCGTCCCCGCGAGGCGATCGCCGAGGAGACAGGCGGTCTCGTCCGTCAGGGCGGCAATGCGTCAGGAGGCAACGGGTTTACCGCAGGAAGCGACTCGACCTCGTCGGGGAGCTCGTCCAGCGGATCCGCAGGCGGCGCGACGTCGGGAGGATTCACCAGCGGGTCCTCGAGCGGCGATACCGGGCGCACTGCCCAACCACGTTAACATCACGCCACGCATCGTCACTGACGGCGCCGCTCGCGAAAACTCCCCACACCTCGATAGTGTGCTCGAAGCCCATGCCGCGTTATGTTAAACCGCGCGGAGGCGGCGCTTGGCGCGCTGTTTACGCTCGGAGGAGCTGAAAGCATGCGCGACGTGTGCGTCGAGGGTTCGAGCGTGTGCCAGGGATGACGATCGCCGAACTCAATGCGCACGATCGGACGGAGTTCGTACGTGTACTGGGATCGATATTCGAAGACTCGCCGTGGGTTGCCGAGCGGGCATGGGATCGACGGCCGTTCGGATCGCTCGACGAGCTTCACGCCGCGATGACGAGCGTCGTTGAGGCGGCGACGGATGCCGAACGGTTGGCGCTTCTTCGTGCCCACCCCGATCTCGGGACGCGCCTGCGCATCAGTAGCGCGTCTATCGCCGAGCAGCAAGGAGCGGGTCTCGATCGCCTTGACCCGTCCGAGTTGGCGCGGCTGCAGCAACTCAATGCCGAATACCGCACGAAGTTCGGCTTCCCGTTTCTGTTTGCGGTGAAGCACAGCACGAAGGACGATGTGTTCGCGGCGCTTGAAGCGCGCAGCCGATCGCCAAGGGATAACGAGTTGGCGGAAGCACTCGGGCAGGTGTACAGGATTGCGAGGTTCAGGCTGGAGGATCTGGGCTTAGCTGCCTGAGAACAGGCTTGCCCCGCCGAAGCGCGAAACGCGCGAAGGCGGGCCGAAAGGATCCCGCGTGGAACGTTTTGCAGACGGTCGGACAGATCACTATTACGGCAAAGCGGACGTCACCGTCTACCGGTTGAATCGGGATGGACGTGCGCCGGCCGGACACAGTCCTGTCTTCGGCGCGAATGTGAGGATGCTCGTCCACGGCGGCGCCTTCTGGCCCACATACCTCAAGGGTGACAATACCGGACTCATCGCAACCGATTCGATGAAGAACTTCATTCATCGGGAAACATTTGCGTTTACCGATTACGGCCTGGAGGACTACTGTCGGTTTCTCGGGAAGAAATTTATCGAGATGTATCCGCAGGTCGAGGGCCTGCAGGTGTCGGCCGTTGAGATACCGTACGCCGGAGAGGATGGTGGCGTCGCCTTCACGCCCTCGGGGCCGGACCAGGCGTTCGCCCGCATCGAGTCCACTCGGGACGGCGTCGTCGAGGCTGTCTCGGGAATTCGCGGTTTCAGGCTGCTGCGGCTGCGGGGCAGTTCGTTTCGTGGCTTCGTGCGCGATCAGCACACGACGCTGGCGGACCGGCCCAGCCGCGTGCTTCACATGTGGCTCGACATGGAATGGTCGTACGCGAACGTGGACGCTGCATTCACCGACGGGGCGATCACCTCGCGAACGCGGGCGATCGTGACCGGCGTGTTCAAGTCGTTCGAGTCCGGCAGTATTCAACAGATGATCCACCAGATGGGGACGAGAATCTTCGCAGACATTCCAGAAATCACGGAACTGCGTTTCGAAGCCACCAATCGCACGTGGGACGTCGTGGCGGAACGCGGCGAGGAGCTGGGTGTCTACATCGATCCGGCTCCCCCGTACGGCGTTCTCGGCCTGACCCTGACCCGCTGATATGGCGCAGTTGTCCACTCACGTACTCGATACGGCGCGAGGGCTCCCGGCAGCAGACGTACTGGTGGAAGTTCGCATCGTTCACGGAAGCCATCACGAGTCACTGTCGGCCGCGACGACCAACGCCCAGGGACGCACGGACGCGCCGCTCCTCGCGAGAGATCGTCTCGAGCGCGGCGTCTACGAGCTGACGTTCCATGTCGGCGACTACTTCCGGCGGGCAGGCGTCACGCTGACCGATCCACCGTTCCTCGATCACGTCGTTGTCCGCATCGGCATTGCCGATCCCGAGGGGCACTACCACGTCCCGCTGCTGATCTCGCCGTACGGATACAGCACGTATCGGGGCACCTGATGTACGCGGACGTCGCCCGCGACGTGATCAACCGATGTCGATCGCTCGCGACCTATTCCGACGAACCTGGCTTTACCACGCGGACGTTTCTTTCCGACAGCATGCGTCAGGTCCATGCGGACCTGGCGGCATGGATGACGCGGGCCGGCATGAGCGTGCGCGTCGATGCGGTTGGCAACCTCCGCGGCTTCTACGGTGGCGCGTCGGCCGACGCACCACGACTGCTTATCGGCTCGCACCTGGACACCGTGCCGCACGCCGGCTCGTTCGACGGCGTGCTGGGCGTTGTGATGGGAGTCGCGCTCATCGAGACGCTTCACGGCCGGCGATTGCCGTTCGGCATCGAGATCCTCGGCTTTTCGGAGGAAGAGGGTGTCCGATTCGGCGTGCCGTTCATCGGCAGCCGCGCCGTCGTCCTGGACGTGGATGATGAGCTCCTCGCCGCTCAGGACGCACGAGGCATCACGATCCGTCAGGCGATCCGCGACTTCGGTCTTGACCCGGCGCACATCATGGACGCGCGTGCGGAAGCGAATGCTCTCGGGTATTTCGAGTTTCATATCGAGCAGGGACCGGTGCTCGACACGCTCAACCGACCGCTCGCCGTCGTCGATCGGATCAGCGGCCGCACTTGCGCGGATGCCATCTTCAACGGCAACCCGGGTCATGCGGGCACGACACCGATGGACGGCCGTCGGGACGCGCTGGCCGGGGCGGCTGAATGGATTGGCCGTGTCGAGGAATACGCTCGTTGCACGCCTGGATTGGTTGCCACGACAGGGCAGGTCGACGTCGCGCCCGGGGCCGCCAATGTCATACCGGGACGCTGTCGCGTGAGCGTGGACGTGCGCCATGACGGCGATGCCGTACGGACAGCCGGGGTCGATCGTCTTCGATCGCTCGCGCACGAGATAGCCGCGCGCCGTGGGCTGGGCGTCGACTGGTCGCCACGCTTCGATCACCCGGCAACGATGATGGATCCGTCATTGGTGGGGATGCTTGCTCGCGCGGTTGAACGCGCCGGCGCGCCCCCGATGATCATGTCGAGCGGGGCGGGCCACGACGCGATGATCCTCGCGCCTCACATGCCCGCCGCGATGCTCTTCATGCGGACTCCCGGCGGTGTCAGTCACCATCCGGATGAATCCGTCACGGAAAGCGACGTGGCTATGGCCCTTGCGGCGGGCATGAACTTTCTTGACGAACTCGCGGGAGCGGTCGATGGCTGATGCCGTGGTTCGGGGCGGCACGCTGATTTCCCCGGATGGGCCGCAGCGCGCGGATGTAGCCATCGAAGACGGCCGCATCGCTGAGGTCGGGATCGATCTCGCCGGCGCGCCCGACGAGATCGACGCACGCGGCCTCTTCGTAATGCCGGGCATGATCGACGTGCACGTTCACTTCAACGAGCCCGGTCGAACCCACTGGGAAGGCGCCGCAAGCGGCAGCCGCGCACTCGCGGCGGGTGGCGGCACGCTCTTTTTCGACATGCCCCTCAATTCAACACCGTGCTGCGTGAACGCCCGTGAGATCGACAGGAAGCGCGCGGCGCTCGAATCCGCTTCCATCACCGACTTCGGACTCTGGGGAGGACTCGTCCCCGGGTCGGTACGAGAGATGGCGGACATGGCGGCGCGCGGCGTGGTCGGCTTCAAGGCCTTCATGTGCGATTCCGGGCTCCAGGAGTTTCCGCGAGCCGACGATGCAACGCTGTATGACGGACTAGAGGAGGCAGCCAGCCTCGGGCTGCCGGTTGCGGTACACGCAGAGAACGAGGAATTGACTCGCGCCTTGTCACAGCGGATGAAAGGCCGCACCGCCCGTGACTTTCTGGACTCGCGTCCCGTGCTCGCCGAGCTCGAAGCCATACAGCGTGCGCTGCTGCTTGCTGGTGAGACCCACGCGAAGCTCCATATCGTCCACGTCAGCACGGGACGAGGTGTCGTGCTGGCCGCCGAGGCGCGGGCGAACGGCGTTGACGTTTCGGTTGAATCCTGTCCCCACTATCTCTGCTTCACCGAGGACGATGTCGAGCGGCTGGGAGCGATCGCGAAGTGCGCGCCGCCGCTGCGAACGGCGGAACACGTCGCGGCTCTATGGGATCAGCTCCTGGCGCGGCACATCGACATTGTGGCTTCCGACCACTCGCCAACCGAGCCTGCTGGAAAGACCGGAGATTTCGCCGCCGCGTGGGGAGGCATCGCCGGCATCCAGTTCACGCTGCCCGTGCTGATCGATCGCGGATACCACGATCGCCGCCTGCCGCTCGAGCGAATCGTGGGGCTGGTGGCGGCGACACCGGCGCGCCGCTTCCGGATAGCGCGCAAGGGCGCGCTTGTCGCCGGCCATGACGCCGATCTGATCCTGATCGATCCGACACAATCGTTCACGGTCCGGGCGGACGATCTTCAGCAGCGGCACAAGATGAGCCCGTACGTCGGCGAAACGTTCCGCGGCACGATCCGGAAGACCCTCCGCCGCGGAGAGACGATTTTCGCAAATGGCCACATCGTCGCAACAAACGGTGGCAGGTTCGTCCGCCCAGAGCCTTGTAGAATCGAGCACCAGGAACAAAGACACCGGTGAACCTGTCAACGCGCAGCGCCAATCATCCGGATCACCGGCTGCAAACGCCGGAGACGTTCGTACGCGCGCCGCTCCCAGGAATGCGGAATGCGACGGCCATCGTCCACGCATCAGCGGCCGGTGGGGCGGCATTCGTGCAGTACACCGCCGAGTTCGATCGCGGTGGAGCGCTTGCCGCTTGCGGCGATCAGCGCTTTGTGTACGTCCTCGATGGCCGGATTACGGTCGGTCCGACGACGCTCGATGCGGGAGGGTACGCGTACATCCCAGCGGGTAAGGCGATGGCTGTCTCTGCCGACGCTCCCGCGCGCGCTCTGGTGATCGAGAAGCCCTATCAGTCGCTGAGCGCGGTTACGCCTCCCGCGTTGTTGACGGGCGATGAACGGCGGACGACTGCGACGTATCTCGGAGGAGATCCCTGGCTAGAGGTGCGTGGGCTCATCCCTGACGATCCGGCGTTCGACTTCCGCGTGAACACGATGACCTACCAGCCGGGCGCGGCCCTGCCCGCCGTCGAGATTCACGTGATGGAGCACGGCTTGCTGATGCTCGAGGGCGGCGGGATCTATCTTCTTGGGTCGCAGTGGTACCCCGTGCAGGCCGGCGACTTCATCTGGATGGCGCCCTATTGTCCGCAGTGGTTCGGTGCAATCGGAAAGCAGGCGGCGAAATACCTCATCTACAAGGACTGGGACCGGTATCCGGGGGATCGGGGATCGGGGATCGGGGATCCGGGATCCGGGATCCCCGATCCCGGACCAAGGATGTGATGCCGGCCGTTGACGGCGAGCGATTGTGGGGCGAGCTCGAGACGCTCGCCTCCTTCTCCGATGCGCCCGCGCCTGCGGTCACACGGATCGTTTTTAGCGAGACGGATCTGCGCGCGCGCGACTACGTGAAGGCACTGTGTCGGGAGGCGTCGCTCGTCGTGCGCGAGGACGCGGTGGGCAACACGTTCGCGCGCTGGGTTGGACGCGATCCCACGCTGCCGCCGGTCGCCACGGGGTCGCACTGCGACGCCATCCCCAACGCCGGACGCTTCGACGGCACGGTCGGCGTGCTCGGCGGGCTGGAGGCTGTTCGCGCGCTGCAACGATCGGGATTCCAGCCGTCGCGGTCGATCGACGTGGTGCTCTTCACGTCAGAGGAGCCGACCCGTTTCGGCATCGGGTGCCTGGGAAGTCGTCTGATGGCGGGGGCGCTCGATTCATCCGTGGACCACACGCTCACCTCCGACGGCCGATCGCTCAACGAGGTGCGCGCGTCGGCTGGATTCTCAGGAGCGCTGTCAGAGGTGAGGGTGCCGGCCGGTGCATACGCCGCGTTCGTGGAGCTGCACATCGAGCAAGGTCCGATCCTGGAGCAGCGTCTGCTCGATATCGGCGTGGTCACGGCGATTGCCGCGCCGGCGAGCCTGCGCATCGTGATTGAAGGGGAGGGCGGCCATGCAGGCACTGTCCTCATGCCCGACCGTCGCGACGCGTTTCTGGCGGCCGCGGAGATCGCGCTCGCGGTCGAAGGAGCCGCGCGCTCGACGGGATCGATCGATACGGTCGCAACCGTCGGAGTGTGTGACCTGTTTCCCGGCGCCATCAACAGCGTACCCAGCCGGGCGAGGCTCGAGGTAGACCTCCGGGACATCGACCTTGCGCGGCGCGATTCCATGCTGGTCAGCATCGGCCGGTCGAGCGAAGAGGTCGCTGCCCGCCGCCGTGTGACCGTTCGTCTCGAGCCAATCAACGCGGATCCACCGGCGCAGTGCGCGCAGCAGATCATCGACGCGATCGGCACCGCGTGCGAGGCCCACCGCCTGCGCTATCAGCCGATGATCAGCCGCGCGTACCACGACTCGCTGTTCATGTCGCGCATCGCGCCAACCGGCATGATCTTCATCCCGTGCCGGGGCGGTGTGAGCCATCGACCGGACGAGTATGCGTCGCCGGACGCGATCGCGCGCGGCACAGCGGTCCTGGCTGACACGCTGGCGGCTCTCAGCACCACACCTCGATCCAGTGAATGAGTGATTGGCGGGAAGCGGCGTGTTGCGAGAAGGGGAGACCTGCGAGCCTCCCGTCTATTTAGGTTTCGAGGCGGCCGCTCGCGCCTGGTCGTACGTGTTCTTCAGGTGCACGAGGTCGACGTTGCCTTCATGGCAGGTGTCTTCGACGTCCCACTCGGCCGGACCGAGCGCCTTCTGGCGCCTCATCGGCGCCGGAGATGTCATCGTCCAGGGTCGTGTAAACACCTTCGGATTGTCGATCGTCATCGTCCACTTGATCGTGTTCGAGTCGAGCATGGTAAACCGCTCGACGATATGCGCGTCGGCGCCGTGAAAATCTCCGCCGAGAGACATGCGGGGCTTCTCGGCGAAATTCCTCGTGTCGACGACCAGCGTGTCGCCTTCCCAGCGTCCAATCGAGTCTCCCGTCCAGAGGCGAATGCCCGCGGGAAGATGCTCGAGTCGGTCCATGGGGATTACGCGCGTGATGTGCTGGGTCGCGTTGATGATGAAGTTGTTCCCGGAAAACATGTACTCCTGCGAGAAGATTTGGATGCGGCCGAGGTCGTAGAACTCGCAGTGGCCGACCTGATCCTCGTAGCCGTTGGAGTCTTCCCGGCGGCGGTTCCGCTCCGCCAGCGCCCACGCCTGATAGGGGATGATGCCGTCCGGCGGGTCGATGATCAGGGTCGGCCCGGCCGTCACGCCGAACCCTGCGGGATGATCTTCGAGGATGACCGTGTGCGTCACGCCGCCGGGCGCTCCATTCCAGTTTCCCGTCAAGTCAGGTTTGCCGTCCGCCCGTCGCGGAATGGGACCGGCTGGCGTCTTCACGGCGTTCTCGTCGCCGCGCGCTAGCTGACCGATGCTCGGGACAGGCGTGACGCCGAGCATGACGGCCGCTGCCGCGACCGACAACAGCAAACGGGTTCGCGTACTCATGCGTTATTCCTCGTCAGTTGACGTCGAAATCCCTCGGCCACGTATGGTGAATGCCCATCTCGTCCAGCATCGCGGTGCACTCGTAGTCGAGGATGCCGATATCTTTCTGGCGCTGGATAGTCATTCGGATCGTCCACGGCCGCGTAAACACCTTTGGGTCGGTCATCGTGGCTTCGTACTGCAGCGTGTCGGCATTGATCGGCGTATACCGCTCGACCACTTTCAGCGCGTCGCTGTGGAAATTCCCGGCCATGTCGAACCACGTATAGCTGTTGAAGTTCGTCAGGGTAATCACCAGGGAATTGCCTTCGAAGCGGGCGCGCGCCATGCCCATCCAGGCGGTTTCTCCGTCGGCGGGTGGCGGGGTGTTGCCGATCGGAACGACGCGCTTCTTGTGACTCCACTCGTATACGAAGGTCACAGATTCCGGCGTTTGAATGATCTGAAACGGCCATCCGAGATACGTCATGCGCGGAATGCCTGGCAGATAGCACTTCACGTACGGATCGGCATTCTTCCAGGGATCCGGATTCCTGCTGTTCTCGTAGTTTTGTTTGCGCTTCTCGAGCGCCGACGGTTGGTACGGGATCTTGCCGTCCGCCGGATCGACGACGAACCCTCTGCCCGCAGGCACACCTGGCTTGGCGCCGTGATCCTCCAGGTCGAACTTCGCGAGATTCCAGGCGCGCCACACGCCCTGGAGATCGGGCTGGCCCCCGGCGGCCCGCCGCGGCGTGTATGTCTGACCGCCCGCGGGGGCTTGAGCTGTGAGAGCTGGCGATACGGCATATCCGATTGCCGCAACGGCAACCGCGGCGATCAGCCACGTCACGAAGCGATCTCGCATGGGCCCCCTACAGCTTGTCGTAGACAGCCTGAGACTTCTCGGTGGTCGACTCTCCGCTCTGAGTCCGAGTCTTCTGGATCGTCAGGACGTTTCCGGTCAGGCTCCAGACTTCCTTGAATTCAACGACGATGTCTCCAGCCGGCGAGGAGAAGGAGCGGCGCGAGTTGATCAACAGATTTCCTCCGTCTAACTTCGCTTCGCCTGTTTCGGAGATCCCCTCGGGCGTCTGGACGGTGACCTTGCTGCCATCGAGCTTGTAAACCGCGGACACGGGTTGTTGCCGTACACTCGTACTCTCAACGGAGATGTCGGTCGGCGTCTGCTTGACGGCGATCTGGCTCGGAAATGGAATGTTCGGCGTGTTGCCGGCGACGTTCGGGCCGCTCTTGCCCACGTTCAATCTCCACGTGCCGGAAAAGTCCGGCCGTGCCTGCGCGAGCGCCACTGTCTGGCCGCCCAGTGCCAGGGCCATGCTCAGGACGATCATCAATCGCTTCATGGATCGGACACCCGGCCTTACGGGGTCTTTTCGTCGGTCAGGAACTCCTTCTTCGCCTCGACCAGGGTCAAGCTGCTGGCGTTGACGGTGGGTGTTCCGTCCTTGGCAAGAAAGCCCTTGATGATGATTTCCGCTCCGACAAAGTCCTCTTTCCTCAAGCCTGCTTTGAGCAGCGCGGTCGGACCGGCGCTCTCGACCTCCCAGGTGACTGCTTTTCCGTCCGCGTTCTTGACGTCGACGTAGATGTGCGCGTGTGGATTCTGCCACCCAATCTTGGTGACGGTGCCTCTCAACGTGATCGGCTTGTTGCCGTCGTACGTCGCCGAAAACGAGTGATGGGCCTGCACCGACGCGGTTGCGGCCAGCAGTATGCCGAGAGAGACGGCCGCGAAAGACAAATTGATGCGCATTTGGCCTCCTATATCGGGAGATTCAAATTTGGCGTCAGAATAAGGCGGATGCTACCACGCGTCCTCGGTGGCCGCCATGTTCCTGCCGAGATCCCGCCGATAGAGGAAGCGGACAGCATGTTATGACCTAGGGCCTCGGCGTCCCCGGGGTCGGTTGGGCGAACATTGCCGCGTCGACCGGAACGTTTGCCTGAATCGCGCTCAGCTTGATGGTCATCTGCATGTACGTCTGGCTCGCCGTCCAGGTGAAGGGCATCTTGACGCCAGCGACATCGCGATAGTCGTCGTAGTTAATCTCTGTGGGAACGGGACCGACCGGCGTTTCGTTCCAGCGCACCCACCGGACCAGCAGGCCGGACTGGTTGTCGAAATACAGATTTACAGGAAGCAGCCCGGCGTTCGTTCCTTGAACAATCCGGACGGGGCGATCGTCGATCGCGGTGCGGCCAACCTTCCATCGGCTGAATGCCTGCTTGATCCCTGCTGGAAACGCCACGATCGCCTCCAGCCTGTAGCGGTCCAGATTCCCGCTGGTCAGCGTCTCGATCGGCGCCGGGCCGTCTGGCCCCGCCCACCAACCGTTGCGGCCGTCGAACACGCGGCGACTGTCTCCCTCGGCCATGTGGATGATCCACGTCCGCTGATTCGGAGCCTTGGCGTAGATATCGACCGGCACTTCCTTGAAGGCCGTGTCGAATCCCGAGTACGTCCCCTTGGCGGTGAAGCTCGAAAGCCTGGCGAGCTGCGCCGTCCCGCCGAGTGCCTGGAGATACCTGTCGAGGATCTGATCGGTGGATGTCCCGGTGTCGGGAGGAAAATTGATCACATTTGGATCGTCATCCGGAGCACCGTACTGGAGAGAGAGACGCGGCGCAGTTACCGGGCTGTTGCTGCCCCTGTGGCACGTGAAGCAGGTCACCAGCGGCCGGCCGCCGAAGTTCGTCTCGTTGATGCTCTTCATCAT
>Ga0105347_1000153_pt1 | contig 33284 bp, 30 predicted proteins | sample EasRivMeERMLT890_FD_89677 | JGI IMG/M metagenome (GOLD analysis project Ga0105347, IMG submission 89677) | Soil microbial communities from meander-bound floodplain in the East River, Colorado, USA - East River MetaG ERMLT890 | ecosystem: Environmental > Terrestrial > Soil > Floodplain | place... | reverse complement strand
GGCTAAATGATAATATGAACAAACAAGTTTCCACTTCTACTTGGCAGACGCGGTTCGCGTTATCTATCATGGGTGAAATGGTGCAAGTCCAGGTTGAAGGATTCAGCGGACCGATTGACCTGCTGCTGAATCTCATCGAGGAGCAGAAGCTCGAGCCCACTACCGTCTCCCTCGCCGAGGTCACCGACCAGTACTGGCAGGAGATCGACGGCAACGGCAGCATGGACCCCGATGCGCTCGCCGAATTCATCAACGTCGGGTCACGCCTGCTATTCATCAAGTCCCAGGCCCTGCTGCCAGGCGCGCGCACGCCGGCAGGCGACCTCGACGAAGAGATCGAACAGACCGCCGAGGAATTGACGGCGATGCTGGCCGAACACAAGCAGTTCCGCGACGCCGTCGACCTGTTCCGCCAGATGGAGGAGGAGGGGCAGCGCGCCTTCGCCAGAGCGGCGCCGGTAAAGAACGTTCCGTTGCCGCCGGGCCTCGAGGGCGTGACCGTGGACACTCTGCTGTCGGTGGTCAAAGAGGCGCTAAAGGAAAAACCCGCCGAAGAGCAGGAAGAAGAGGCTGTTCTCAACATCGAACCCGTCACCGTGAACGAGAAGATGGACGAGGTAGGTAAGGCGCTCTCGACAAACGAGGGCCGATTGCCGCTGAAGCCGCTGCTGACGGAATGTCGCACACGGACCGAGGTCGTGGTTCTGTTCCTGGCAATCCTGGAGATGATCAAGGGCGGCACGCTGTGGGCAGAGCAAGAGACGGCGTTCGGCGACATCGACCTCATTGACCCAGCGCTGGAGCCAGTGGCCGAGCCCGTCGGCGCCGAGTAGACCGTCCTCTTCCCGTTCACCCCGCCCCAGATCCTCGCGAAGCAGTTTCGGGACTTTCATGTAATTTCTCTACGCACGGAATGACAGTTGGCGGGGAGTTTGTGCGCGGGTGTGGCGTATTTCGTACACTGACTTCGCCATGGCCGGTGAGATGTCCAGGACGGAACGGGTAACTGCCGCGCTCAGGGGTGAGCCGGTGGACCGCGTCCCTGTTTCGGCCTGGTGGCACGAGTGGGACCGCGAGTGGTCCGCGACAGACCTGGCGTCGGCGACGCTGGAGTCCTACGGCAGGTACGGGTGGGACTACATCAAAGTCAACCCGCGCTACACCTACTACGCCGAGGACTGGGGAACCACCTACGAATCATTCCCTGACCGAGCGCCGATCATACGCACTCGTGCCGTAGAGTCTGCCGAGGACCTGGCGCGGCTCCGCTCAGTCGACGGCACCGCCAGCGCATTCGGCGAACAACTGGAGGCACTGCGCCTGATCGGCGCGGAGTTGAAGGGCGAAGCGCCGTTCATACAGACCGTTTTCACGCCCCTCGCTGTCATGACTGTGATGACGGGCTCCCCGAAGTTCGTGCGGAAGCTGATGCAGGAGCACCCCGCCGAACTTCAACGAGTCCTGGGTGAGATCGAGAGCACCCTGATCGAGTACTCCAAAGCGAGCCTTGACTGTGGTGCGTCCGGCATCTTCCTCGCGAGTGTGGAGTGGGGCAGCGCGGACAACATCTCGTGGGCCGACTACGAGCGCTTCGGACAACCCTACGACCTGCGAATCCTGGCCTCGGTTGCGGATGCGCCATTCAACGTGTTTCACGTCTGCCAGAACCACAATCACCTGCCCAATCTCCTTGCCTACCCGATCCCAGCCTTTCACTGGGACGTACACGGCGAAGGCAACCTCTCACTGGGTGAGGCGCTAAAGCAGACTGACAAGGCGGCTATGGGGGGCGTCAGGCAGCGAACAATGCTCTCCGGGGAGACGGCGGCCCTCGCGGCCGAGGCGGCTGAGGCCGTGGGCCAGACGGGAGGCACGCGGTTCCTCCTGGGGCCGGGTTGCTCGATCGCGCCGGAAACGCCCCGTGCGAACCTGCAGGCGCTGGCCGAGGCACCTCGATGAGCGTCGCCTCTGCGCGCCGGGAACTGGCACGGATAGCGCCGGGCACGCCGACGGCGGTCACGATAGGAGTCTTTGATGGCGTTCACCGCGGTCACCAGCATTTGATCTCCGGGCTGCGGGAACGTGCGGCTAGCGAAGGCCTCCAGACGGCAGCGCTAACGTTCAATCCGCATCCGCGTGCTGTGCTCAGACCCGGCCTTGTAGTCACATACTTGACCTCTCTTGAAGAGCGCGTCGAGTTGCTCTACGGGCTCGGGCTGGACGCGGTCGGCGTCCTTCCCTTTACGTCCGAATTGGCCCAGATTTCCGCTCGCGACTTCGTCGGGCTGCTCTGCGACGAGTTGCAGATGAAGCTGCTGGTCGTGGGGCCGGACTTCGCGCTGGGCCGCGGTCGCGAGGGAACGCCCGAAGTGATGCGAAGCCTCGGCGAGGAACTGGGGTTCGTGGTGGAAGTGGCGGCTATGCTGCAAGAGGAGGGCGCCAAGGTCGGTTCGACGGCAGTCCGCCAGGCACTCGCGGACGGCGACGTCCGCACGGTGATGGAGCTGCTCGGGCGACCCTATTCCCTGCGGGGGCCGGTCGTGCAAGGTGATCAGCGCGGGCGTGAGCTTGGTTTCCCGACAGCCAACATCGCCATCGGCCTGGACCGGGCTCTGCCGGCGTACGGGATCTACGTGACGCGCGCTCACTTGCGCGAAGGCACGCATCAATCCGCCACGAACATCGGAATCAGGCCCACTTTCGACATCGAGCCGACGCCGACCGTGGAGACGTTTCTGCTAGACTTCGACGACGATATCTACGGCGAAGAGATGACGATTGAGCTGCTGGAGCGGCTGCGCGGCGAGGAGAAGTTCGCGAGCGCCGAGGAATTGATCGCGCAGATGCACCGCGACGTCGAGAAGGCGCGGGGTTTCTTCCAGTCCGAGGGCGCAGGTTGATGGCAGCACGCGTTCCGAACGATGCCGAGATCGATTGGCTGACGCGGCGCGCCGTCGCCGAAATCATTCCCTACGGCGACTTCGTGAAGGAGTTGAAGTCCGGCAAGCCGCTGCGCCTTAAGATGGGGTTCGACCCAAGCGCGCCCGACCTCACGATCGGGCACGCCGTGGGGTTGCGGAAGCTGCGGCAATTGCAGGAGTTTGGCCACACCGTCGTGATCATCGTTGGCGACTGGACCGCGCAGATCGGAGACCCATCGGGCCAGTCGAAGACGCGACCGATGCTGACCCAGGAGCAGGTGAAGGCGAACGCGGAGACGTACCTCGCGCAGTTCTTCAAGATCGTGGACAAGGAGCGCACCGAGGTCCGGTGGCAATCAGAGTGGTTTGGCAAGTTCAGCCTGGCCGACGTCGTCCGGTTGATGGCGAAGTTCACGGTGGCGCAAATGCTGGAGCGCGCCGACTTTGCCGAGCGCTTCAAGGCGCAGAAACCCCTCGGGGCGCACGAACTGTTGTACCCGATGTTGCAGGGCTACGACTCGGTAGCGGTGAAGGCGGACGTGGAGTTTGGCGGCACGGACCAGAAGTTCAACCTCATGGTGGGCCGCGAACTCCAGGAGGGCGCGGAACAGCCGCCGCAGATCGTGTACACGGTACCTCTCCTCGTAGGGACTGACGGCGTGAAGATGAGCAAGAGCCTGGGCAATTTCATCGCGGTTGAGGATCCACCGGGTGAAATGTACGGGAAGGTGATGGCGCTTCCGGACCACCTCATCGCGGAATACATGGAGTACGTGACCGACATCCCGGACGGCGAAGTAGACGAGGTCCGAACTGCTGTCGAGGCGAAGACGATCAACCCGCGCGACGCCAAGATGCGGCTGGCACGCGAGATCGTCGCGCAGTTCCACGACGCGGACGCGGCGGCGGAGGCAGAGGCGTTCTTCGTGAACACCTTTAGCAAGCGCGAACTGCCGAAGGACGTTCCTCAGCGCGAACTGTCCTTCTCAGCACTTTCCACCGATGCATCGAATGGTGACGGCGTGCGGCTGCCATGGCTTCTGACCGAACTCGACCTTGCGCCCAGCACGTCGGAAGCCAATCGACTGATCAAGCAGAGGGCAGTCGAGATCGACGGCGAAGTGGTGGGCGGATCGCGAACAACATTGCGAGACGGCATGGTGATCCGCGTCGGCAAGCACCGCTTCCTGCGGGTGGTGGACGCTGACAACGTGTCGCGCTAATCTCGCGGCAATGGCTGAATTACCGGCGGACCTGGCTGCGGCCGTCAACGACCAGGCCGAGGCCAGGGTGGCGATGAGCATCCAGGGGTACGCGAAGTACCTCACGCCGGAAGCCGTGGACACCCTTCGAGCTTCCTTCCAGGGGATACCGCCGCGCGTTGGCGGCTTCGACGTCGAGTCGGTCGAACAATCTGGTGGCGAGTACACGGTGAACGTGAAGTACAGTTCCCGCGAGGATTCGTTCGTTGTGCGCAGCCGTTGGCGGCAGCTGGACGGCGACTGGATGGTGGTCGAGGCGGAGCGGTTGTGGGCAGAGGGTGACAAGCGGCCCGGTCCGCTCTCCCGGCTCGGTGGCCGTGTGTTGAGCTTCTTCGGGGGGCTGGGGCGCGGACGCTAGGTTCCAACCGAAGGTGAGGTAGCAGATGCCTGACCTCGTCGTATCCGGACTGTCGAAGCGCTTCGGCGGGGTCATCGCCCTCGACGATGTCTCGTTCACGGCGAGCGAGGGGAGCATCGTCGGTCTCATCGGACCCAACGGCGCGGGCAAGACCACGGTTCTTAACTGCATCTCCCGTTTCTACACGCCGGAGCTGGGTTCAGTCAGCTTCGGAGACACCAATGTCTTGAAGCTGTCCCCGAGCAGAGTGATCGGGACAGGGATCGGCCGGACATTCCAGCACGCCGAGCTATTCAAGAGCATGTCCGTGGAGGACAACCTCCTGGTTGGCCTCCACCGCCGGGTGAAAACCTCGGCCTGGGCATCTCTCCTCTTTCCTCCCGCCGCCCTGGGCGAAGAGCGCGAAATGAGGAGGAACGCCGATTCCGTGCTGGAGCTGCTCGGGTTGACGAGGTACGCGCGCTCCAACGCGGGAGCGCTCCCCTTCGGGCTGCAAAAGCGCGTCGACCTCGCCCGGGCTCTGGTCTCCAGTCCGGGCCTAATCCTGCTGGACGAACCAGCGGCGGGTCTCAGCGGCGAAGAGCGCTCAGCCCTGGGCGGTCTCATCCCGCGGATCCGGGACGAACTGAGAGTGACGATGCTGCTGGTGGAACATCACATGGCCCTCGTGATGGGAGTGTCGGACCGCTTGGTGGTCCTCGACTTCGGCCGCAAGATCGCCGAGGGCACGCCAGAGGAGGTACAGAACGACGCGCGGGTGATCGAGGCGTACCTCGGGCAACCGCTGGGCACGGAAGAAAATGATGCTGCGCCTTAGTGAGGTCAGCGCATCGTACGGCCCCGTGAACGCGCTGGAAGGGGTGAGCATCAACGTACCCGAGGGCACGATCGTTACCCTGCTGGGCGCGAACGGCGCCGGGAAATCGACTGTCCTTCGATGCGCCTCGGGGTTGCTGCGGCCATCTGGAGGCACCGTGGAGTTCCGGGGCCGCCAGATTCAGCGACGCCCATCCGAAGCGATCGTCTCGATGGGAATCGCTCACGTTCCGGAGGGCCGCGAACTCTTCGCCGAACTGACTGTCGAGGAGAACCTCCTACTCGGGGCCTACTCGCGGCGAGACAAGAAAGGCGTGCGCCAGGACATCGGTCGCATGGAGGAGTACTTCCCCGTGCTACGCCAGCGCTCGACACAAGCGGCTGGATTGCTCTCGGGAGGAGAGCAGCAGCAGCTCGCCCTCGCGCGCGGCCTAATGAGCCGGCCCCGCTTGATGCTGCTGGACGAGCCCTCACTGGGTCTCGCCCCGCTGGTCGTGCGCGGCATTTTCGAGATCATCCAGCGCATCAACAAGGAGGACGGCGTCACGATTCTGCTCGTGGAGCAGGACGCCGGACTCGCCCTTGGTGTCGCAAGTTACGGCTACGTGATGGAGGCTGGTCGGATTGCACTGAAAGGGGACGCGGAGCGGCTGCGGTCGGACGACAGTATCCGCCGGTCCTACCTGGGGTACTGATGTGCTGCTGACGCCGTCGCCCTGGGAAGACCCGAGCCTCTTCGCTGAACAGGTGATCGCCGGCCTGGCCACGGGCAGCATCTATGCGCTGGCCGCCCTGTCGGTGGTCCTGATCTACCGCTCGACGAGCGTGGTGAACTTCGCCCAGGGCGAGATGGCCATGCTCGTGACCTTCTCGATGTGGTCCCTCACCCTGGCCGGGTTCGACGCGTGGATGGTGATCTTCATCGGTCTCGCGCTCGGGTTCGCACTCGGTGGTTTCGTGGAACGCACGATCATCCGGCCCGTGGAGGACAAGCCGCACCTGAACGTCGTCGTCGTGACGCTGGGGCTGTTCGTTTTTATCAACAGCGTAGCCACCTGGATCTGGGCACAGGGCGAACTGCCCAAGGTGTTCCCGTCGCCGTTCGGCGACGACAGTGTGGATATCGGTCCGGCGAGCGTGACGACGCACAGCCTGGGCATCCTGGCCACTGCCCTGATCGTAATGGCTTTCTTATATCTCCTCTTCAACAAGACCAAGATCGGGCTGGCGATGCGTGCCTCCGCCCAGAACCCGACGGCAAGCCGCCTCATGGGGATCAACGTCGGGCGCATGCTGACGCTGGGCTGGGCGCTGGCCGGTGCCGTGGGTGCGCTGGCCGGGATGCTCGTCGCGCCGGTCACGTTCTTGTACCCCTCGTTCATGCTGGCGGTGCTGCTTTACGCCTTTGCCGCTGCCGTGCTTGGCGGCCTCGATAGCCCCGTGGGGGCGATCGTGGGCGGCTTTCTCGTCGGCGTTATGGAGAACCTCTTCGGCACGTACACGCCCGGCGACATCCTCGGCCCCGAGATGAAATTGCCGCTCACACTGCTGGTTCTCGTTCTCGTGTTATTGATTAAGCCAACCGGGCTATTCGGCCGCGAACAAGTGAGGCGCGTCTGATGGACATCTGGCTGTTCCTCGCGTTGACCGCCGGTTGCTCGGCTGCTCTTCGCCTCGCGCCCAGGATTCCCGATGCTTACCGGGTACCGGGATCCGTCCTCGTTGGGCTCGCATTCTTCGTGGCGGCGCCAATCCTGCTGGACGACTTCCGGCTGTTCCAGCTTAGCCGTGCTGCCATCTGGGTGACCGTCGCCATGGGGCTCAACATGCTTACGGGATACAACGGGCAGATCTCGCTCGGCCACGGCGCATTCGTGCTGATGGGCGCGTACACCTCCGCCATTCTCCTGGATAGTGAATCCCAACTGGGTTTCGTGGACGCCACCCCCTGGCCATACTGGACGACGATCATCGCGGGCGGGGTTATCGCCGGTGCAGTCGGGCTCCTCCTCGGTTTCCCCGCGCTTCGCTTGAGCGGCCCTTATCTCGCGATCGCGACCCTTGCCCTCGTTATCAGCATCCCATCGATGATCCGCAAGTACGACGAATTGACGGGCGGCTCGCAGGGTTTGTTCATCGACCAGCCGGAGGCGCCATTCGGGTTAGCGGAGCACTTGAACCGGGACGAGTGGCTTTACCTCGTCACGCTGTTCGTGGCTGTGTTTATGTTAGTGGTGGCCTGGAGTGTGCTGCGAGGGCCACTGGGGCGGACCTTCGTGGCGGTGCGCGAGAGTGAAACGGCGGCAACGGCAATGGGCATAAACGTGGCGCGGACGAAGGTCACGGCCTTTACAATCAGCGCTGTCTATGCCGGTGTGGCGGGAGCAACGCTGACGCTGCTGCTGGGTGTGATGACGCCGGAGAGCGTGGACATCACGACGTCCATCAACTTCCTGACGGCAATCGTGATCGGAGGTCTTGCCTCGATCCTCGGATCGATCATCGGCGGGATCGTGCTGGTGCTCCTCCCATCGGAAGGGCCGGAACTCGTGGCGCGCTTACCGTTCGTGTCCGAAGAGACCGTGAACCGCGCGCCCGGTGCAATCCTGGGGATCCTGGTCATCGCCGTGGTCCTCCTCATGCCGTACGGGATGGCGGGCGCGTACCACAGGTTGGCGGCGCAGCGGCCGCGCACGGTCATGCGAGCTACCCGGAGTATTCCGGCGGGTGCGAGGTCGCGGTTAAGGGAGATGCGTGAGAACATACGCTGGTGGTTAGAAGACCTGCCCTGGAATAGGGCCAAAGCGGAGTCGACCCGAGAGAACGGGCCGTGACTCCCGGCCGTGCAGAGGAACCGCCATGCCTAAGGATTTCGTAGGACTGAAAGGAGACTCCTTTGTTCAAGATTTCACGCACCTGGATTTTGCTCGCCCTTGTTTTGGTCGGTTCGCTACTGGTAGCCGCCTGCGATGACGATGATGGCGAGGGCGGAGACGAGCCGGAATCCACCACTTCGAGCGCCACGACCGACGCCTCCGGCGACGTCAAGACAGACGTTGGCGTTTCCGACACGGAGATCAAGCTGGGTCAGCACATCGTTCAGAGTGGCAACCTCGCTTCCGTCTACCAGCCGGTAGCGCCCACACTCCTTGCTTACTTCAAGTCTGTGAACGCGCAGGGCGGAGTTTGTGACCGCCAGATCACCCTTCTCGTCGAGGACGACCAGTACTCGCCGGCGATCGCGCTCGAGAAGGCGAAGAAGCTGGCGGAGCAGGACGAAGTAGCCGCCTTCATCGGCAATCTGGGCACGCCCCCTAATACAGGCTCGGCGCAGTACATCAATGAGCAGGAAGTGCCGGACCTCTTCATCGCCACTGGAGTCAATACGTTTGCTGACGTGAAGACGTTGCCTTACACAGTCCTCTTCAACCCCGACTACATCAGCGAAGGCAACATCCTCGCCGACTACGTGAACGAGAACTTCGCAGGACAGTCCGTTGCGATCCTCAGCCAGAACGATGACTTCGGCGAAAGTGGCCGCCAGGGCTTCGTCGACACATTCGAGGGCGAAGTCGTGGCTGAAGAGACCTACGAATCGACGGCAACGGAAATCAACTCTCAGCTCGCAAACCTGAAGAACGCGAACCCCGACATCGTGTACGTTTACGCTACTCCCGCCTACACGGCGCGCCTTTACGCGTACATGAAAACCAACGACTGGAATCCGCAGATCGTGATGAGCTACGTAAACTCGGCAACCACGTTGGCCGCCCTTGTCGGTGGTGACGCCGGTCCTGCCGAAGGTTTCGCTCAGATCGCGGGAGCGATCACGAACAACTACGTGCTGGATGCGGTGGCGGACGCGGACGACCCGGCAGTGCAGGACCACGCCAAAATCATGGCCGACAACGGCGGCCCGCCCGTTGGCACTCTCACGATCTATTCACAGGCGATTGCGGAGACGGTCGTGCAAACGCTGGAGATTGCCTGTGAAAACGGCGACCTGACCCGGGCCGGCATTTTGGCGGCAGCGGAGTCGGTGGAGGGGTTCCACCCATCGGTGCTGCTTGAGGGTATCGATGTCACCCTGGGCGAGGACGACCACTCGGCGATCCAGTCGCTGCAGCCGGTTGAAGTTCAGGCTGACGGGACGTTGAAGCCGCTCACCGAGGCGCCGGTCGAATCCACTGGGGGCGAAGAGTAGGCTTGCTGCGTCCCTGGTTGTTGGCTCCGGCGGCCGGAGCCATTCTTCTGATTACCGCTGCCTGCAACGGCGGCGGTAACGACAATCCCGGAAACGTGGGAGGCCCAAGCCCCACCGTGGCCGCGACCGCCGGACCGGGTGTCACGAACGAAGTCATCCGTGTCGGCATGACGAACGACATGGCAGGCTCAGGATTGACTCCCTATGGGGCGGTCACGCGCGCCATGCAGGCATATCTCACCTGGTTCAACGAACAGGGCGAGGTCTGCGAGCGCGATCTCGAACTGTTGGTCGAGGATGACGAGTACTCGGCAGACAAGGCGCTTGCCGGGACCAAAAAGTTGGTGGAGCAGGACGGTGTCCTGGCGATGGTGGGAGGAATTGGCACAGAGGTTCACAGGCCGGCAGGCGAGTACCTTAACGATCCGAACGCCGACGGCGATAAGAGCGATGGCGTTCCCGACCTGTTCGTTTCCACCGGTTGGTCTGGCTGGCACGATACGACCCGGTTCCCGTGGACGGTCGGCTTTATTCCGGGGTTTACGCAAGATGGCGCGGCGCTCGGGCTGTACGCAGAACAGAATTTTCCTGGCAAGAAGGTCGGTGTGCTCTTCCGGGACGATGACTTCGGCCGCGAGTATGTAACCGGGGTAGCAGGGGCGCTAGGAGGTACCGACAAGATCGTCTCTCAGCCGTACACTTCCGACGAGATCGACGTAGCGGTGCAGGTCGGCCAATTGAAGGACGCCGGCGTCGAGGTCCTGGTGCTGGCTACGACTCCTGAGGTCGTTGCCACAGCGGTCCGCGCCAGTGCCGCGCTGGGATGGGCACCGCACCTCTTTGTCGGGTACACGACGCCGCCCAGCACAATGGCGGCGCGACTTGGCGGTGGGATATCCGCGACCGAACTCGAGGCCGGTTTCCAGGCGCTGGACGGCACGATCTCCACGGAGTACCTGCTAAGTCCGATTGAGGACGAGTCAGAAGACGTGATGCAGGAACACCGCATGAGGATGCAGAGTTATCGCGGACCCCAGGTTTCTACGCTCAGCGTGTACGGTCAGGCGCTAGCTGAAACGCTGATAGAGGCCCTGTCCCGAACCTGTGGAAACCTGAACCGGGGCGGACTGATGGCAGCCGTAGAATCGATGTCCAGCTTCACCCCCACGGTCGTACTTCCCGGCGTCCGCGTGAGCCTCAGCGACGCCGACCACAGAGCAATCGAGTCCTTCCAGCCGGTCGAGATCAAGGGCACGGGCGAGGTGCTTCGCGTGGGAGATCTGATAAGTCTTGAATCGACCAGCGCAGCGCCAGAGGAAGATTAGTCAGGCTAAGGGCCTGACCTCCTGATGATTCAGGCGCGGCTTGTGATGTCCGCGTCCACGACTTTCCACTCCGATCCCACTTTTGACCAGCGAGCGTGCACTGTGAACGATTCCGGGCCGATGTATCTCACGTCGTACCAGTAATCATTGCCGTCGCGGGAATACCCCAGTAGCTCAAAGGAATTGATCTGGCGCCCGGCACCGCCGCCGGCCTGGGCCTGGAGCTTCATCATTGGCTCCGGCATCAGGTCGTCCATGATCTTCGGGATGTCCATGGAAACGATAGCCTGCGCGTGCGCCTCGACTATGGAATCGATGTTGTCTTCGGTCACGCGTGGGCGGCCTTCGCGTTCTCGCGGTCCTTGGCCGCCTGGTCAATCACCTTCTGGGCCATGTGCGAGGGCACTTCCTCGTAGTGGGCGAACTCCATGCTGAAGTAGCCTCGGCCCTGTGTAATCGACCGCATGTCGGCGGAGTAGTGCTGGACCTCGGCGAGCGGCGCCTGGGCGTCGATCGTCGTCATCGAGCCGGCCGGGTTCATGCCGAGGACGCGGGCGCGCTTGCCGTTGAGGTCGCTGATGACGTCGCCGGTATTGGCGTCGGGGACGGTGATGCGCATGTCCATGATCGGCTCAAGAAGGCACGGCTGCGCGGCTTCGGTGGCCTGTCTTAGCGCCTGTGACGCCGCGAGCTTAAACGCGATGTCCGAGGAATCGACAGGGTGCTCCTTACCGTCGTAGAGGACGAACTTGGCATCAACGACGGGGAAGTGGGCAAGGACGCCCTCCTGGACGCCTTCCATCACGCCCTTTTCAACGGAGCCGATGTACTGCTTGGGGACGACGCCACCGACCGTCTTGTTCTCGAACTTGACACCTTCACCGCGCGGGAGGGGCTCAACTTCCAGGGCAACCTTGGCGTACTGACCGTGGCCGCCGGTCTGCTTCTTGTGCGTGTATTCCGCTTTCGCGTTGCTCCTGACGGTCTCCCGGTAGGGGACACGAGGGGTGTGCATCTCCAGTTCGACGCTAAACTTGCGCTTGATCCGCTCGAGCGCCACTTCGACATGGGAGTCGCCCAGGCCGGAAAGGATCATCTCGCCGGTAGAAGGATTCCGCTCCAGGCGTAGGCTCGGGTCTTCCTCGACGATGCGGTGAAGGGCCGTCCCCATCTTGTCGAGGTCGGCTTTGGTCTTCGGCGAGACGGCGGCGCTAAACGAGGGGCTCGGGAAGTCCACGGGCGGGAAGGTGACGGGCGAATCCTTGGTGGAGAGTGTGTCGCCCGTATGGGTGTCGGTGAGCTTGGCGACAGCGCCAATATCGCCGGCCACGACCTGTGACACCTGTTCCTGGCCTTTGCCGGTGATCCTGTAAAGCGTGCCGAGCCGCTCGTCGACGTTGCGGGCGGCGTTCCAGACGTGGGAATCGCTCTTGATGGTCCCGGAAACCACACGGAAGTAGGTGAGGTGACCAACGTAAGGGTCGGCGGCCGTCTTGAAGACCAGCACGGCGAGCGACTTCGACGGATCGGCGGCGTATACTTTGTCGTCGTAGGAGATGGGCCGATCGACCGGGGAAGGCAACAGAGACGTAACCGCGTCGAGGAATGGCTTCAGGCCGATGCCCTTCGTCCCGGCGCCCGTAAATATCGGGATGATCCCGCCCGAGGCGATGCCGGCCCGGACACCGGTTGCGATCTCATCCGCGGTCAGTTCCTCGTCGCCGAAATATTTCTCCATCAGGGCGTCGTCCGTCTCGGCGGCAGCCTCGATCAGCTTCTCGCGCGCCTGGTCGAGGTCGCCCTGCACCTCGGCCGGAACATCAGCGGCTTCGCCTTTATCGCCGAGGTAAGCCTTCTGGGTCAGGGTGTCGGCGATTCCCTGGAAACCGGCCTGGGAGCCGATCGGCAGGTGCACCGGCACGCACTTGTGTCCAAAGAGCGCCTGGACCTGCTGGACTGCGGCGGAGAAGTCCGCGTTATCGCGGTCCATGCGGTTGACGAAGATGGCGCGGGGAAGTCCGAGTTCCTCGGCGAAACGCCAGGCGAACTCGGTGCCGACCTGGACGCCGGAAACGGCGTCGACAACGATGACCGCGGTTTCCACGGCACGGAGGGCGCACTTTACCTCGCCCATGAAGTCCATGTAGCCGGGCGCGTCTACGATGTTGATCTTGTGGTCGTTCCATTCGAGAGGGAGGATCGAGGCGCTCAGCGAGAACTGCCGCTTCTGCTCGTCCGGGTCCCAGTCACTGATCGTGGAGCCGTCCTCGATCTTGCCGACGCGATTGACGGCGCCTGCCGCGAAGAGCAGTCCTTCGGCGAGAGAAGTCTTGCCAGTACTGCCGTGACCGACGAGCGCGATGTTGCGGATCTTGTCCGGGGTTACGTCCTTCATCCAGGGCATCCTCGCTTGTGTTGAGTTAGGGGTTTCTATCCTAGCGAAGGCGAGGGGAAATAGGAAATAGGAAACGGGGACGATGACAGAATCGTAGTCAGGATGACGGGGTGGGTGAGGTTGGCATGTCCTCCGCCCGGTCGCGGGTGGGGACCTGGCCACGGAGGACGCTGGCGACGCCGGCGACGATGAGGAGACCGCCGAGAATGGTGTTCAGGCCAACGGTCTCATCGAGGACGGCCCAGCCGAGGAAGACCGCGACGATCGGGATGATGTACGTGACGAGGGAGGCGCGGACCGAACCCACTTGCTCGATGAGCCAGAGGTAGAGGACGTAGGCGACACCCGTGCCGAGGATGCCGAGCGCCAGCAGCGAGGCCTAGGCTTCCGCGGAGAGGGAGTAGGTGGGCGCGCCGCCGGTGACGGCGAGCATGAGCGGTACGCTGAGGATGCAGGCGATGGTGACCTGGAGGATCGAGAGGCCGATGGGCTCGTTCGTCGCCAACAGGTTGCGCGAATAGACGGCGCCAAGCCCGTAACACATCGCGGCGAGGACGACCGCGAGTTGGCCGAGGACGCTCGAGTCGGTGATGTCGGTGACACCATCTCCCGTGAGGACGGCGACGCCGCAGACGGCGAGGACGAGGCCGAATACGCGGGGCAGTGTGAAGCGCTCCTCCTGTAGCAGCGCGGCGGCGAAGACAGAGGTGAATACTGGCATCGTCGCGTTAAGGACGGCGGCAGTTCCGCTTTCGATGTGCTCCTGAGCCCAACTGATCAGGGCGAACGGGATGATGTTGCTCAGCACTGCCAGGACCGACACCTGGGCGAGGAGTTTCGGCGCCAGAGGCACTCGCTGGCGCGTCGCGAGCATGTAGCCGCCGATCGCCAGCATCCCGAAGAAGAGGCGGCCGGTGACGACCTCGGTGGCGCCGGTCTCTTCGGTAAGAACCTCGATGAAGAGAAAGGACGATCCCCAGATGACGCCCACGAGGAGGAGAGCCGGGAGAGCGCGGGCGGCAGGGGATTGCTCTGTCACACGACTCCGGCTGCTTCTTCCTTATGTTCGGATTCCGTCTGAAGGATCGTGGCCTTGCGGTCCACGCCATAGGCGTAGCCGGTGAGTGTGCCGTCGCTGCCGATGACGCGATGGCAGGGGATGACAACCGCCACCGGGTTGGTGGCGCAGGCGCGCGCAACGGCGCGGATGGCGGTCGGGCGACCGATCGTCTCGGCGACCTGCTTATAGGAGCGGGTGTCGCCGTAGGCGATGTCCTGGAGGGCGCGCCAGACTCGCCACTGGAAGGCTGTGCCCTGGATGTCCAGCGGGAGGTCGAGGCGGGTGCGAAGGCCTTGCAAGTGGTCGGTGATCTGGGCGAGCCAGCTGGTGACGCTGCCTTCGCCGTGGACAACGGAGGCTCGGGGGAATTCGGCACGGAGACCGGCTACAGCCTCGTCATCAGTGTCGCCGAAGCGAACGGAACAGACACCCTTGGCCGTAGCGCCCACGATCACGCGTCCGACAGGACAAGGCGCGGTGGCGTACTCGATGACCGCGCCGGGTGCGCCGCGGCGGTAGTCGCCAGGTGACATGCCGAGGCGACGGTCGGAGGACTCGTAGAGGCGGCTGGGGGAACTGTAGCCGGCTTCGTACATCGCGCTCGTTACCGACTGGCCATCGCGCAGCCCTTCCTTGAGCCGGTTGACGCGCTGGCCATCGACATACTGCTGCACTGTGAGTCCGAGGATGCGGCGGAAGGCGGCGTTTAGGGCGGACGGGGTGGTGCCGATCATGGCGGAGAGTTCGGCGAGGGGGATTGCCCCGTCCTCTGCCTCGATCCGCTCGCACGCTTCAGAAACAAGGCGCGGCGCCTCGTCGTTAGGCCCGGCCTGGCGGGGGTGACAGCGGAGACAGGCGCGATAGCCTGCCTCCTCGGCTGCCTCCGGGCTGGCGAGGAAGGTGACGTTCTCCCGCTTTGGGCGACCAGGGCAGGACGGTCGGCAATAAACGCGAGTGGTGCGCACGGCGACGACGAAGACGCCGTCGAAGGACGTGTCGCGCGCCAGGCAGATGTCCCAGCAGGCATCATCCTCGGGGATCCCAAGTCCCATGCGGCTAATAGGTTGCGGCCGGGTCACGGTCATAGTAGTCAAGATAACTTACCTCCTGAGGTCAGTGTAGGTTCCTACTCGGGACGGAAATATCCGGATTCAGAGACACCCTCTCCGCGACCCGTCGTAGGGGCGAGGCGCCCGTCGCCTCTACGAGAACCCCTCCGTTACGCACGGGTCAACAACTGAGCGCGTTAGCGTGGTTGTCAGGGGGTTGTGGCGAGTGTAGATTGAGACGCGTCCGGAGTAACCCGAACGATGCTAACTTACCCCCGTGGCTGACTCACCCGTGTTCCAGGACCTGAGGGTCTTTACCGGGAACGCGCACCCCGAATTGGCGGAGTCCATCTGCCGCTACATGGAGATGCCAATCGGCGAGGCAGAGGTGTTCGAGTTCTCGAACGAGAACATCTTCGTCCAGTTCCGCGAGAACGTGCGGGCGCGGGACGTGTTCATTGTCCAGACGATGACTTCGCCCGTGAATACGCGGATCATGGAGCTGTTCATCATGATCGACGCGGCGCGCCGGGCGTCCGCGGGGCGGATCACGGCGGTCGTGCCTTACTACCCGTACGGCCGCAGCGACAAGAAGGACCAGCCCCGGGTGCCGATCACGGCGCGGCTGATCGCGAACTTCCTGGAGACGGCGGGCGCGGACCGATTGCTGACGGTTGACCTGCACGCGGGCCAGATCCAGGGGTTCTTCAACATCCCGGTGGACGAACTGACGGCCCTGACCCTACTGTCCGAGTACTTCAAGCAGCAGCAGATACCGAATCTGGCGGTGGTAGCGACGGACGTGGGTGGCGCGAAAGGGGCGCGGCGGATGGCGGACCGGCTGGACGCGCCGCTGGCGATCGTTGAGAAGCGGCGGCTGGGAAACGAAGAGCAAGTGGAGGCGCTGACGATCATCGGCGACGTGGACGGGTGCGCGGTGCTCATCGTGGACGATGAGGTGCTGACGGCGGGGACCCTGGTAACGACGGCGGAGACTGTGATGCAGCACGGTGCGACAGCGGTCTATGCCGCAGCGACGCACCCGATCCTGTCCGCGGACGCGGTGGCGAAGATCAAGGGGTCGGTGATCCAGGAATTGGTGTTCACGGACACGATCCCGATCCCCCTTGAGAAGAAGTTGCCGAACATGACTGTGCTATCGGTGGCGCCGATGCTGGGCGAGGCGATCCGGCGGATCCACACGGGGCAGTCCGTGGGCGCGCTGTTTAACGGGCACCAGGGCTAGTTGAAAGTTGATAGTTAAGAGTTGAAAGCTGTCACCTTCACACCTGACACTTCATACCTTCCACCTCGCACCTAACACCTCCAGTCCTGCTGGTATCATTGGAAGGTCATGCCAGGCGGAATGACGGCGTGGTTCGTCTCACCCAGTAGCGGCATGATTGAGAAGGCTTGAACCGATGGTATTAGGCGTAATCAAGAAGGCGTTCGGCGACTATAACGAGAAGGAGCTGAAGAAGCTCTGGCCGCTCGTTGAGGTAGTGGCGGGGTGGGAAGACGAGATCGCCGGACTGAGCGACGACGAACTGCGCGAGAAGACGGCGGAGTTCCGGGAGCGCCTCAGTGACGGCGAGACGCTGGACGACATCCTTCCCGAGGCGTTTGCGGTGTGCCGGGAGGCGGGAAAGCGGCGGCTGGGGATGCGGCACTTCGACGTGCAGATCCTGGGCGGGATCGTGCTGCATCAGGGCAAGATCAGCGAGATGAAGACGGGTGAGGGGAAGACGCTGGTCGCCACCCTACCTATGTATCTGAACGCCCTCGACGGCAAGGGAGCCCACCTCGTGACCGTCAACGACTACCTCGCCAAGCGCGACGCCCAATGGATGAGCGGCATTTACGACAGCCTCGGGTTGACCGTCGGCATCCTCCAGCACGATACGGCCTACATGTACGACGCCGGATCGAACCTCGATGACGCGAGTCTGCGGCGACTGAGGCCAGTAACGCGAAAAGAGGCATACAGCGCGGATATCACATATGGGACGAACAACGAGTTCGGGTTCGACTACCTGCGCGACAACATGGTGAACGAACTGGAAAAAAGCGTGCAGCGAGAGGACACGCCGCACACGTTCGCGATCGTGGACGAGGTGGACAGCATCCTCATCGACGAAGCGCGGACGCCGCTGATCATCAGCGGACCCGCGGAGGAGACAGAGGAGGTCTACCGGACTTTCCAGCGGATCGTTCCGCGGCTGGCGGAGGGCCGGGACTTTGTGATCGACCTTAAGCACCGCACGGTGACGTTGACCGACGAGGGCGTGGACGCGGTGGAGAAGGGGCTGGGGATCAAGAACCTGTACGACCCCGCCAACTTCCGGCTGACTCGCTTCCTGGACGCCGCGCTTCGAGCCAACAATATCTACAGTCGCGAGCAGCAGTACGTCGTCAAGGACGGCGAGGTCGTGATCGTGGACGAGTTCACCGGCCGGCTCATGTACGGCCGGCGCTGGTCGGACGGGCTGCACCAGGCAGTCGAGGCGAAGGAAGGCGTGAAGATCCAGCGGGAGAGTGTGACCTACGCGACTATCACCCTCCAGAACTACTTCCGCCTCTACAAGAAGCTGGCCGGAATGACCGGTACGGCCTGGACGGAGCGCGAGGAGCTTCACCAGATCTACGGCGTCGACGTGCTCGTCGTGCCCACGCACCGGGACATGATCCGCAGGGATGCGCCGGATATCATCTATCGAACACTTGACGGAAAGTGGCAGGCAGTCGTGGAGGAGATCGAGGACGCACATGCCGACGGGCGCCCCGTGCTGGTAGGAACCGTTGCCATCGAGACGTCGGAATTACTGGCTGACTTGCTGAAGCGGAAGTCGACGTGCCGCCTCGAAGACTGCGGCGAGTTCCACCCGGTCTGCCCTCTCAAGGAGCCCTCCGTGCTGAACGCAAAGCAGCACGAGCGAGAAGGGCAGATCGTTGCCCAGGCGGGAGTGCTTGGCGCGGTCGTGATCGCGACGAACATGGCGGGCCGCGGCACGGACATCATCCTCGGTGGCAACCCGGAGCGGACGGCAGAGGAGATTGCGCGCAAGCAAAAGGTGGACCTGGTGACAGCCCCGGAGGAGGTGGCGGCGGCGATCCGCAAGGAGGCGCGGGAGAAGTGGCAGAAGGACCACGACGAGGTCGTGGCCGCGGGTGGGCTCCACATCATCGGCACGGAGCGGCACGAATCGCGGCGGATCGACAACCAGCTGCGTGGCCGTGCCGGACGGCAGGGTGACCCCGGCAGCTCACGGTTCTTCGTCTCCTTCGGCGACGATCTGATGAAGCGATTCGCGCCGGAGTGGGTGCCGAACCTGCTGGCCAAGATGGGGATGGATGAGGACACACCGCTGGAAAGCGGCATGGTGTCCAAGTCGATCGAGCAGGCGCAGGGGAAGGTCGAGGGACACAACTTCGACATCCGCAAGCACGTCGTGCAGTACGACGACGTGATGAACCAGCACCGCGACGTCATCTACAAGCAGCGCAAGCGGATCCTCGAGCATGCGGACCTCAAAGCGAACATCACGGAGATGATCGAGCAGGAGATTGCGCGCGCGTTCGACGCCTTCGCCGAGGGTGACCCGGAGGACTGGGACGCGGAGGCACTTCACGCCGAACTCAAGGCGGTCTTGCCGCTTCCGGCGAGCTTCACGCCGAAGCATCTGCGCGAACTGGGCGACGATGCGTTCGAGGAAGCGATGAAGCTGGCGGACGAGCTGTACACGAAGAAGGAAGAGGAGCTGGGTGAGGAGAGGATGCGGACCCTGGAGCGGCTGGTGCTGCTGCGGGTGATCGACCGGCTCTGGGTTTACCACCTGACCGCCCTTGAAGAGCTGCGGCAGGGAATCGGGTTGCAAGGTTACGGGCAAAAGGACCCGCTGGTGGAGTACAAGCGCGAGGCGTTCGACATGTTCCAGCAGCTCAACGAGCACATCCGGCAGAACATGGCGCGACAGGTCTACCACGTGACGCTGACGACACAAGCAGCGGCACCGGCGCCTCCAAAGAATGTGCAGGAATCGGGCCCTGAGGAAACTGCCGGTGTGGCTGCCGGAGCCGCCACCGCGACCGCCGCGAAGCCTCAGAAGGTGGCCGCCGCAGGAACGGCGACAGCCGAGAGCCCAGGTCCCGGGAATGGGGCGGCGGCGATGAACCGCAAGGTTGGGCGCAACGAACTGTGCCCCTGCGGGAGCGGTAGGAAGTACAAGAAGTGCCACGGCGCCGGGGGCGTCTCGGGCGTCGGCTAGCGAATCGGCAATGCAGGCGGACACCGGCACCGATCGAGACACACACGCGGAAGCGCGGGCCGTGATCGACGGCCTCAAGAGGGCCGTGGCCGGGGGTGATGACTGGTACACCGCGACAATGGCAGCGGTCCGGAATTGGCCGCTCACCTCGGAAGAGGTCGGAGGCAGAGAATTCCGGTACCTGGTCGGAGGCGAGGCGTTCGACTGGTTGCTGCTCGCGGAGCGGCTGACGGCGGAGATCGCCGACTACGTGCCGGAAGATGAGCTAAACGCGTTGCTGTTCAACGAGCAGGCGCCCGTGGAGATGCGCGAGGATGAGTTCCAGGCGTTGCTGGGAGCGAAGTACAAGGCGCACCTGAACTTCGTTTACGGCGTGAGAGTAGAGGCGGCTTTGCAGATGGCGGTGACGGAGGAGTTACGCAAGGAGCATCATGGCAGCCGCGTCTGGGCGAAGAACGGTCGGATAGACGAGGAGATGCACACCCGGATATACGGCAAGGCGATGGACGAACTGCTCGAGATATATCGCGAGGAGCGCGAACTGAACGATGAGCGAGTTTCGCTGGCCGGCCTCAACGAGTGGCGGTACTGGCTGTTCCAGTACCGGATCAAGAACTGCGACCCCGAGAAGGTGGCAAGCGACACGCGCAAGGGGTTGTCGGTACTTCAGCGGCTGGAGGCCTGCTCACGGGCTAAAGCGGCGTCAGTCGTGGACGACGACTAGCCGACCAGGTCGTCCGCACCCACGACCACGAGGTACTCCCGGGCGCGAGAGAAGGCGACGTAGAGCAACTCCACGTCCCTCGCGGCGTTGACACCTTGCAGTTCGCAGGCGATCACAACGGGCCGCTCCAAACCCTTAAAACCATGGATCGACGAGCAGATGACCTTGTCACCGCAATCGGCCAGGTCCCAGGTGGCGGACCACGCGGGGTAGCTCGGGGCCGGCGACCACCTGCTGTTTTCCTGGCCGCGCCGGGTGAGCACCGCGATGTCACCCGGTTTCACCTGGCCCTCCGTGACAAGGCCGGTGATGAACTCCTCGACGCACCTCTTTTCGTTGGAGCCGGGTGGCACCTTGAGAGCGTGGGGTGGCCGCCCTTCGGGACCGATGCAGTTGGGCTTCGCCTCGGACTGGTAGAAGAGCATTACTGCCTCGTGGATATGCTGGGTGTTGCGGCGGTTCTGCATGAGCGGGAAGGGCTCGTCGGTGATCGGGAAAGTGCTGTTGCCGTATAGCCGCTGGTTGTCGTCGTAGAAGATGTAGAGCGTGCCATCGTCTTCGTCCCACAGGAGTGAGGTGAGGGCTGCCCACATGTCCGCCGAGAAGTCCTGTCCCTCGTCCACGATGATGGCGTCGAAGCGGTCGGATAACGCGTCCAGGGCGTCTATCAGCAAGTCCGGAAAACGGCCGTAGAAATCCTCCTCGGACTCACTCGGCCTCTTGCTTACCGGCTTCCCTGCCTTCTCAGACAGGACAGCACACAAGCTAAGGAAACGGTGGACCGTGATATTCGGGTGCTGAAGCTGGGACTTGAGCCAGGATTCGAGGCTCCGGTTGAAGCAGGTGAGGAGAACGGAGTACCCCTCTTCGGCGAGGCGGCGCGCCTTCTCCATGGCGAGCATCGTCTTGCCAGAACCGGCGCAACCGGAGATGAGGGCGCGGCGACGGGTGCCGAGGACATCGAGGACGTTGAACTGTTGCTCGGTGAGGAGGCGGATAATCTTCTCCTCGCTCTCCAACTCGGTACCGATGGGGGTCTCGATCTGCCAGGAGCGGCCGATTAGACCGACGAGGGCTTCTACGGCTTGCTCGCCGAGGGGGTCGTTCCCCATACCGTGGAAGCGGAAGGCCTCGATGATCCTCTGCTTGAAGTCCCGGAGACCCGTTGAGTCGATGACGATGGCGGCTGGCGCATCGAGACCGATGTTTCCCGCGACGGGTATATCCGGGAAACAGACGGCATGGCCGAGCGAATAGTTGCAACCGCGGGTATTGTCGGACTCCTGGAGCTTGTCACGGAGGGCGTACTTCGCGACCCGCGCCTGATTGAACGGGTCTTTGATGTCATGGTCCTGACCGTAGCGGTCAGTGGATGTGTACCGGCCCGTTGACGCGTCGAATTTGATACCGCCACCTTTGACCTCGATCACAAGCACTCCGTAGCGGGGGTGGGCGACGATGAAGTCCGTCTCCCCATCGTGGGCTTTGCCGCGGTTGCGTGCGAGCCAGGTGACGCCGTGGAAGACGACGAAATCGTCGCTGAACTCGGTGCGGAACAGCTCGAACAAGCGTCGCTCAGCGCCGCTCTCGACATGGGCAGGCAGTCTTTCCGGGTACATTCTCGCCATTTTGGGGTGGGCGGATTATACAACGCATCGTTCTTCGCCGGTTTGGTGGGTTTGCCCAAGTTTGGGCGCTCGTATAAGGTATCCATATCCCCGAAAAACGGAGGCTCTAGCCCATGCCGACGCCGTACGCGTACTTCCAGAAGCAGATCGTCCCCCTCTCCGAGGCGAAGATCGGCGTAATGACGCACGCATTCAACTACGGCACAGGCGTTTTCGAGGGCGTACGAGGGAACTGGAACGAAGAAGAAGGACAGGTCTACGTGTTCCGGATCAAGGAGCACTTCGACCGCTTGCGCCGGAGTTGCCGGATCATGCAGATCGAGTTCCCATATTCGGACGAGGAGCTTGTTTCGACGATCACCAAACTGGTGGAGTTGGGCGAGTTCCGGGAGGACGTGTACATCCGGCCGCTGGCCTACAAGAGCAGCGAAGTGCTGGGGGTGCGCCTGCACGACCTCGAGGATGACTTCCTGATCTTCGTCGCGCCGTTCGGGCCCTACCTGGACATCGAGAAGGGTGCCCGCTGCCAGACGAGCAGCTGGCGTCGCGTAGCCGACACGGGGATCCCGGCGCGCGCCAAGATCACCGGAATTTACGCGAACTCGGCCCTGGCCAAGACGGAGGCCCAGCTCAATGGCTTCGATGAGGCGATCATGCTGGACGAGCGCGGCCATATCTCCGAGGGCTCAGGTGAGAACATCTTTGTGATCATGGACGGCGTCATCTACACGCCGCCGCCGTCGAGCGACATCCTCGTGGGAATCACGCGAGACACCGTGATGACCCTGGCCCGCGATGAGCTGGGTGTTCCGGTGGTGGAGCGCGACATCGATCGCACGGAACTGTACACGGCGGACGAGTGCTTCATGACCGGGACCGCGGCGCACGTAACGCCGGTCGTCGAACTGGACCGGCGGGCGATCGGCACTGGCAAGATGGGCCCGATCACATCCGAAATCGTGAGGTTGTACTTCGACATCATCACCGGAAAGAACCCCAAGTACCTCCACTGGTGCACCCCGTGCTACTCGACGGTAAAAGCCTAACGATAGAGCGGCCGGCCCGTTCCGTGGGCACGGCCGTCGGAATCGCGATCTCGCTGCTGGCCCTCGGGATCGCGCTGGCCCTGCTCATTCGCGGGCTGGACTGGCCAGCATCGGCGGCGCAGTTTCTCGCCTACGCGGGCGCCGGGATGATGGTCGCTGTGGCCCTTGCTTTCGCGTTCTGGACCTACGCTTGCGTGACTATGCGCTACCTGGTGGACAGCCAGCAAGTGGTCGTGCGCTGGGGGCTGGTCTCGCACCGGATCGCTATCGGCTCGATCACGGGTCTAACGCGAGGAAGGGGCGAGGAGCGGCCAAAGATTCGAGGTGTGGGCTGGCCAGGCTACCACGTCGGTAGAGGCGAAGCGGCCGGGCTGGGCGAGACACTGTTCTTCTCCACGCACCGTGACCCGGAAGAACTGGTCTACTTGAAGACGGAACAGTTGGCATACGCACTGAGTCCGCGCGACCCAGACCGGTTCGTCTCAGCGGTGGAGAGGGCTCAGAAGGCCGGCACAGATTCTGCCGGGGCGCCACTTGCGGAGAGGCAGACCATCGCCGCGCACCCAATCGGGCACGATCGGGTCGGGCAGGTGTTGCTTCTGGGAGCATTGCTCCTCAACGCGGCGTTGTGGGGTTTCGTCCTGATCGTGCATCCTGACCTGAGCAACCAGATCACGATCGAGTTCCCGCCGGTTGGGGACGTCGCGACGCTACAGTCGCGCGATGAGATCTTCAAGATCCCGGCGACGGCCAGTGCGATTTTGCTGATGAACGTCGTAGCGGCGCTACTCTTTCATCCGAAGGAGCGGGCTGTGACGTACCTGTTGTTGAGCGGAGCGGTGTTCTTCCAGGTCGTATTCTGGGTGGCGGCGGTGGTGGCTGTAGTTAACGCCTGACGACTCACTTCCGTCGCTAAGGCAACGCATGCAAATGATTCGAGTCGCCATGCTCCTTGTGCCACTGGCATTGATCGCTGCCTGCGGCGACGATGATGATCCAAAACCCAGCTCGACACCAGGAGCGAGCGTCGTGACCGAAGCGCCGACTCCGGAACGATCGGGTGCCGCTCAGCTTTACCTCGCCATGGGTGACTCGCTTTCTGAGGGGATCGCCGCAAGCGATCCTGCCCGCACCGCCTGGGTGCCCCTTGTCGCCGCCGGTCTCGGGGACGGCTATGAGCTCCTCAATCTTGGCGTCGCCGGCCACGACAGCCAGGAGCTGATGGACGAAGGCCCGCTTGACCAGGCCATCGTCGAGATCGCGTCACGCGCTGACGACGACGTCAAAGGCAACGAGGTGGGCGTGATTACCCTGGAAATCGGAGGCAACGACCTCCTCGACCTATATTTCGACTTTGTTCTCACAGGCATCTGCCCCACGGTTGAAGAGGGGTTGGAGAACCCCCTATGCGTCCGCGAACTGCAAGCCGCGCTCGCCGGATTCGACCCCAACCTCGGCGAAACGCTGGACGTCCTCCGGGCTGAGGCGCCGGGCGTCCCAATCTTCGTGATGACCCTCTACAATCCCTTTTCCGGCGGCTCATTCAACCTCGAGCAGATCGGCATCCTCGCCCTCGAGGGCGAACCCGGCACGGTGTTCGAGGAAGGCCTCAACGACCTCGTCCGCAAGCAGGTGGACGGTCGCGAGGACGTTCACCTTGTTGAGTGGTACGAGCCGTTCCTCGGTAAGCAAGGGGAGTACATTTCGCTCGACTTCATCCACCCGAACGACACCGGGTACCGGGTAATGGCAGACGAAGTGCTCGCCGCAATGGAGGACGCGGGCGTCCAATGATAGACTCGCCAGCATGAGGTCTGACCTGGGAACCGTCGCAGCAATCTGGCGCTTCCCGATGAAGTCGGTGATGGGAGAGTCGCTGAACGGGGCGCTGGTCACGGAGAAGGGGCTGGCCGGCGACCGTGCTTACGCACTGGTGGACGACGACGGCCGCATCTCCACGGCGAAGATTCCGCGCAAATGGGGCGCCTTGTACGCTTCGAGGGCGCGCTACATCGAGGAGCCAAACGGCAATGGTTTGCCGCCGGCCGAGATCACGTTTCCGGACGGGGAACGGTTGATGACCTCCGCGCCGGACATCGACGCGAGGCTGAGCAGCTTGCTCGGCCGCGACGTGAAGCTGATTACCGAGAAACCGGAGGGGATCAAGCTGGAGTCCCCACCCCTGGGACTAGTCCCGGAGCCGGAGGACGACAACACGATGGACTTCCCCGTGGTGAACGGGTTCTTCGACCTGGGATCCTTGCACCTACTGACGACGGCGACGCTGAACAAGCTGCGGGACCTGAGTCCCGGCACGAGGTTCGAGCCGCGGCGTTTCCGGCCCAATATCGTGGTCGACAGCCCGGATGGGACCGAGGGGTTCGCCGAGAATGAATGGCCAGGCAAGATCCTGGCGATCGGTGACGAAGTACGGATCAAGGTGACGATGCCGACGATCCGCTGCGTTGTGACAACGCTGGCCCAGGACGACCTGCCCGCCGACCCGGCCGTATTGAGGACGGCGGCGGAGCACAATTCCGCGAACGTCGGCGTCTACGCGATGGTGGAACGGGGCGGGAAGATCCGTCGCGGCGACCGACTGGCCATCACCGATTAACCAGGGCTAGTTCATGGAGCGGATCGTGGCGATGATCCGGCCCTGGACCTCGACGTTGTCGGCTTCCGTGTAGATTGGATCCATGGTCGAGTTCGCTGGCTGCAGGCGAACACGGTCCCCCTCGCGGTAGAACTTCTTCAGGGTGGTTGTCTCCTCCCGCTTGAGCCAGGCTGCCACCGTATCTCCGTCTTTCGCCGCGGTCGTTGCCTCCATGATCACGACATCGCCGTCGTTGACAAGAGCGTCGATCATGGACGTACCTTTTACACGCAGAGCAAAGATGTTATCCCGGTTGCCGATCATGTCTGGCGAGACGTCGATCGTCTCGTCGTGGCTCGCCTGCCAGGTGTCGGCCGATGGGACCGCAATCGGTTGACCGGCCGCTATAGTGCCGATGATGGGCACCGGGACAATCCGGGCGCGGCGGCCGCCGCCGTGGGTGACCTCCATGCCGCGGGAGACTTCCCGGTCGCGGCGGATGTAGCCCCGGGTCTCCAGGATGCGCAGGTTGTAGTCGACGACGGACGTTGAGCTGATCCCACAGGCGTCCTGGATCTGACGGATGCTGGGTGGGTAGTCGTGCTCGTCGATGAAGTGGCTGATGTAGTCGAAGATGCGGCGCTGCTTGTCAGACAGATCCTGCATGAGGTGCGTCCTTCCTGCTTGCGAACGTGTGTTCGGTTGCTGGAACCAGCCTATGAGACCATATGTTCGATTGTCAATACGAACCTGTCATTTGTACAATCCGGCTCACACCCCAGAATTTGGCGGATTCCACTATGCCCTCCGGCCTTGAAGATGTGAGGTTGCCGATGCCCGAAGAAGACGATGTAAAGAGAGCGCTCGTAATCGCCGCGCACCCGGACGACTCCGAGTTCGGAGCGGCGGGGACGGCGCATCTCTGGACGAAGGAAGGGTGGGAGTTCCATTACCTCATCTGCACCGACGGCTCCAAGGGCAGCGAGGATCCGGAGATGACCGCGGAGAAACTGGTACCGCTCCGCAAAGAGGAACAGAAGGCGGCGGTTGCGGTGGTCGGGGGAAAGGACGTGCAGTTCCTGGACAACGTGGACGGGGAGTTGCGCTACAACCGCGACCTCATGCGGGACATCGTGCGGGCAATCCGGACCCTGAAGCCGTACGCCGTGTTCAGCCATGACCCCAACCAGATCGTCCGAAACATGTTCATCAACCACCCCGACCATCGTGCCGTCGGCGAAACGGTGCTGGACGCGGTTTACCCTATCGCCCGTAACCGTCCGAGCTACCCTGAGTTGCTCGACGAAGGGCTGGAGCCCTACAGCACCAAGGAGGTGTATCTCTGGACGGCGTCGGATACGACGTTCGAGGTGGACATCACGGACGCGATGGACGTGAAGTTCGAGGCTCTGAGCAAGCATGCATCGCAGATTGACGATATGGAGGGGATGAAGGAGCGGCTTAAGGCGTTCTGGCGGGACCCCGACGGGCGGTACATGGAACGCTTTCGGCGGATCGTAATCCCCTTCTGATGAAATACTGCCGGTTTACGCTCGGCGGCCAGGTCGCCGAAGGAATCATCGAGAGCGACCGGGTGATCCCGATCGACGGCAGCATGCTCAACGAGTACACGAGGCTCGAGGGCGAAGCTGTTGGGCTGGCGGACGTGCAACTGCTCGCCCCGGTGATGCCGGGAAAGGTGCTGGCCGCCGCGGTCAACTATGGCTCGCACGTCCCAAGCGGGAAGACCGTGCTGAAGGATGGCGAGGCGCCCTCAATACCCCAGTTGTTCCTCAAGCCATCGTCCTCAGTGATCGGGCCCGACGATCAGATCATGCTGCCAGCCGGGGCGCGTCGTGTCGATGCCGAAGGAGAGCTGGTGGCCGTTATTGGACGCTCCTGTCGGAACGTGTCCGCCAGCGAAGCGCTCCAGTACGTGCTCGGCTACACCTGCGGCAATGATGTCAGCGCCAGGCACTGGCAACGTGACGACATCCAGTGGTGGCGCGCCAAGGGTGCGGACACGTTTACGGCAGTCGGACCGGTGGTTGTTACAGGCCTCGATCCCACCGACTTGCAACTCGCGACCCGCCTCAACGGCGAGGAGCGCCAGGCTTCGAATACGGGGCAGATGATCCACGATCTCGCGACCATCATTAGTTTCGCGTCAGAGGTGATGACTTTAGAGCCGGGCGATCTCGTGTTCACTGGCACGCCGGGAGAAACGCCAACAATGGAGGACGGTGACGTAGTTGAGGTGGAGGTTGGTGGTGTAGGTGTGTTGCGAAATCCCGTTCGGCGCGAGCAGTAGGAGAGTTCGCGAGACGCGATCGAATCCGGCCGTAGGCGTGATGCCCCGGCGCGAGATTCTCCTTACTCGGCGCTGATGCTCTCGGCGGTGGTGCCGATGCGCTGCACCAGGGCCTGGGCTTCGGCCGGGACGCCAAGGTCAACCGCGTCGCAGTACGTGGAGTAAATCGCGCGGTCTATCAGGCGGAGGCCTTCGCCGTTCAGTTGCCGGGCCTGGTCCGCCCGAAGACGGAGCAGCCTGTTCAGGCGGCGTAGATAGTGAAGTTGCAGTGGTGAGTAGGTGCTCTCACTATCCGTTGTAGGAGAAATCATCTCCTTGTTCCCCTCCCTTATCGCTCAGGACGCGATCCGTGGTTTCCGGCGATGGATCACGTTCCTGCCATCAGGATAGGGGGCAAATCACGAAGGTGGCAAGATAACGAAGTCTTAACTGAAGTTAATATGACGTATAAATCGGGGCCAGTATGTGGAAGAACGCCTCGATCAACGAGGTCGTGTACGCGGGGACGGGTGTGTGCCTAGAGGCGGAGTTTGCCGTGTGACGGCTGTCGCCGGCGCTGGCGGCCATCGCCGTTCATCTCGGCCTGAAGCTCCAGTGCGGCAGCGGCGCCAACCTCGTAAACGTAGCCGCAAGCGAGGCAGGTGCTGTATGCGCCGTACCAGTCCTCTTCGAAAAGCATCGAGCCCTGGCATCGGGGGCAAGCTCGTGGTTGCGTTGTCTGCATGTCTTGAGCACTCCTCTGGTGACGCTATAAAGAGCCGATACGGGGCCGGGCCCTCACTAGACGCCGCCGAGGTTAGCTGCCGGGTTCGGGCTGAAGGGCTGCCCTACTCATCCCCTGGATGAGATTCACCCCTGAGAGGTCCCACCTTGCGGTAGATTCCCCCGGTCCGCCGAGGCGGATTTGGCGCGTCACAAAACTTTGTGACTTCTGTAACTAATGTATGTTACGCAAATAGAGGCTGTCAAGTTGTTACAGTCAAGCGGACCCCCGGAAGAAACAGGCGAAGGATCGGCGGATTTAACGTTATCTTGACATTGCCAGAGGCCGGTGCTACGTTCAGCACACTTCCGCTCCGGGGTGCTAATGCGGGGGTGTGCGACACATGCAAGATACACTTGCGAACCGGCTCTGTTTGCTCCTGGTGAAAGACGCCTGAAGTGCAACAATACATTATCAGGCGGCTGATCCTGAACGTGTTCGTCCTCTTCCTGGTGGCGACGCTCGTTTTCCTCGCCCTGCGTATCGACCCGAGCAACGTGGTCGCCCAGCGCGCCGCGGGTTGCACTGAGGCCGAAACCTACGACGAGTGCTATGCCGTTGCGGAAGCTGAACTCGGGCTCGACGCCCCCCTTCACGAGCAGTACGTCGACTACATGACCGGGCTGCTGCAAGGCGACCTGGGCACATCCTGGCGCGAGAAGACCCCTGTCCTCGACGAGCTCAAGAAGCGGATCATCCCCTCGGTACAACTTGGGCTGATGACCATCATCGTGGCGATCATAGTCGCGATCCCCGTCGGCGTGATGTCTGCCATCCGCCAGGACTCCTGGATAGATTACGGATTGAGGACGTTCTCGATCGCATTGCTGGGCATCCCGGTGTTCGTTTTAGCGATTTTCACCATCATGTTATCGACCAAGTACGGATTTGCGCAGGATTGGTTAGGTTCGCACGTCACCTACTATGACTTCTGGGACCCCTTCGGCTGGACGCCGGCGGAGACGAACCCTGTCGAGAATATGAAGATTATGCTCGCGCCGGCGATCCTTGCCGGTCTGGGTACGGGCGCCGTGATCATGCGCTTCCTCCGCTCGCAGATGCTGGAAGTGCTCCGGCAGGACTACGTGCGCACGGCCTGGTCCAAGGGCCTTAAGGAGCGCGTGGTCATCGTCCGGCACACGCTGAAGAACGCCATGATCCCGGTGCTTACCGTCATCGGAATCCTTCTCGCCACTATCGTCAGCGGTAACGTCATCCTGGAGAATCTCTACGGCATTCCCGGCATCGGCTTCTACGTCACCAGCGCCATCGCCCAGGCGCCCGACTTCCCGGTTGTCCAGGGAACGGTGATCGTTGTCGCCGTGGCGCTCGTATTCGTAAACATCATGGTGGACGTCGCTTACGGGTGGCTCGACCCGCGGATCAGGTACAGCTAGGGGCCTATGAAATGGCAGTAGACGACACGGCCATCGGACCAGCAGTAACAATTGCCGCGCCGGAACACGTCCGGCCGAAGAAGGCCTGGTACCACGGCGTCCTGAAATTCATCCGCCAGAAGCCACTTGGTGCTGTCGGGTTTGCCATGGTGGGGATCCTCTTCTTCATGACACTGGGCACGCCCACGGGCATTAGCCAGCCTTCCCTGCCCGACGCGCCCTTCGGCATCGTTATGGACTCCCCGTGGATGGCCCGCTACGAAGCGGAAGATACGTTCTACGACGAGTCAGGCCGCCTCCGCATCTTCGAAGAGCCCTCAGGTGATCACTGGCTTGGCACTGACAAGAATGGCCGCGACGTGTACGCCAGGATCGTCGAAGGCGCTCGCCGCTCTCTCTGGGTCGGGATCTGGGCCCTGATCATCGCCACGGCGATCGGAACGACCATTGGCGTCGTTTCCGGCTATTTCGGCGGAATGGCGGATACAACGTCGCAGCGCTTCATGGACGCTTTGCAGGCCTTCCCGCCGTTGATCGCGTTGATCCTGATTGTGACCATCCAGCCGTTTACGAACGGACCGAGCCTTACCTTGGCGGCGTTTGCCCTGGGAATAGTGGGCATATCGTCCGTTCAACGTATTGTGCGTGGTGTCGTGCTGTCCACGAAAGAGCAGCAATACGTCGAAGCGTCCCGCGTCATTGGAGCAACTAACGCGCGGACGATGCGCTACTACATCCTGCCTAACATCATGGCCTCGATCATCGTCGTTTTCTCCACGGGGCTTGGTGTGGTGATCCTCGCGGAGGCGGCCCTCAGCTTCATCGTACCGGACAAGATGCCGCAGGGCGCCTCGTGGGGGCAGATGCTGGCCGACACTTACCCTGTAATCGCCGTCGAACCCTGGCCTGGTGTCAGCGCGGCTGGAGCCATCGCCATCGCCGTGCTCGCTTTCAACCTGGCCGGGGACGCGCTCAGGGATGTCCTCGATCCCAGGCTGAGAAGCTAGATTCTTGGAAATCTTTGCAACATACTGCCAGTCACACGCCCGTTGTGAAAGGATGACTCGTCATGCCTCAGGACTCTAATTACTGGGACAAGTTCTGGAGGCGGAAGCTCGGCCGGCGCCGGCTTCTGTCGGGCGCGGCCCTGACTGGCACCGGCCTTGCCGCTGCGGCGATGGTCGGCTGCTCCGGCGAGGAGGCGGGTAACCAGAACGGCGGCGGTGGCGGTGGTGGTAGTGCGGTCCAGGCAGGCACCGACTTCCTCAAACTACCCTTCGAGACTCCCGTTGATGGCCGTCGCGTCTTCGAACCCGCGCCCAAAGACTCCCGAGGCGGATTCCTGACCTACATCGGATTCGACGCCGTTGTCCTCGACCGCTACGACCCCCACCAGACACAGTTCGGGCCGATGTACTCCAACCAATCGGCGGTGTTCAGCAAGCTGTACCGCTACGCCAGCCACGAGGAGCCCACCTGGGAAAACATCATGCCCGACCTCGCGGAGGCCGCGCCCGAGATGATCGGCGACCTTCCGACCGAGTACGTCGTCAAGATCCGCAAGGGCGTCAAGTTTCATGACACGGAAAAGATAAGAAACAACTTCCCTGACATCGCAGGCCGCGAACTCACGGCGGACGACGTCATCTACAGTTTCGACCGTCAGCGCAACCAGGACAGCCCCCAGCGCACCTACTACTACCGCGCCAGCCAGGTAAACACCATCGAGCGCATCGAGAAAATTGACGACTACACCGTTAAATTCGTCACCACAGAGCCCATCGCTCCCTTCTACCACTTCCTGGCAGACACGAACGCCATGATCATCCCCAAGGAGATCGTGGACATGGAACCCGGTCCCGACGGGCGACCGTGGGACTCCGTCGATGCCTTCCAGGGCAGGCAGCCCCCGCCAGCCGATCGGATGATCGGAACGGGCCCCTTCATGTGGGAGGAATTGATCTTCGGAATCGAATACCGGGCCGTCCGGAACCCAGAGTGGTTCGGCTGGGACGAACCCGAAAACGGAGCGCCGTACCTCGAAGGCTACAAGGCCACGGGTCAAGGTTTGAACGACGTCACCGTGGAGTCGCTGTTCCGCCGCAAGGAGATCGATGTCGCCGGCTTCATCGACAACCCGCAATGGATTTTGGACATCCTCGACGAGATGCCAGAGCTTGTGTTTCAGCGGCAGCAGGTCTCAGGCTGGATCAACTCCCGCTTCAAGTCCTACTGCGAGCCGTTTAACGACTGGCGCGTCCGCCGTGCTCTTCACCTCGGCATCGACCGCCAGGAAGTGGTCGACGTCATCGGCTCCGGCGCCTGGATCAAGGTCGGGCCTGTTAACAGCGCAATCTCCTACTGGGCCATTCCCGACGACGAGCTCCTCGCCTCGCCGGGCTACCGGACCGGCAAGGACCGTGAGGCTGACATCCAGGAGGCAAGGCAGCTCTACGAAGCGGCCGGCAAGCCCAAGATCCCGCAGATCTGGTTCGCGGACATCCCGGCTTACATCCCGCGCTTTGCGCCGACTTACCTGCAGACAATCCAGCGCAACCTCGGCATCGAAGAAGACATCAAGTACCAGACGGTTCCCTACTCCCGCATCGCCGAAGGTCTGAATAACCAGGAGTGCGACCAGGCCTCTATGACCTGGGGCTTCGACAACGGCTGGGTAGACCTGGACGACTGGGTCTTCCCGTATTTCAGGACCGACGGGTCCAAGAACTCCTTCGAGATCAGCGACCCGGCCCTGGATGTCCTGCTGGACAGGCAGCGCACGGAGTTCGATATCGAGACTCGACGCCAGACTGGCTACGAAATTCAGCGCTACTTGATGGGGATCACGGATCCGGAAGCGCCAGCGGCCAACCTGCGGCTGGACTACGCAACCCCGGGTGGCGGAGGAGTGTCCTGGCCGTACTTCAAGAACCGGACAAGCTGGCCGTGGTTCGGTAACCAATACTGGGTCTCCCAGGCTTGGTTCGACAAGAACGACCCAAGTTTCCAGGGGCGGCCGAGCTAGGCGAAGTTAGGAGTCAGAAATAGCGGAGGGTTTCAAACCCTCCGCTATTTTCTTTGCCCTGTACTGACCCGAGTACTAATACCTGACACCTGACACCTAACACCTAGAACAGCGCGGTTGTCGAGCCGCCGTCCACCTG
>Ga0105347_1000149_pt1 | contig 33698 bp, 48 predicted proteins | sample EasRivMeERMLT890_FD_89677 | JGI IMG/M metagenome (GOLD analysis project Ga0105347, IMG submission 89677) | Soil microbial communities from meander-bound floodplain in the East River, Colorado, USA - East River MetaG ERMLT890 | ecosystem: Environmental > Terrestrial > Soil > Floodplain | place... | reverse complement strand
GCTCTGGTCGGCGACCAAGAGGAGGCGCGCGGTGCCCACCTCGGGGTGGTGCAAGGTCACATGCCAGGGGTAGGGGGTCTTGCCGCTGGGCCGCCTCATCGGACGGGTCCGATCGTGTTGAACGCGCTCGAGCCGACCGGCACGAAGCTGCGATGGACGGGCATGCGCTCGCGAGTCACCGCCTGCCACCGCTGGAACGCCAGGGACGCCTGCTCGAGGTTGCCTAAGCGCATGCGCTCGGCGAGCTGCTCCATGGTCTGCGGGGCGGTCAGCCAGGCTTCCTTCAAGGCGCCGGCCACGACCCACTGCTCCTCAGGGATGGCCTCGTCGGTGTCCAGCTCCAGCCCCTCCTGCTCGCCGTACTCCCCGCCGGCGGCGCGACAGAGCGAGTAGGCGGGGAACAGGCCGTGCAGCACGTACTGGCCGGGCGCCATCAGGACCATGCCGGCGGGGTGAGCGGCGTCGTTCGTGGTGGAGTAGCCCCGCTGGAGCTGGTAGGCGCCGCCCGCATGGCCGGTCACCTTGACCAGCTCCAGGTCGATGGTCACAAAGAAGGGCGGTGCCGACGGCCAGCCGGCGCCCTCGGTCACGTCGGCGTCGGCCAGCGCGAGCGCGCCGGCGGGGAGGTCGGCGACCAGGGTGCCGATGCTGGCGCCACTGGCCGGTAGGCCCCCGTCGAGACGGAGGTAGACCGCGCCGGCCACCTCCTCGAAGGCGCCGCGCAGCTCCGAGCGGTAGGGGTCCACCGTCTCGCGGCTGCCGGTGCCGGACAGGGAGCCCACCCGATAGAGGTGCTGGGCGGTGGTGAGCCAGGGCGCGAAGTCGGTCACCGGCTGGCGCCCTGGCACCGGCACGCGGGGGAGGGTCAGCTCGGCGGGCACCAGGCAGAACTTCAGGCTCTCGTTCAGGTAGTCGTGGAGCTGGGTGGGGTGGAACTCCGGCGCCAGCAGCTCGTACACCTCGCCAGGGGCCGGCGCCTCGTCCCACTGGTCGCCAGGGGGGAAGTCCCCGAAGATGCGGCCGGCCGTAAGGTCCACCTCGGCGACCACCCGCACCCGATCGCGCACGGCGGCGGCCTCCGGCCGATGGAGATACCACTCCACCAGATCGTCGCCGGTGGACACCGAGCTGCGGCGGCTGGGGTCGGACAGGTAGGTGCGGGTGGAGCTGTCGGCGGGGTCGCAGATCCCCGCCAGCAGCCCACTCCCCACATGTTGCGCGAACCGTCGGCGGTAGGCGCGCAGATTGGGCATGCGCCCTCCGTCTCAGGCAAGCCCCGTGCGGCCCTCGAAGGCCACCGGCGTCAGACTGCCAGGCACGCGGCGCCCCTCGAGGCCAAAGGGGTCACCGTGCGGGTCAGGGGCAGGGGCAACCGCGTCTTTGGTCTCCTGGGCCAGCTTGAGGCGCACGTAGGTCTCCCCTTGGGAGTCGGCCACCTCCAGCACCTCGCCAGGGAAGAGACTGCGCCCCACCTCCACGGAGAATTGGGGCTCGAGCATCTTGATTCGCATAGTACCCTCCTTAGGCGCCCTTCGCCACGAAGTAGTCGATGTACACGCGCCCTACCAGCCCCACGGTCGAAGCCAGGCCGGTGATGGTGAGGAACTGGCCGGCGGGCCACTTGACGGCGCCGAGCGCCGGCAGGCTGTCGATCGTGCCGTTGCCGCCGCCGCCCACGTTGCCGGCGGCGATGAGGTTCGCCGCACCGGTGGTGGCGGTGGCCGCGATCCCCACGTTGGCGGTGGCCGCGCCGGTGGCCTTGGGGATCATGTCGATCACCACGCGCTTCACGATCAGGTCGGCGCCCTCAGGGTTGGCCAGGCCCAGGATGGCACCGCCGGTGGTAGCCGCCACCCCGACGATGTCTACTTCGTAGCCGCCATATTGCTGGGGCATGGGTCCCTCCTCTTAGACGTACAGGTAGGAGAACGGGAAGCGGGTCGTGGAGGGACCCACCCCGCCGCTGGCATTGGCACGGTTGATCGGATTGGGTATTTGCGCCGCATAACGTGCTGTGACACGCAATGCAACCATATCTTGCTGTGCCAAGTTGTAAAGGATGTTCCCTGCGCCGTCTTGGAGGACAGCCTGGTCTAACATCTTGTAAGTGATGTCCTGCCTGATGCCGACGATCCCCTGGTTCCAGTCGCCGGTGATCGCGCGCACCGTCTTGGGGGTGGGGTTGCCGATGTCCTGCCAGGCCAGGCCGGCATTGTTGAAGATGATCCGCTCGCTGTACAGCTCGCCACTCACGCGGTTCTTCTCGAGGCCCGTATTGGCGGGTCCGTCCTGGTGGTAGAGCAGCCCCTGGTTGAGGTCACGGGCGTTGCGGAGCGTGCTCTTGAACGTCATGGGCGCCCAAAAGCCGTTGGGGACGTAGCCGTCCACCTCGACCGCCGCCATGATGGCGTTGATGTCGGTGGCCACGTCGGTGGGCGCGCCGCTACCGGCCACCAGCACGTTGTTGGCCGCCGCGTAGGCCGCCGGCACCAGGCCGAGGAAGTTGGTCCACTCCACCGGCTTGCCGATCGCGAACATCACGGCGTTGTCCAGCGCGACCGCGATGGCTTCCTCGAGGTCAGGTTTGACCTCTTCCCACACCGAATAGTCCATATCGGCGGCCAATGTCTCTGGAATTGGCACAATAACCGCTAGCTCCGCTGCGTCGAGGTATTTATTGGCCCAGTTTACCTCAGTGGTTTGCTTCATGCCGGTGTCGCCGCTCACCCAGTAGGCGGTGGGGAGCAAGCTTTTGACCGGCATGCGTTGCTGGGCGCGGGTCATGGTGCGGTGGCGGAACAGCTCAAGGACGGCCGACTTCTGCTTGACGCCCTCGATAATTTCGCGGCTCACGTCCTCGGGGATGAGGGCGCTGGCATCCGTCGAGCGGTCGATCACATTGCTGTAGGGCACATTCTCCTCCGGCAATAGGGGGTATTCAGTTGCGGAGGGGTGCTCTTATCGCTTCATAGCGGTGCGGATGAAGTCGTCCATGCTGCTGCCGCCACTGGTGGCGCCCACGGCGGGGAGGTGCTCGGGCTCGCCCAGCTCGGGGCGGATCTGATGCACCAATTCCTTGCGGAAGGCGGGGTTGCTGCGGAGCCGCTTCTCGGCCTTCTGCTCGCCCTCGTGGACGCCCTTCTGATAGAGCGCGTCGGCGATGCGGCCGGCCAGCAAGGCTCGCCCATTGCCGCCCACGATGGGCTCGGCGAGCAGGGCGTCACGGGTGGGGGTGTCGAGCTTCGCGAGGTAGGAGTCGAGGAAGACGTGGTCGTAGAAGTCCGAAATCTCCCCGACCCGCTGGGCGGCGTCGGTGGTCTCCCCCTGCTCGATCGCCTTGGCCTGGCGCTTGAGGTCGCCGCCGAGGATGTCGTCACCCTCATCGAAGGCCCGCTCGGCGCGGTCGAGCAGCTCGGTGACCTCGCGCTCGCGCTTGGCGGCCTCGCGGCGGTACAGCTCGGCGTCGGTGCGGGACTGCACGAGGCGGTCCAGCTCCTGCGGGGTTTGCGGCGGGGTCCAGGCGGGAGGCGGCGGGGATGTGCGGGGTTCCGACTGGTCCGGTGGCGATCCCTCACCGCTCGTCTCGGCTCGATCCTCAGGGGACGGGCGCCCCCCGTGAATCATGCGATCGAAGAAGTGACCGATGCCCTTGGAACCACCCGACGGCTCCTCACCCTGGCCTCCGCCGCGATCGGGAAGGGCCGGGGCGCCACTCTGGATCTCGCTTCCGTCCATGGCCACTGAAAAAAGCTCCTAGCGGAGGGGCGGCTGTGGAGAGGCTTGGCCACACCCCTCCACAGTCAGCCCTATCGTAGCATAGTCGCGGCCTGGTCGCGACTAGCCCCTCCTCTTACCCCTCCGGCCGGTAGGGCAGGCCCATCAGCATGCGCTGGAGCCGCTTGGCCTCCTCGGGGTCCATGTTGGGGAAGGTCGGCGCTCCCTGGACGAGCTGGCCGTAGGTGGGGAGCTGGGCCTGCGCCTGCGCGTTGGCCTGGGCGCGCGCGCCCTCGAAGTCTGGCGCCTTAAAGCCCAGCGCGGCCTCGGTGTAGGCCGGCATCGGACGGCCGGCGATCTCCGCGTTGTGGGCGGCCAGGTACTGGCGGTCCCACTCGGGGCTGGCGCGGTAGGGCAGGGTGGCCAGCATCGTGCTCACCACGTCCGCACCGGCCTGGCGTCCCTCGCTGGCGCGCTGCACCCCGTAGGTGCCGGCCTGGGCGGCGGCCCCCAGCCGCGCGGCCTGCGCGGCTCGCTCGTCCTGTACCTGCTGGTAGGGCAAGTCGATGAACGCTTTGTACTGCTGGTTGAAGCGGTTGCCCTGTTGGGTCTCCTCGAGCTGCCCGCGCGCCAGCTCGTTGGCCGCCCGCTGGGCCTCGATGGTGTGCAGCAGGGTCTGCGTAGCCCGCACGTCGGCGTTACTCGAGAGCGTGAACTGGTCGCTGGCCAGGCGATTATTGAAGGTGTCCTGGCTCACGCCACGGTGGTACTGGTCGCGCGCCAGGTCGATCCCCGCCTGCCCCTGCGCGATGGAGGTCTGGTCGGTGGCGATCACCTCCCGCCGCCCGTCAGGGTAGACCGCGATGGTGTTGGGGCCGGAGGTGAGGTACTGGGGCTTCTCAGGGGTGGCGCTCCCCTTGATCAGATACCAGTCCTCGTCCTGGGGGTTCCACTGGAGGATGCCCTGCCCGCCCGGCAAGGTGAGGGTGTGCGGGGCGCCCGCCGCCGGCGCCGTGCCCGGCAGGAACGGCTGGGCCGGCCGGCTGGCGTCGATCTCCCACTCCCCCTGCGCGTTGGCCTTCTCGTAGACGATGTACCCCTGCACCAGGCGCGACTGCACGGTGCCCGGCTTGGGCTTGTTCAGGTCCAGGGTGCCCCCGCCGGTCCCTGCCCCCGCGACGGCCGCGGCCTCCGCCGCGCTCAGCTCCTGGTCTGCCATGACACTCCTCACTCTCTACATGCGTAGGGGAGGGCTTTTTGTAAACCCCCCTACCCTGCGAGCCGCTCCCGCCGCCGCTCTTCCTGGCCCCTGGCCCGCTCTTGGAGCTGGGGGATCACCTGGCCGCGCGCCTGCTCCCTCGCCTTGGCGTACACCTGATGCACGTACTTGCGCTGTTCTTCGTCGCTGGCGCCCTTCCACTCGGGCGTGTTCATCGCCTGGTACAGGAGACCGAAGGTGAGCTGGCCGGCCGCCCCCTGGTAGGTCGCCTGCTCCTCCCGCGTCAGACGCACCGGCTCACTCCCGATCTGGAGGGTGCGGCCCACCATCCCTGGCTGCACCCGATACCCTTCCGACGGCAGGTGCAGGCGGGTCAGCTCCCGCTCCACGAGGTTGGTGTGCTCGGGCGTCGAGCGGAAGGGGTTCACCAGGCCGCCCACGCCCCGCATCCCCGCCGCGCGCTCGGCCGGCTGTCCGAAGGCGGTCTGTCGCTCGGGCACGAGCTGGTTGGCGCCAGGGATCACCGCCAGGATGGCCTCCCACGGCCCCTCAGGGTTCCGCACCCGCTCGTCCGAAGCTCGAGCGGCCGCCCCCACCACCCCTGGCACCACGCTGCGGGCCAGCCCCTCGATGAACGCCCCGCCCTTCTTTTCGGGCTCGTGGACGGCGTCCAGGGCCTGGGCCAGGGTCTGCATCATGGGCTGGTCGGTCATGGCCCGCGCCATGGCCAGCGCGGCGGTGGTGTAGATGGCGTTGCCGCTGTCGGCGTCCTTATGGGCCACTGCGTCGGCGATCGCGGGGCCGGCGGCCAGCACCGGCGCGATCGGCAGGAGCTGGTAAGAGTGCCAGGTGTCGCCGATCTTGATGCTGTAGGGCTGCTTCCCGATCCTGGCCCACTCGTCGCGCTCGGCGGCGTCCGACGGGGTCTGACCGGTGATGAGGTCCTGCTGGGCCAGTCCGTACATGCCGGCCATCAGCGCCGAGCCGATCGATGCCCGCGCGACCCCCTCCGAGACCATCTGCTGGGTCGCCTTGCCTCGCAGGCCCTGCACCCCCAGCATCCCGAACCCGATCGGGCTGCGCTCCATCGCGAACTTCGCGAGGTTGATGGGGGTGGCGTGGAAGGGCAGGATGGCGGTCATGCCCGGCAGCTCTTTTAAGTGCCCGACCTTCTCGGTGACGAGGTTCGTCTTCTGCCAGAGCTTCTCACTCGCGAGGTCCTGGGCGTGGGCGATCATCTCGTCGGTGGGGTTGACCCTTAAGGTCGCGGCGCGCTCTGCGAACGCGTCCCCCTTCAGGCCCTCTTGCTTGGCCAGGCGGTAGGCGTCGGCGTAGATGATCCCCTTCTGCGCCTGGGCGCGGGCCAGCGCATCGTTGGCCTTCACCAGGCGGGTGGGGGCATTCAGGAGCGCGCCCCCGAAGGGACCCTGCACCGCCTCCGGTCCCACCGCCGCCAGGTCCTCGCGGGCGGCCGAGACCGTGGCGCCGTGGCGCAGCACGTCCAGGGCGTCCTGCACGCCCTCCCCCAGCGCGGCAGCCATCCCCGCGTACTCGGCGGCCACCTCCCCGCCGTAGATCGTGCGCTTGCCGGTGAAGCGACCGATCACCGCGTCGATCGGCACGGCGGCGGCCTTCTCTAACGGATAGGCGGCCAGGGCGGCCTGGGTGGAGATCAGGTCGCGGATGCGGCCCACCGGCGCGGAGAGCAGGCTGTTGTACCAGGCCCAGCTCGCGTAGTCGCCGAGGTTCTTCTGGCCCAGCACCTTGATGGCGCGCGCGGTGGCCAGGGGGTCCTCGAGGTCCACCTCGTTGAGGTACTTGGCGAAGTCCGCTTCCTTGCGGTTCTTGTACATGGAGGAGAGGAGCGTGCGGGCGCGGGCGCCGGGGTCGGCGACCAGCTCGGGGTGGCGCGCCATCTGCGTGAGCACGCGCACGGCCTCGCCCTGGCGTCCACCGGCCTCACTGGCGCGGTAGCGGGTGACCGCCTCGGCCAGGTCGGCCAGCTCGGCCTGGGGCAGACCACTCTTCCCCTGGCCGGTGGCGGCGGACTGGGCGGCGCGGAAGGCTTCGCGGGCATCGGCGATCGCCTGGGTGGGGGACTCCTCAGCGGCGGCAGCTCGAGCGCCCGCAGACGCAGCGCGGCGGCCGAACCCACCGGCCCGAAAGCCAGCAAATCCTGCCGCCGCACCGCCAAGCCCCCTGACTAAACGTTCCTCGGGGCTGGTTTCTTCCTCGGTCCCTAGCTGCCCGGCGCCGGCACCGGCGAAGGCGCCGAGGGCGTTGGGACGGGCTCCGGCTCCGGCGGCGTCGGTTCCGCCTGGGCCAGAGGCACCATGATCACTGCCCCGCTCTGATACACGGGGTGGTTCGCCGGCGCGGGGCGGCACCCCAGCCGGTCGAGCGCCTGTCGAAATGTCTCCTCGGGCACGGGACTCATTCCAGGCACGATAGTCTTCCCAGGACGCTCCTGGGGCGTGCGTTTGGATCAGCTCGCCGATCTGTCTCGCGACCGCCGCGCTCTCCTCGGGCACCACCACGCGCACGAAGTCGCGCTCACTCGAGGTGCTGGTGAGGTACTCGGCGTCTTTGAGAGCGGCCACCAGCGCGTCGAGCTGCTCGCCCTGCGCGTTGATCTGGATGCCACCTACCTCCCCATAGTGTACGTCCGGCACGTGGATACCGATGCTTTCCACCTCGGGGGGCAGGCGCTCCAAGATCACGTCCGCGATGCCCGTGGTGGTCTGTCGATTCCCGCCGGGCACCACCACTTGCAGACCGTAGTCGGTGGGGACCACGCGATGCACCAGCTCGATGCCTTCCATGAGGTAGGCGGGGGTCCCGTCCTCGAGGTCGTAGGCGTGGCGCAGGCCCAGCGCGGCCTGGTCGGCGCTCCCAATGGCGATCACCGGCGCCTGGCGCTCGGCGATGCTGCGGTAGCCGCTCTCGGCGGCCGCCTCGCCCACCGGCAGGGGTTGCGCGCCCTTCGAGCCCGCACCAGGGCTGCGGAGCTGCTCGGTGCCAGGGGCCGACAGGTCGGCCTGGGCGGCTCGCGCCGACGCGATGTCGAGACCGGCCGCCTTCGCCTCATCGGAGGTGCCGAGCCGCCTCGACTCGAGCATCTTCGGGTCATTCAGGACGGAGGTCAGGTCGCCGCTCTCGGCCTCGCCGCTCTCGAAGACGCCGGCCTGCTTCGCCTTGAGGAGCGCCTCCCCCAGGCTCATCCTGCCCTCGTCCACCGCGTCACGTAGTGACTTGGTGGCAGGGTGCTCGGTCATCTGCTTCATGGCGAACCACATGGCGGCCTGGGCCTGGTTGGGGGCGATTCCCCGCTCGCGGGCCAGGTAGCGGGTCAGGCCATCCGCCAGGCGGTAGGTGTTGTTGTCGCCGGCCAGCCACTCGTCGTACTTGAACCCGAACAGCTTGGCCATCCAGGTGTCGATCACGCTGTGGGGGTCGTACTTGAGGTGCGCCATGTTGAGGATGTTGCCGCCGTAGCTGGCAGTTTTCAGGCCCTTCACGTCGGCGAACCCGTCCTTGTAGATGGCCCACGCCTTGTCGAGCTTGTCGCCGGACCCCCAAAACTTCGGCGGCCCTCCTGGCACCGTCTCCATCTGGCCGGTGGCGGGGTTTCTGACTCGCTTGGGCTTGGTGGTCAGCGAGGGGTCGTTCCAGCGGGACGCCTCCCACTTCTTCCCCAGGTTGTCGCGGGTCAAGAGATCGTCGCGCGCCAGCTCCCGCGCCCAGCGCATGATGGCCAGGGACTGCGCGAAGTTCTCTTCCACGCTGGTCTGCGGGCTGGTGGCCGCGAAGAGGGCCGACCACTCGCGCATGTTGTCCTGGCCCACCAGCTTCTCGGCCTCGGTCGCGAAGAGGTGATACCAATGCATCCAGGGCATCCCGATGTCGAGCGCCAGGCGCAGCTCGTCCATGGTCCGCGGGAGCCCGTACTGGCTCTTGCCCGTCTCAAATTTGCTCGAGCTGTCGCTCCACCGCTGGGGCGAGAACGGCGCCTCGGGGCGGGGGCCTTGAGGGAACGCATCGAACATCTCGGTGACACTGGCGTGGGCCACGCCATCAGGGGACGCCAGCGCGCGGGCGCTCATGAAGTCGTTGACGGCCTTCTCCGGACCCTCCGGCAGGCCAGGGTCGCCCACCGCCAGCCCCCCCTCGCGAATGCTGGGCACCTTACCGGCCAGGTACGCCTCCACGTCCGGCGCCGCCTGGCCGGCCAGGCGCTGGAGGTTCCCCACGTTCACCCCTGGGGGGGCGGACTCGGCGGGCGGGCGGAATCGCTCGATCACGTCCCGCCACCCCGCCTCCCAGTCGTCAGGGAGGGGGACACCGGCGAACTCCGCATGCGCCAGCTCGGCGGTCCGCACCGGTCCGATGGTCTTCCGCAGCCCCTCACCGGCCCGCACCTCGAGCTTGGCGATGGCCTCCTGGGCCTTGGTGGTGGCCGTGGGGAGCTTGCCGAGCGCCTCCGCGTGCTTCTTCTCGAGGGCCTGCTGGGTGTCGAGGAGCTTCTGCTGGGCCTTCGCTTCGGCCTCGGCGATCTTCGCTTCCGCGTTCGCGGCGGCCTTCTCGAGGGAGGTGGCCTGCTTCGCGCCCCGCGCATTGGCCACCGCGTGCTGCGCCGCCTCGTACTTCGCGCGAGCGGCGTCCACGGCGGCGTTGGCCTTCAGCACGTCCGCATGGCGATCGACCGCCGCCAGGGCCTGCTCGGCGGCGGTGACCGCGGTCTGCGCCTTCACCAGATCGGGGTGGCGTGCCAGAGCCTCGGGCGTGGCGCGCGCCAGCTCATCTGCGCGCAGGGCCGCCTGGTACGCGGCACGGGTAGCGCCCAGCGCGGCCTCGGCCTCCGCGAGGTTGGCCGGCGCTTCCGTCTTGGTCCCGCCGCGCGCGGCCAGGGTGACCGCCTCGCCGATGCGCGCGCCGGTGCCACGGGGGAACGCCCCCAGCGCGAAGCCGGCCAGCCCGGCCAGGGTGCCGTATTTCAGGTAGTCGCCGCTGCTGGTGTCCTCGCCGCCGGTGGTACGCGCCGCCAGGACTCCGCCGCCAGCCCCTTCCACCGCGCCGATCGCGCCCTGACGGGCGATGGTCGCGGCCGTGCGCTCGGCCGCCTGCCCGATCCCAAAGGTCGAAGGGGGTAGCAGCGCATTCGCACTGGCGGCCTGCCCGTAGGACGGCTCGAAGCCGGGCAGACGCGACTGGGTGGCGAGTCCGGCGGCGCGCTCGGGAGCGGTCGCGCGCCCCAGCGGCTGCGTGGCCAGGCCGGCGGCGCGCTCGGCCTCCGTCGGCGCCGCCGCGAAGGGCAGCTCGGGCTGACTGGGAGTCACCGATTGGCGCACCCGATCGGCGGCCCGCCGGGCTTCCAGCTCGGCCAGGGGGTTCCCCTCCCGCTGCGCCTGGGCCGCCACCTCGTCAAACTGCGCGGCGGCCCGCGCGGCCAGGGGGCCGCTGGCACCGGCCGGGGGAGCGGCGGTGACCGCCCCCCGCTCGGCCAGGTTCCGTCCCAGGCTCATCCCTGCCCGGCCGGGGATGTCAGCGGCGCGCTCGAAGGCCCGCCCCACCCCGCCGACCAGGCGGTCGATCATATGGCCGGCCTTGGCGCCAGGGATGAAGTTGGTGGGGTCCAGCGCGTTCTCCACCACCGCGCCCACGCCGAGCCCCTCCGGCGGGATCAGCTCGAGGGGGCTGAGGGTTCCCCCCTCTGGCACGCGACCCAGGCCGGGCACCTCGCGCCCCTGGAAGGGCAGGGGGAGCTGGGTGGCGGCGATCTGCTCGGGCGTGGGCTGGTAGCGCAGCGCGGCCTCGGGCTTGGCGTAGAGGTCCGGCAGCAAGGCCCGCAGGCCGGCGTTCGCGGCCGGTCCGGCACCGGCGATGGCGCCGATGGGGGCCTCGGCGGCGCCCTGGATCACACCCCGCAGGGGGTCTTGCGGATAGCGGGCGGCCGCGTTCTGGATGGCGCTCACGGGGTTGTCCAGAGGGATGGGCGGCGGCGTGTACGGACCGATCGACGGGAGCTGCCAGGTACTGGGCTCGCGCGGGCGGATGGTCTCCACCGGCGGGGTCATGGCTCGTTCGCGCGCCGCGTACTGCTCGCCGAAGTCAAAGCTCGGCAGCACTGGCGCCGGCTGGGGGTTGGGGAGCGGGTCACTGTACATCCCCGCCGCGCCAGGGACCGCCGGCGGGAAGACTTGCGGTGGGGGTGGCTCGGGCGGAGGCGTGAGGGAGAGCGGGAGGTCGTAGGAGCTTTGTCCCAGCACGGGGTCCTGCCCCAGGCCGTAGGCATTGGCCCCGATGTTCCGCAGGGGCGGCGTGTAGGTCTTGAACGGCGAGGGGGCCGAGGGCGGCGGCACGAAGCTCTGCGCGGCCTCGATCGCCTGGCGGTTGATGGCGGCCAGGTCCGGCGCGCCGGCGGCCGTGCGGCCAGGCTGGGGGGGGAGCTGACTGCCCGGCAGGGGCTCAGGGATGGGCGGCTCGACCCCGTCGGGCAGGATCTTGGCCAGGTAGCGGCGGGTCTCCTCGAAGGGAGGGACCCCGCCGTACTGCTTCACCGCGCCAGGTCCGGCGTTGTAAGCGGCCAGGGCGGTGGCGGTGGAGCCGTACTGGCGCACGTAGCCGGCCATCAGCTTCGCCGCGTAGTCGAGGCTCTCGAAGGGGTCATTGACGTTCACGCCAGGGTGGAACTGGGGCACGATCTGCGCGATGCCCTGCGCGCCGGCACTCGAGGCGCCGGTGATCTTGAACCCATTCTCTTGCTGGATCTGGCGCTCGAACACGTCGGGGTCGAACCCTGCCCGCTGGGCGGCGCCGCGCGCGTAGGCCCGCAGCCCCTCGGGGGAGGGGTCCCGCCGCGCGATGCTCTCGCCAGGAGTGAACGGGTTGTCGAGGTACAGCGCATGGGACGGCTGGCCGGCCACTCGCGCGATCTCCTCAGGGCTCATCCACTCTTTGCCGCCGCGATAGGCCGTCCCTGATGGTCCCACGAAGTAGCGGTCGTCCTCGGGGCGGTAGCCCAGGATCTGCCAGTAGTGGCCGGCCTCCCCCTGGAGCCCTGGCCCGCCGCTCGAGCTGAGCATGACGGGGTTGCCGTTCTGCACGTCCTGCTGCACCGCGCCCCAGTTGACGCCGGCCTCCAGGCGGGTGGGCACCCCCATGGCGGTGAGGAGCTTCTGCTGGGCCTGCGGTCCCGCCTGGCCGCCCTCGGTCCAGCCGGTCTGCCGCGCCAGCACCAGGGCCTCTTGCAGGCTGGGCGGGCGGCCGGTGGTGGCCGCGAAGGCGATGGCCGCGGCCGGTCCACAGGCCGCCAGGGCCTCGGCGTAGGTCACGCCTGGCTGGTTGAACTGGCTCTGGCCCAGTGCCATGAGCTGCTCGGGTGAGCGCCCCGCCGTCGAGGATGGAGGACCAGCAGCCGGCGGGGCGCTCAGAGGCGCCGCAGGGGGCGGAGGGGTGAATTGCACGGGGTTGGCCACCATCTGCTCGAGCGCCGAGGTGTCCGGCGGGCGGTAGCGGTACTCCTCACGGTTGGCCGAGCGGAGCTGGCGCTGGAGGAGCAGCTCGTTGTGCTCTTCCTCGGTGATGCTAGGGAGCGGCATGGTACTTCGCCTCCCGCGCTCGGCGCGCCTCGCGCTCGAGGGTCACCAGCTTCTGAAAGCGGCGCTCCAGAGCTTCCTCCAGGGGGACGCCCTCCTGTTCCATGATCAGCGCGTTGGTGTAGGCGACCCACTTGTCGCCCCCACTCTGGAGCAGCGGGTCCGTCGCGATCATCTCCGCGATTTCCGCGTGCTGGAGGTCGGCGCAGGAGTCACACAGCGGCCCCAGCCAGCCGCCGGCGAGCTTCGCGGTCGCGCAGGTACAGTCGGGGTTGCGGGCGGGGAGCGTCGGCTCGGCCGCCATGACCTCGTCGGCCGCCTGGGAGAAGCGAGCGCGCTCCTCGGGGGTCAACGGGTCCTCAGTAGGCTGGCTGGTCATAGGGCGTCCCTCCTCCCCCGCGCACGCTCCCGCCGAGCTGGCGCCGACGGCGGCGCATGGCCAGGTAGGCCCGCTCCTCAGGGGTGGCATGCACGCCAGGGTCCTCCTCACGCAGGAGGATGGAAGCGCGGGGGCTGGCGGGGAACTTGGCGGGGTCGTTGGGGTCGCCCAGCACCAGGCGCTCGAGGCGGGCGTAGTCGGCCTCCCCCTGCTCGGAGCCGATGGAGGACTGCGCCAGGTTGTTCAGGCTGGCGGCGCCGCGTCCCACGGTGTTCCCGCGATCCAGGTGGATGCCGAACGCCTCATTCCCGCGCATGGTATTGCGGGCGGACTCGTCCACGCTCATCCCGAACTGGGGGCCACTGAGCCACTGCGGGCGGGGCTGGTAGGGGCCGAGCAGCTGCGCTTCCTGGGGGCCAAGCGCGTGACGCTGGCTGTACGGCTCGGGCAGACCGGCCAGGGGCAGGGGGTTCAGCTCGGGGGTGTACACCTGGGGGCCGGCGGCGGCGGCCGCTTCCTGGGCGCCCACCGCCTGTTGCCACTCGGCGCGCTGCTGCTGGGCCTTGATCCGCTCGTCGCTGATGGCCGAGCGGGCCGCCATCTGCTGACCGGCCAGACCGGCGCCGCTGGGCGGCGCGGTGGTGGGCGTGTACTGGCCGAAGCGATTGAGAAGCGACTCGTTCCGCATGGCCTCCTCGCGGAGGTCGAACTGGCGGCGCTGCTCCTGGCGGGCGGCCTGGTCGTTCAGCAGCTCGTACTGCCACTTCTGCTTGTAGTATTCCGCCTCGGTGGTCGGCGCCCCGCCCCAGCCAGGCGGGGCGCCCTGATAGCCCGGCGGGGGCTCATTGGGGACGCGGGTAGCCTCGAGCAAGGCGCGGGGGTCGTAGGAGAGGGGGCCGCCGGAGCTGCCGGCGGGGAGGGTGGAGCCCTGCACGCCACCGGTGGTGTCCGGCGGGGCGGGCGGCGCCGGCTGGTAGGGGTAGCCCGCGAGGGCGGCGCGCACCTGGGGGCTCATGCCCCACGGGTAGACGCCACTGGGGGCGCCCTCGAGGGGGACGTTATCGTAGAGGTCTTGCAGGGAACGTATACGGACGGGTTTCGGCGGCGGCGCGTAGCGCGGGCGAGGAGCGACCACCAGGGACTCGCATTTCTGAGGGGCGCTCGGGGGCGATCATCGCATCAGGGAGACCCGCGCGGCCTTCCCGCTCCGCCTTCCGCAAACGGGCGATCAGGTCCTTCTGCTCGTTCTCCGGCGCGCGGGTCACCAGCTCGGCCACGGCCTCGAGGTCGGGCGTCGGCTGGAGCATACCACGGGGCATGTAGAGCTTCCGCCACCACGCCTCGAACTCGTCCTGGGTCGGGGCGTTGGCCATGTAGGGCGGGTGCTCGCCGGCAATGCGGTGGTACACATTGTCGATCAAGGGCGGGGTGTCGTTGACCACGGTGTCCACCGCCCGCTCCCACATATGGGTGGGCCGCAGGCTGGGCTGGCGGGTGTCCTGGGGGGCCAGCGGCTGCTGGGTGGGGGTGGGCTCACGCATCAGTGACCATCCCGCTCATCGAGCGCCTGGTGAGCGCCTCGCGGGCTTGCTGATACGCTGCCTCTGCACCATAGGCATACGTGGCCCCCTCGGTACGAGGGTTCTGCGCCTCGATCTGCGCCAGTGCCCAGCCGAGCGCCGCCCGTAGCCGCTCGTTCTCGGCGGCCAGCGCGTTACGGGTCAAGTGAGTGTCCACTACTATCCCGCGCGGGTGCCACTCGGAGCGGTGCACGGTCTCCCCCAACCTATCCTCCACTACCACGTAACCAGAGCCATCGGTGCGACCATGCACCGTGATCTTTTGCTCGTTGGCATACAGCACCTGCTCAGCCATCTACTCCCCCTCCTTCCCCGTCGCGTGGGCCGGTGCGGCTGCTGGGTGGGGTGGGCTCACGCATCAGTGACCATCCCGCTCATAGAGCGCCTGGCGCAGGTACTGGCAGAGGTCCAGGGCCTCCTCGTAGGCATCGCGGAGCGCATCGCGTCCGTTGTGGGGCACTAACACCTCCCCATACTTCTGGAGACCGGCGGCGGCCCGCACCGAAAGGTCCGACTGCACGAGCTTCACGATCCAGGGCCGCTGGTCGGTCTGCATCAGGCCACCTCTTGGAGCTGGGCGTCCTTGAGGAGCTGCACGATGTGGCGCAGCATGAGGCGGTCGATGGGCCGCAGCACGAACGGCTGGCCGTCCTCGAAGTCCAGCACGTCCTCGAGCCAGCCCGCCGCCACCGCGTAGGTCAGGTCCTCGAGTTGGACGGTGGTCGCCCGTTCCGCCATGTCATCGCTCCCGCAGCCAGCCGGCCAGGTACTCGAGCAGGGTGTAGGCCACCAGGGTGAGGAAGAAGCAGCCCACCACCGCGAACAGGAACAGGATCAGCTCACCCACGAAAGTGCCACCTCGCGAATTGGTCGAGGCGCTCCCACGCCCAGCCCACCATCAGCCAGAGCATAGCACCGACCGCCAGCCCCATGACACCGGCCAAGAGCCCCAGCGCGTAGAGGGTCCAGAGCGCCAGGTCCGGCGCCTCGGGGTTCAGGGGAAGCTCCGATAGTGGGTGATGCCGTCACGGGCGTACTCGTAGACGGCCCGCAGCTCGGCGATGGCCCGCTCCCTGGCCGGTCCCTCCGGCACCATCTCGCGGAGGATCTGGTGCAGCGCCAGGCAGACGTTCCAGACGGCGATGAGGCTGGCGCGCTCCCCCTCCTCGAGGTCCTCGAGCCCCTTCACCGGCAGCGGCATGAAGGTGCGCTGGTGGGCGAGCGGCTGCTGCCCCAGCGCGGCGTCCAGCTCCTCCTGGGCCTCGGTGGCCCGCCGGCGGAGGTCGATGAGCTGGCGGAGCTGAGTGGGGGTGGCCGGCGTGTGCGCCAGCTCGTCGGCCAGGGACTTCAGGCGGGCGGTTTGTTCAGGGGTTTCTTCAGAGCTTGGCATCAGTCATCCACCACCACACTCACCGCCCAACCATAGACGGCGGTCAACATCTCGAGCGCCACCTGGCGCTCCCCCGACGCCACCATACGCGTCATCAGGAGCGCCATCAGCTCCCCATAGGGACCGCGCAGCGCCTGGAGTGACGCCTGCTGCTCGCGGTTCAAGTGGGCAACCTGCTCGGGCGTGGGAAGGGGCGGGACGGAGAGCTGATAGCGTGAGGTACGGGTATCCTGCATGGCGTCCTCCTTACATGCCAGGTTGCGGCAGCATCGCCTGGGGCACGGTGGGGGTCCCTGGCACCCCGCCCACCAGGCCCGGTTGCATCCCCTCGGCCGCATTGGGAGGCGGCGGCGGCAGCACCGGCAGCCCCGCCCCTGGCTCCACCGGCAGCCCCGCGCCCCCTGGCAACCCCATGGGCTCCTGGCCAGGGACGCCACCGCTGGGTGGCATGGCGGTGAGGGCTTGACGGATCGCCTCCTCATCGCGTATATCTAGCTTCTGTAGGACCTTGTTAATGCGATCCCCCTTCACTCTCGGGTCCTGTTCTATGTCATAGACTAACCATTCCTCCCTATTTTCATCGTAGTTGCCACCACTGTCCTCTATGACCTCGCGTGGCGTCTTGATACGCAGTCGTAAGGCTTCACCAGCACTACGTAGCTGGATCAGGTCATTGGTGGGCGTCATGGGCTCGAGCTTCACGTGGTAGGTATGGTTGCCGTGGAGGTCCTCGGGGCCGAGCCGCAGCCAGCCGCGCCCTGGCGCTCGCCGACGGGCGGTGGCCGGCAGCTCGCCGAGTACGTAGACAGCTTCACACAGGTCATGCTCTATCAGCCAGCTCTCAAAGCCTACTCTACCGCTCAGCATAAACTCTAAGTTGTCAATGATGGGGTCCCACAGCAATCTGGCCAAATGAGACGCTTGATTGAGCGCATATCCGCTCTCATCTCCGCTCACTACCCCCTGTACAACCGCAGGAAGGGCAAGGTTCAGCGTCTCGCGCGCAAACGCAATCATCTTCTCGAGGTCGATGCCCCCCTTGCCCAGCTCGATCGGGTCCAAGTCCCACGGCACAATCGACCCTGGCGTGATCTTGAACTTCTGCCCGTCCTGGCTCTCCACCCCTGGCGCCAGCGCCATCACCCCGTCGGCCAGGCCCAGGCCCGGCTGCGGCTTGCGCTTGTACGCGGTGTACGCATAGCGGTAGGCTGTCTGCGTTTGCATGGTTATGAACGAGTTTAGCATCTCGTACATCCGCAGGAAGCCGAAGATGAGCGACAATCCCTGGCTCTCGACTCTTCTCGAGGATGTAGATACCCCAAAACAATGGAAATACGGCCCTCGGAGGGTGTTCGTCTCGCGTATGCCGTAGTTATGCTTCCATTCCTTGAGGGTGTGCCCGTCGCCCCGCAGGAAGTTGTCCCCTGGCCCGCAGATGCACGTGCGGCAATACTCCGAGTCCCACACCTCATACACCCTGAGCGTCAGGGTGTTGGACCCCTTCATGCTCGAGCGCCAGTGCTCGACACTCACGCCCATCGCGGCCGGCACCACCTTGCCGTTCTTGGAGAGCCCGATCTCGCCCTTGTACCGCTCCAGGCAGGTATAGTAATCAACGTCTTTCACCTCTACTATGCACGTATAACCATCCTCACCCTGCACATAGAAGAAGTTTTCAGGTGGTACGTCCATACTGGCGATCGGGTACGGAATGTTGCGCTTGTACTCCTCCGTCAGCTTGGTATAATCCGCATCGGACTGCTCGTAGCTGTAGTCGTGCTCCCGCTCGACGCGGTCATACAGCTCGCGCCTGGTCGTCCCCGCGTACTCGTAATACTCACCCCAGGCCCGCCGCGCGCGGGGGATCGTCTTGGCCACCGCCTCGCCCTTCGCCACCTGGCTGTACACGAGCTGGCGGGTCAGCCGCCGCTGGCTCTCGTGCTGCTGGCGCTCCCAGGCCGCCTCGAACCCCTTCTCGCGCAAGGTCTGGTTCCGCAGGCCCGTATCCCCGATCGTAACGGGATCAAAGTGGATCTTGGGCGGATTGACGCTCAGTGCAGCCGCAATCGTATTGACGGTGTGTAATGCGTGCGGAAGTCGCACTTCTAACGTAGTATCCCGATATTCGTCGGGAATCTCCACCTCACGATCCATAAAGATGATCTCATCCGCGTATTGCATGAGCTGGTTGCGCGCCTGGAACGGGGCCATCACGTCCCTGACCAACCCCAACAAGTCCTTGGTGTCGCCGGCTCGGCCGGTGTAGCCCCGTCTCGCCTCAGCCACTCATCCGCTCCTCTTCAATCGCGTTGGGGTCCCACCCCGTCAGCCGGCGGGCCAGGTCCTCGAGGTGCTCCAGCCGCGCCTCCGACCAGCCATCCCGACGGAGGCGCGCGCGCAGATGCCCCGCGTGAACCGTGCGGCTCCGCTCCCGCGAGCGGGCTTCCGCCAGCACCGCGCGCGCCTGGGCCACCGCTTTGACCGACACCTCGGCCGCCGAGATCGCGTCCAGGTACTGCGACTCCACGCGGGTTAACTCGGTGAGATACACGGGCTCAACCACTCCGCACCTCCTCCTCCACCGTCGCCGCCGGTCGCATCCCCGCCAGGGCCAACCGCGTGAGGGTCACGCCATCCGCCAGCTCGGGGTGCTCCCGCAGCAGGCGAGTCCGCAGGCGCTGCACCGATTGCGATGCCTGCCGCTCGGCGGCCCGTGCGCGCTGCAAGGGCACGACAAAGGGGCGAGCGGCCTCCCGCGCCGCCTCCATGCGGGCGCGCCGCCGCTCGTCCGTCAGGGCGTCACGGGCGGCCTGGAACTCCTGCAAGCGGCGGATGGCCGCCACGTAGTCCGCCTCCTCCGGCGTCCACTCAGGCATGCTGCACCTCTCCATTCCCGCCGAGCACCACCGCCGGCGGCTGCACCCACGGGGGCGCCCCGTGGGTGTCCCACGCGTCCACCATGTCCCGCAGCATGGCCTCCGGCACCCCCAGCGCCCGCAGCTTGCGCCAGGCCGCCTGGAACGCCGCCCGCGCCGGCTCTTCCTCCAGCGCGACGGCGAGCTGACGGCGCTTCAGCTCGCCGATCACATCCCCCAGCAGCACCTGGCTGGCCCGCGCGATCTCAAGGTCGGCCTGCGCCCGCGCCAGCTCCCACCAGGCCGTCAGCTTCTGCTCGTTCATGACCACAGCGCCTCGAAGGGCGGGGGGAGGTCCGGCCGCACGCTCCCTGGCGGCCGCGGTCGGCGGTCGCTGCGCGGCGCCTTGAACACCTCGAGGTGCCCCCAGCGGATGCAGGCGGCCAGGTAGCCGTCGTAGTAGTCGAGCCGCGAGCTGCGGTCCCGCCGGCAGTAGTCCTCCGCGTACACGTCGAGGAGCTTCTGCTGCTCCTCCCAGGTCAGCTCTGGCGGCGGCGGCACCGCGTTATGCGCGTGCTTCTTGGGTTCCGACATCCATCCCCTCCCTCGCGGCGGCCAGGCGCCGCCGGCTACTGGCCACGTAGTCTGCACTCTGGTCAAATCCCCGCCCCCGGCGCCCCAGCCGCTCCGCCACCACCACCGTGGTGCCGCTCCCCACGAAGGGATCGACCACCAGATCGCCAGGGAACGACAGCAGGGTGATGAGCCGCCGCGCCAGCTCCTCGGGGAAGGCGGCGGGGTGGCGCTCCCACGCGTGGCTCTCGCTGGGGATGCGCCACAGCCCATTCGTCCACGCCAGCCACTCCTCATGCGTCAGGTCGCTCTCGCTGGCCAGGCGCCCCTGGCCCCAGCGCCCCTTGCTGAACAGCGCGATCATCTCCACCCGCGCGATCACGTGGGGCGCGCTGGCGCTGTCCACGCTGCCCCGTGCGGTCGTCTTGGTGATGTGGTCGTCCTCCCACACGATCGACGAGCGGTAGGTCCAGCCGGCCGCGAGCGCCTCCCGCACCGCTTCCGCGTAGGTGGGGCGGAACCCGCCCCTGGTGGTGTCGAGCGGGACGTTCAGCGCCAGGCGCCCCCGCTCCCTGGTCACGCGGAACGCCTCGCGCAGCCAGGCGTACAAGTGCTCCATCCAGGCCAGCGCGTCATCGTCCTCCCCGCCGTAGTCCTTGTCGAGCCCATAGGGCGGCGAGGTCAGGATCAGGTCGGCCACCTCGGAGTCCAGCGGCAGGCAGGCCGCGTCGGCCACCTCGAGGCAGGCGTCGTTCATCGCACGCGTTCCTTCCCGCCCACCGGCCCCACCAGGATGGACGGAGGCAGCGGCAGCTCGAGCAGGGTCGGCCGCCAGAGATGCAAGGTGTGCCCGTGGAAGTTGATGTACTGGCTGGCCGGTGGGTGGTACTCGACCACGCAATCCTCGGGGTCCCAAAAGATCCCCTTCAGGTAGCTCATCTCGTCCCACACCGGCGTCCACTCGTGGGTCCCGTCGGACACGTGGCAGCTCACGTGCTCCCAGCCCTCGCCGTCACTCGCGATCACCAGGAGCTGGCGCGAGGGGATCAGGCCACTGAGCGCGAAGGCCCCGTTGTTCCCATAGCTCTCGTCCGACGCCAGGGGGCCGGCGATGATGCGCTGGGCTTCAGGGACGTGAAACATGGCGCTCCTCCTCCCGCTCGAGGTCGGCCACCGCGTGGCAGTCGGCGCACAGCACCTCGAGGTCCTCGGGCTCCTCGTACCCCAGGCGCGCGTAGGTCTTGTGATGCACCTCGAGGTACTTCCTGGCGCCGCACCGCTCGCAGCGGTGGCCGGCCGCCTCCAGGGCCTCGGCGCGGGTGTCAGCCCAGGCCGGTGACTCGAGATACCACTCGTAGAATCGACTGTGGGTCGCCCTCATCCGCTCCGCTCCCGCGCCCGCGCCCGCGCCTCGAGCACCCGATCGCTGGCGCGCACCACGTCCAGATAGCCCTCCCGAATGCGGATCGACAGATCCGACTGCTCGTCCAGCAGCCCGTGCAGCACCCGCCGCGCCGTCTCGAGCCCCTGCTCGGCCTCCTCCAACGTCAGCTCGGTCGTCTCGTTCATCCGATCCTCACGAATTGGTCTTCCACGCGGGGGCGCTTGCCGTTCGTCCAGCTCCCCTGGATCACGTGGTCACTGGGGAGCGTCAGCGCCAGCGCCAGGGCGCCGCTGGAGGCATCCACGAGGTCGTCGTGGGCGCCGCGCGGGAAGGCCAGCAGCTCCGCCAGGTAGTGCGGGAACCACGGCGCGGTGCGGTCCGCGTAGAGCATCCCCTGGTCGCCACGGTTCGCGACGAGCATGGCCCGCGTGGTCTTGTCGATCGTCTCGGCCACCGCGAGCATGCCCACGGGGTGGCCACCCCTGGCGCAGAGGGTGATCACCCGACGGACGAGGTCTTGCGTGGCCAGGCTGCGCGTGTAGGCCCCCTTCCACACGCCGACGTAGTGGGGGCGCACGGTGGTGACGTAGCGGGCGAGCGCGCCGGCCAGGCCCCGCTCGTCGTCGGCGCGGGCATCCACCTGGCCGTCCTCGGTCCGCACCTCTTCCACATGCGCCCACCAGGCGTGCAGGATGAAGGCGTCCTGGGTCTGACGGTCCAGCCCGATGGTCACCGCCGCCGTGTAGTCGGCCTCCTCGCGGGCACTGAACGCGAGGTCGAAGAAGCTCACCAGCAGCAGGCGGTCGCGCCGGCTCTTCCCCGTGGCGTCGGGGGTGCGGAACCCCGCCGGCAGGGGCTTCAGCAGGCCGTCGTGGAACAGCGCACCCTTGCGGGGGACCGGGCGCTGTTGGAACTGGGCCGCCGCCGCGTAGGCGCCGAGCTGGGCCTCCAGCGCAATCACCTGCTCGAGGGGGAAGCGCACCTCGTGCAGCAGCTCGCCCTCGAGGTGACGCGGGTCCGCATAGATCGGACAGGTGTCGTGGGGGTCCGGCAGAGCTTCCGACGGCTCCTCACCGGCCAGGGGGAACACCCGCTGCTCGTAGCGCATGGGCAGGTTGAGGGTGTGCCACTCGCCGGTGGCCTTCAAGACGCCGGCCAGGTCCTGGGCGTGGACCCGCTGCTGGATCACGACCTCGACCGTGGTGGCGGGATCGTTCCCGCGCGTAGACATCGTCTCGGCCCACCACTGGACGGTGGACTCGCGCACCAGCTCCGATTCGCCCTGGCGCACGTTGTGCGGGTCGTCGCAGACCAGCCGGTGGCCGCCTTCGCCGGTACCGGTGCCGCCAGGGCTGGTCGCGATGCGGTGGCCGCCGGCGGTGTTCTCATACTTCTGCTTCAGGTTCTGGTCGCCCTGGAACTCCCAGCCGATGGCTCGGCAGCCGCGATACCAGGGCGTCAGCATCAGGCGCCTCGCGCGGACGGCGTCACGGGTGGCCAGGGTCTCGGCGTAGCTGGCGCACAGCCACTGGGTGTACGGAGCCCACAGCCACTCCCAGCTCGGCCAGAAGACGGAGACCACCAGGGACTTGCCGCTCCGAGGAGGCACGGTAATGAGCAGCTTGTGCAGCTCGCCTCGGCTGCACGCCTCGAGATGCTCGGCCAGGCAATCAAGGTGCCACCCCGCCTGGAAGGTCGCCCCTGGCTGGGCCAGTATCCACGCCTGCGGCAGGTACTCCCGCAAGGTCAAGGGCGGGTCCGCCTGCACCGGCGGCCGCTCGGGCTTCCTCGAGCTGGGGGAAGCTGGCGGTGGCAACAATACGGGCGGCACGGTCCGATAGGTCATTGTGGGCGTGGAGAACGAACTCAGGGGGCTGAAGGCGGAGCCATTCGGGATCTGCCAGGAGGTCCGCCTCAGCGGTGATGGCTCGGAAGACGGCGGCAACGTAAGCGGCAATCCACTCTCCCAGGTCGCGGCTCTCACCGGCTGGCCGTGGGTCCGGCCGCTCGATCGGCACCCGTCCAGCCCGTGGATAGGTCCCGTTCGCGAGGGCCTGGTCGCGCCAGCTCTGCACCGTGCCGCGCGCCACGTGGTGCTTGGCGGCCACCTGGCGCACCGAGAGCCCCAGCGCCAGATCGGCGACCACCTTCGAGCGCAGCTCCACGGGATACACCGGCACGGGCAGCCTCCTCGGACATCAGCCAACGGGGCGCCTGGGTTGACGAGACCCAGGCCGCCCCTGGCCGGTAACCCAAGAGCCTCAGGCGACCTACAGGTAGCACCCCTCAGTGGACCCCGCAAGCCGGTCAGGCCCCGGCCATCATAGCATGGGCCATGGCCGGCCAGGCCGGTCACCTAGTCGGGGATGAGGTTGCCTTCCGCCACGAACTCCGCCGCGCGGGCCTGCCACTGGGCGTACAGCTCGTCGCTGATGGACGGCAGCGCCTCGAAGAAGGGGCGGGCGTGGTATTGGAGGTCCTCGAGGGGGCAGCGGTAGAGGACGGCCAGGGGGCCGCGCACCAGGCTCATCACGAAGTAGGCCAGGTTGTCATGGGTGACCCCCAGCAGCACCACTTGCCAGGGCGGGGAGGGCACCCGCTGCTGCACGGCCTTCGCGAAGCTCCAGCCCAGCCGCAGCCACAGGTCCGGCGACACCAACAGGCGGGGCTCGCCGCCCAGCTCGATCCACTCGTCGTGCGGTTCCATAGGCAGCAGCTTACCAGAGGCGCCACCAGGGACGTGGCCGGTGACTCGCCACCTCGAGCTGGTAGGTCAGCACCGCCACCTGGCCGGCCAGGTCCGCGATCTCGGCCGCCTGGCGGTCGATCAGCTCGGTGAGGGGGCGCACCTCTCGCGCCAGGGTGGCCACCACCAGCTCGACGCCGAGCGCGCGCAGCTCCCCCTCGCCCTTGGGCACCGCGATCTCCACCGGCCCTCCCGCGCGGGTCTGACGCTTGGGATAGCGGCCGGCCACCACCCGCTTGTCGAGGGTCCGCTCGCTGATGCCGAGCCGCACCGCCGCCTCACTCTTCCTCAGCCACTCGGTCGTTTCTTCTGACCCCTCCGAAGGTCTCGCCTCGCTGGTCTCGTGCATGAAAAAGCCCCCCTTCCGTCGCTCGTCAGAGCGTAGACGGAAGGGGGGCGGGTCTGCCAGTCACAGGGAGGTCACTTAGCGGAAGGGGCCAATCTCCCGTCGGATCATCGCCCGTCGCTCCAGCTCCTCCTTGACGGTGGGCAGTCGCCCGTGGTCGTGCGTGAAGGCGTTCACCCACGCCTCGAGGAGCTGCTGGCGGAAGCGGCGGGTCTCCCAGCCGCGCCTCCCCCGCTCCTGATTGGATGGGTCGGGAATCCGCCGGGGCATCAGAGGTTCTCCACGGCCCACTGCTGGGCGCCCACGAGGCTGGAGTCGTCGTGCAGGTAGGCCAGGTCGTGCGGGCGCAGCACCAGGAACGTGTTGACCACCCCCGCGTGGCGCTCGCCCGTGATGAGCCCCACGCACTGACCGTCCTTCCAGACGGTTTGCGCGTGGGGGGTGTCTCCCATCACGGGGTCGTGCCAGGTGCGGCGGCGGGAGTCGATCGTGGTGCTCATCCTCGGCCTCCTTGGGTTTTCGGCTGCGCGGGTCGCAGCACCAGCTCGCGGGAGCGGGGCGCCTCGCGGGCCTCCACCGCACGGGCGATGCGCTCGAGCAGCCGTCGCTGGGCGATGATCTCCTGCACCTGGCGCTCCAGCAGCTCCCGCACCACCGCGATCAGGGCCTCGGCCTGCGGGTCCAGCTCCACCGGCGGGGGCGGGGTGTCCAGGGCGGCGTACAACTCCTCGAGCTGCTCGTTCAAGGGCTCCGTCATCAGCTCCTCGCTTTCTGGCCGGTCACGTAGGTGAAGTGGTCGGCGGCCTTCCGCAGATGGCCCTCGGCCTGGATCATCTCGAACTCGGCATCGCCGCTCACCAGGCGCTCGGGGTGGCGGTAGTGGTAGACGGCCGCCAGGTCGCTGGCCGCCCGCAGGCTGTTGCGGGCGGCCTCGAGGAGCTGGCGCCACTCCTCGCGCTGCACCTCCTGGCTCGCGCTGAACACGTCTTCCTGGGCGGCCTGGGCGTCAGCCCACGCGTCCAGGTCGTCGTCGCTGAGGGGGACGGGATTATGCAGGTAGCTCATGGGATTCACTCCTCTAGCGGGTCGCGGACTTGATGGAATGCTCGGTCAGCCAGTCACGAAAGATGCGGGTCACCAGGGAGCCGATCGGCACCCCCTGGCGGATGGCCTCGGCGCGGATCTCGCGCCACACCCCCTGGTCAACCCCGCGAATGTTGGCGCGCTCGGTGGTCGCTTGCATGTCAATTCCTCTCCTCATCGGTGCGCTTCGGGTAGGGGAGCGGCGCGAAGGCCGCCAGGTCGCGAGCCAGCGCCTTGCGCTCGCGGCGGTTCCCCAGCGTGAAGGCGTAGCGGTGGTTGCCGCCGTGGCGGAGCTTCCGCAGCTCGCCGGCCCCCTCGAGCTGGGCCTCGGCGTAGGCATGGCCGCGCTGGCCGGTGCCGGCCTTGGCGGCGGTGCGGTCGTTGAACACCGAGCCGTCGGCCTTCAGGCGCAGGATGCGGGGGCGGCTGCGCCCCAGGTAGGTGGCGTTGGTCGCCTGGTAGATGGTGCCCACGTGGCCGGCGAAGAGGCGTTCGCCCCGAGCGTTGGTGCGGGCCACGGGATCGCTGAAGGAGACGATGCCCCGCACCCCCTCGTCGGCGGCCTGCTCGAACAGCGCCGCCAGGAACCACGACTCGGCGTTGGCCGGCACGCGGTTCAGCAGCACGAAGCGCCCCAGCTCGAGCGACTCGCGGTAGGGGGCGAGCTGGGGGAAGACGCCGGTCAGCACCTCCTTGCGGACGGGGATGGACAGCACCGCCACCCCGACCAGCTCCGGCCCCTCGTAGAGGCCGTAGCGCAGGCGGGAGGCGGGGTAGCTGGTCGAGTAGTGGTGGGTGCGGACGAAGGACTTGGCCAGGGCCTCGGGGACGGGGGCCACCGCGTACTCGGCGCGGTTGAAGCCCCCCTCAGAGATGGGGCGCCACGAGTGCGCGCCCTCGAGCCACCGCTGGCAGACCGTGGTGTCGGCAGGGGTCGTGCTCATCAGGCCGTCCACGCCTTCTGGAACCCGAACACCTTGGCCAGGCGATCGGCCTCCTGCTGGAGCAGGGCGCGGAACTCGTCCTGCTCGGCCTCCGTCATCTGCTCGGCCAGGTCGGCGTGCTGCTCGGTCCAGTACCCGAGCGCCACGCTCACGCCGTGCATCAGGATGTCCTGGGCCTCCTGGCGAGCGGCCCGCTTCGACGGGAAGGGGAAGGTCGGGGTGAGGTCCTGGGCGGCGGCCATCAGAGCGCCTTCCCGTAGGCCGCGCGCTCTTGCTCGAGGAAGGCCAGGTCGGCCTGCTCCTGCTCCTGGCGCGCGGCGCGCAGGGTCTCGCCCCTGCGCAAGATGGTGATCAGGGCATCCTGATCACCGGTGATGTAGGGCTCAGCCCTCACGAGGTCCCACAGGATCTCCATGAGGGCCGCCTTGGAGAACTTGTCGAGCACCGCGCGCGGGGACGGGGGCACCAGGGAGGCGGGACGCTTGCGGTGGCCGGCCATCAGTTGACCCCCTGCGCAGCCTTCGCCGGCTGATGCTTGCGGATCTGGCCGTACTTGGTGACGGCGACGGTCTTGGCGCAGGCGGGGCAGCGCACGTAGTGGGAGCGGCCGCTGACCGTGGCCGGCTGGTCCGAGCCCACGCAGTAGTCCCGCTTGATGCCGAGGGTCCACTCGAGCGGCGCGGACGGGAAGCAGACGCTGCACAGGCGGGGGCCGTGCGCCTCGACCGCGTCGGCCTCGGTCAGGCCGGAGAGCTGGGGCAACCAGCCGAACTGGGTCGTCCAGCGGCAGGTGCCGCACGTGGTGGTGGCGTGGATGTGGCCCCCGTCGGAGCTGGTCACCAGGAAGAACCGCTGCCAGCCGGTGTACTGCTGGCCCAGCTCCTTGAGCTGCGCGACCAGGGCCTGGTGGGCCTGGCGCAGGACCGGCAGCATGCTGACGGCGTCGGCATGACGGCCAACCTCGCGCAGGATGCGGGGGGTGGCGACGATGGCCTCCTCGTCGGTGAGCTTCCAGGGCTGGCCCTTCGTCCAGGTGTCGCGGCGGTCACCGGCGGCCGAGTGAACGCGGTCCATCATGCGTCCAATCGCCGCGTAGGCATGCTGCACCTCGTCGGACTTGTTGGCGATCGCGGTGTCGATCAGGACCTCGGGGCGCTCGGTGGAAACGGTCAAGGGATTCACTCCTTAGCGGGGGGCCTCGCCGACCCAGCTACCGCACCCCTCATTGTACACCACTGGCACCACTGGCGCCAAGGGCACAACGAAGGGGCCGGCCTCCTGGCAGGGAGGAGCCGGCCCCTTCGCGGGCGGGCAGTTTACTGCGGGTCGCTGAGGTGGCGGTAGCTCGCGCGGAACCCCTCGGGGGTGCTGAAGTGGTCGAGCCCCTTCCGCCCCAGGTAGTGGACCTCCCCCTCGGAGACCTCCATCACGAACACCTCCTGCCCGCTGGCCTTGGCCACCCACAGGGAGTGCCGCGCGATCGGCCGGTCTTGCGTCCACTCGAGGAAGCTGAGCTGCTCCAGGTCAGTCATCCGACCCCTCCTCCGCCGCCTCGCGCTCCCGCTCGAGCCGATGGGCCACCGACCGCCAGTGCAGCACCAGCAGCGCCTGGGCGTGCTCGCTGTGGTCCAGCCACTGCTGCACATCCCAGCCGGTGAGGCGCCAGGCGCTGCCGGTGAGGTGCCCGACCACCTCGGCCTTGAAGGTCTGGTGCAGCAGCCAGGCCAGGGACGGCTCCGCGTGCCAGGTCCTGCCCGCCGCCCGCACGGCCGCCGGCTCCTCGCCGAAGAAGTCGGCCAGGATGGACAGCGCCAGATCGGCGGGGCCGCTGCCAGGGTAACCCCACTCCATGCCCGTGGGACTGTGCAGCTCGACGTGGGGGAGGGGGTGGACGTGAACCCCGCCGGTCTCACCGGTCATCACCTCGGCCTCCTGGGGGTAGGGGTCGCCCCCTCGGTGCTGAGCGACCAGGGTGTTCCACTCCGCAGTGGAGAGGCGGCGCCCGCGATACCAGACCCGCTGCTGGTGGGAGGTCAACCCGGCCGTCATGAGCGCACCTCGCCGGTCAGGGTCCAGCCGTCCTTGTAGCCGTACCCCGCAGGGAGGCTGCGCGGCTCCCGTCGATAGGCGATGCCCGCCGCCCGATCCTCGCACCCAGCGAGGAACGCCTTGCGATAGGCCGGCTGGCGGTAGAGCTTGGCCTCGGGGTTGGCCTCGCACCACATCGCGTACCGCTCCTCGGCAACGGTGGGCTCGCGCTGCGCGGTCATCGAGCCACCTCCACCAGCCAGCCGCTCTCGAGGCAGGCCGGCAGCTCGGCCGCCGGCAGCGCCAGGTACATGCCCGAGACGTAGCGGCCAGCCTGGCTGTTCCGCAGGTACTGGGTGGGGCAGACGACGCGGAAGAGGGGGAACTCCACCCCGTCCGAAGCGCGGCGGACGTAGGGGGTGGCCTCCCGCCGCACCCCGTCGCCATTCGGGTCCGAGTAGTCGTAGTTGGCCGGCGCCGTGGTGTAGATCACCAGGGAGCTGTCGGCGACGGGGGCCGCGTGGCCGGCGGCGTCCAGGGCGGCGCGGTCGAAGGGCTCCGCTCGGCCGGCCAGGGTCGCCACGCCGATGCGACGGGCGTACCGCTCGACCAGCCAGCACGCCTGGAGCGGGATCTCGGTCACCACTCCCCCCTCGAGCTGGGCGTTGGTGCGGGTCTCGCGAACCCAGGCCACGCCCCCCTCCCCGTAGCGCAGCACCTCGGTAACGGTGAGGTCCATGAGGAGGTTGTCGGGGTCGTTCGCGAAGGTCGTCACGGTGAAGCGGGTGCCCACCGGCAGGGGCGCGGTCGGCGGGGTCGGGGCCTGGCGCTCGAAGCGGGCCACGTAGTCGGACTCGTACTGGGCCTCGAGGTCACCGCCGGCGGTGAGGCAGACCGGCCAGATGGTGCTGGCCGCGTAGTCGCCCTCGGGGCCGACATCATGGCGAGCGTCGGCGATGGCCTCGGCCAGGGTGTCGAAGCGATCGCCGGTGACCACGTCGCCGTTCGCCAACTCAGGGGCGGTCTCGAACCCGACGACGGGCATGTCATAGGCGGTCTCCCACCAGGGGCGGGCGTCCGACGCGCCCTCAGGCTCGGCAAGGGGGGCCTCGGGCTCAGGGTCGATCGGGCCATACTTGGCGGTCAGCTCCTGCTGGCGCACGACCTCGCGCTGCCACACCGCCAGGCGCTCATCCCAGCTCGTGAAGTGGGGGGCCTCGCCGTAGCGGGGGAGGCGGTACGCGCGGTAGTTGCCGGCGCCCATGGCCTCGACCACCAGGCCGGCGGCCACCGCCGCGTCGGTCAGCTCGGCCTGGCGAACGCCGGTGGCCTTCACGTTGATGATGGCATCGCCGTAGTGGAAGGAGCGCACGGTGCGGCCGGCGCGATTGATCATGGTGCCCGCCTCGGCCACCCGCTCGGTGCGGACGGTGAACTCGTTGCGACGGAAGCCGGCCGCCTGGAGGGCGGTGATCGCGCGCTGGGCCTGGTCGGAAACGGTCATGGGATTCACTCCAGAGGCGGGGGGCCTCGCCGACCCCTCCCCGCCCCTCATTGTACACCATCGGCACCAGTGGCGCCAAGGTGCTCATGGGGTCAACCAGCTCACCTCGCGGTAGCGCACGCCCCAGTTGATGGCATCGCGGCAGGATGCCATCCAGAGGTCGATATGCGCCCCTCTCACGCCCCCGCCGGTGTCGAGGGCCTCGAACCCGTCGCCGAGCCCTTCGACGCTCAGCGTGGACCACAGGGGGATCACGGACGGATCGACGGCCACCGCGCCAGGGCGTACCCACAGGCCGGTCCGCATCCTCCCCTCGAGGCAGTAGGCGGTCACCTTGAAGACGCCGCCCTCCACCTGGGCCTCGGCCGGGGGGACACAGGTGGCCACCAGCAGCGCCGCACAAGCGACCGCATGCAGCGTGCTCGCCGGTGCCCGGCTCAATGGGCCACCCCATTCGTCCTGGTGGCGGGGGGCGCGTGGCGACTGGCGGCCACCGTCAGGGCCGCCAGGTGTTGCACGCTGCGGCGGAAGTGCTCCCGCTCGTAGGGGCCGATCGTGTCGCTCGCCAGCACGCGTACCACCAGCGAGAGGGTGCCGTCCCAGCCCAGGCCGGCCAGGGACGGCGGCGCGAAGCCGGCCGCCACGTAGAAGCTCTCCAGCTCCTGTACGGTCGGGAACTGGAGATGGGCCGCTAAGGCCGCCACCACCGCCTCACGGGGCGCCACCCGCTGGCCGGACTCGATGCGGGTGAGGTAGCTGGGGTCCAGGCCGGCCTTGTGGGCCAGCGCGTTGCGGGAGTACCCGCAGCGGGTGCGGGCGAGCGTGAGCTGCACCGCGAAGTCGTCATGGGGGAGGGCGGGGGACTGCACCATGGGGGATTCCTCCTCGGTCCAGGGGGACCGGCGTCTCAATGATGATGCGGGTCTCACGAATCCTGGGCGCCACCACCGCGCGCACCTCGAGCTGCACGTGGTCGGTGTCGTCGGCCTCCAGCACGCCGGCGTCCACCAGGCCGTCGAGCAGGGGCTTCGCGAGACCGGCCAGGTTGTCCGCATCGCGGCGGCGGTGGAGCGGGTACACAAATTCGATCGCGACGAAGGCCCGCGCGAAGTGGGGCAGCACCCCACCAGGGAGCGCGCCGCGCAGATGCCACTTGGCGTCGTCGCGAAGCTGCATCAGGGTACGGAAGTGCGTCCGACGCACGCCGTTCAGGGACAGGCGTCGATCGGGCACGAAGTCCGGCAGCACCACCAGTAGGGTCGTCATGCGGCGCCCTGCGGGAGGGCCTTCTCCTTGGTCTCCTTGCGGTGCTGCCGCAGCTCGGCCTCCTGGCGGCGCCACCCCTCAAGGACGCCTAACAGCAGCTTGGCGTCCGCGAGGGGCAGCTCCGAGAGCCAGGGCACGTGGTACAGGTGCTCAGCCAGCGCGTCGAGCTGGCGGTCGTTCAGGCGGCCCGCCGCCTCGGCGCGAATCGCGGTGATGAAGTCGGTGAGGGTGACCGGCGCCTTGGCCGGCGCCGTTTCGGGTCGGGTAACCACCGGTCCACTCCGAGGGGTGCTGAACCAATCGGTCCTCCCTAGTCGTCGCGGGCGAAGGAGATCACCTCGCCCTCGGGGGTCCTGGCATACACGCGGGTCTGCCAGGGGGGGAGCTTCTGACTGCGGAGCCCGTCGTTGTACCGCTCCACCAGGGCGAGCCCCATCGCCGACGTGCCGAGCTTCCGTCCCAGGCTCGACGCCATCAGGTTGGACTGGGCGATCATGGTCTCGGGGGTCACGAGCTGGAGCTGTTTCACCAGGCGCTCGGGGTCGTAGTGCTCGTAGGTCTCGTAGCGCGCGAGGAACTGGGCCACCCCGTTAATGAATCGCACCGTCCACCCGCGCTCGCTGTTGCCCCATACCTTCCGCAGGGTGCGGAAGGTGCGCCGCAGCAGCGCGGGGCCGAACTGGTGGTAAATCTGCTCGGCCGACCAGACGGCGTTCATCATGCCCGGCGCGCCGGTGGCGTAGGTGAGGGGCAGCTCGAGACCGGCCTCCTCACGGGTGAGGAGCTGCACCGCCAGCGCGGTGGGATCGCCGGCCTCCACGCGGGCGCGGAAGCGGTCCAGGGCCGTCTGACGGTTGACCGTCGCAAACGCCACGTACAGGGTGGCCTCGTCGGCGTAGGTCAGCCCCTGGTAGATCAGGGCCGGTAGGCTCGCCACCCCGTGCTGCTCGGCGGCGGCCTGCCGGTGGCGCCCGTCGAGAATGGCGAAGGCGTGGTCTTCGCTGCCAGGGGTCACGCGCTCGGAGAGGTAGAGCACCCCCACCGCGCGCAGGTCCCACGCTTTGAGGATGCGGTCCACCTTGGGCTGCGAGAGGGGGCGCTCGTACGGGGCGCTGAACATGGCACCCAGCGGCACCCACGCGAAGCGGGTCTGTCGCTGGAAGCTGACGGCTTCCGCCTGGGCGGTGCCGTTGGCGGCGAGGGTCCGAAGGGCTGCACTCATGTCGTCGTCTCCATCTCCTTCTTCACGATGCGGATACAACGGGAAGCCCCGTGGGGTCCCCGCACGATGTGCCCGCTCTGCTCGAGCTGCTCGAGGTGGCGGGCCACACTGGACTTGCTGGCGTAGCCGCGGCCCGCCTGGATCTCTTCGTAGCTCGGCATCCAGCCGTGCCGCTTTTGGAAGGCCGCCAGGAACGCCAGCACGTGGCGGGTTTCATCCTCGGGATACAGACGGTGCTCACCCATCGCTTCTCACCTCCTTTGCGTTCAGCCGTAGGTTGGGGGACCCCTTGGGCCATTCCACCAGGGTACTCATCTCGTGGATGCGCCAGGCGATGCGCGGCCCTAAGCGGCGCTGGCTCCCCAGCTCCAGCACCGTCAGGTTACTCGTGTAGATGGTGGCGCGGTGGCGCTCGTGGCGATAGTCGATCAGCTCATAGAACTTGGCGGCCGCCCAGCCGTCAGCACCATCCTTCCCCTGCTCGGCGCCGAGGTCGTCAAGGAGCAGGAGCTTGGTTCGCTGGGCCGCCCCCATCACGTCGGCCTCGGTGATGCCGGAGCTGGCGTCGTAGGTCTGCCGCAGCCGCGCCAGCAGCACCGGCGCCTTGATGAAGAGCGCATCGCAGTGGTCGCGCTCCATGCGCTGCCGCAGGGCGCAGACGGCCATGGAAGTCTTCCCCACGCCCCACTCCCCCAGGAGCAGGAGGCCCGGCGTGGACGGCGCCACCGCCCAGGCCATCACCTTCTTCACCAGGGGCTCGGTGAGGGGATGGGAGGGATAGGTTGCCCAGGTAAGGTCGGCGTAGTGAACGAGCTGCTCATCCCCCGACCCGAACAGGCGGTTGAGGCGGCGCTCCTGGGCGAGCCCACAGTCCGGACAGTCCACCGTCTTCCCGTACTGTGGATGGTCGGGGTAGAGGGTCCGATCCACCACCAGCCCCACGCCGAAGCATCTCGAGCATCTCGGCTCGACTGGGGAGGGGTCGCTCCAAATCTGCGAGTCGTTGCTGCTCGAGCTTGATCTCGGTGGCTCGTCCCAGCTCGATCTGGTCGGCGCTGAGGGGTCGTCCATCGCGCCCGAGCGGTACGCCTGGATCTGCTCCCACACCGTCTTGGGGAGCGCCTGCTCGAACACGCTGCCCAGCGGCGCCATTGGTTGCTCGTCGCGCGGCATAGCGGCCTCCTTGCCGTAGGTCCTGGCGGTCCCCCTCGAGGGCATTCAACAGCCGGCCGGTGGAGCAGGGCTTGTGCTTCTCCTCGCACCAGGCGCGGATCTTCATGGCCACCACCTCCACGTCGAGGTCGGCCTGGTAGCCGGCCACCTTGGCGTAGAAGCGGGCCGTGGGCTCGTAGCCCTTCGCGCCGGCCAGTACGTCCTGAAAGCCTTCCAGGCCGGCCGGCACCTCCAGCGCGAGCGGGGGCGCCGCCGCGCGCTCTCCGGTTCCATGACCGGTTCTATTGACCGGTTCTTGATCTACTGGGGTGGCAACGGTGTCACCGTTTGTGACCGCAGGTGTCACCGTTTGTGGACCGGAGGTGTCACCCTTTGTGACCGGAGGTGTCACCCTTTGGGCGAGTCCTTCCTCTAATAGGGTGGCCACCCTGTCACCCTTTGGCCGGTACTCATCCACCCAGTTGTCGAGCACCAGCTCCCAGTGGGTGGCGCAGCCGCGGCCACCCCGACGGTGGGCCACCGGCCGGATGAGCCCGCGCTGCTCCAGGGCACGGAACCCTCGCTGGATGGTGCGCTCACTCTTGCCCAGCTCAGCGGCCAGCAGAGCGACCCCCGGCCGGCAGCTCTGCCCGTCGTTGTTGGCATGGCGCGCCATGCCAATCAGGATCACCGTCGCACTGTCGGGGAGATGGAGGTT